>Ga0265313_10000319_pt1 | contig 52344 bp, 49 predicted proteins | sample 4123metaG_FD_203122 | JGI IMG/M metagenome (GOLD analysis project Ga0265313, IMG submission 203122) | Rhizosphere microbial communities from Carex aquatilis grown in University of Washington, Seatle, WA, United States - 4-1-23 metaG | ecosystem: Host-associated > Plants > Roots > Rhizosphere >... | reverse complement strand
GTGCTTCGCAGGGACCCGGAACGCAGGAAAATTGACGCGAAGCGGAAATTTTCTTGCGTTGTGGGTGGAAGCGCCTTGACGCATCTGAGGCCGCGAGAGGACGCACAATGCCCCTACGTTAGAGGCAATTTGAAAAGGCCTTAGAGCAGAGGCGAGTGTAATGAAGCGCAGTTTCATAGCTTGTCGCGGCTGACCTAAAATTCCGGATACGAAGCATTCCGAATGCAGGGCGTGAACGGGAGCTCTATCGCTGGTGGCGATGGAGGTGCCCTATGTTTGATTGGTTCAAGAGCGAGCGGCAGAAATGGGCGGCACCGGTTGCGTATACCGGTGATGATGTACGGCCGGGCCTGCCGAATTTCGATCTGCTAACCCGCGAGCTGTACGAGAAAGCACTGCCGCGTGGCGTCTTGCTCCCGCGGCTTGAGCCGGATCGTCCCCGCGAAAACTACTGGATGTCGCCGCATCAGTTGTTGGAGCACCGCTACCTGCCGGGCCAGATGATCATAGGCAAGCTGGGTGGCACGTTCCTTGGTCATATGGATGACCGGCCGATGGTGACGATCGCCAACGCGCGCGCTGGCAAGACCTCAACCGTGCTTGAGCCAAACCTGTATCTCAATCCCGGCCCTATGGTGGCGAGCGATCCCAAGGGGGAGCTGGCGCGTAGCGCCGCCAAAATTCGGCGGGCAATGGGACATAATGTCTATGTACTCGACCCGTTCGGCATTACGGACGAACCGGCGGCTTGCTTCAACCCTCTGAACGAGCTTGACCCCGATAGCGCTACTCTGGTCGACGATATTGCGGACATTACGAATGCGCTGATCGTCGATGGTGGGGATGCGCGGGCCCAGCATTGGAATGACTCGGCGCGGATGCTCTTGACCGGCATCATTCTGCTGGCTCTGACGCTGGAGCCAGGGGAACGCAATCTCGTCACCGTGCGTGAATTGCTGTGCCTTACCTATCCGGCGCTGGCCATTACGGCGCGGCGGCAAGCCGACCTGTTTATAAAGGACCCGGATGAGAAGAAAAAGTATTTCGACAAGAATGCGGCGGCCGTGAAGACGCTCCTGAGGCTTATGGTGCGTGCGGGCCGTGGGCTTTATGGACGGATCATGGCGGCGGTGGGTAATCGCTTTCTCAACACCCCGCAGACCGAACTCGGCAGTATCTTTTCGACGGCATCGGTCCAGACCGATTTCCTCGATAGCCTGCCCTTGCGGCGTACGCTTTACCGGTCGGATTTTCTGCTTTCGACATTACGCGCCGAACGTCCGGCCTCGATATTCATGTGCCTGCCGGTCACGCGCATGGAGCGGCATTACCGTTACCAGCGTTTGGTCGTGCAACTCGCCTGTACCGCGCTTGAGCGGATGGGTATGTACCCGCGCGACCGGGCCCCGATCCTCTTCATGATGGAGGAATTTGCCACGCTTGGTCACATGAAAATCATGGAACAGGCGGCAGCATATTTTCCGGGCTTTGGGGTCAAGCTCCACGCGGTGCTGCAAAATTTGGGACAGCTGCAAACGCATTACCCGTCATCATGGCAAACGATACTTGGCAACGCTGGCCTGGTGCAGATGTTCGCCAATGGCGACGATGAGAGTTTGCGCTACGCTGCAAGCCGCATGGGGAAGCTGATTGAACCCTTTGAGCTGCGCACCGCGTTTTCGCGCGAGCGCTTCAGTCAATTGCTGCTGATGGAAGGCTTGCCGCCGGCTGCCGCCTTGCGGCTCAGCCACGACGACGTTGCGCGCATCCGCGAGGCGGTGCTCGCGCGATGCCGTAGTCTGCCGGATGGCTCGTACGGCTGAGGGATGCATTAGCCGAAGGTCAATTCACTGCGGCCCCAGAGTTGCTGCATCGCATCCTGCAGCTCGGCGGCAAGCACCTCGGGCATGCGATCGTTGTCGTCCATACGGTTTGCGGTCATGTATTCGACGTACCGCGTCCCATAGATGCCGGCGATGACCATGCGGTTGGGGTCGTTGTCGACCTTTTGCAGTTGCGGCCAGTGCGGCCCGATACTACCAGCCCAAAACACGTGCTTGCCGTCGAGGATCATGCGGTCGTGGCGGATTTCAACGCTGTGGCGTTTCTTGATCTTGCGTGTGACCAGGAAGAGCGTGGCGACGAAGAGAACCCAAAACGTGGTCGCTGCACCGAAATCCGTTTGCGAGCTTTTGACTGCGAACCACAATTCGGCAACGGTGAGAATAAGCCAAACCACGACGCGCAAAAGAGTATAGAGCCAACCATGCGCGAGATCCCGGTAGAGGATCAGAATGCCGCCTTCGGGCGTGAGGATGCGGGCGTAGTCGACGAACGGACTGCGCCCGGTGGCATAGGCCGCGGCCTCGATCGGCGTGACGGGTTGTTCTGCTACCTGACGCGCCAATTGCGCGGCCAGGCGATCGTCAAATTTTATCTCAGGCGGTTGGTAACGCAGCTCGCGGGGCATGGCGCGAATGTAAACCTGACTTACACGCCCTTCCTTCGGAATCATTGGGAACGCCGCGCACGAATTGGCCGCGTTCCCCGTGGAACGCGGCCGGCTTCGTCTCAGTCCTTACGCGTCGGATCGATCAACGCGCGCTCTTCCTGCCCTTCGAGCCATCTCTGATAGGTCGAGGGCCGCAGGCAAAGCGTCGATCCGATGCGGGCGATCGGAATGCGCGATGTCTGCACGAGATGATAAACGCGGCGGCGGTAGCAACGATCTCCAAACATGTATTCGGCGATCGCGGCAGCGCCCCTTATCATGTCGTCGCTTTTCTTGACGATTGGCGGACTGGTGGTCTGCTCCTGGTTCATAAGGCCTCCTCTTCTGCTTGGGGGTTGGCCCGCGCATAGCGTGGGCCATTCCAGCGCGGCGAGCAGATGAGATGCGGCCTTGAACCCGGCGTAGAGCGTGACCTGAGGTCAATCGCTCATTTTATGAGTGGCCTTTGCGATCCATGTTGCAATTCCCTGAGGGCGGTGCCGGCGGGAATGTTGCTATTTTGTTCACGTACCGGCCGCAAGTCAAGGAAACACCTAAAGCCCTGACGAACCTTGCCGAATTTTCCGCCATGGCAGGAAAAGGCCCTGCCGCCGCCACGGCAGGGCCGAACACCTATTACTTGGGCTCGCAGGCGGCCCGGGTAGTCTCCTTGGCTTCCTTGAAGCCGCGGCGTGGACCACCCTCTCCGCCCGATGACTCCGATTGTCCCTCGAACACGATCTCCATGTCCTCGGTGATCGCGACGAAGAGCGGCATGACGGCGATCTTGCCTTCGCCAACATGGTCGAGCAGCACGATGGCAACGCCTGGCTTGCCATTGATGAGGCAGCTGCCGAGCGTCACCTCGCCATAGAGCTGGGTCGTGACGGCCTGGAAGGCGCGCACGTGACCGGGCGTGATGAAAGAGGTGCTCATGGAGCACCTCCCTTCACGGACTCGATCTCGACATTCTCCACGATGCGGCCGGCTTTATAGGCTGCCCTGATGTAAACCGAAATCGGCGCACGTGCCGTGAAGTGCCGGTCACGCTCGATGCCGAGCCCGAGGCGCCCGCGATATTCGGCGAGTTCCGCAAGGCTGACGGGCCCGAATTCCGGAAAGCCCATGCCGAGGTCACAGAGACCCAAGGCGATGGACTCGTCAGCTGGTGCAATCTCGGTGAGGAGCCAGGTGGCGGCGCCGCACGGATTGAACAGCTTCACGACGGGCGGGAAGTCCAGTTCCGCCGAAGTCCCCTTAACGGCCGCCTGACGGCGGCCGTTGTCGAGGAGCATCGCGCGCTGGCTCGTGGTGAGCAGCTTCATTGCGCACCGCCTTCCGCGTCGAGACCCTTGTTCTCGGGCTCGATCTCGCGGATGACGATGTCGGCGTCGCCGACGGGCATGAGGGTGAGCTTGACGCTGAAGCCCTTGCCGTCCTTGTTCGGCCAGGCAGCGCCGATTTCGAACCACCGCGAGGATGATTCGGAGTCGGTTTTGCGCACGGCATATATGCGATGCGTGGGCTTCTTGCTTTGCGTGACAGTCATGATGATGGCCTTTCGGCTATGAGATCGCCGGGATGGCAATCTCGATGCCGTTCCCTGAGCGAGGCGGAATGAGCGCGCGGTCAAAAGCGCGAAGCGCCTTGCCGTAATGGGAGGCAGGCCGTAGGCGGGCACCGTTCGGTTTTGACGGCGCGCGACGCCTTGCTAGGTCGAACGGCAACGATGCGAGATTGCGATTACGGCGATGTGGCCGAAAGCTGATTCATGACCGCGACAAGCAAAAGATCCGAGCTCATAGGGACGATCAGTGCACATATCTTCCAACGGCGAGCGAAAAATGATTAATGCGCTCCGGTCCAGACCGTTGGTGTCACGTGGTCAAGAAGCCCCGAACTCGATTTTCACATGAAACTCAGCAGAAGACTGAAGGGAGAGCGATGCGGACGCCTTCCCGCGAGGAAGTGATAGCGGAAGTATTCAATGGTCCTAAGCACTGGTCGACCAACAGAGATCGTTGGTTAAAAAGCGTAAATCTGCTCCTTAGTAAGGTAAAGGCGCACGAATATCCGAGATCAATCGTCAATCAGGTGTTAGACATTGCCAAATCGGCCGCAAACCGCCTAGAGTATTCTGACAAGACGCTAGTGTTAGCTAGTATCCGGGATGCACTAAGCTATCAACACGAACGAGAAAGTATTATAAAAATAGCCGATTACTTAATCGAGTTAGCTAGCCAAGCGGGGGACGGCGCGGAGCAAGTGAATTTAAGCAATATCTCGATTAGCCAAGCACTAGACAAGCTCAGTTCTGAGGGCATGAGTGACGAGACGCGTCAACGTGTGGAAACTGAAATTCGCTACGGACACAAACCGCTCTGGAACGTTCCCAGAGAGGAGCAGTTGCCGGATTTACGCGGCATGACAGCGATGGAGCACTTACGGAAAGTCTGGGACTCGGAAATCGAGCGCTGGGGAAATAAGGTCTACCTGCGCACCGTCCGCACCAGAGATCCCGACTTAGCCGAGACCATCACCAAGTATGCTAGTAAGCGAAAAAGCCGCGAACAAGATCGTGGGGCAGCTAAGGGTCTTATGTTTGTAAAGGGATTTGAGCCGGCCGCGAACCAGCCGACGCGGCCGAAGCCGAGCCGGCCGTCGCAATTTCGGAAGGCAGGTATGCCGAGCTAGCATGGTCGTCTGACGAGTTTTTTATATCTCCAGACGAGTAGCGGAGTATCCTGTTGAGGTCCCTCAACAGGAGTACCGACTATGTCCTCCCCCAACGACATCCAGAATCGGGTCGGCCTCAAAGGTTCAATTATTGGCCCTCAAACGCCCGGCCCTTCACATGCAGATCGTTTCAAATCTTGGCTGAAAGCCACCGCCGCAAGCACGGAAAAGCTCAGTTTCCTGCTGGCGGCGCATGACGATCCCGAGCTTATCGCCAAACTCAAGCCTTACGAGCGGAACTTCGCCAAGCTGCGCGGCGTGGGCCAAGTGCTCGATCTTGGTGTCAAAACCGCCGGCATGACGATGCTCTTGGACTATGTCTCGGGCTCGGGCTTTTCGGCGGGCAACCTCGCTATGGCGGCGCTTCTTGCCGCCTATCTCGGGCTGGTCGACCATTTCACATTCGTCCGCGCCCCGCTGGTTGAGACCGGACTTCGCGCTATGGCCGATGCGGGGCTGAAGCTGGAGCTTCCCTCGGTGAACGAGAAGTCCACACGCCGGGCGAAACTTCTGCGAGTCTCCGTATCCGTGCTTACCGGCGTCGTGCTCGCCTTCGTAATTGGCCTTGCCTATGACCGCGATGCCATCGTGCAGCAGGAGCAGTTGGACTGGATCGCGAATAATCGTAGCAGCTACGATCAGGCTGTTCGCGATTACAATGCCAAGGAGAAATACTTCGAAGAGGCATATCGCGAGCATTTCGCAAGCGCTCACTCGAAAAGGCGCATGTCCGCGCAACTCCGCGCGAAGTTGAACGCGGAGCTGGCGAAGAGTCAGAGCGACCTGGACACCCTCAGGACTGGACGGGGCCAAGTTCTCGACGGCTGGATAAAATCCCAGCCAGGATTCATCCCGAAAGACGACTCGTTCATCGGCCGGATCAAGGCCTTCATTGAGGTTATACGCGCAAATCCGCTAGCAGGAGTGCCCATCCTGGCGCTGGACGTGCTGGCGCTCGCGCTGGACCTCATGACCGCCATGCTGTCGTTGGTCCGCATCCCCTCGCTGTATGCGGCCGAGACAGTCCGGCGCCATCTCGAAGCTATCGTGCAGACAGCCCGCTTGGCCGCGGCAAATCTGACACCGGTTGAACAGCGCGGTTTACCTACCGGCGATCGGACCGACGACGAGCCGGACCGTCGCCCTCCGACGAGTCCGGCCGCAGGTGGCGCCAAGACGCCTTCGCCGCCGTGGCCGCCTATTACTGCAGCGAACGGCGCAGCCATTCCGCATCGCGGGCCGGGCCGGCCGAGGAAGCCGAAGCCGCCGGCTTCGGATGAGCCGCGCGCTGCGTAGTGCGCAGCGCTTTAGTTCGAAGCTGAATCTCGAAATTCGGAAGACGGACGATGTTGATACGTTTCAAGGACGTTGACACCCTCGAAGGCGACTTGATGGTAGGTGCTAGCCCGCATGCCTTGTTTTATCGCGGTATCGATACAACAAGTGCGCGTAGGTTCATTTATTACCTCTATGAGCAAGGCCGGTTACTGGCGGCCTTCAAGCACGGCTCTTTGATCGCGTCGCGTAAAAGCACGGTTCTCGCGGCGATGTGGGCGGAAGAGACCAAAAGGCTCGACGCCCACACCGTGCAGCTGATGGAGCTGCACCTTCAGCTGCGGGAATTGGCGGCTGCGCTTGGAGCATGCGATGGCGATCGGGCGGAGCTTAGCAAGCTCAACGCACTCCTAGAGGCCACGGAAGCTGCAATCGGCGAAGCTCTGAAACTCTTGTCGCCGCCGCCCGGCGCCGGCGGAGCATCACCATGACGCCGGCAAGCCAAACCCTGGCGTTTATCCGCACGCTGGCGGCCATCGCATACTTCCTCGGCGCGTTGGTGTTGTTTCTCCTCGCGTTGTGGCTCGTCGTGCTGATCGTTCATTTCGAATGGGTCGTGGACATCATAGGCGCCCTGATTGCTTGGACCGGTCTGCAAATGGTCCGGCAGGGCTGCGAAGAGCTGCGCCAAAACGAGGCTCAACGTGCGGCAGAGCAAAAGCAGGATGAACGCGCCTGACCATAACCTGAGCGGCGGAGCCACCGCCGACGCAGCCGCCATCCGGTGCAAAAAGTGCGGTGGTGAAATGCGCGAAACATCCGGCCCTGATTTCCGAGCCTGGGAATGCCTTCAGTGCCAATTCGTGATGATTGAGCCGGCTACGGCTGCAGGTGACCCTGCAGCCGATGGCCGCCAACAATAGCGGGGAAGGCAGTCAAGGCCGGCGGCTCTTGCCGCCGCTCGTCTTGGCCTTGACTGCCTGGGGCCGCAGGCCCACTTCATTGAACGAATGAATCGCGTCACGGAAGGGAATGACGACGCGACTTCAGTTGCTTTCAAAAATAGAGCAGTGACTTAGAGATTCTCGGCTTCGGCTACAAACGCCCCGGTCGTCTCATCAAATTCCACAAGTTTCATCACCATTTTCGACGGAAAACACTCTTCGATAGAACGCGGGTCAGCCTTCACGTCCTTAGCTTTGGCGATGATCACTTTGAAGCGCCCGGCACAATGATCGCGCGCCCACGCGAGATTCTCCATCAATTCATTAAAACCGGGACGACGGCGCCCGGTCTCTCGTGAGGCTGGGCGCTCATACAGCAGCCGACCATCTTTGCGGGAAAACTGATCCTGCCAGAACGTTGCCACAACGGTCTGGCCGTCGTCGCTCCTCGCGGACCAACTCCATTGAACATTACGAGGGGTCGTACCGAAATGTGCAAACGCCTCCGTATGGGTCCATTTCCTGGCCATTGAGCTTCCAACTCTCATCAAACAGATGTAACTGCTGAATTGGAGTGATAGCGCAGGCCACTCTGATCACGCAATCATTGTCATCCTAAATATGGGCGTATCAGCCGGAGCGCAGCGCAGGCCAATTCGCCAGCCCCGAGCCCGGTTAAAAGGGCAGCCGCAGGAGCGTGAGCATAGCGACCTGTCACTCGCTTGCGAGTGACAGGTCACGCGGGACCGACTGTCCCCGGCGCGGGGTTCGTTATTTCTTGCGCGAGGGATCGTCACCCGAAGGGCCGAGACCCGCGTCCCGCTCGCGGGATCTGCGGGGCTTGGCGAGTGCAGCGAATAGAGCCCGCTCCGGCGCAGCCGGACGCGCCCGCTTGCGATCGAAACCAAAGTGCCTATGACTGCTCGATCGGTGGCCCGCGCATATACGTATCAAACTGTTCGATTGCCTCATCGGTCGGCGGAGGATTTGAAGGGAGCGCACGCAGTTCATCCGCTATGTCCCTGCGACTGATAAACCCCATACTGTAAATCCCATTTTCCAATTCATAATCTAAAGAACCACACCACCGGTTGATCCGACCGTAGCCAGGCCTCAACGCCACCGAATTTTGGCGACCACCCACCTCGTGCTTTGCAATCGAAATGCGGATTGCTTCTATGCGGGCAAACGGGATGTGAATGGACCGTAGGCTTGTTCTAACTCGAGCAACGGTCGAAGGATCGGCCAGAACGTGCTTGATCTCCTCGGCTCGAATTTTCCGGCCAAAATGCTGGTAGCCGATGTCCTTCTGCAGGGCCCGGAGTTTGGCTTCGAGGCCGCCATTCTCCGACCACTTAATGATATTCTTGGCCCGCTGCCGCCAAGTCCTTAGCATTTCATAGACGGCGAATATCCACATCTGCGATTGAGCGGAGAGGAACATCGCCTCCGGGACCGGCGTACGCTCCTTCTCATTCAGCCTACGAAGCACATCGTATTCAAGGCCAGTGATAAATTGATCCACTGCGCAAAGACTATAGGCCTGTTGGCGCAGAAACGGATCGTCGCCAAATAATTCCAGCTGACCCAATGCCACTCTGAGTTCGGAAAAATCAATCTCTGAAGGCGAACGATAAGGCAGTTCGTCGGACTCTTCGGGTTCGTCATAAAAATCGGACTCTTCATTCATAAACGCATACCGGCAAAATAAGTATCCCAGAACACCTCAGCGTGTTCGTTCACACTTGCGCGATGGTCGATGAATCGTGGCCTTCCTCGGTAACATACCTGATAAAGATCAGTGACAAGTTGCTCCGCCGCGCTGTGAAGGCCGTAAATTGTTTTATAGGTTACTGTAGGCGTCGGATCGATCGTCATCAAGGTATGCGCGATCATATCGTTTCTAAGTCGCCTTCCACGCTGGAACAGGTCGTCAGTCACCAAGGCCGAATAAAAACTGTTAGCTCGTTGAAGTGCTGCTACTCCCGGTGCTGGAGGTTCGCCGTGCTCGGGAAATACGGCAACTAAATCTGCATCACTCAGAAGGTTCAGGATTTGTCCGACGCTTGCGCGATTGCCGCGCGAATCCTCGCGGTCAAGACAAGCCATGATGGCACCGATAGCAGCCCGAAGAATTCCAGCTCGCACCATCGTAACGGCCGTAATGTGCGGCTCATGAACGACCGACAAGTCACGGGAATGAAGGTCTTGCAGTAGAGCACAGAACGCGCGCGCATTCGCTACCGTTTCGTCAAGCGCAAAAAGACGGTCGATAACGTCGTTCGCGCGATCGATCCTCGGATCAACCGGTGTGGAGCCTTGCTGTGACATGTAATTAGTTTTCTACGCCATCTTCCTTTTCGCCGCGCGCGACGATCTTGAGCGCGCCATCCGAAAGCGGCTTTTGCATCTGCAAAGCATCGGCGACGGGCCCCGTAAGCCACGCATCAACCTGCTCACGCAGCGTGAATATGACCGGCATTGCCTTGGGATGAATGGCGCCGACTTCGGCATTCGCATCTGTCGTCAAAAATCCGAACAGCTGATGCTCGCCTTCGACCGGATTGGCTTTGGTGCCGCGCTTGCCGTGCCAGCTGGTCCAAATCCCGGCAAAGAAGCAGAGCGGCCGGTCGTCATTGCGAGCGAACCAGGTCGGGGTCTTGCGCGGCTTGGTGTCGGCGTATTCGCAAAAGGAATTGAAGGGCACGACGCAGCGGTTTTCGGGTTTGAGCCACGCGCGCCAGTGCGGGCTCTTGGTATTGCGAATGTTGGTGATCGGCGCGCCGCCGAATTGCGGCGGTCCCGGCATGCCCCAGCGTGCCAGCATCAATTCCCGCGCGCCATCGGGCGCATTGCGCACGATCGGCGCCAGATAATCGGGGAATACGCCCGGCATGGGCGGCAGATTGCCGGTGATGTCGCGCATCGCGCGCGTCCATTCGATGATCGCGGTCTGCGCCGAGGTGACGGAATAGAGATTGCACATGGAGCCAATCTAGGCGGGTCCTCCCGTGAAATCGATTGCGGCGGCGGCCGGCTGGGGACACGGAGAATAATCTAAGTGATTCAATACGTTGACGAATCCATTTGACTCTGGCCGGAACGAGAACAAAATAGGAACATTAGTCTAACGCTGAGAGGCCCCGCGGATGGCTTGCGCCAGCCCTATGTCGACTATTGCCGAGATGCGGCTCTACCTGGAGCGCATTGACCGGCATGGCCGTGAGCAGGGCGCGGTCCTTCCCTTCGGCGTCGAGGCGATCGACCGGCATTTGCCGCAGGGCGGCTTGCCGCAAGGGCGTCTGCATGAAGCGATCGAGGGCGGCGCCGCCAGCCAATATGCCGGACTCGCCACATTGTTCACGGCCGGCATTCTCGCGCGCATGCAAGGGCCAGTGCTCTGGTGTCTGCGCGGGCGCGATCTGTTTGCGCCCGCTCTTGCGCGTGTCGGCCTGCATCCCGACCGCGTGATCTTCTGCGAGACCTGGAAAGATCGCGATGTCCTGCCCGCGATGGAAGAGGGTTTGAAATGCGGGGGCTTGGCCGGCGTCGTGGGTGAGGTCTCGCGTCTGTCGCTCAACGCTTCGCGCCGTTTGCAACTCTGCGCGGGCGAAAGCGGCGTCACGGCACTCGTCATTCGCCGCTGGCGCAACACGACGGAAAGAGAAGCAGCAAGCGAGCCGAACGCGGCGGCGACGCGCTGGCGTATCGCGCCCTTCCCTTCGCCCGCGAGCGGGTTCGATGGCCTGCCGCGTCAGCAATGGCAGCTCGATTTGTTGCGGGTACGCGGCGGCGAACCGCATTCATGGGTCCTGGAGGCATGCGATGCGACGGGTCATCTCGCTTTACCTGCCGCATTGGCCGAGCGATCGGTTGCGGCGGGCGAAACGCGACGCGCCGCCACGGGATAAACCTCTCGTGACGGCCACAATGCAAGGGCAGCGCCGCGTGATCGCGAGCGTCGATGCGGCGGCTGGACGGCTCGATCTTGGCTGCGGCATGACCGTGACGCATGCGCAATCGCTCATTCCCGATCTCTGCGTGATCGATGCGACGCCGGAAGACGACGAAGCGGCGCTGATCCGCCTCGCCCTTTGGTGCATCAAATACTCGCCGCTCGTCACGCCCAATCCGCCCGATGGCATCTTCATCGATGTGGCGGGCTCCGCGCATTTGTTTCAGGGCGAAGCGGCATTGATCGGCAATCTATGCCGGCGCCTTTTGGCGGAAGGCATTACGGCCAAGGCGGCGCTTGCCGACACGGCAGGAAGCGCATGGGCGCTCGCGCGGTATGGTGACGCGCAAATCGTCTCGCCGGGCAGAGCGTCGGAAGCCATCGCGAGCCTGCCGGTTGCGAGCCTCAGGCTCTCGTCCGCGACCGTCACATCTTTGAGCGAAGTCGGCATCGAACGCGTGGCGCAACTCGCGAGCAAACCGCGCGGCAGTTTGAGGAAGCGGTTTGGGGCTGAAGCGTTGCTGCGCCTCGATCAGGCGCTCGGCAACGCCAATGAAGCGCTGCCCTCGCTTGTGCCGCCGGAAGTGCCACGCGCCGAACTGCGCTTCGCCGAACCGGTCGCCGACCCCGAGGATCTGAAGCGCATCATCGGCAAACTTTGCGACAAGCTCTGCCTCGATCTCGAAGCGCGCGGTATCGGCGCGCGGCGGCTCGATCTCGTGTTTCTGCGCGTCGACAACATCGCACAAGCCGCGCGCATCGGGCTTTCGCGGCCTTATCGCGAGCCCAGGCATTTGGCGAAGCTCTTGGCCGAGCGCCTGGTCGTGATCGATCCCGGCTTCGGCATCGAAACCGCCTCACTCACGGCCTCCTGGGTCGAGGCGGTGGTCGAGCGGCAAACCATCGGCCGGCACGTGGGCATCGATGGATCGCAGCATGACGTGAGCCAGCTCATCGATACGCTCGGCGTACGGCTGGGCGAGAACAATGTGTTTCGCCTGGCGCCGGTCGAAAGCCTGCTGCCGGAGCGCGTGACGCGTCGCGTGCCGGCGTTGCATCCGGCTGAAGGCCTCGAATGGCCCAAGAATCTGCCGCGCCCGGCGCGGCTCTTTTTGCATCCCGAGAAGATCGAGGCGGTGGCCGAACTGCCCGATCATCCGCCGCGCCTTTTTATCTGGCGCAATGCGCGGCATCGCGTCGCCAAGGCGGACGGGCCCGAGCGCATTCATGGCGAATGGTGGCTCAGCGACAAAGAGACCGCGCTTATTCGCGATTATTACCGCGTCGAGACGGCAGACGGCACGCGCTACTGGCTGTTTCGCGATGGACCCACCGAAGAGGGCGGCGGCTGGTGGCTGCACGGCGTCGGTGAAGCATGAATTACGCCGATTTGCAGGTGACGACGCATTTCTCGTTTTTGCGCGGCGTCTCCTCCGCTGAAGAGCTGTTCTCGACTGCCGCCGGCCTTGGCATCAAGGCGCTTGGCATCGTCGATCGTAATTCGCTGGCCGGCATGGTGCGCGCGCATGAAGCGGCCAAAGTTACGGGCATCCGCCTCATCGTCGGCTGCCGCCTCGATCTGCAATGCGGCACGTCGCTTCTGGTCTATCCGAGCGATCGCAAGGCTTACGGCCGTTTGTGCCGGCTGCTTACAGTCGGCAAACGACGCGCCGGCAAAGGCGCCTGCCATATCGATTGGGCGGATGTCGCGGAATGGAACGGGGGGCTGCTTGCAATCCTGCTGCCCGACGATCTCGTCAACCCGCTGGAAGATGAGCTGCAAAGGTTGCACGGCATCTTCAAGGATCGCGCCTATTGCGCCCTCACCCGCCGCTTTCTGCCTGATGAAAGCGCCAGATTGCAAAAGATTGCCAATGCCGCCGCCAAGGCGCGCGTTCCGCTCGTCGCCACCAATGATGTGCTCTATCACACAGCATCGCGCCGCATGCTGCAGGATGTCGTGACCTGCATCCGCTTGCATACCACGATCGATCATGCGGGATTTCAGAAGGAGCGTCATGCCGATCGCTTCCTCAAGGCGCCGTCCGAGATGCTGCGTCTCTTTCCCAAATACGAGGCCACCGTACGCCGCACGTGGGAGATTGCGGAGCGCTGCAAATTCTCGCTCGATCAGCTGACTTATATATATCCGACCGAAGAGCTCAAAGACGGGCTCAACGCGCAAGACCGGCTTGAAAAGTTGACCTGGCAGGGTGCGGCCAAGCGCTACCCGGAAGGCTTGCCGGATAACGTCGCGACCCAATTGCGCCATGAGCTGAACCTCATCGAGCGCATGAATTACGCGCCTTATTTCCTGACGGTCGAGTCCATCGTGCGCTTTGCGCGCTCAAAGGACATTCTCTGTCAGGGGCGCGGCTCGGCCGCGAATTCAGCCGTCTGCTATGTCCTCGGCGTCACCTCGATCGATCCCGTGCGCCAAGGGCTTTTGTTCGAGCGTTTCGTGAGCGAAGAGCGCCGCGAGCCGCCCGATATCGATGTGGATTTCGAGCATGAGCGGCGCGAGGAAGTGATCCAGTGGATTTATGAGACCTATGGCCGCACGCGGTCGGCCCTCACGGCCGTTGTCACGCGCTACCGCTCGCGCGGAGCGGTGCGCGAAGTCGGCAAAGCGCTCGGCTTGCCGGAAGATGTGACCGGCGGCTTGGCGAAGCTGATCTGGGGTTGGAGCCGCGAGGGTCCGTCCGAAAGCCATGCGTTCGACCTCAATCTCAATCTTGAGGACCGAAGGCTCAAGCTGACGCTGGAACTCGCGCGCCAGCTGGTCGGCACGCCGCGTCATCTCTCGCAACATCCGGGCGGCTTCGTGCTCACGCTCGATCGTCTCGATGAGCTGGTGCCGGTCGAGCCCGCCGCGATGGAAAACCGGCAAGTGATCGAATGGGACAAGGACGATATCGACGCGCTCAAATTCATGAAAGTCGATGTGCTGGGCCTCGGCATGCTGGGCTGCATGCGCCGCGCCTTTGATCTGCTCGATAAGGAAAAGGGCGCGCGCCTCGATCTTGCGAGCATCCCGGCCGAGGACCCGGCGACCTACGCGATGATCCGCAAGGCGGACACGATGGGGACGTTTCAGATTGAATCGCGCGCGCAGATGTCGATGCTGCCGCGCCTTCAGCCCAAAACCTTCTACGATCTCGTGATCGAAGTTGCCATCGTGCGACCGGGCCCCATTCAGGGCGACATGGTGCATCCCTACATCCGGCGCCGTGAAGGAAGGGAGAAGGTGGAATATCCGACCCCGGCCCTCGAAAAGGTGCTCGGCAAGACCCTTGGCGTGCCGCTCTTTCAGGAACAGGCGATGCAGGTCGCGATGGTGGCCGCCGGTTTCTCGCCGACCGAAGCGGATCAGCTGCGCCGCGCGATGGCGACCTTCAAGCATACCGGCGGTGTCAATGCGTTTCAGGACAAGCTCATCACCGGCATGCTGGATAACGGCTATTCCCGGGAATTCGCCGAACGCACTTTTCGCCAGCTGGAAGGCTTCGGCAGTTACGGCTTTCCGGAATCGCATGCTGCCAGCTTCGCGCTCATCGCCTACGCCTCGTGCTGGATGAAATGCCACCACCCTGACGTCTTCCTCGCCGCCATCCTCAACGCGCAACCGATGGGCTTCTACGCCCCGGCGCAATTGGTGCGTGACGCGCGCGAGCATGGCATCGAAGTGCGGCCGGTCGATGTGAACCTTTCGCAATGGGACTGCACGCTCGAAACAACCGAAAAAGCCTATCACGCGGTGCGTCTCGGCTTCTGCATGGTGCGCAGCATGCGCGAGGTCGAGGCCGAGCAGCTGGTCGACCGCCGCACCTACGATCGCATCGCGCACACGCGCGGCATCAAAGCCTTTCACAGTGTGGAAGATGTCTGGCGCCGGGCCGGCGTGCCGGTTGCGACACTCACGCATATCGCGGCCGCCGACGGCTTCAAAGGCATCGGCCTCTCACGCCGCGAGGCCATATGGGCGATCAAGGGACTGCATGATGAAGCGCTGCCGCTCTTTGCCGCGGCGGATGATCGCGCGGGCCGACTGCAACCGGAATCCATTGAACCGCCCGTAAGCCTGCCGACCATGACGGCTGGCCGCGAAGTAGTCGAGGATTACCGCAGCACGGGGCTTAGCCTACGCGGGCATCCGCTGGCATTTCTGCGTCCGCATCTCGAAACCAAGCGCTATCAGCTATGCCGAACGCTGCGCAGGGCAGCAAACGGCGGCAGAAAATCAATTGCGGGCCTGGTGCTGGTTCGACAAATGCCGGGCTCGGCCAAAGGCGTGATGTTCATTACGCTGGAAGACGAGTCCGCCAACGCCAATCTGATTGTGTGGCCGAACGTCTTCGAACAAAATCGCCGCGTGATCCTCGGCGCCTCGATGCTCGGCTGCCGTGGCCGCGTGCAGCATGCGAGCGGCGTCACACACCTGATCGTCGAGCAGGTGAGCGATCTGTCAGCCGAATTGCGCCGCGTGTCCGGTATCGACGGTGCCTTTCCACTCAACGCCGGCCGCGGCGATGATGCCAAGCGTGGCGGCAGCGGTGAAGACAGCCGCGATCCAAAGCCGATCGTCCACCAGCGCGACATGTACGAGCCGGATATGCACATTGAAACGCTGAAAGTACGGGCGCGGAATTTTCGGTAGGCTTGAACGGCTAAGCGGGGCTGTCGCAAACTATCCGGAGGACAACCGAAGGGCGCGGAGCTGCACAAGCGGTAGCGCGGAAGCGAGCGGCTTTGACAGAACCGCGCGCCTCGGCAGAACCGGGCATAAAGAGAGGACGCCTTGGAAGGCGAATTCGGAGGACGAAAGGGCGTGACGAAAACCAGCAAGAACGCGATCACAAATCGCTACTGGCGACCGGCGACGGATACACGCTAGGATGGAGCCTTCTTGTGGGGGAATCCGAGTTCAGGCTTCTCTAGACCAAGCTAGCGACCGGGAATGGCCGGAGGATTAATGAACGCTGTTGAGATTGAAGAGGCCATATCGGAGCTAGCCGAACAGCCGTTCGACGCGGCAGAGTTTCCGTACCTTTTCTTGCAAGCCTTCGGAAACAAGGAAACAACGCTCAAGCGCCTGCGCAAGGGCGAGTCGAACAAATCTGACGTTGGTGGCGTCCTTCAGACCAACAACATACATATTGCCGTTGCCGCACCCGGCGCAGTCACAAACACTTTGGCTGTTCTCAAGGCAAGTCCGGCGACCGCCAAGGGCAAGGCTAAATTCATTCTGGCGACGGACGGTGACACCTTCGAGGCCGAAGACCTGAACAGCGGTGAAACGGTTGCCTGCGCCTACAAGGACTTCCCCGACCACTTCGGATTCTTCCTTCCGTTGGCAGGTATCACGACCGTCGAGCAGGTCCGTGAAAGCTCCTTCGACATCCGGGCGACCAGCCGCCTGAATCGGCTCTATATCGAATTGCTCAAGGACAACCCTGCTTGGGGTACAGCGGCGCGCGGCCACGACATGAATCATTTCATGGCGCGGCTGATCTTTTGTTTCTTCGCCGAGGACACCGATATTTTCCGCAGCGCCGACCTGTTCACCAAGACGGTCCAGCAAATGAGCGAGAGCGATTCGTCCAACACCCATGAAGTGATTGGAACGATCTTTTGCGCCATGAACACGAAGGGCAAGGATCGTGCAGCGACAAAGCTGCCGCGCTGGGCGGACATTTTCCCATATGTGAACGGCGGCCTGTTTTCTGGCAGTACGGACGTGCCGCGATTCAGCAAGATCGCGCGCTCCTATCTCATTCACATCGGCAACCTCGATTGGAAAAAGATCAACCCGGACATTTTTGGATCGATGATTCAGGCCGTCGCCGATGAGGAAGAACGCGGCGCGCTCGGCATGCACTACACCAGCGTGCCGAACATCCTGAAAGTGCTAAATCCTCTGTTCCTTGACGATCTGCGCACCAAGCTCCAGGAAGCTGGCGACAATCCCCGCACACTGCTCAACCTTCGCAAACGTATGGCGAAGATCAGGGTGTTCGACCCAGCCTGCGGCTCGGGCAATTTTCTTGTCATCGCCTACAAGGAAATGCGCGCCATCGAGGCGGAGATAAACAAGCGACGCGGCGAAGCGGATCAGCGGAGTGAAATTCCCCTCACGAACTTTCGCGGCATTGAAATTCGGGATTTTCCCGCAGAGGTCGCGCGCCTCGCTCTCATTATTGCGGAATATCAGTGCGACGTTCTTTATCGCGGTCAGAAAGAGGCTTTAGCAGATTTCTTACCGCTAGACACGCAAAATTGGATCACTTGCGGGAATGCTCTGCGCCTCGATTGGCCAAGCATCTGTCCACCGACCGGAACTGGAGTGAAGCATCGCGCCGATGATCTTTTTCAGTCTCCGCTCGATCAGGCTCAGATCGATTTCGAGAACGAAGGTGGCGAGACCTATATCTGCGGGAATCCGCCATACGTTTGGTCAAACGAACAAAACGCTGAACAGAAATCAGATATTACAACGGTATTCTCACCGCACACAAGCTCATGGAAAACCCTGAACTACGTGTCGTGTTGGTTCGTTCGTGCCGCTGAATACGCCAAACACGCGAACTCTCAAAGTGCGTTTGTCAGTATCAATACACTCTGCCAAGGCCAAAGTGTTGGCGTCCTCTGGCCGGTGATATTTGGACTGAATAGAGAAATCCGGTTCGCGCACACCTCGTTCAAGTGGAGCAATCTAGCCAGCAAGAACGCTGGTGTAACAGTTGTAATTGTAGGGTTGTCCGAACCCGGAACAAGCAAGAAGCTAATATACTCCGAAAGCGACAACGGCCAGATGTCAGCAATTGCCGCAACTCACATCAATGCGTATTTGATCGATGGCGCAAATGTTATCGTGAAGAAATCAACTCAATCGATTTCCGGTCTTTCCGAGATGAAATTTGGAAACAAGCCTGTCGATGGCGGACATTTACTGATGTCGAGGGACGAAATTGAAGAATTGGGCCTATCTCACGAAGATGCGCGGGATCTCACGAAGCGGATACTGGGAGCGGCTGAGCTTGTAGACGGAACGGAAAGATATTGCTTGTGGCTCGGGGACGAGGACCTTGAGCGTGCTCTTCGCTATCCCCGGGTTCGAGAGCGGATAGAAGGCGTGCGAGTTTCCCGCATATCAAGTCGGGATAAAGGGGCGAATGAGATGGCAGGGCGCTCCCATCAGTTCCGTGAAATGAATATTGGAGGACGGGCGACCATCGCAATTCCCGCAGTTTCTTCCGAAGGTCGGGAGTATCTACCCATACAACTGGTTTCTGATGATACCGTAATCACCAATCGTTGTTATGGATTATTTGATCAAGAATTATTCCAATTTGCGCTGTTGGCGTCCAGGCTGCATCTAGTCTGGATCGCGACAGTTTGCGGACGGCTCGAACTTCGATTTTCATATAGTAGCACCCTTGGCTGGAATACCTTTCCAGTTCCGACGCTCACTGAAAAGAATAAGGCCGACCTTACTCGCTGCGCGGAGGAGATTCTATTGGCGCGGGAAGCGCATTTTCCGGCGACGATTGCCGACCTATACGATCCCGACAACATGCCTGCAAACTTGCGCGAAGCGCATGAGCACAACGACGAAGTGCTGGAACGTATCTATATCGGTCGCCGGTTCCGCAACGACACTGAACGGCTGGAAAAGCTGTTCGATCTGTACACAAAAATGACGTCAGGGAACGAGACAGCCAAGAAAAAGACAAAAGCGGGGGTAAACGCATGACCGACGAAGGTAGATCAGTCCCATCGATTTCCGTTTCCTACGCCCGCAACGGCAACTCGACCAAGGCCAATGCGCTCGGGATGCGGCCGATGCAGGAGCGCGCCTATGAACGGCGCGGCGAACAATACCTGCTTATTAAGTCGCCGCCCTCCTCGGGCAAGAGCCGCGCACTCATGTTCATTGCGCTAGACAAGCTGGCTAATCAAGGAATCAAACAGGCGATCATCGTCGTGCCGGAAAAATCCATCGGCGCGAGTTTCCACGACGAGCCGCTGAGCAAGTACGGGTTCTTTGCCGACTGGACTGTGGAGCCGAAATGGAATCTTTGCGATGCCCCCGGCGCGGACAACGGCGGCAAGGTCAATTCCCTCGGCGCATTTCTGGATAGCGGCGACGAGGTGCTGGTCTGCACCCATGCGACGTTCCGCTTCGCCGTAGAGAAGTTCGGGATCGAGAGGTTCGACGACCGATTGATTGCCGTCGACGAATTCCATCATGTGTCGGTCAGTCCCGATAACAAGCTGGGCCTGCAGCTGGGCCAATTTATCGCCCGCGACAAGGTGCATATCGTGGCGATGACGGGTTCGTATTTTCGTGGCGATGCCGAAGCAGTGCTGGCCCCACAGGACGAGGCAAAGTTCGATACCGTCACCTATACCTACTACGAACAACTAAACGGCTACGAATACCTCAAGCAGCTCGACATCGGGTACTTCTTCTATTCCGGCTCTTACACTGACGACATTCTCAAGATTCTCGACCCGGCTGAAAAAACGATTATCCACATCCCGAGCGTCAATTCGCGCGAGAGTACGAAGGACAAGATCAAGGAGGTCGAGCACATTATTGAAGAGTTAGGCGAGTGGCAGGGAACCGATCCGGTTACTGGCTTTCAGTTGGTCAAGACGGCGTCGGGTCAGATCCTTAAGATTGCCGATCTGGTCGATGACGATTTGACCAAACGCGACCGCGTATCTGCCGCACTCAAGGATCCGGCACAGAAGAATAACCGCGACCATGTGGACATTATCATTGCCCTCGGCATGGCGAAGGAGGGCTTTGACTGGATTTGGTGCGAACACGCTCTGACTATCGGCTATCGCGCAAGCCTGACCGAAGTCGTGCAGATCATCGGACGCGCCACCCGTGACGCGCCGGGCAAAACTCGCGCCCGCTTCACCAATCTGATTGCCGAGCCGGACGCGGCGGAGGAGATCGTCACCGAGGCCGTTAATGATACCCTCAAGGCCATCGCGGCAAGCCTACTGATGGAGCAAGTGCTTGCACCGCGTTTCGAGTTCAAACCCAAGAATCCCACCAACACGCCAACACCCGGTTTCGACTATGGCGAAGGCGGATACGATCCGAGCAAAACCAATGTCGGATTCAACGATCAAACAGGGCAATTCCAGATCGAGATCAAAGGACTAACCGAACCCAAGAGCAAGGAAGCGGAACGCATTTGCCGCGAGGACTTGAACGAGGTTATTGCCGCCTTCGTGCAAGACAAGACTGCCATCGAACGCGGTCTGTTCGATGAAGAGCTGGTGCCCGAAGAATTGACCGTCGTTCGCATGGGCAAGATCATCAAGGACAAGTACCCCGAACTGGACGACGCCGATCAAGAAGCCGTGCGCCAACACGCCGTTGCGGCCCTAAACATCACCCAGCAGGCCAAGAAAATCGTCCTCGGCGACAACGAGCAGCCAAGCGCAAACACCGCACTAATCGACGGTGTGCGGAAGTTTGCGATGGACGTGCGCGAACTCGACATTGATCTCATTGACCGGATCAATCCGTTCGGCGAAGCCTATGCCATCCTCGCTAAAACCATGAGCGAGGAAAGCCTGAAACAGGTAGCGGCGGCAATTTCAGCAAAGCGTGTCATCCTCACGGTTGAAGAAGCTCGAGGGCTAGCGAAGCGGGCCTTAAAGTTCAAACAGGAACGCGGACGCTTGCCTTCAATCACCTCGTCCGATGCGTGGGAAAAGCGTATGGCCGAAGGGGTCGCTTTCCTTGCACGCATGAAGGCGGAGGCTGCCCGTGGCGAGTAAGTTTACCGACGAGGACGATGCTCTTCTCGAAGAATTGGGCATCGAGGCCGAAGTCGAGAAGAAAAGCGGCCGAACGGCGCGGGAAGAACGTGTCATCGCCGGATTTGAGGAAATTCAGCGATTTGTCTATCAGCACGGCCATCCGCCCCAACACGGAGAGGGCCGGGACATATTCGAGCGATTGTATGCCGTACGCCTTGATCGCTTGCGCGATTTGGCCGACTGCCGCAGCATGCTCGCTCCCTTAGACCGTCAAGGACTCTTGGCAGGCGCAGCACCCACGCCGGTCGCTGCCGCCGACGATCTTGACGACGATGCGTTGCTAGAAGAACTGGGCGTGGATACCGCCAAGAGCGACATTGCTGAACTTAAGCATGTCCGTTCCGCTGCCGACAAACGGGCAGCAGAGGAAATCGCCAACCGCACAAAATGCGAGGATTTTGACCAATTCAAACCGCTATTCGTTGAGGTCAAGAAGGACCTCGATTCGGGAATACGCGAAACGCGCCCCTTCCAGACGATGGCTGAGATTAAGAAAGGTGAGTTTTTTATTGTCGGCGGACAGATCGCCTACGTCGCGGAAGTCGGTAAGGAATTCGTGTCGGAGTATGACCGGCGCGACAGCCGTTTGCGAGTGATCTACGATAACGGAACGGAGAGCGACGTTCTGTTACGGTCGCTTCAACGAGCACTCCACCGCGACGAAGCAGGGCGGCGCATAACCGATCCAGTTGCGGGGCCACTATTCGCCGGAGAAGCAGAAGATGGCGACTTGGCGAGCGGCATAATCTACGTTTTGCAAAGCAAGTCCGATAACCCTGTGGTAGCTGCAAATCGCGACGTTCTGCACAAAATCGGCGTGACGGGCGGCAAGGTCGAAACGCGGATCGCCAATGCCAAAATCGACCCGACATTCCTAATGGCCGACGTTGAAGTCGTCGCCACCTACAAGCTCTCCAACATCAACCGGACAAAGCTGGAAAATCTCATCCACCGCATCTTTGACCCGGCGCGGCTCGATATTGAAATCAAGGATCGCTTCGGGAATCCGATCACCCCGCGCGAATGGTTCCTTGTGCCAGTATTCGTCATTGACGAAGCCGTCGAGCGCATCAAGGACGGGACGATCACAGAATATATTTACGATCCAAAAACCGCTCGTTTGATTCGGCGCTGAGGCGTTGATTGATTGGAAGCGAAAGAAGGGGCCAAGCCCCGAAGGGCGCGCTCGGCAAGCGAGCGCGCTGGCTGAACCGCCGCGCGATCCTCGGCGAGCCGAGTCAAGATAGCGTAAGCGTTTTGATCGCATAAGCCTCTATTCCAAAGGCCATTCTTTTTCGATAACCCTGTCAACCGCCCGCTTAACGCGATGCTTTTGCACCGACACGCCCATGTCTAGCCAGTGAATCACGTTGTAATAGCGGTTGGCGCTTTGGTCGTTGTAGCGGTCCAAAAGCCGTTTCAATCGCGCGCTGGGGAGCGCTTTGATGGATTTGAGCGCGATAGCCTTCCGAACTTTGTCGGATTCCAAAAGACAAAGCCTTAGGATGTCATCATCTCCAAGCGCCATGATATCTCTATCTGCTGCGCGGGCAATAAGGCGCGCCAGCAGGTTGTCGGGCATTTTGAGAATAATAAGTTCGCTAAACCGATCTCGGCCAATGGTATATAACGCGGCCGCGATGCCGCGTGCTTTTTCGTCGCTAAAATAGTTTGCCAGCAACGTTGCGCGAGGGTCCCGGCGTTCGCCGAGCGAAATTAGCAGTGTGGCATCCTGCCATTCTCCATGCCGCTTGAGATATTCGACATCGAGATCAGAATAATCGACGAAGCCGACCTGCACAGCAGACCGAACCCGCTGCAAGTCTTCAGGAGCGCTACGCTCTTCGAGGACATCAAGGGCCGCCCGCGTGAGCTGTTTTCGAAGATACTCATCGAGACCTTTTGTTTTCTCTACAGTCTCGTTTCCAGCGCCAAGTTTCTGCTCCATATCGAGCACCGCACTCGCGAATTCAGACTTAAACTGGTCGTCAATTGACGCGCGGAGCCGGCCTGCTCTTCTTGAGAACTTCTTGTAGTCTAGGGCGAATCGCGCATCGCGATCGAATATCGTTTCGTCGGAAGCCAATTTCGCGAGGGCGGCTTCAGACATCGCGCGGTAATTTTCTTTAACGTATCGATTCCACTGAGCTTCACCCTCGCTGTCGTGCATTGGCCCGCCATATCCAAAGACCCCAAAACCCCCGGGTTTAGCTGGCTTTATCAGCACGCTTCTTGCCTGCTCAACGGTGTATTTGCGGCCGTTTTGCTCAAGCGAACGCAGCGCTTGGTACCTGATTGTGGCATCGGTATCTTGCAGCAGCCCTTCGGCAATTTTGTTATCCAGCGCATGCCGCGCCACGAGAATTGGAACAACCGCCCTGCGGACCGTAACGCTGCGGTGCACTGCACCATCGGTCAGTGAGGTTGTCTCTAACGAATTCGGCTTGGAAAACACCGCGCGTACTAACGCCGCGTTGACGGATTCTGGTTGTAATTCATATATCGCATTGATCGCTGCCTCGCGGCTCTGGCGAAGGTGCACACGAATCAAGGCATCAATAGCGGCAGCTTTAGTCTGATAATTGCTCCTGTCGTATTCTTTCTGAATGACCGGTAGATCAGCAAGAGTTCCGCAGGCGGCAAGATACTCCAACGCCGCTGCTTTGAGTTGTTCACTGCTTGAAGAAGAGAACCATATGTCCAAGAATCGCGCGCGCGGGACGGCTGACAAATCTTTGCCAATCGGCGGAAGTGGCTTAATTAGCTCAAGCACGCGCGTCATCGCGGCAAGTGCACCTACGCGAACGGTGGGCGAAGAGGTGATTGATATAAACGATAGATCGCCCTCTTCTTCAGCATTTGCTTCATTGTACCAGTGCCAGAGGGGCACGTTCTCGCTTGAGAAATTATCGAGGCCACATTCAATCAATCCAACCATCTCCGGACGTCCGAGCGAGAGGTTCGCGCGTTTAAGGAAAATGAGGTTGGCATCGTGGGCGCCGAGGGTTACCTCGTCATTACCCGATACGCCGACCATTGACCCGAGCAAGCGAAATCGGGCGACATCGACTGGCGAGATCGGGTGAGCACTTTGATCGCGCTCGCTGTTCGCTACAAACTCGCGAACGAACTGCGCTCCCTGCCGCGACAGCGGAGTGTAGGGGGCCTGCTGACTTGGCTGTCCGTCGGGGGATTTCGCTTGCGTTTCATCGGAAGTTATTTGCGCTTCTTCCGCTTTAAGATTTTGTACGTAACTGGTGATGCTACTTCGCAATTTTTCTTCGAATTCTCGAAGGTTATTGAAGGTTTGGAAAAGTACAGTGCGCTCATTAATTATTTTATTTTTGAACGCGATAACTTTTCGCAGCGCTTCCCCAGGATCCTTTAACAATTCTGGATCGACATCCTTGAACAGAAGGCTGATTTCAGGTTTGGCGGCAGTTTTTCGCTTCGCTACTGATCGTTCGAACTCTTCCTCGAAACCGGAAGTGTACATTTCCCCACTTGCGGGCTGAGTGCCCCAGTGCTTCCACATCATTCCGATAAAGACTTCGCACTGATCGAGGTCTTGATTTATGAGTTCTTGCGGCCGACCGTACCGCGAAACTGTGTCTTCCCACCCTACAAGTTCTACATGAATCCCGAGGTTGTTCCCCCATTGTTTATTGAACTCATCAACGACCGCCCTCGCCGCGATGCGCTCATCTTTGAGATCGCCTGGAGAACCTAAAAATATCTTCACAAACTTCCGGCTATCCGCCATGGCCACTTTCAGGTTTGGTACGGAGTTGATGCGGACAGCATCGAACCGAGATAGTGATTTCTCACCGAAGGATTTTCACGCAAGCTACAACATCGGCAGTTGCGCCGGCGCAGGCTCAATTGCCTACCGTCCTCCGCCCATCATCCGACGTTACCTGCAATCTTAGCGCGTAAGGCTCCCACCGCCAAGACAGCGCTGCCATTGATGGAATTGGTCGTTTAGCCGCTTAGGCGACACTCAGTCATTAATTTGTAAAGTTTGAGAACGCGCAGTTGCTTCCCAGGCTTTGCGGCTGAACTGATGCTCGGAACGGATAAAATGCGCTCGATGCTTGTGCGTGAGCGCTACCATGTCCGTCGCGAATGACGATCAGCTGTCTCTAGTCGAAAGGATGGAGCGAGCCCTTTTGATGCTCGCCTATCTCATCGAGCTGGACGGCGACGTGCATGTGCCGATGTACGAAAAATTCGAGGCCGAGCTGAAGGAATTGAAGGCGCGGCAGGACGCGAAGAGCCGCGCCCGCAGTCTGTTGTCGACCTATAGAGAAGCCGGCGGCCTGAAGGCGATCCGCTGAAGATATTTCAGTTTCAAATCGAGCCCGTGGCCGAGACCGTATTTTGGTTTGTAGGTCTTATGACCCATCAGATTATCGATAAGGCTGTCGGGCGCTTCCGCCGCGATTAAACGATCCTTGAAACTATGGCGAAGCGAATAGACCGTATGATCCTTGCTGGGACGCAAATTATTTTCGGTGAGATATTTATTGACCGTCGCCGACAATACTGAGGATTTATCGCGGTAGCGCGGAAAGCCATTCGGGCGTTGGCGCATTGCTGCCAAAGCGGCGCCGACGAGCGGTATTTCCCTTTGGGAGTCCTTGGTTTTCAGGCGACGGCCTTCCGGCAAGATTTTTACGTGCGGGATCGGGTCATCGAGCGCGATCGCGTTGGCTTGCAGGTTCACCACCTCGGACGGCCTAAGCCCAGTATCGGCCATGACATAAAGCACAAGCCGTGCGTCCTCGTTCAGGCCGCATAGTGCCCCTTCTGCGAACAGCTGATTTTGTATGAAATCCGTCGTGAACGGCACGCGCGGTTTTGCCTTTTCGCCTTTTATCCGCAGTCCTTTGAAAATATCCGAAATGCCAAGGCGCCGCCGGACATTCAGGTCCTTTAGCATTCGGCTGAGCTGGCCGATGTCCTTATTGGCCGTCTTCGGATCGGCCTCACCGGCCATCACGCGTTCGCGCCACCACTCGCAATAATCGATGCCGTCGTCTGCGGTCAGCTCCTTCACCGGCTTGTCGCCGACAATGCTTTGAAAGCGGTCGACGGCGCGCTTGCGGCCATTTCGCCAAATCCGCAACTGATCGGGCGACATATCCCTGATCTCGACTTGGGCGATGACCTCGTACTCATGAAAAATCTGGGAAACGGTGAGGGCCGGTTTCTTTTCCATGCCGAGCAGGGCGGCACGCGCTCCCTGGTCGTTCGCCACCCCGTTCGTGAACAGCGCCTCCAATCGCCGGAGGCGTTCCTCGGCGGGCTGCGCGAGGAGTTGGTCGCTCTCGAAATATTCGAAGCCCATGACACGCGCGCGGCGCCGGGCTTCTTCGTAGCCCGAGACGCTGTCATTGGCGGTGCCGCGGGAAAGCCGGGCCCAATAGCACTCAAGTTCGGTATTGAATTTCTCGGCAATGCGAGCCGCGCGGCGGCCGGCGCGGTCGTTCTCGATCTTGATCCGGGTCGAGTGTTTGACCACGCCACGAGGGTCAACCTCGGCGAATTCTACGGGTACGCGGCGGGCGAAGTGCCAGGTCCCGTTACGGCGGGTGAGGAAATCGGGCATCCGGGTGTGTTGGACGAAATGTTGGACGTTCTGTTGGACGAATCTACGCCCGGAGCGTCCCCGCGGTCCACCGGAATGCCCGCTAAGTACCCATCTCTACGAGAATTTACGAAATTCTGGAGCGGGCGAAGGGATTCGAACCCTCGACCCCAACCTTGGCAAGGTTGTGCTCTACCCCTGAGCTACACCCGCATCCGAGAAGGGTATGGCAACCGCCCCAGGGAGGCGGGCCTCCGCAGAGCTATGCCAAAGAGCGCCGGGCTTTGCAACCGCCGCGCCCGGCAATCCTTCCCTTGGGGCATGATCTCGTCCGAAAACCGGATACCACTTTTCGGGATCATGCCCTATGAACCCGCCGATGCCTGCCTCGCCGGACGAGCTATTCGCCTATCTGGATACGCTTGGTATCCTCCACAAGACGGTGACCCATCCGGCGGTGTTCCGGGTCGACGAATCGCGCGACCTGCGCGGCCAGATTCCCGGCGCCCACGCCAAAAACCTGTTCCTGCGCGACAAGAAGGGAGCGGCGTACCTCATCGTGACGCTGGAAGACGCGGCAATCGAGCTCAAATCGCTGCACCGGCTGCTGGGCGCCACCGGCCGCTTCTCGTTCGGCTCGGCCGACCTGATGCGCGAGCTGATCGGCGTCGAGCCCGGCTCGGTAACGCCGTTTGCCGCGATCAACGACAAGGATTTGCGCGTGACCGTGGTGCTTGATGCCGCCATGATGGCGCATGCGGTGCTCAACTTTCACCCCCTCACCAATACCGGTACGACCACGATTGCCCGGGAGGACCTGGTGCGGTTCCTGGAGGCGACCGGCCATCAGCCACGGATCGAGGCGGTATCAGGGTACGGGCTAAAACCACGATTGCATTCACCCCGTTTCTTCCCATTTAATCAGGCGATCAGGGGATAACCGGATTGCCGACCCCAAAAACAAGGCACATCAAGGCCCATGTTGCAGCCCGCTGAAGCAGCCGCCACGGCAGATGCGTTGGTCAAGGACACGACCACGCAAACCTTCGTCAAGGACGTTATCGAGGAATCCAAGCGCCAGCCGGTGCTGGTCGATTTCTGGGCGCCGTGGTGCGGCCCGTGCAAGCAGCTCACGCCAGTCCTGGAAAAGGCCGTCAAGGCCGCCAAGGGCAAGGTCAAGCTCGTCAAGATGAATATCGACGAGCATCCGGCGATTCCCGGGCAGATGGGCATTCAATCGATCCCGGCCGTCATCGCCTTCGCCAACGGCCAGCCGGCCGACGGCTTCATGGGCGCGCTGCCGGAAAGCCAGGTGGTGGCGTTCCTGGAGCGGCTGACCAAGGACCGCATCGGCGGCGAGGCGCAGGACCTGCTCAAGTCGGCCGAAGCCGCGCTGGCCGAAGGCGATGCCACTGGTGCCGCCGACCTTTATGCGCAGCTTCTGGCAGAGGATAGCGGCAATGTGCCGGCGCTCGCCGGGCTGGCGCGCTGTTATGTCGGGACCGGCGCGCTCGACCAGGCGCGGCAGACGCTCGACATGGTGCCCGAGAACAAGCGCAACGACGCCGCGGTCGCCGCCGCGCGCGCGGCGCTCGATCTCGCCGAACAGGCCAAGACGGTCGGGCCTCTTTCCGAACTCGAACAGAAGGTCGCCGCCAATCCGCTCGATCATCAAGCGCGGTTTGATCTCGCGCTCGCGCTCAACGGCAATAACCGCCGCATGGAAGCGCTCGAGCACCTGATCGCCATCGTCAAACGCGACCGCAAATGGAATGATGACGGCGCCCGCAAGCAGCTCGTCCAGTTTTTCGACGCCTGGGGCCCGACCGACGAAGCCACCATCGAGGGCCGCAAGCGGCTGTCCTCGATCTTGTTTGCGTGAGCTGATCCCGTCATCCTGAGGCGTCCGCGCGGGGTGGGCCTCGAAGGATGTGGCCGGGTGACGGAACCGGCGGTTCGAGTATCAAACCATGCCGATGAACACCGCCTATCGCGGACCCGAGGCGCTGCCGGACGAGATCCCGGTGTTTCCGCTGCCGGGGGCCCTGCTGCTGCCGCGCGGACAAATGCCACTCAATATCTTCGAGCCGCGCTATCTGGCGATGATCGACGATGCACTCAAGTCCGGACAGCGGCTGATCGGCATGATCCAGCCCGATCCGGCGCATCCGGGACCCGACAAGGACAAGCCGCACCTGTTCCGCGTCGGCTGTGTCGGCAAGATCACCCAGTTCGCCGAAAGCGGCGACGGCCGCTATCTCATTCAGCTTACCGGCGTCGCGCGCTTCCGCATCGAGGCGGAGCTTGCCGTCACCACGCTCTATCGGCGCTGCAAGGTGACGTACCAGCCATTCGTCGGCGACTTCACCGCGCGCAAGGGCGAAGACGAAGTCGACCGCAAGGCGCTGTTGCGCACGCTGTCGGAGTTTCTCAAAGCCAACAATCTGAAAGCCGACTGGCAAGGCATCGTGAATGCGCCCAACGAGGCGCTGGTCAATGCGCTTGCCATGATGTCGCCCTATGACACCGCGGAAAAGCAGGCGCTGCTTGAGGCGCCTGATCTGAAAACCCGCGCCGAGATCCTGATCGCCGTCACCGAGATCGAACTCGCCAAGAGCAAGACCTCTGGCGAGACGCCGCTGCAATGACGGCTCCCGCGGCCGTCATTGCGAGGAGCGAAGCGACGAAGCAATCCAGGCGGCGCTTCAGACTGGATTGCTTCGCTTCGCTCGCAATGACGAAGTGATATAACGTCTCTCGAAAGCCGGAGTCTTGTGATGTCCTCGCCGTCCGCCGACCGTCCCGCCGACACCGTCGATCCAAAACTTCTGGAAATCCTGGTCTGTCCGGTGACCAAGTGCCCGCTCGAATACGACGCCGAGCACCAGGAGCTGATCTCGCGCGCCGCCAAGCTCGCCTATCCGATCCGCGACGGCATTCCGATCATGCTTCCCGAGGAAGCGCGCCGGATCGAGTAACGCGAACGCGGCAGCCAGTGGACGCCGATTTCATCCGCGACCTGTTTGCCGCGTTCGGCCCGGTGACGGTGCGGCGCATGTTTTCGGGCGCCGGGATATTTGCCGATGGCCTGATGTTCGGCCTCGTCGTCCGCGACGCGATCTATCTGAAAGCCGATGACACGAGCGTCGCGGATTTCGAGCGCGAGGGCTGCGCACCTTTCACCTACACGCGCGGCAAAAAGACCGACAGCCCGAGCGAACACGCCCTGCCCTATTGGCGGCTGCCCGAACGGCTCTACGATGATCCCGACGAACTCGCGGCGTGGGCGCGACGCGCATTCGCGGCGGCGGAGCGAAAGAAGTTTGCGCCGCGCGCGAAGAGCAAACAGAAGAGCGGCAGGGCGGGCAAAGGCGCGAAGCGCCGTGCCCACAGGTGATTGCGACGTGTTACGTGCGGGCCCGCGGTCGACCGACCCTACCGGCTCGGATCAACCGGAAGCGACAGCGAAGCCGTTGAGCGTGACCAGGTCAATCGGTCCACACAATCACGGGTCGGCCCTCCTTATCCTTGAAGGCGCCGACAATGATCAGAATGAGATCGACCAGCACCCAGATGCCGAGACCGCCGAACGTTATGAGTTCGAGGATGCCCGTTCCGATCTTGCCGACGTAGAAGCGGTGGACCCCCAACATGCCGACCAAAAGGCACAGCAGCAAAGCGACCAGGCGAAGCTTGGGGCTCGCACCCGCCGGCGTCACTTGTACTCCGGTCGGAGCGCCACAACGCGGGCAGCTTGGCGCCAAGCTCGAAATGATCTGGCCGCAGCTACGGCAAAACTGCTGGTTGGCGGCCAGCGGCGGCATGGTCTGAGACATGATTCGCCCTCACCTTGGCATACACATTCACGGCGCGGCCCGCACCATGAACCGGCCCGAGCCGCCCGACAAGCCTGCGCGATCCGGCCGTCATAGAAGCGTAACCGGAGCGAGCCGGACAATCGTCCCCGGATTTCGCTGACGCTCAATCCGGGCCGCCCTTGCTACAACGGCGGGTCGTCCACGCTGTCGCGCTTGAATGCGAGGCTCGCTTCCTCGAGATCAAGTTCGCGCTCGATGCGCCGCCGGGCCTCATCGGTGATCTGGCCCTCCTGCAGGAGCCGATAGATGTATTCGCGCTCAGCGGCGATCAGCTCGGCGCGCAGTTCCGCTGCCGCCGCTGTCACCTCGCCACTCGTCGGGTTTTTCGGCAACTGCCCGACATGGTGATCATGGTGCACGCGCAATATCGCCAGCACCTCGGCCGATACTTGGCCGCCGGCTGCAAGCTGGTCCAGGCGCCCTTGCGCCACGTTCAAGGCCTCGATCCGCGCCGTAAATTCCGCGTCGCGCTCGCGTCGGCGTTCGTCTTCGGCATCGTGCGGCAAGGCTAGCCAGCGCACCACGCTTGGCAGCACGAGCCCCTGGCCGACCAGCGTGATCACGATGACGCCGAAGGTGACGAACAGGATGAGATCGCGGTCCGGAAACTCGGCACCGCCAAACGTGGCGAGCGGCAGCGCCAGCGCCGCGGCCAGCGAAACGACACCGCGCACGCCGACGAAGCCCAGCAGGAAGGTCCATTGCCAAGGCGGAGATGGATCGCGGCGGCGGAGCGACGGGCTGAGCCAGCGCGGCAGATAGGTCGCCGGAAACACCCAGACGAATCGCGCGACGACGATCACCGCCACGGTCACCAGCAGGGCCAAGCCGAGTTCGCGGAACGAGACCACATTGGGACGATCGATCAGGTCCCGCGTCTCCATGCCGGTCACCAGAAAGATGAAGCCCTCAAGGTAGTAGACGATCAGGTCCCAGAAGAAGATTCCCTGCAGCCGCGTCGCGGCCGGAATGAGCAACGGCCCGTTCCAGCTCACGAACAGGCCGGCCGCCACGGCCGCCAGCACGCCCGATCCACCCAGATTCGCCGGGACCAAAAAGGCGATGTACGGCGTCATCAGCGAGAGCGTGATTTCGACGCGCGGGTCGCGCGCCCAGCGCCGCAGCCGCAGGCTGACCCAACCGATGCCGACCCCGAAGGCGATCTCGCCGACGACGATCAGCGCGAACTCGCCGGCGGCCTGCGGCAGGGAGAACAGCCCGGTGGCGACCGCCGCGACGGCAAAGCGGTAGATAATCAAAGCGGTGGCATCGTTGGCCAAACCCTCGGCATCGAGCACGACGAGGAGCCGGCGCGGCAAGCCGAGGCTGCGGATGATGGCGAGCGGAGCGACCGAGTCGGTCGGCGACACGATGGCGCCGAGCACGAAGCCGAGCCCCCAGCTCATGCCGAGGACGAAATGCGCCGCCGCGGCCACCGCCGCACTGGTGAAGACCACGCACCCGAACGCCAACAGCGTGATCGGGCGCAAATTGAAGCGAAACTCGCGCCAGCTCATGGCGACACCGGCCGAATAGATCAGCGGCGGCAGGATGCCGTAGAGGACGAGTTCCGGAGCAAGCACGATCCGCGGCAGGCCGGGAAGCAACGCGAGCGCAATGCCGGCGACCACAAGCAGGATCGACGGCGCGGTCTTGAGCCGCCGCGCGACAATCGCGGCGACCACCAGCACAGCCAGGAGCAGCAGAATTGTTTCAATCGTTGCCGTCATGGATCGCCAATGTGGGGTGAGAGGCGCGGACACGCCATCCCGCGCGCCTTGTTTCCATGCTATCCTCTCCTTCGATCATGATGAAGCGTGAGACCTTCGCCATCGCCGATATCTACGTGCCGATCAAACGGCGTGCCACGCTTGAGCAGAAGCGCGTGGACGAAATCGCCGCCAGCATGCTCGATACCGGCCAGCAGACGCCGATCCTGGTGCGCACCGACGGTGCGCGCTTCGTGCTGGTCGAGGGCTTGCACCGGCTGGAGGCCGCCAAGGCGCTCGGCGAGACGACGATCCTCGGCTACCGCGTCGACGCCCGGAAGCACTGAGCCAAAAAGCGATGCGGCTTTTATCTTCGGCCGATTGTCCGCGACATGATCTATCTGAAAGCTGACGACACGGGCATCGCACAAAACCGGCAACGTTAGGAATTGATGCGAATTGGCACAGTGATTTTTTCAAAGCGTCGCTAGATCGATCTCCTTTTTATAAGAAGCGCGAGGTTTTCATAACGGACTGCCAGTGCGCTGTTCCTAGCATCCGTCATCTTGGTTGCAAACGGAGCGATAATCATGTCCACGATGACACATGCGCCGCACTCCTTCGGCGAGTCCGGCCTCGAACCGCTGCGCGCCAGATCCGGCTGGATCGTAGCCCTCGGCGTCGTCTACCTGATTGCCGGAATTGTCGCACTCGGCAGCGTCGTCATGGCGACGGTCGCCAGCGTCTTCTTCGTCGGCATCATGATGCTGATCGCGGGCGTCGCCGAGGTGATCAACGCCTTTCAGATCAAGAGCTGGGGCAAGTTCCTGCTTTGGCTCGCGCTCGGCGTCCTTTACATCGTCGCCGGCTTCATCACGTTCGAAAATCCGCTGCTCGCCGCGGCTTTGCTGACGCTGTTGCTCGGCGTCGCCCTGATCGCTTCGGGCATCACGCGCATTGTGCTGTCGCTCAGCATGATGCAGGGAACGCCCTGGGTATGGGTCCTGTTTTCTGGAGCGGTGACCCTTGTGATCGGCCTGATCATTCTCGCGCATTGGCCGGTCTCGGGTCTCTACATCCTCGGGCTCTTCCTTGGCATCGATCTCGTTTTCGCCGGCGTGGGCTGGATCGGGCTCGGGCTCGGCCTGCGACGGCACGCGTAGGCCGCAGTAGGGTGGGCAAAGGCGCGCAAGCGCCGTGCCCACGCCGGATTGCAATTCCGCGTGGGCCTCGCTGCGCTCCGCCCACCCTACGAATTATTTGATCTCGCGCCGTCCGTGGCCGTCCGGCGGCGCGATGAAGACGCGCTCCTTGGGAAACTTGGCCAGGTGCGATTCCGGAATGCCGAAATGATCGGCTAACAAATAACCTGGATTGCTGGCGATCCATTGCGACAGGTCGATGGCCTGGTAGTCGCCGGTATTCAGCCCGATCAAAATGCGCCCCGGAGTCTTGCCGATATTCTCGATCGAATGGCCGTAGCCCTGGGGAATGTAGGCGACGTCGCCCTTGCTCAGGGTCTCGATCCGGTAGCGGCCGTGCGAGCCGAACAGCGTGACGTGAAAGTCGCCGGCGATGACGTACTGCCATTCGTCGGCATTCGGGTGCCAGTGCAGTTCGCGCAGGCCGCCCGGCTCCAGATCGAGAATGACGCCCGTCATGGTTTGCGAAATCGGAAAGCGGCTGGCGCCAACGCGCCACTCGCGCCCGAACTTGTGGATCGAATGCGGCTCCTGCGCCAGCAGGCGGTACCGATGTGTGGCCGGCGGCGATTTCAGCCCGCCTTGCAGCAGCGCTGCGGTCTGCGGAGGAATCCGTCCGCGCACGAAATAGACCTCCTCCGATGGAATGCCGTCGAAGGTCGTTTCGGGCTGCCCGAAATTCTTCGCCAGCAGCGCTTTCGACGCGTGGCCCAGCCAATCGGTGATGCTGAACGTGCCGAACTCGGAAAAATAGCCGTTGTCGAAAATCAGGATGAAATGGCATGGCGCATCGCCGAGACACGACAGCGCGTGCGGATGGCCGCGCGGAAAGTACCAGACATCGCCCGGATCGAAATCGTTGATCTCCGAGTTGCCCGACGGATCGAGTACCGTTGTGCGCACGCGGCCTTCGAGCACGAAAGCCCATTCGGCGGCCGTCGCATGCCAATGCAATTCGCGCGTCACGCCCGGCTCAAGCCGCATCGACACGCCCGCAATGCCTTTGGAAATAGGCAACTGGGTGACGGTCGCCTCCTTGCCGAAGCTGCCCCCCATGACCTTGCCGTTGGACTGCTCCAGGGCGAACTTGAAGGTCGGTAATTCGGGGCCGGATAGCAGCGAGTCCGGCACGTTGTTCTTGAACGGAAAGTCCGCAACGTTGCCGGTCTGCGCCATGGCTGGGCACCTGTGCTTGACGGGGCGTGCTGAGCAATAGCAAAACGGCGCGCATTGTAAATTCGCCGATCGTCCGGCATGTGAGGATTTCCGGGACTCACCTCGATCAATGTGATCGCAGGCGCCGTGGGTGGCGTGACGGTCGCAAAGAGGCGATAATGGTGCTCGCGTGAGGGAAAACGATGGCTAGCGAAAGCAAAAAGACAAAATCCGAAACGACACCCAAAAAAGACGCCCCCGCGAAGGTCGAGAGTGCTGGGGCTGAGGCCGCATCCAAGGACGCACCCAAACCCGGGGACGGAGAGACTACCGGCACGGCACCTGCCAACTATAGCCGGGGCGAGGGTCAAAAACCGGTCACCGCGGCCTATAAGGAAAACTGGAACCTGATCTTCGCGAAGAAAAGCGCGAAAAGGAAAAAGCGATAATCTTGCGGAGGGGTGCTCGCTGGACCCCGACGGCAAGGCTGACCCCGGGTATCGCTTCGCTCATCCGGGCTACGCTTGCTCTACGACCTTGGCCGAGGTCGAAATCCGGTGTGATGCTCAATAAAATCGAGAAGATGCCGCGGTACAAGCACCTCTAACTCGCCGCTGGAATTGCTGCGAATTGGAATGCGCAACTCGAACGGCGCGGGGGTAAGTCCTGGCTGGCCGATCACTGGTGCAGCGGGATAGTTCCTTAGCGTCCCATTTGGGTGATGCCATGCCGAGAAGGGCCAATCCGTCATCGGCAGCTGGCCAGGTCCTTCGACCTCAATTAGGTGACCAAGGAATTCCCCGGTGTCTTGCTTAATTACCCTAGCCATGGCTCGTTCGATCGAGATGAATCAGTAAGCGGCGCATGATGGATTAGCTGAAACTAAGGTCAATTCTCAAGCCTATTTCGAGCGATTGCCTATTGAGCGCGGCGAAGCCTCCCAACTGAGCTTGGTGAAAATGCCCTGAATTTCACTGCCACTCGATCCAGGCTACGCTTGCCAATCAAGCCCTACGGGCTGCCAGTGCATGAGGTTATCCCGTGCGAGAACTGCCCTGCTACGTCTGGAACACCCCCGCAAAGGAAACCAGGGATTCCAATGGCAATTCCGTCTTCCTAGATTCTCCTAGAACCGACGGTCAGTATTCCATAACCGGAACCGCAGTTGAACCCATCAAGAAGCTAACAGCGTCGCAACGCGCGCTTCTTACAACGTGGTTGTGCAATCAACGTCGAGCCGGCATCGAATGCCCACAAATCAATTCCAATGTAGTCGACAACGTTAAGTCATTGCGGCGCCTCACGACAGCAGAACGGATAGAAAGGACTCTTTTGTATTTCAACGAACATTTGCGTATTGGAGAAGGCATCATATTTTTCCCAGGTGATTTTACAAAAGCTAATCCGGGTGCCTCTGCACTCGCAGCCATAAGCGAATGCGAAACTAAGGACGAACTCGAAGCGTTCCTGGGTCTCCTTACCGAGATGCGCTTAATCACCGACATGGAAAGAGTTCTTGGCCGCTCGAATTATACTCCTACCGCAGGAGGCTGGCTTAAAATTGATGAGCTTGTCAGGAAACTTCCTATTTCGTCGCAAGCATTTGTGGCGATGTGGTTCAATCACTCAACGGACGTCGCATACACAAATGGTATCGAGCCTGCGATTCGAGAGTCTGGCTATAAGCCGGTTCGAATCGACAATGTAGAGCACATTGACAAAATTGACGATGCGATAATCGCCGAAATTCGGCGATCGAAATTTTTGGTTGCTGACTTTACATGCGAAAAGGATAAGGTCAGAGGCGGCGTCTATTTCGAGGCGGGATACGCAATGGCGTTACCAATACCAGTGATTTGGACGTGCTCCAATACATCCATAAGCGATCTTCACTTCGACACACGACAATACAATCATATTGTCTGGGATAGTCCGGAAACCTTGCATAAGTTACTTAAATCACGAATAGGCGCGGTAATAGGCGATGGGCCGCTATTGGCTCGTTAGGTGCGGAACAGATTCCGGACTCGCCGCTTCGCGGCAGCCTGGAATGACGAACTACAAGAAACTCTGCGGATCGACGTCGATCTCAAGCTTGATCGAGCCCTTCGGCTTCGGTCCGGCTGCGAGCCAATCGCGCAGATAAGCCGACAGGTCGAACGCGCGCGGCGATTTGACCAAGAGACGCAGCCGATGGCGGCCGCGCACCAGCGCGAGCGGCGCTTCGGCGGGGCCGAGCACGCGCATGTCATCGCCCGAAGCACCGTCGGCTTTGGGCGCAGCGCGGGCGAGCGCGCGGGCGAAAGATTCCGTCTCGTACCGGTCCTCACCGGAGACGACGATACTGGCGAGGCGGCCGAACGGCGGATACTGCGTCTTCTCGCGCAGCTCGATCTCGGCCGAGTAGAACGCCTCGCGATCCTGCGCAATCAGCGCGCGGATCACCGGATGCTCGGGCTGATGCGTCTGCAGGTAGCCATGACCCGTGCCGGCTTCGCGCCCGGCGCGGCCGATTACCTGATGCAGCAGCTGGAAGGTACGTTCGGCGGCACGCGGGTCGCCGTTGGCGAGCCCGATATCCGCGTCGATGACACCGACCAGATTGAGCATCGGGAAATGGTGGCCTTTGGCGACGAGTTGCGTGCCGATGACGATGTCGAAGCGGCCGGCGGCGATGTCGGCGAACTCCTCGCGCATGCGCTCGACCGAGGCGATGAGGTCGCTTGACAGCACCAGCACGCGCGCGCCCGGAAACAATTCCCGCACCTCTTCGTCGAGGCGCTCGACGCCCGGGCCGATCGGCACGAACGAGTTGACCGCCTGGCATTGCGGGCAATTCGCCGGATGCGGCATCGCGTAGCCGCAATGGTGACAGACGAGCGCGCGGCGGAAGCGGTGATCGACCAGCCAAGCGTCGCAGTTCGGGCACGAGAAGCGAAAGCCGCAGGCCCGGCATAGCGTCAACGGCGCGTAGCCGCGGCGATTGAGAAACAACAACGCCTGCTCGTCGCGCTCCAGCGATGTTTTGATCGCGCCGGCCAGCACCGGCGAAATGAAATGGCGCGGCGGCGGTGGCGCAACGCGCAAATCGATGGCCTCGATCGACGGCAGCCGCGCACCGCCGAAGCGCTCCGGCAACGCGAGCCGCGCGTAGCGGCCGCGCCGCGCGTTGACTTCGGTTTCGACCGACGGCGTTGCCGATGACAGCACCACCGGAATGCGCGCGATGTGGCCGCGCACCACCGCCATGTCGCGCGCGTGATAGCGCACGCCGTCTTCCTGCTTGTAGGCCGGGTCGTGCTCTTCATCGACGACGATCAGGCCGAGATCGGCGTAAGGCAGGAACAGCGCCGAGCGCGCGCCGACCACGACTGAAACTTCGCCGTCGGCCACCGCCCGCCACGTGCGGGCGCGGCGGCGCGGCGTGAGTTGCGAATGCCATTCGGCCGGCTTGTGGCCGAAGCGCGCCGCGAAGCGGTCCAAAAACTGCGCGGTGAGCGCGATTTCCGGCATCAGGATCAGGCTCTGCCGGTGGCTCCGGATCGCGTCCGCCACCGCCTCGAAATAAACCTCGGTCTTGCCAGAGCCCGTGACGCCGTCGAGCAGCGTGACCGAATAGCCGCCCTTGGCGAGCGTTGCTTTCAGCGCCGCGGCGGCGGCGTGCTGCGCCGGCGAAAAATCCGTTTGCGCAAAATCCGGATCGGGTTTTTCCGTCACCGGCTCGGGCGGCAGCACCACAGTCTCCAGCGTGCCTTCGTCGATCAACCCGTCGACGACGCCGGCGGAGACGCCCGCCTCGCGCGCCGCCTCGCTCTTGCCGCGTACCATGCCGTCGGCAAGCAGTTCGAGCACGCGGGCCCGTGGCGGGGTCATGCGCTGAGGCGGCGCGCCGGCGAGCCGCACGCCGACGCGCTCGCGCTCGGCGCCCAGATGCTCGCCCATGCGCAGGCACATGCGCAGCACCATGCCGCGCGAGCTGAGCGTGTAGTTCGACACCCAATCGACGAAGCTGCGCAGTTCGGGGCGCAGCGGCGGCACGTCGATTTTCTCCTCTATGTCCTTGAGCCGGTTATCGAGCCGCGGGTTGGGCTTCGGGTTTTCCGCCCACACCACCGCGGTCGCCTCGCGCGCGCCAAGCGGCACCGACACGACGTCGCCGGGCGCGACCACAAGCGCCTCCGGCACACGATAAGAATAGGGCTTATCGAGCGCGACCGGGACGAGGACATCGACGACGCGGCGGGGCATGGGGCGATTCTGGGCCGATTCCGGGAGGTTTAGGAAGCGGAAACAGCCCGGACTTATTATCCGCTCATTCCCGCGTCAGCGGGAATCCAGTATCTGGGGCCGCGCTTTCGCGGGGACGAGCGAGCCGTAATGGAAGCACGCACCAAACCCGACTTCGTCGCCCCCAAGGTCGCTGCCGAGATCGAAAGCTGGCTCAGCTATCTCGGCGCGGAGCGGCGCATGTCGGGAAAGACGGTCGAGGCCTACCAACGCGACGTGCTGCAATTCTTGGGCTTTCTTGCCGAACACCTCGGCGGCGCGCCATCGCTGCGCGACCTCGCCGCGCTGACGCCTGCCGACGTCCGCGCCTTTCTGGCATCGCGCCGCGCGGTCGGCATCGGCAGCCGCTCGCTGATGCGCACGCTTGCCGGCACGCGCGCCTTCGCCCGGTATCTCGAGGGCAACGGCAAGGGTCAGGTCGGCGCGCTCGCGGCGGTGCGGGCGCCGAAGATCGGCAAAACCTTGCCGCGGCCGCTGCCGGCGGCCGACGCCAAGCGCATGGCGGATGCCGATTTGCCGGCCGGCGACGGCCACGAGCCATGGATTCACGCGCGCGACGCCGCCGTGCTCGGCCTGCTCTACGGCGCAGGGCTGCGCATCTCCGAAGCGCTGGGGCTCAAACGCGGCAACATTGGAGCGGCCGACGCCGTCACCGTGACCGGCAAAGGCCGCAAGCAACGCATGGTCCCGGTGTTGCCGCAGGTACAGAAACTCATTGCCGATTACGTCGCGCTTTGCCCTTACGATCTGCCCGATGACGGTCCGCTGTTCGTCGGCGCCAAAGGCGGGCCGCTGTCGCCGCGTGTCGTGCAACTCGCCATGGCGCGGTTGCGCGGCGCGCTCGGCCTGCCCGAGACGGCGACGCCGCACGCGCTGCGTCACTCGTTCGCCACGCATCTTCTGGCCCGCGGCGGCGATCTACGCTCGATCCAGGAGTTGCTCGGCCACGCCTCGCTGTCGACCACGCAAATCTACACTCAGGTCGACGCCGAGCGCCTGATCGAGGCCTATCGCAGCGCCCATCCGCGCGCATGACGCGGATTTGTGCTAACCGTCATTCCGGGGGCCGAGCGAAGCGAGGAGCCCGGAATCCATAACCCAGAGCAGGGCGTATGGAGTCCGGACTCGCCGCTTCGCGGCGCTCCGGAATGACGAGGAGGGGCGGCACCATGCCGGACGCACACGAACATCTCGAACACGCCGAACATGAGCAGCATGCCGAGAACAAGAAGATCGCGTTGTTGATCGCGATCCTCGCGCTGTTTCTGTCGTTCTCGGAGACTTTGGGAAAAAGCGCGCAGACCGAGGCGATCGACGCCAACGTCAAATCGTCCGACACCTGGAATTTCTTCCAGGCCAAGGACGTTCGCAAAACCACGCTGCTCGCCGCCGCCGACCAGACCAAGCTGCTGACCGCCGGCGTCACAGATCCTGCCACCAAGGCCGCGATCGACAAGCAGATCGACACCTGGCGCAAGACCGCGGCGCGCTATGAGTCCGATCCGAAAACCGGCACCGGGCGCAAGGAGCTTGGCGAACAGGCCAAGGAGCAGGAGGGGGAACGCGATCTGGCGATGGCGAAATATCACCACTATGAGATCGCGTCGGCGGCGTTCCAGGTCGGCATCGTGCTCGCCTCGGCGACGGTGATCACCGGCATAGTGGCGCTCGCCTGGATTGCCGGCGGGCTCGGCATCATCGGGCTGGCGCTGCTCGCCCTCGGCCTATTCGCGCCCTACGCGGTTCATCTGGTCTAGCGCCCGCACTCACACCGAAGGCGGCGGCAGCCCGGCCTGCATGCAGGCCGCGCGCAGCGTGTTGACCAGGAGGCACACGATCGTCACCGGGCCGACGCCGCCCGGCACCCGCGTGATGGCGCCCGCGACCTCGACGGCTTCGGCGAAATTGACGTCGCCGACGACGCGGGATTTGCCGCCGTCGATGATGCGGTTGATGCCGATGTCGATGACGGTCGCGCCCGGCTTGATCCAGTCGCCGCGAATGAATTGCGCGCAGCCGATGGCGACGCACAGCAGCTCGGCCCGCCGGCACAAGTCCGGCAGGTGCTGCGTGCGCGTGTGCGCGATGGTGACGGTCGCGTTTTCGGCCAGCAGAATCTGCGCCAGCGGATTGCCGACGATGTGCGAGCGGCCGATCATCAGCGCGTCCATGCCGGCGACCGAGGCATGCACGCTCTTGATCAGCTTCAAACAGGCGACCGGCGTGCATGGCACCAGCGCCGGCAGGCCGGTCATCAGCCGTCCGGCATTGATCGGGTGAAAGCCGTCGACATCCTTGTCCGGGTTGATGCTGGCGAAGATGCGCGCCGGATTGATCTGCGGCGGCAGCGGCAGCTGCACCAGAATGCCGCTCACGGCCGTATCGGCATTGAGCTTGGCGATCAGGTCAAGCAGTTCCGCCTCGCTGGTCGACACCGGCAAATGATAATCGAACGGCCGCATGCCGACGTCGACCAGACCGCGCGATTTGCTGCCCACATAGGTCTTACTTGCCGGGTCGTCGCCGACGAGGACGACGGCAAGCCCCGGCTGCAAGCCGTGCGCGGCCACAAGGCGGCGCACCTCTTCGGCCACGGCGGTGCGCAGATCAGCCGCGATCGCTCTGCCGTCGATGATCTTTGCGCTCATCCGTCGCCTTTGCGGCCCCGCTCACGACACGTGTGCGTGCCGCGGCGAGATGCATCGCCTGCGCTGGCTAAAAGAACAGACGCACATACAGGTAGTGGACGAGCTGCTGAAGAAACAGCAAGGCAATGATCAATATCACGGGAGAAATATCGATCCCGCCGAGATTGGGCAGCATCTGCCTTATCGGCCGCAGCGCCGGCTCGGTCACGTGATAGAAAAAGTTTGCCACCGAGGCCACGAAGTTATTGCGTGTATTGACGACGTTGAAGGCAATCAGCCACGACAGAATCGCGGCCGCGATCAAAATCCAGATGTAAAGCTGGATCAGCGTGTCAAAAAGCCAGAGCAAGGGATTTTCCATCACGGTCTCCGCGCTGCCGCGGCCGCGGCGCGACAGACGAATAGCCGCTTGCGAGCCTGCCGAAAAGGGGCGTCCGGCAGGGACCCGCCGCCCGCTATCGCGCTATTGCTGGATCGGCGGTCTGTTGTCTTGGGAGCATCCTTGACATGCCCCTTGGCGGACCCTAAATGGCCCGAACTCGCCAAAAGCTGGTTCAGCCTTGCAGTCGGCAGCCTTGCCGGCGACGCTTGGACCCGGCTTGCAGCCCACGGCGGGGCCGTAGCTCAGTTGGGAGAGCGCCGCAATCGCACTGCGGAGGTCAGGGGTTCAAATCCCCTCGGCTCCACCATTACTAGATTTCGCCAGCCGTCGCCTTCGTTCGCCACAAGGCACATAAGCCTTATTTTATCGAGATAGCTGGGCAATTGTTTGCTCTTGACGCTTCGCCGTTATTCGCCATAACGCGACCATTAATTGTGGACTAGATCGTGGACAGGCGATGGCACGGGAAATCGGACGGCTCACGGCACTCAAGGTCGAGAAGGCGAAGGAAGCCGGCATGTATGCCGACGGCGGCGGGCTCTATTTGCGGGTGACGCGGGAAGGGACGAAGAACTGGGTGTTGCGCTATATGCTCGATCTAAAGCCACACTGGATGGGGCTTGGTCCGATTGCGCTCTACGGGCTTCAGGAAGCCCGTGCACGGGCGTTGGGCGCGCGAAGGCAACGGCACGATGGGATAGACCCAATCACGGCCCGGCGCGCTGAGCGGGCAAGATTGCGGCTCGATGCAGCCAAAGCGATCACGTTCAAGGAATGCGCAGAAAGCTACATCGCCTCCCACAAGGCGGGCTGGCGCAACGCCAAGCACAAATACCAATGGAACGCGACGCTTGCCGCTTACGCCTATCCCTCGATTGGCGCACTGCCCGTGCAATCAGTGGACACCGGCCTCGTTCTCAAAGTTCTGGAACCGATTTGGACTACGAAGTCAGAGACAGCTAGCCGGGTGCGCCAGCGCATCGAGAACGTATTGGACTTTGGCAAAGTGCGCGGCTTTCGCGACGGCGAAAACCCGGCGCGCTGGCGCGGCCACTTGGACAAGCTATTGCCGGCGCGTTCCAAGGTGCGCCAAGTGAAGCACCATGCCGCCCTTCCCCACGCCGAATTGCCGGCCTTCCTGGCGAACTTGCGGGCGCGAGAAGCCGTCGCAGCCCGCGGTCTTGAGTTTTTGATTTTGACCGCCGCGCGCACCGGAGAAGTGATCGGTGCCCGGTGGAATGAGATCGACTTGCTGGAAAAAGTCTGGACTGTGCCTGCTGGGCGAGTGAAGGCGCACCGCGAGCATCGCGTGCCACTATCCGCGCGAGTTCTAGCCATCCTGCATGAAATGCAGGCCGCCCGCCACAACGCCGCCAGTGACGCCTTTGTGTTTCCCGGCCACAAGCCGAGCACCGGACTTTCGAATACCGCTTTTTTGATGCTCATGCGTCGCATGGGCCGCGGCGATCTGACCGCACACGGCTTCCGCGCGACGTTCAAGACCTGGGGGAGCGAGCGCAGCAACTTTCAGAACGAGATCATCGAGGCCGCCTTGGCGCACGCTATCGGGGGCAAGGTCGAGCAAGCGTACATGCGCGGAGATCTTTTCGAGAAGCGGCGACGCCTCATGCAGCAATGGGCAACATTTGCCACGACCGCGCCAGCACAACCGCAGCAAGACAACGTGACGCCACTTAAGCGAGGAGCCTAATCACTCCCCGCCATCATCATACGCGGCGTTGCGCGAATCGTCGCCCTGAGTAATATTACAATCCTGATTCCACCGAGCGTCGCCGATCCCCGCGAGGATACGATCGGCCGGTTGTAGCGGCCCCGTCGCTGGATACGCCGCTGAGGCATTGCCGGCATCGGCCCCGGTAGCTCCGGATACGCCATAGCTCAGAACCTGACCCATCCTCGGCAAGGAGGGTCGTTTCAACTCCTTCACAAAGGAGTTCGCTATGGCTATCGCCGAACGAACACCTACATCCGTTCTTTCCACGGAAACTCCGCTCGCAGTCACGGTGAAGCGGGCGTGCGAACTATCCGGCCTCGGCCCAACGTCGATCTGGGCTTTCCTGCGCGATGGCCGCCTTGAAGCGGTGCGCGTTCCAGGCGTCCGGCGCACGTTGGTCAGCTACGCCAGCCTCGCGCGCTTGCTCGCGCCGAGCGCCGATGCAGGCCGGGCACCGCGGCGTCGCGGCCGACCGCGCAAACAAGCCGACGCGACGGTGCAGCCATGAGCGCCGCCAACATGCTGGACACGCACGCTGAACTGATAGCAACGAGGCGGGCGGTTTCAATCGCGGCCGATAAGCTGCGCACTATCGAGGCCGAAGCATTGCGCCTTGCACCGCTGATCGAGCGCGGCGAGATTGCGCGCGGTGAAGCCGCCGCTTGTCTGATCGATGTGGCGACAGGTTACGGCCTCGGCGCAACGGATCGAGGGCGCGAAAACGTCGAACATGTCATCGGCATGGCGCTCGCCGGTCAGTCAGCCGGCGTGGGATATGCCGAGTCACCGCTCGCACATCGCGCGCCCTCCCCGCTCCGGCCGCTCAATCTGTCCGAATTTCTCAGCCTGCAATTGCCGCCGCGCCGGCCAGTCCTGGCGCCTTGGCTCCGCGAGAAAGGCACAGCCATGATCTATTCACCGCGCGGTGTAGGAAAGACGTTTCTGGATTTGAGCGCCGGTTACGCCATCGCCAGCGGCGCGAGTTTTTTGGAATGGTCAGCCCCCGATCCACGGCGCGTCTTGTATGTTGACGGCGAGATGACGGCGGTAGAGATGCAGCACCGGCTCGCCGCGATTGTCTCGGGCTTCAGCCGCGAAGCTGCACCGGATTATTTCCGAATGCTGAGCGCCGACGTAACCGAAAGAGGGCTGCCCGACCTGGCAACGCCAGAGGGCCAACGTGAGTTTGACGATGTGATCGATGATGTTGAAGTGGCGATCCTCGACAATATTTCGACGCTGTGCCGATCGGGAAAGGAGAACGAGGCCGAAGGCTGGCAGTCGGTGCAGGATTGGGCGTTGGCGCATCGCCGGGCCGGGCGCTCCCTCGTTTTTGTGCATCATGCCGGCAAAGGCGGCAACCAACGCGGTACGTCGAAACGAGAGGACGTGCTGGATACCGTCATCGCGCTCCGCCGCCCGGCAGACTATCGGGCCGATCAAGGCGCGCGCTTTGAGGTGCATTTTGAGAAGCACCGCGGGTTTTACGGTGTGGACGCGGAATCATTCGAGGCGCGGTACGAGGAACGCGACGGGACGGCGGTCTGGACGCGGGCGACTATCGCGGATGTCGAGTTGAAGCGCGTTGCGGATGTGATCCGGGAGGGCATGTCAATTCGCGACGCGGCGGCCGAATTGGGCATGAACAAATCGAAGGTGGAGCGCCTGAGGACAAAGGCCATCGAGCAGGGGTTGCTCGATGGCTGAGCCTCTGGGCTTGACTGTCTCGCTGTCTCGCCTACTAGGCCATGAGACACCGAGACGGTTCCCGACAAGGCAAGACACCGGGTGAGACATGAGCGAGACTGTGAGCCTTAAGGTCTTGGCGCGCTTTGTTCTTGAGCGAGACAGTGCGCGAGACGAACGGCGGGACAGCATGTCTTGCGACGCTGTTGCCACCGGCCGGCCAGCGAGACAGGCCGCGCCCCCCGCTTTCCTTCAAGCGCAGCAGGCGCGGCAACCCGCGCCGGTCGTTCCGATTGCTCACGGCGAGCCCGGACTGGAGCAGCCATGCGCCGCTCGCCGCGGACGACTACAAGAGCTAAACGGCGCGTTCCTACATTTCTGTTGCCGGTGCGGTCGGTTTGCCGCGTTCGGTTATGGGGTGCGGTTGAGAGTCGGCCAGCTTGGCCGCTGGTACTGCGGCGAGCACCGGCCGACGTAGCGGGACTGCCACTCTATCACTCATTTGTTGCCCATGCGCCAATCCCCAGGCCGATCCACCGCGTGCCGAACGTGAGCACCAAAGATGCAAGAAGCGAACCGGCTATGATCCAATTTGAGTGGATGATTGCACCGAATATCCCCAGCGGAACAGGACCGATGCCAGCGAAGAACAGACTCACAAACAACCAAAGCCAGCCGAAATAAATATAGCTATTAAGCACTCCGGCCAGCCAAGTTGATGCACCGAAAACATAGGATGACACCAAAAAACCGATCGCCGATGCACCTCGCGTTTTCCGAAATAGTAGCAGTGGAAGAAAAATCACGATGCACGCGATGAACGCGATGTCGACCGGCAGCTCCATGTAGTCCTGCAGTCGGACAACCGCTCGCGCGTCCCCCCACGTGTACACAAACAATGCGATTGCAGAGATTGATGCCAGTCCAATCAGCACCATGCCGGTTGTAAAAGCGATGGGAACTTTCTCGCGCGTCGTTTCCTTTTTCGGCGGGAGCAGCTGCACACTTTGCGGCATCTCGATCCGGCTAGCACGGGCCGCCCCTCTCGACCGTTTGAATGCTTCCTCCAGCCCGAGACGTTCGCGATCAAAGTCCTTATCGTAGTCGAGCCGTTCCTTTCGAATCCACAAAGCCGCGTTGATGCGCTGCTCGATCTGCTCGGCCTCCTGCTTTGCGATTGCCTCGAATCGTTTGAACCGTTCAGAGTTCACACAAACTCGGTCCGCTAATCTACGGATGTCTTCTGGTGTTGCATTGTCCGGCGTTGGCTCCGGGTCCAACAGAGGAACCGGATTAGGACCAATACCTTCTAAAAAATTCCACAACCACATCGGCGCCGCTGCCAACCACTTGGCGAGCGCGTCGGGCGCGGTCAAAACTATTTGCCTCTCAATGGCCGCCACGATGGCTTGTTTCGGATGCGGCAGCGCCCTCACGTCATAAAACCAATCAGGCCTGGTTTTCGTAACCTCAAGGAACTTGCTGTAGTCAGATACGATATCGGAATCGCTCACCGCATGGTCTGTGGCGATCGCCACACGCTCGGCGCGGCTAATAGCATCCTCCAAGATGACGCGTTCACGACCAAAATCCTCCGGGCGACTGCGGAGCTGCCCCCATTGCGCCGCCCGAGCGCGATCGTACAGGGCGCGGCGCGTTTCGGGGGTGTTAGGCTCTAGCGCGGCAACGGCGCCGGTGATGAGCGGATAGTAGTCAGCCATAGGACACCCTGACTCGGTGCCGGGCTACGAATAGGAACGATCGTTCCTGGCATCATCGTTCCTGCCATTGTTGCCATGTTGCCCATGGACTTGAAAGAGGCCATGGCGACAAATCTGCGGCGCGTCCGCCATGCGAAGGGTCTGACCCAAGAGGAATTGGCGGGCTGGGCTGAGCGTGCGTTATCTTGGCTCGATCGAGCGAGCTGCGGTCTCGGCGAGTGTCACCGTATTGGGCAGGATCGCCCGCGCCCTACGGGTGGATGCCTGTGAGTTAATCCGCACCCCCCAGAGACGAGCCGCCGCTTGAACCCCCCGGTCTTTTCCAGAACTCGGCGCGAAACAGAGCAACGATGTCGAGCGTTCGAGCGACTCTCGTTTTGTTCCCCACCGGCATACCCGCCGGGTCTATTTGCCGGGCGTGAACCACCATACACAGTTATGTTTTGCTCGCGTCGTTTCGGTCGTAGCGCCGGCAATCGCCAGTGAGTGTGGCGGCACGCTCCGCGCAATTACGTGCGGTAAGAAAAGTTACTGTTCGCAACAGGTCAATTAGGTGAATTTTGGCTGTCTCCTGTAGCGCCTTTTGTGGACAGGAAAGCCGGCATTTTCCCAAGCGATTGACAGATTGAGGTATTCTCGCCTTTTAGGCGGACCTCGGCTCCACCAGCCTTCGCTCGCTGCGCGGGTTACGGCTGGCGGGCCAGCCAATCTTTCGCCTCGACCTCCAACCGATTCGGCACGTTCCGTGCGGGGTATTCGGCGGCCTGCTGGGCGCCGAACGGCGACCAGTGGGTACTTCGTAACCGCGAAATAACCGCGCAGATGCGCTAATATCTGCCATCATATTGGCGTCCCAATGGGTTGGTTTGGTCGCGCTCTTGAGATCGAGGCAACAAATGCGATCGCTTGCTGATTTGAGACTTTGGCTGTTCCCGGGTCTGCTTTTTGGGCTGACGCTTGGGCTCACTCTCGGGCTTTCGGCGGCGGTCCCGGCCCGCGCGGCGGCGCCGTGCGGCGGCGATTTCGGGACCTGGCTCAGCGGCGTTGAGCAGGACGCCGCGGCGGCCGGCATTTCCCAGCGGGCGATCCAATCGTCCCTCGCCGGCATGACCTACGATCCCGCCATCGTCGCCCGCGATCACGCCCAAGGCGTGTTCCGCCAAAGCTTCGAGCAGTTCTCGGGACGCATGGTGCCGCCGCGGCTGCCGCGCGGCCGGCGTATGCTGGTGCAGTATCGCCCGCTGTTCGACCGCATCGAACACCAGTACGGCGTGCCCGGTCCGGTGCTTGTCGCCATCTGGGGACTGGAAACGTCCTATGGCGCCGACACCGGCAAATTTCCCACCATCCGCGCGTTGGCGACGCTCGCCTATGACTGCCGCCGCGCCGACAAATTCCGCGCCGAACTGCTTGATGCGCTGCGCATCGTCGACCGCGGCGATATGGCGGCGGCGCAGATGCGCGGCGCCTGGGCGGGCGAGATCGGACAGACACAGTTTTTGCCGTCGTCGTATCTGAAATACGCCGTCAATTACGACGGCAATGGCCGCCGCGATCTGATTCACAGCGTACCCGACGCGATGGCGTCGACGGCGAATTATCTCAAAGGCTACGGCTGGCAAGCCGGTCAGCCTTGGGGCGAAGGCACCGCGAATTTCCAGGTCCTGCTGCAGTGGAACTCGTCGCAGGTCTACACCAAGACGGTGGCCTATTTCGCCCAGCAGCTCGCGCAGGGTCAGCAGGAGCAGTGACAGCGCAGCTTCCGCCGCGGCTCAGCTCGCGAGCCAGCGCTCCAGAAACACCGTGAGCCAGGCCCGCGCGCTGTAATCGTAGACAGCCCGGTCGGCGAAATGTGCCTCGCGCGGCTTCGCGCCCGGCAATGCCATGCGCTCGTGACCGCGCGTCGTCCAGCGGTGCATCATGGCGTGCGTCACGTCGGGATGAAATTGCAGCGCGAACGCCCGGCCGTAACGGATCGCCTGGACTTCGAACATATCGCCCTCGGCCAACAATTCGGCGCCGGCCGGCAGATCGAATCCCTCGCGGTGCCACTGATAGACGCATTCCGGCCAGACATCGACGACGGCGAGTCCGGCTTCGGTCGGACGGATCGGATAATAGCCGATTTCGGCCTGGCCCTCCGGGTGGCGAAACACGCGGCCGCCGAGATAGCGCGCGCACATCTGCGCGCCCAGGCAGATGCCGAGAAACGGCTTGCATTCCTTCAGCGGTACGCCGATCCACTCGATCTCACGGCGAATGAAATCGTCCTGATCGTTGGCGCTCATCGGGCCGCCGAAAATGACGCCGGCCGAGTACTCGCCCATCGTGTCCGGCAGCGGGTCGCCGAACCGCGGGCGCCGCACGTCGAGCCGGTAGCCGAGTTCACGGAGCGCGTTGCCGACACGTCCGGGCGTGGAATTTTCCGCGTGCAGAACAATCAGAATCGGCAGTTGCATGAGCTTATGAATCGGCCGCGTCTTTTAGTTATCTAACGCGCGGCGTCCGCAAATTCAAAGTCCACGGGCGCGGCGCATGCTATAGGCGACGATCGGCAGCAGTAACGCGTGCGGCATCAGCCCCATGAAAAACACCGCGAGCTTGCTGCCTAAACCGGCGACGACCACGCGCTTGCCGCGCACGAGGCCCGCATAGCCGATTTCGGCGACGCGGCGCGCCGGCAGCGCGAGCGGACCGCCCTCCCCGAGGCCGCCGGACGGCAGCCCGGCGCGCGCCTGAAAGCCCGTCGCGACCGGCCCTGGGCACAACACCGTGACGCGCACGCCGCGGCCTCGAAGCTCCTCGTGCAAGGCCTCGCTGAACGACAGCACGTAGGCCTTGCTGGCATAGTACACGGCCATGCCGGGCCCGGGCAGAAACCCCGCGATCGAGGCGACGTTGAGAAGGCCGCCGCGATGCCGCGCGAGGCTGTCCGCAAAGGCAAGCGACAGCTCGGTGAGCGCCCGTATGTTGAGATCGACCATCGCGACCTGGTCGTCGCGGTCGAGCTCGGCCGCTTTGCCGGCGAGACCAAAACCCGCATTGTTGACGACGTTGTCCGGCTCGACGCCGTTCGCCTCGAGCGCTGCGGCGAGCTGCGCCACCGCATCGCTCTGCACGAGATCGAGCGGCAGCACCAGCGGCCGCGGCCGTCTCGATGCCGCGATCGCGCCGGCAAGCGCCTCAAGTTCGGCCTCGCGCCGGGCGGTGAGCACAAGCTCGTGCCCGTGCTCCGCAAAGACGTGCGCCAGCTCGGCGCCGATGCCGGACGATGCCCCGGTGATGAGTGTCACCGGCCTCACGGATCGGCACGCGTATCGCCGGCCTTTTCGGCAATGCGCCGGCGCAGGTCGATGCGTTCGCGCGGCGACACGCCGAGCAGGTCGGCGGCACGCCACAATAGATTGTCTTCGAGCTCGTCGCGCTTGCCGTCGGCATAGACGATCTCCCACATCATCTCGATCATCTTGGCGCGGCCTTCTTCGTCGAGCGTGCGATTGAGCAATTGCGTGAAATGATAAAGATCGACGGCCTCGTGCTCCGCCGCGGTCGCCTTCTCGATCAGTTCGGCGGTCGCCGCATCGTCGAGATCGAAGCGTTGTTTGATCAGACCGCGCAGCGCGTCGCGCTCGCTCGCGGTGACGTCACCGTCGATCGCCGCCGTATGTACCAACAGTGCGGTTGCGGACAGCCGGTAATCGTCCTCGCCGAACTGGCTCGGATGCTTGCCGCCATCGATGATGTCGCCGACGAAATGCTTGAACGCTTCGAACATGCGCGGCCTCTGCCTGCGTTGTCAGGTGGCATGCCGAATAGGCGAAGTCCAGGGCAGTAACGAGCAGCTTTGGCGCGCAGCGCTGGGGCAATCGGTTTGCCACCCCCGATCACGTCGGCGGCAAGCTTTTTCGGGATTATGCCCTACTGAACGCCCTTGCCCTCGACGGCGCTCTCCTGCAGCAATTGCAGATTGGCATGCACATAGGGGTTGCCCGGATCCCGGGCCTGGGCTGCCAGGAGCTTCTGCCGCGCCCGGACATAGTCGCCGCGCAGCATGTAGGAAAAGCCCTGGTCGTTGAGAATTTCCGGCGTCGGCCCGATCAGACGGATGGCCTGCGCGTAGGCGCGGTCGGCAAGATCGAAGCGGTGCAGCCGGTCGTAGGACGATGCCAAGCCCACCCAGACTTCGGCATCGTTCGGGTGCTTCTCCGCGGCGGCACGAAAGCTCTTTTCGGCCAGGCCGAAATTGTTGGCGCGGAAATAGCGCTTGCCTTTCTGCAGATCGTCGTCGGGCGCATCGCCGACGAGGCCGGGGCTCGCCAGCGGCGCGACCGGTTCGCCGCTCGGCCCGGATTCCGCCGGCTGAGTCTGGGTCGAGACTGAGCCGGTGGTGTCGCCCGCCGCGGGCGCCGGGGCGGTTGCCGTAGCGGCCGAATGCGAGGGCGCCGTGCTGCCGGTTTTCAAGTCGTCCGTGGCCCACAGGTCGTTCATTTTGGGCATCGACGAGCAGCCGCCGAGCGCAGTCAGGCATGCCGCCACGACGACCACGACCGGCCCCACTCGGATACTCATTGACGCGCTCCGGACCCCACGCTCCGGCCGTTCCCCCGCCCCAAACGGGATCGAGCCGTCCCCCTTTGGACCGGGCAGGACGGCACCGGACGGCCAAAGCTAGGCGACGATGGTTAAGAATCTGCACCCCTGGTTCCATGGCGGCGCGCCCAGTCTCGCTCTGTCCGGGTTGATGAGGGCAAAGGCATCCCGTTCTCGCGGTGCGTTTTTTGTTCGCACCCGAGCTATGAAGACGGCGAGTAGCGAATGGTGAGCAGCGAATGGAAAACCCGATTCGCCATTCGCGATTTCGCTATTCGCAATCACCGGACCGCGACCTTCGTCAGAGCAATTCGGCCGTGGAGAGACCGAGGCGCTCAAGATCGGGTACGGCGCACGGACGAACGAACGAACGGACGGAAAAACGAAAAGGAAGCAGAACGCCGACAGACGCGGGTCTACCTGCTTGCCTTGCGGCAAGCGCGCACCCTGCAGGGCGCGCTCGCCTGTCGGCGTTCCACGGCGGTTCTGCCCTTGGGACTCACGCATCCCA
>Ga0265313_10000317_pt1 | contig 52472 bp, 38 predicted proteins | sample 4123metaG_FD_203122 | JGI IMG/M metagenome (GOLD analysis project Ga0265313, IMG submission 203122) | Rhizosphere microbial communities from Carex aquatilis grown in University of Washington, Seatle, WA, United States - 4-1-23 metaG | ecosystem: Host-associated > Plants > Roots > Rhizosphere >... | reverse complement strand
TCCCCCCATCTCCCACTCATCCCCATCTCCCCTTTCCCAAGAGGCTGCAAATTGCGAGTGCTTGCGATCGTTTTTTCGGTTGCCCTGCTGCTTCCGGCGAGTGTATCGCGGGGTGCTGAGCCGGCGGCCGCGAAAAACGCAATCGACTATAACCGCGACGTGCGGCACATCCTTTCGAACAACTGCTTCAAGTGCCACGGTCCCGATGCCGGCGAGCGGAAGGCGGGCCTGAGGCTCGACCTGCGCGACGAGGCCCTCAAGCCGACCGAATCGGGCGTGCCAGCCATCGTGCCGGGCAAAGCGGCTGAAAGCGAGCTGGTCCGCCGTGTTTTTTCGGACGATCCCGAGGTTCGCATGCCGCCGGCCGACAGTAACAAGCGGCTCAGCGACGCGGAAAAGGACCTGCTTCGCCAATGGATCGACGACGGCGCGGAGTGGCAGCAGCTCTGGTCGTTTGCTCCTCCGCGTCGGCCTGTGCCGCCCGAGATTTCCACGCTTAAGCATGCTGATTGGCCGCGGACCATGATCGACCGTTTCGTACTCGCCCGGCTCGAAGCCGAGGGGCTGCGACCCTCGCCCGATGCCGACCGACCGACGCTGATTCGCCGACTGAGCCTCGACCTGACCGGCCTGCCGCCGGCGCCGGCCGACGTCGACGCATTCGTGCATGACAAGAGCGCCGATGCTTACGAACAACTGGTCGATCGGCTGATGAGTTCGCCTCATTACGGCGAGCGGCTGGCCTTGGAATGGCTCGACGCCGCGCGCTTCGCCGACACCCACGGCTATCACATCGACAGCGGCCGCGACATGACCCGCTGGCGCGAGTGGGTGATCGACGCCTTCAACCGCAACCTGCCGTTCGACCAGTTCACCATCGAGCAATTGGCCGGCGACCTGCTACCCGTACCCACGCTCGAACAGCGGATCGCCAGCGGCTTCAACCGCAACCACATGATCAACTTCGAAGGTGGCGCTATCCCGGAAGAGTACCACACCGCCTATATCGTCGATCGGGTGAACACGACCGGCACCGTCTGGCTGGGATTGACGATCGGCTGCACCCAGTGCCACGACCACAAGTTCGACCCGCTGACGCAAAAAGAGTTCTATCAACTGTTCGCGTTCTTCCACAATGTGCCCGAAAACGGGCTCGATGGCTCAAAAGGTAACGCCGCGCCCTTGCTGGCCGCTCCGAGCCGAGAACAACAGCGAAAGCTTGAACAACTCGCCGCTGAAATCTCCACGATCGAGCGGGAACTGACGGCGCCCAACGCCGAATTCGACCGAGCGCAAGCTGAATGGGAAAATGCCAGTCGGAAGGGTGCGCCGCCGCTGTGGGCGACCCTCGCGCCAGCGGAACTTGGCTCGGCGGGCGGGGCGACGCTGGCAAAACTCGACGATGGTTCGGTGCTCGCCTCGGGCGCGAACCCGGCGACGGAAACCTATACGATTGTCGCCGAGTCATCACTGAAGCGGGTGACGGCGGTTCGGCTCGAGGTCTTGCCGGACGATAGCTTCACCGCAAAGGGACCAGGACGCTCGATCAACGGCAACTTCGTGCTCACCGAAGTGCGGCTCGCCTCGGGCGCGGTCGGCGACGTCATGCTCAAAGCGGCCTCGGCCGATTTCAGCCAGCAGGTTTACCCAATAGCGAATGCCATCGACGGAGAGCCGCGGACGGGCTGGGCCATTCACCCTGAGGTTGGCAAGCCGCACGCGGCGGTGTTCGAGCTGGCCGAGCCGCTGGAGGGTGATGGGCCACAACGGCTCACGATCGTGCTCGATTGCCAGTCGCAATTTGGCCAGCACCAGCCGGGCCGTTTCAGGCTCTCCGTGACGAATTCGCCCGATCCCCGCGGCGCCAGCGCCCTGCCGGCGAGAATCGTCGAGCTGGTGGCCGTCGCTGACACCGAGCGCTCCGAGCCGCAGCGGGCCGAGTTGCGGGCTTACTATCGCGAACATGTTTCCTCCGCGCTACGACCGCGTTTCGAGGCCCTGGCGCAGTTGCGCGAGGAGCGCGCCCAGATCGAAAAGCGGGTCCCGACGGCGATGGTGATGCAGGAAATGACGGCCCCAAGAGAGACGTTTCTTCTAGTCCGCGGTCAATACGACAAGCACGGCGAAAAGGTCGAGGCAGGCGTGCCCGCAAGCCTACCCCCCTTACCGGCCGGCGCGCCGGCGAACCGGCTGGGGTTGGCACAATGGCTGGTTGATCCGGCGCAACCGCTCACGGCGAGAGTGATCGCCAACCGTTACTGGCAGATGGTGTTCGGCACCGGGTTGGTAAAAACCTCGGAGGACTTTGGCTCACAGGGGGAGCTGCCCAGTCATCCCGAGTTGCTCGATTGGCTGGCGGTCGAATTCCGCGAAAGCGGCTGGAATGTGAAGCAACTTCTGCGAATGATGGTCACCTCATCGACCTACCGGCAGATCGCGGCGGTTACGCCGGAACTATTGGCCCAAGACCCGGAAAACCGGCTCCTGGCTCGGTCGAGCCGGCTGCGTCTTCCGGCCGAGTTCATCCGCGACCAGGCGCTTGCCGTCGGTGGGCTCTTGGACGATCGCATCGGCGGCCCCAGCGTTTCGCCTTACCAGCCGGCGGGCTTGTGGGAAGAGCTGATGTCGCGCGAGGACGGCGCCAACTGGACGGCGCAGTCGTACGTGCAAAGTCACGGGGCCGACCTCTACCGCCGCACGATGTACACCTTCTGGAAACGGACTTCGCCGCCGCCGACGCTTTCGACTTTCGACGCGCCCGACCGTGAGACTTGCACCGTGCGCCGAGCCCGCACCAACACGCCGTTGCAAGCGCTGGTACTATTGAACGACCCCACCTACGTCGAGGCGGCGCGGAAACTCGCCGAACGATTGCTGAATGACGGCGATTCGACCGATGAGCGGATCGTGTTTGCGTTCCGGCTGGTACTCGCGCGGCGGCCGAGCGACCGGGAGTTGGCCGTGCTGCGCAGAGTGTACGACAAGCAGCTTGCGGTCTATCGCGCCGACGGCGACGCCGCACGGGCGCTTTTGTCGGTCGGCGAGGCGCCGCGCGATGAAACGCTTAACCTGGCGGAGCTGGCCGCGTGGGCGACGGTGTCGAGCATGCTCTTGAATTTGGATGAAGCGGTGACCAGAGGATAAGCGAATAGGTGCACCATGAACTCCCAACGCGAATATGAACGGTTGCTCAACCGCCGTCACTTCTTTGGCCGCACAGCAACGGGCATCGGAACTGCGGCTCTGGCCTCGCTCGTCAACGAGCGGCTATTCGCGGCCGACGTCGACGAATCGCCCAAGCCGCATGGTGTGCTGCCGGCCTTTCACTTCGCCCCCAAAGCCAAGCATGTGATCTACCTGTTCATGTCGGGCGGCCCTTCCCACATCGACTTGTTCGATTACAAGCCCCAGCTCAAGGCGCACCACGGAGAGGAACTGCCCGCCAGTGTGCGAATGGGCCAGCGCGTGACCGGTATGACGGCCGGTCAAAGCACCTTTCCCTGCGTGGCGCCGATGTTTCAGTTCAGCCAGCACGGCCAGTGCGGCGCATGGGTCAGCGAGCTGTTACCGAACATCGCCAACGTCGCCGACGAAATCGCCATTGTCCGTTCGCTGCACACCGAGGCGATCAACCACGACCCGGCGACGACCTTTATCCAGACCGGCAGCCAACAGCCCGGCCGACCCAGCCTCGGCGCCTGGCTCAGCTATGGCTTGGGAAGCGAGAACCAGAACCTGCCCGCCTTCCTGGTGATGATCTCTCAAGGGAGCGGCAACAAAACCGATCAGCCGATCTTTTCGCGGCTCTGGGGGAGCGGCTTCATCCCCACCCAGCACCAAGGCGTCCGGCTCCATTCGGGCCGCGACCCCGTGCTCTATTTATCCGACCCTCCGGGCATCGACCGCGCCGGGCGGCGGCGGATGCTCGATGGCGTGGGCGAGCTGAATCGCTTGGCCCAGGAGTCGTTTGGCGATCCGGAAATCAACACTCGCATCGCCCAGTACGAGATGGCCTTCCGCATGCAGGCCTCGGTGCCCGAGCTCACCGACTTGGCTCAGGAATCGCGTGAGACGCTTGACCTGTATGGCGTCGACGAAAAGGGGACTGATGGTGGCTTTGCGCGCAATTGCCTGCTAGCACGGCGGATGGTCGAGCGCGGCGTGCGATTCGTGCAGCTCATGCACCGCGGTTGGGACCAGCACGGCAACCTGCCTTCACAGATTCGCGGACAGTGCCGCGATGTGGACCGGGCCAGCGCGGCCCTGGTGGCCGACCTCAAGGCGCGTGGATTGTTAGACGAGACGCTGGTCATCTGGGGAGGCGAATTTGGCCGCACCGTCTACAGCCAAGGGCAGCTCACCAACGACAATTACGGCCGCGACCACCATGGACGCTGTTTCACGATGTGGCTGGCAGGTGGCGGGGTTAAGCCGGGCTTGACCCACGGCGAAACCGACGACTACTGCTACAACATCGTCCGCGACGGCGTCCACATCCACGACTTGAATGCCACTGTCCTGCGATTGTTAGGCATCGACCATACCCGGCTCTCATTCCGCTTCCAAGGGCGCGATTTCCGGCTGACCGATGTGGAGGGGACGGTGGTCGAAAAGCTGCTGGCGTGAAGAGGGTATTACACCGGGTCAACCGCTCAACGGCACCTCGTGGTATTCCAGCGCCCACTCGCGCATAAAGCGCACGCGGACGGGCCGCATTCGATAGACGATCAATTGCGGATTCTCGAGGCTGCCGAGATATTGCCGCAAGAGTGGATTGTCGCGCCAGATTTCCTCCAAGAGCGGCCGCTCGGTCACGACCTCGGCCAGCGCGGTGATGCGGACCTGGTTGTGCCCCTCGTTCATGTAGCCCAGTTCAACCTTGGGGTTGGCCGCGATCTCAGCAGTCTTGCTGTAACTTCGAAGGTTGGCTACGTAAGATAGTGAAGCCATCGGTTTTGACGGGTGAAACCGGCCGCAGCCTCGGCTGGTCGCCATCGACCGTCGCCAGGAAAGGAAAGCGGTCGGCGTGGACCACCGCCAGAGCCAGCTCGACGAGCTGAGTGGGATCGATCGGTTGGGGAACGGGTTTGGACATGCTCAAATTACTTGAGCTTGCGCAGCGACAATTGTCAACACTACGGGCCGTCCGCGTTCACGTCGAAGTACTCGACCGAGGCGACGAATCCAGCGACGACGTCTTCATTGGCCTTGCCCTGTTGGATGGCTTGTACCCAGCCCGCGATTTCGGCATTGCTCGCCGTGCGCCCAAGCAACTGCAAATAATCGGCCGCGACGCGCTCCCCCTCGCGCTCCTGGCTGGAGGTAAAATCGTAGGAAACCGCGGCTCGCGACTCTCCGGCGGCCAGTACGCCGATCCAATTGTTTTCGCCAGGGCTGTCCGGGGCGCGGCCTAGCACGTCGAAGTACGCCGCGTCGACCCAGCCTTTGTCGGTCCCACCGCTATCGGCATAGAATTCAGGCGAGCCGATGAGGTTCGCTTCCAGCCGTTCGTCGCTGAGACCGGATTGCATTGCGCTGATCCACGACTGCAATCCGGGCGCGTCGGGATCACGGCCCAAGTACCGTTGGTAAGCCGCGGTGATCAGGTCTCCGTAGTACTCCGAACTGCGCACGAGGGCGCCGGCGAACTGCGAACGCGATATCGCTCCGGAATCCATCTCGGTAGTCCAGTACGACACTTCGGCCGAACCCGCGGGCCGGCCGAGGATGCTTTGATAAGCCGCCGCGACCAGCCGCTGATTGGGCGTCGACGAGTCGAGCAATCCGTAAATGTCGAAATTGCTCGACCCGCCGACCAGCACTCCGCCATCGGCCACGGTGGGTACGCTGAACTTGACGACATTTCCAACAAGGTCGCGACCCCCCGGCGCCTGGCTACTGGTGTAGATCTCGCCTGAGAGGTTGCCGGCATCGTACGCGCGGAGCTGGTTCGTGCCGCGGTCCAACATCCAGACGATTCCATTGGCTGTGCCGTTGGCCGAAATCGAAGGGGTGTTGCCCGGATCATCATCCGCATCGCTGGAGCTGGAAACCGGACCGGATAGCGCACCGTTCGATATGCCGAACTGCTTGATGGGCTGGTCTCTGGATGCGAAGTAGATACTGCCATTGAAATAAGCGGGAGTACTGAGATTCAGCGTTAGCGCGGGAACTTCCTGCACCACGTGGTCGGCGTTCGGGTCGAAGCCGCCCATGTTGTCGCGGTCGATCAGGTAGATGACTCCTTGCTTGCCGGCCATGACCAACAGGTGCGGGTGGCTCGCGCTGCCGGCGGAGTCGGGCAGTAGCAGGATGCCGCCCGATCCCAAGTCCTTGTCCGTATCGTTGAGCGCCGCCTGGTTTTGAGGAGTGAAGTAGTCGACGACTTTAAGTCCCCATCCGTTGGGGTTCTGCGAGAGCGGATTGCTCGTCGGATCGGGAGCCAGCTTGAGCAGCGAGTCGCCGTAGTCGTTGAAAATATCGCGATTGCCGTTGCCGGTGCTCACATAGAGGTTCCCCTGGGCGTCGGCGACGACGGCGTCGCCCGATTGCCAGATACTGCCCAGGCTGCCGTTGGGCGTGGTGTTGAGCGCGGCCGTGAGCGTCATCGTCTGGGCGTCGACTCCCAGCAGCCAGCCGTGCGCCGGCGGGTTATCGCCGTGTGAACCGAAGGCGATGTAAACGGTGCCGTTCACCAGCGAAAGGCCTGGCCGTTGAAGCTGCGTGAGCGCGTTGAACGGAACCTGCCCATTGACACTCCCATCGCCCACGCCATTCACGCGCGGACCGCTGACGTAAATGAACTTGCCGTCGCCCGCGTGATCGTCGATCGTATCGCCCAACACCAACGGCCCACCCGGTTTCTCAGCGCCGGAAGACAGGTCGAGCGCGTGCAGAGTGTAAATGTAATGCACGCCGTCGGCACGAACCTCCTTGGTGTTGGCGGTGATGTAGAGCGTATTCGAAGCCTGGTCGATGACTCCGGTACCGGTGATACCCATCTCCGGCGAAAGGTCGTCGCTTCCCACGTCGGCGGACGGCACCGTGGTAATGCCGAGCGCCGGATTGATGAAACTGTCGTGCCAGAGGACCATGCCGTCGTTGGCGTCGATCGCGTAGACGCTGTCATGTTCGGTGGCCACGAAGGCCACGTTGTGCAAGCCCGGGCTCGGGCCCGTGGTGATGTTCACCTTCTCGACATAGAGCGGCTGGGCATAAACCTGGCCGTCGAGGGGAACGTCGGCCAGGCGGCCAAACGTGTTGACGTTCACGTTGGCGGGAGTGAGTACCGTTTCGTTCAGGTTCTGCCCCGTGCTGGCCTGGTCATCGTGATAACTCAATACGTTTGCCGAGAGAAGTTCGCGCCCTTCGAGCGTTTCGAGACGCCGGCGGAAATGGTCTAGCGGCCGCCGACGGCGGCGCGTGTCATCCTGATGCATTCTCATGGTCGCGCGTGCTCTTTGGGCAACTTGAGTTGCGAGTCGGGTTTTCGGGTCACTTGCGGTCGGAACCCTACCAGTGTCCAGAGTAATAGCTCACTTAGCGGGTGCCAAAGAAATTCCTTGCCGCCGACGTGAAGCAAACGTACACTGGGGCGCGATCCGTCCGGCGGTCGGCCATTGGAGTTGCGAGCGATGATCGTGAGATGCACTTGTTTGATCGTGCTGTCCACCTTCCTGGCCGGGCATGTCGTTCCGAGTCATGCCTGGGGCGCTCCCCCGCTTCATGATTTCATCATCCGCGGCGGCACGCTCTTCGACGGCAGCGGCGGAAAACCCAAGGTCGGCGACCTGGCGATTGACGGCGAAACGATCACCGAGCTCGGCGACCTGGACGATGCCCGTGGCAAGACGGAAATCGACGCCGCGGGGCTGGCCGTGGCTCCAGGTTTCATCAACATGCTGAGCTGGGCCACCGACTCTCTGCTGGCCGATGGTCGCTCGCAGAGCGACATCCGCCAGGGAGTCACACTTGAAGTCTTCGGCGAAGGGTGGTCGATGGGGCCGTTGAACGAGACGATGCGAGCTGAAATGATTCAGTCGCAAGGCGACGTCAAGTTCGACGTGTCCTGGACCACGCTGGCTGAGTTCCTCGATCGCCTTGCCGAACGCGGCGTCTCGCCCAACATCGCCTCGTTTGTGGGCGCCACCACGGTCCGTATCCACGAGCTGGGTTACCAGGACCGGCGACCCGATGGCGAGGAATTGGCGCGGATGTGCGAGCTGGTGCGGCGCGAAATGGAGGCCGGGGCGCTGGGGGTAGGTTCGTCTCTTATTTACGCGCCGGCCTTCTACGCCGATACGCGCGAGCTCATCGAGCTGTGCAAGGTCGCCGCCGAATACGATGGGCTTTATATCTCGCATGTCCGTAGTGAAGGCAACCGACTGCTGGAATCGGTCGACGAGCTGCTGCAAATCGCCCGCGATGCGAATATCCGCGCGGAGATTTATCATCTCAAGGCGGCGGGCAAAGCCAACTGGCCCAAGCACCAGCAGGTGATTGAAAAGATCGAAGTTGCACGTTCAACGGGGCTGGCGATTACGGCCGACATGTACACCTACACGGCGGGCGGCACCGGCCTGAACGCCGCCATGCCGCCGTGGGTTCAAGAAGGGGGGCTCCAGCGGTGGCGCGAGCGGCTGCAAGACCCCAAAATTCGCGCCCGTGTCATGCGCGAGATGCGCACGCCGACCGACCAATGGGAAAACCTGCTGCTGGCAGCCGGATCGCCGGAGCAGGTACTTCTGGTCGGATTCAAGAGCGAGGCTCTCAAGCCGCTCATGGGCCGCACGCTGGCCGACGTGGCGGTGCAGCGCGGTACTTCACCGGAGGAGACAGCGATCAACCTGGTTGTCGAGGACGACAGCCGCGTCGAGACGATCTATTTCCTGATGGATGAGGCCAACGTCAAGAAGAACATTGCGTTACCCTGGGTCAGCTTCGGTTCCGACGCCGAGTCGCTCGCCCCCGAAGGCGCGTTCCTCAAGTCGATGCCCCACCCTCGCGCCTATGGTTGCTTCGCGCGGCTGTTGGGAAAGTACGTTCGCGAGGAGCAACTGCTCCCGCTTGAGGCCGCGATCCACAAGCTCACTGGTTTGCCGGCGTCGAACTTGCGGATCGAGCGCCGCGGGCTTTTAGCCCAGAGGCATTTCGCCGACGTGGTTGTGTTCGATCCGGCGACGATCATTGACCACGCCACCTACGCCGAGCCGCACCAATTTGCCACCGGCGTACGGCATGTGTGGGTGAACGGTGTGCAGGTCTTGCGCGAAGGCGAGCACACCGGCGCCACGCCCGGCCGAGTGGTCCGAAGAAGTCTAAAGCGATGACGTCGGGCGCCGTGAAACGAAGGCGTTGGCCGATAGGCGTTGGCCATTTAAGAAGGTCCACAGAAGATCAAAGGTGGTCCTTTTGAGCCTTTCGTTTTTACTCGAAAACCCCTCAAAACACTCCAAATTCGTTCAAATTGTGTCTTTTTCAGCAAGATCTGGTTGCTAAGCATCCGGCGGATGCCTCAAAAACTCCGGGAAATACGCATGCCCGCCGGCCTCGCCAAACGGTTTGTTGCTAACTTGACCTTGCTAAAAGCGAAAAAAAGCGCGCCGATATCCAATCGTCTGTGGGGGTGGAAAGAGACATGAATCGCTGAGTGTTCCGTGGCCCGTGACCGTACTGGGTGACTCGCGCAGGTTGGACGAGGCTCGTCGTGCTTACCAACCCGCTGCAGCAAGGCTGTAGGTTTCGCGCGTTGCTTGAGCGGCGCCTTGGTATCACAACACCCCAAGCCAGTTTCCCAGTAAGATGCGGTTCGCATCGTGGTCCAAACGATCCGTCCGTGTTCTGGCCGGGGCACTCGGTGGCCTCAACGCCTTGAGACTCTGCCGTCCTTCACGGCGTTAGCTTGCCAATCGCTAGAGATTCGATCGAATTGTGGAGTCGTCTTGAAATAGGAAGCAACGTCACGTTCACTGCGACATTGGGTTCGAAGCTTTCAGTATTTCCACCCGTCGAGGCGAAACATCTTAAAACCGGGGAATCTGTCGTAATGATCCGCCTCAGTGATGGGCGTCCGGCGTAATCACGACGTAATCGAAAACTCGCGTCTGGGATTTTTTTCTTTCGGCTCGCCCTCGCGTCAACGTGATCACGACGTAACCGCAGAACCGCTCTTATTTTTCAGCGGCGGTTGCTGAATTGGGGGCGGCGGGCGGGCATCGGGGAATTACAAGCTGGTGTCCCACTACCGCAATTTTGGCCGGCTCGGCCCGACACCCGACCCTAACGCCCAGCGCCTTACGCCTTCTCTCGCCATTCCTTCCAAATGAGCCTTGGAAAGATACTGGCGTCGCGGGCGTAACGCCGGCCGAGCCGGCGAGGCTCTGTTCCGATGCGGTAGAGCCATTCCAGCCCGGCTCGCCGCATCCAGCGCGGGGCACGTGATCGCTCGCCGGCAAGAAAGTCGATCGTGGCCCCAATGCACAGCACGACGGGGGCCGCGATCGCCCGCCGGTGCCGCCAAACCCAGAGCTCTTGCTTTGGCGCGCCCAGCCCGACCAGCACCACGTCGGGACACTCATTGGCAATCTGCGCCAGGATGGCCGCGTTTTGCGCTGCGTCGTTTTCGAAGCCTTTAGGCGGGCTGGCCGTGCCGACCACCGTGACCGCCGGCCAGCGCTTGGCGATGTTTGCCGCTGCACGCTCCGCAACTCCCGGAGCGCCGCCCAACAGGAAGACGCGCAGAGGCGAATTGGCGCTGGTCGAGTTGAACAACGCCGGCACGAGGTCGCTGCCTGCGACCCGTTCGGGCAATGGCTTTCCCAGCCAGCGCGAAGCGAGCACCAAAGGCGCGCCGTCCGCAAGCACCAGCCCGGCTTCGGTGTAGGCCCGCCGTAGCCCTTCATTTTCTTGAAACATGACCGCGTGATCGACATTAGGCGTGACGACGTAGCGGCAGCGGAGGCTGTGGTCCGAAATCCATTCGCGTATTTGCGCCACCGCTTCAGGCATGCGCAACACGTCGATCTCGATGCCGAACAATCGCACGCGCCGGCCCTGTGTTGCCGGAGCTAAGGGCAGACCGACCGCCGCCGGAGGATTTACGAACGAAGGGGCCGTGGCGACGGGCTCCGCGGCGGGATCGGTGGAGATGGGTTCAGCCAATGGCATGTGTCGTCGCTCCAGAATCGGCCGCGTCAGGCCGATTTAAGTACGCGCTTGTAAACCTGTGCGACGCCGGCCGCCATGCTGCGATCGGAAAAGAATTCCGCTTGGCGCGCGTGTGCACTGGCCCGTAGCGCCTGCCAATCGACCTCGCCCGCGAGCACTCGCGCGACGTTCGCCGCCAACTCGCGCGCGTCGCCCGGCGCGATAATCAGCCCGTCGCAACCGTCGCGGACCGCTTCGGGCACTCCTTCGACCCGCGTCGCGATCACCGGCACACCGGCGGCCATGGCTTCGAGAATGACCATCGGCAACCCCTCGCCGAACAAACTCGGGAGGATGAACAGGTCCATCTGGTCGAGCTCGCGATTGACCTCAGAGCGGAAGCCTCGCCAGTCGATCGCGGCGGCGACGTCGAGCTGTTGGGCCAGTTGCTTGATTTGCCTCTCGTAATCGGGCGTTTCAAACGAGCCAACCGCTCGCAACCGCACCGATATGCCCGCGGCCCGCAACTCGGCAAGTGCCGCCAACAGCACTTCCAGCCCCTTTCGCGGACGGAACAGGGCAACGGCGCCCAAGGTCCATTCACCCACCGGTGTCGACCTGGGCGCAAGTTCTCCGCGCGACGGAACGCCGTTGCAAACCACGGAAAGTCGCTCGGGTGGAATTCCCAATCGGCGGCCATATTGTTCCAAACTCCGTGAAACGGCGATCACGCTTGCAACCCCCAGCAGGCTCAACCGTTCGGAGGTGGCGTTGAGCAGATTGCGCAGACGGTGCGTGGTGTCGCAGGCCGTCGGGCTGTGCAGGTGATGGACGGCGGGCACGCCGGCCAGTGCGGCAGCCAGCCGGCCGACGAACGCCGCGCGCGGCGTGTGCGTATGTACCAGTCGGAAGCGCTCGTCGCGAATAATTCGGGCCAGGCGACGAGCGGGCGCCAGGTCGACCCGGCCGCGCATTGGCAGTTCGTAGAGCGGTGAATGCCTCGACTGACGCAGGACCGGAAAGCGGTCGGGTTTGACGCAAGCGAAGCCGACTTCGAAGCCTTTGTTGGGAAGCCGAAGTGCCAGCAGATCCTGCACCCGCTCGGCCCCCGCGTAGTGTTCGCCGTTCACGACGTGCAAGACCCGCACCGTGGCCGTTTGCGCGGCCTGGTACGCGACTGGCGACAGGCTGCCGGACGTCGTGTCGTCAGCCGGCAGCGTAGCGGATGTCATTGGCGACCCTCGTGATGAGTCGGCGTGAATAAGGCGACGCCGCCGACTCAACTCTAGCTCACCGGAATCGTATCGGAATGAATTCCGATCTATACCTCAATAGGCCCCGCGGCGGCTGAGAACGCTCATCGGCGTTTTCCAGAGGAGCTTCAAGTCGGTCAGGAGATTCTGGTTACGCAGGTACCAGAGGTCCATTCGAACCCAATCTTCGAAGCCGATCTCGCAACGGCCGCTCACTTGCCAAAGGCAAGTCAGGCCCGGCTTTACGCCCAGGCGTTGGAGCTGCCACGGCTCGTACTTGGCAACCTCGGCCGGCACCGGCGGACGGGGCCCCACCAGGGCCATCTGGCCCAGCAGCACATTGAACAACTGGGGCATCTCGTCGATCGAGGTCGAACGCAAGAAGCGGCCGACGCGGGTGATTCGCGGATCGCGGCGGTTCTTGAACACCGGGCCCGAGGCCTCGTTGACCACCTGCTCTTGTAAGCGGGTGGCATCGACCACCATCGAGCGAAACTTGAACATCCGGAAGCGACGGCCGCAGAGGCCGACTCGCTCCTGCGCGAAAATCGGCCGCCCCTTGGTCGTGACCATCAGTACGGCCCAAGTGACCAGCATGATCGGCGAAAGCAGCGCCAACAGCACGACCGCTCCGGCAAGGTCAAATGCCCGCTTGGCGGCTTGATAGAGGAACGACTCGTTGCCGCGGCGGACGATCACGTTACGGCTTGCGTCCACGGCCGGCACCGAACGGCCACGGGGCGAGACCACGAACGAACGGCGATGGGGCCGGCAATGGCGATTCGAGTAGTTCGTGTTCGATTGGGTCAGGTTGAGCGTCTTCATCTTCGGTCCCTTTGGCTTGCTTCTCGTGGCACTCGCTGAGAGTTCGATTCGTCGGCAGGTGCAAGTCCTACAATGCAAGGTTTATGCCAAAGCCGGGCTAGCGCCGGCCGCGAATGTTGTAAGTCGTTCAAAGCCAAAGGATTGCAAGCCGCAGTCGGTATCGAACGAAGGCAAGCCGGCTGGCGGAGAACGTCGCAAAAAATCAACGCGGTGTTGTCTCGTGACGACCTGAGCTGCCTCGTGGCTACGGTTTGGCATGCCACCGGCTTGCCCGGTGGTCGGTGACGCTGGCAGCTACCCAAGGCGAGCGCCATTCCCGTTTTCGAACCCCGATTGCCCTGCCGCTGCCAAAGGCAGCGGCAGGGCAATCGAGTGAGAATGGCTTTAAGCGGGCCGTTATTTTAAAACGCCTCATTTTCGGCCGCGCGAAGCACCGTTAGTCTGCCGCCGGCTCGTTGGGCAGCCCTTCGAGCCGCTCGCTCCACTGGCGTAGTTGTGTCTCTTGATCAGCGTCCAGCGTCGCAATCCGCTTCAGTTCCTTGAGCGCATCGACGACGATCTCGAGAATTCGTCGCTCCTCGCGTGTTCCTGGTGGCGAATCGTCGCCAACCGCGAGGCGGCGCTTGCCCAGATCGACGACCACCTTGAGAAAACTCTCATAGTTGCTTCGATAGTCGCGGATGTCCGGGTGCTGGCGCGTCAGTTCGTCGTGGATTCGGCGCGCCTCGACGAACTGGTCCCAAGCGCCTTCCCATTCATTCCGGTCGGCCAACGTCATCCCCAGGTTTCGGCAGGCGGTGGCCAGCGCATTGCGGAACTCGGGCCGGTTCGGATTTGCCTTGGAGATCGACGCCAGCTCGTCGCGTGCCTTTTTCAATGCGGCGATACACGCATCGAGGTTTCCCGAGAGCCGCTCCAGGCTGGCCAATTGATTCCACGTCGCGGCCAGATCGCGGCGGTAATTGGGGTTCTTCGAATCACCGGCGACCAGTGCTTGCAGGATCTCCTGACTCTGCTCGAAAAAAGCGCGGGCCTCCGCGTGCCGATCGGCTTGCAGCAACGAAACGCCCTGGTCCAGGCAACTCCGCGCGAGCACGTGACGGTCGAACACTCGAAGGTGCTCGGCGGCGAGACGTTGCAAGAGCTCTCGCACCGCGGCGAATTGTTGTTCCGCCTGAAGATGATCGCCGGACGCCAGACGCAGCTTGCCTAAGGCCTCATGGGCCAAGGCCAGGAGCAATTGGAATTCGGAGACATCGGGATTTCGAAGAGCCAGGTGTTCGAATAGCCCTCGCGCGGAGTCGAAGCTCTCGGCCGCCTCGGTATCGTCGCCACGCCGCTGGGCGAGGCGGCCGCGATTGAGCTCGAGCATCCCACGCAGCCGTTCGACACCGGGCTCGTGCGACGTCGCGGTATCGAGACGATCGAGCGACTTGGCGCCGCTTTCGACGGACGCCGCGGCCTCCGTCAGCTTTCCGGCGAGGCGATGGATGACACCCAGGGCATTGTGAATTTGCGCCAGAAGCACGGCCGTATCCACCGGCGGCGCTCCGCCGGCGGCGCGGGCCGCCTCGACGTCGGAGCGTGCTCGCTGCAACAGCGCCTCGTCCTGGGTCGTTTCGCCTTGCTGAGCGCACGCCTGCGCAAAGGCGATGCGCAGCGGTACGTCGTCTGGCCTCTCGCCAAGCAGTCGCTCGTACTCGCCCAGCGCCCGCTGGAAGTCGACGCGGTTGGCATCGACTTCGCCCAATTCGTCATCGAGCTGAGCGAGCCGTGAATCGACCAGGGCCAACATCGCCCGCAGTCTCGCGTCGCTCGGCCCTCGGACGAGCAGTTTCTCCAGCACGGCGCGCGCCGATCGGTTTTCGGCGGCCGCCTCCCGCGGCGAACCGATGTCGTGGATAATCTGAGCGATCGCCAGATGGGCCTCGGCCAACTCGACTTGCAGCTCCGGCTCGTCCCCCTTCGTCGTCAGGAAATCGCGATAATACTTCAAGGCCACTCGCAGCAACGATTCCTGGGCCCGGTGCATGCCCGGACCTCGCAACACGGGGTTTCCGCGGGCCTGATCGAGAATCTCCTTGACCGCCTGGTGCGCTTGTTCGAAGTTCGCCTCGGCGCGCTTCGTCGCCACTTGTAATTGCTCGTTCTTGTCGGTCAAGCGCTTGCCCGCCGCTTCCAAGAGTCGGTTCTTCCCTTGCAGCAGGAGTGTAGCCGACGTCAAGCCGATCAGCGCCACGACCACCGCGGCGGCCGTGCCTGTGACCAGCGTCCGGTGTCGCCGCAGCCAGCGGCGCGCTCGCACGCTGGCCGGCTCGCGCCAGGCTTTCACGGGTTCGTCGGCAAGCCACTGTTCGATGTCGGCGGCCAGATCCGACGCGCCCGCGTAGCGGTCTTGCGGCAATTTCCGCATTGCCTTGATGCAAACGGCTTCCAGCGCGGCGGGCACGCGGCTGTTGACCTGTCGCGGCGGCGTAAAATCGCCCGTGCGGACCTTGTCGATGATCTCCCACTGCGTTTCGCCTTCGAAGGGCCGCCGACCGGTGAGAAGCGTGTAAAGGATCACACCCAGGCTATAGACGTCGCTGGAGGTGCCCACGATGTCCCAGCGGCCGTCGGCCTGTTCGGGGCTCATGTAGGCCGAAGTCCCCTTGGCGTACCCCATCAGCGAATGCGAAAGATCCTCGGCCGCGATCGGCTTGAGGCGCTCTTCGCTGTTACTTTCATCGCTGTGGCTTTCATTGTTCTCGGCATCGCCGATGGCCTTGGCCAACCCCCAATCGACGACCAGTGTTTCGCCGTACTTTCCCAACATGACGTTGGCCGGCTTCAGGTCGCGGTGGATCACGCCGCGGCTGTGAGCGTAGGCGACCGTCTGACAAACCACCAGGAAGCTCCGCAAAAGCGTTTGCAGCTCGAGACTCCGTTCGCCTTGCGAACGCGGCCTTTCACCGCCGTCGCGGTGGTTGTCGGCCCGATGGAACCGTTGGATGGCGTCTTCCAGTCGTTCGCCGCGGATGAACCGCATGGCGTAGTAGGGGCTCCCCTCTTTGCCCAGACCGAAGCCATAGACGGGCACCACGCCAGGGTGTTCCAGCCTGCCGGTAATCTCGGCTTCGAGCTCGAAGCGCCGGCGGTTGTCGGCGCTGAGTAGCGACTCGTTCTTGATCAGCTTCAAAGCGACGTCGCGATTCAGCTCGGAGTCGTGGGCGAGGAAGATCCGCCCCAGGCCACCGGCCGCATGGAAGCCGATGGGCCGATAGCGACCGGCGTCGATCGAGGCCACATCGAGGCTCGCCCAATTCGGCTGAGCCGACTTGCCGCCGGGATCAGGCGGCCGCGTCCGCGCGCCCTCGTCGGTATCGAGCATGGCATCCATTTTTCGCAGCGCCTCGATCTGCCGAGTCAGTTCGGGGAGCAATTCCGGGCAGTCCTGGCACAACGTGCGCGGATCGACCGGAGCGCCTCGCTCGGTGAGCTGCTCCCACTCGTCGAGCAAGGCGAGTACACGCTCATCACCTGACATCGCGATCGCCTCCGATTCGCAGCCGTCTGTTTTGTGTGTTCCAGCGACGGCGGATGGCTTGGGGGGTCGTTATTTTTCAATGACCCGAAGTACGTGAAGAACCGAGGCGGGCGGCCTCACCATGGGGCCGGGTTTCCAACCTGCCATACATTAGTCTATCGAAAGCTTGGCCGCATGGAACAAGGCCAACCGGCGGGCCAGGCGAATTCTTGACCTTACGCGCACGAGGGCGTAGCTTGAAGGGGTCGTCATGCACGAGCTGGCGAAGCAACTCAAACTTGTAAGTTCAACCAAGGCTACTTGTCGTGGATGAGGTGATCCTCGACCGCTTCGTCTGGTGCGATGCCCAGCGAGTCAGCCCGGAGGCGCCGGTCGTCGTGCTCAGTGCCGACGATGACGAGATCCGCCTGGGGCATACGGAAGTAACGAATGAACCGAAGTAAGGTTACGAAGCGGTTGGTCGATTTGTCGGGACTGGCCGAGTTTCGGTGGCCATTTCGTCTTCCCCGATTTTGCTCGCCGCCAAACCTTCCAGATACTCCAGCACCAAATGTGCTACATCGACGTTTAGTGCCCGCGCCAGCGCCTTCCAGCCGGGCACGGCGTTGACTTCAATGGCATAAAGCTCGCCGTTGCGGGCTGGAAGCAAATCGACGCCGGCCAAGGGCGCGCCCACGGCTTTGGCGGCCTGGTGGGCCAATTCGGCCAGAAGCGGTGTGACCTCCAGCGGCTCGGCCTTGGCGCCGCGGCTGACGTTGGTGCGCCAATCGAGCGGATTGCAGCGCCGCATGCCAAGCACCCGCGGACCAATCACCAGCAGCCGCAGGTCGCAACCCTCGTGTTCGACGAACTCCTGCAAGTAGAGCACGGCGCCGAGTTGTTCGAGCATTTTGAACGCTCGCAAAGCAAGCGCCTCGTCGTTCAAGCGAGTGATGCCGCGACCTTCCGCCCCGAACAGCGGCTTGAGCACGACGTCGCCGCCCAACTCGGCGAAGCCGGCCATCGCGTCGTCTGTCGTCTGGCAGACAATCGTGCGAGGGATCGTCAAGCCCGCCGCCGCCAGCTTGGCGCTCGCCAGGTACTTGTCGACCGCCGCCTCGATGGCCCGAGCGGGATTGACCACCAGCTTGCCCGCCGCTTCCAATTGGGCCAAGGCATCCATGCGAAAGACCACCTGTTCCAACGAACCCGGCGGCATGGTGCGTACCAAGACGGCGTCGACGTCCGACATTCGGCAGGGACCGCTGGAGAGCACCGCGCCCGAACGGCCGAGTGTCGAATTCATTTCGCCGAATGCGAGCGGCACGATTTCATGCCGGTCGGCCGCCGCGCGGCGAAGATCGTTGAGATACCAACTGTCGGGCGATCCGAGAAAGGCGACGCGCATTGAGGGTTCAACGCTCAGGTTGATCTGGAGCAGGTTCGCAAGGGGTCATTCCCAACCCCGTGCGGCAATCCATGGCAGGTTGGAAACCTCCCCACGAGTTGACTCACTCGCCGTGCCGGTGTCAACTTGCGCCAAATCGGGTATCGGGTGTGGTATCGCAGTGGGCGATTGTAAGTTGGCCTGGGCAAATTCGCTCGATCCCACTAATCTGGCTGAATGGCGAACTCCGAGACGATGCCAGCGAATCGCCGAAAAAACCGCGCGCCGCGCGGCCGAGGCACCAGTGCGGCGCCAGTGATCGCCGGTAATTCAGCGCCACAGTGTTCGTGGTACGCGACGACGTTGGCGCTCGGCATATGGGGCAGCCTGCTTTTATTCCTGGCCTTTCCACCGGTCGACCTCTGGCCGCTGGCGTGGGTCGCGCCGATCTCTTGGGTCTATTTGATCCGCCTTGGGGAATTGCCCGGCCGGCGGCCGTACCGCTCGCTCTGGCTTGCGGGCACATGCTTCTGGCTCGGAGTCCTCTACTGGCTTTGTTTGCCGTACCCGCCGGCGAGCTGGATCGGCTGGCTGGCGTTGTCGGGCTATCTGGGCGTCTATCTGCCTTCATTCATCGCCTTGTCGCGGGTGGCTGTCCACCGTTTGCGTTGTCCCGTGGTCGTGGCCGCGCCCGTCGTCTGGGCCGGGCTGGAACTGGCCCAGGCGCACGTCATCACGGGCTTCAGTATGGCGTCGCTCGGCCACTCGCAATACCGCTGGATCGATTTGATCCAGGTGTCCGATCTCAGCGGTCACTACGGTGTGAGCTTCGTCGTGATGTTCGTTGCCGCGTGCCTGGCGCGAATGTGTCGTTGTGGCACCCATGGTTGGACCGCCCGGCCTTTGGCGCCCTTGGTGGTAGTCGTCGCGGCCGTACTCGCCTATGGCCACTGGCGCGAGGCGACGGCCACACCGCGCAAGGGTCCCAAGATCGCGCTGATCCAAGGCTCGGTCGATTGCGAGCTGAAACACGATCCTGCGAGACAGGAATTGATTCAGCGGCAATACCTGGAGCTCTCGCGCGCCGCATGTGAAGCCAACCACGACTTGGACCTGGTCATCTGGCCCGAGACGATGTACCGCGATTCGCTTTACACCTGCTCCGGCGACGTACAGCCACCGCCGGAGTGGAATGGCACGGCCGACGAATTCAAGCGGGAGTTGAGCGGACGACGCGCGCAGATTGGCGATACCGCGCTTTGGCTTGGCGCGCCTTTGTTGCTGGGTATCGACGCGGTCCATTACGGCCGCGACTCGGTCGAGCGTTATAATTCCGCGGTCTTCGTCGACCGTAACGGGCGTATTGGGAAGCGCTACGACAAAATGCACCTGGTGCTGTTTGGCGAGTATGTTCCGTTGGCGAAGCGATTTCCGTGGCTCTACCAGCTCACGCCATTAGGCGGAGGACTGGATCAAGGCGTCGCCCTGCCGACGTTCCGTGCCGGCGAAGCGAAGCTGGCCGCGAACATCTGCTACGAGAGCGTGTTGGCCCACGTCGTCCGCGACCAGGTCGACCGCTTGCGGAAGCAGGGGGACGAGCCCGACGTGCTCGTGAACCTGACCAACGACGGCTGGTTCCGGGGATCGAATGAGCTCGATCTCCACCTGGTCTGCGGCGTGTTTCGCGCGGTCGAGTGCCGCAAGCCGTTTTTGATTGCCGCCAATACGGGCCTTTCGGCCTCGATTGACGCCGACGGTCGAATTCTGAAGCGTGGTCCGCGACGTGAAACCGCGGTGCTCGTGGCGGACGTCGAGCTCGACAGCCGCGCCAGCGCCTACGTCCGATTTGGCGACCTGTTCGCGGGCGCCTGCCTGCTGGCCGCACTCTCGTGCGCTGTGATCGGCCTTCACGACCGTATCCTTGTGGCCGGTTGGAAGACTGCCCTACGGCGAGTGCCGTAAGTCATTACTGGGGCATGACTAACTAACTGGAGTTGGGTGGCGATCCAACAAGGCAGCCCTCAGGCGCCTTTACCCCATTCGCCTACTTTAGCAAAAGCAACCGGTTCTTAATTGACTTTCGAAATGCGGCCAAGGTATACTACTGGAACCGCTCGGTGAATCTATCTCGTTTGGTACACAGTCTTTCCTTCGATACAACGGCTTTCCTTCGATACGACGGCTTTCCTTCGATACAACCTTTGCTTCGATACAACGTGATTCGTTCGATTCACAGCGTTTTGGCTTCGTTCCGTAAACCGCGGTTGAGTTTCGACACATGAACCTCGTCGGCAAAATCTTCGTCGTGCTCATTCTGGTGATGAGCCTCGTCTTCATGGGATTTGCCGTGGCCGTCTACGCCACGCACAAGAACTGGATGGACGCCGTCAATCGCCCCGAGGCCAGCGAGGGCAAGCCGCTGGGGTTGAAACCACAGTTAGACAGGGCCTTGGCACTCGAAAAGCAGCGGCGCGACGAGCTCGATGCCCTCAAGAATGAAACCAAGTCGCTTGAAGTTGAACGGCAAGCTTCACTGAAAAGTCTGCAAAGCACCTTGGATGAGTTGAGGCGGGAACGCGACGAGTTGAAGAACAACGAGGCCGCATTGAACCAAAGTCAGCGTCAGGCCGTGTTGGCAACGCAAAATGCGCAAAACATGCTCGACGCCGCGCTGGCCCAGATCGATAAGCTCCGCACCGACATCGCCGAGTCGTACGCGGAACGCGACAAGACGTTCAAAGATTCGGTCGCCCTGACCGACAAGCTGATCGAAAAGGAGAGTGAAGTCGAGCGGCTCAAGGCCAACAGGATCGGCCTGCTGGCGAGGGTCGCGAACTACAAGATGGCCGCCGAAAAACAGGGTGTGGACATCAACGCTTCAGTTGACAACATCCCACCGAAGCTCGACGGAATCGTGTTGGCCAGCGGCTCCAACGGCCTGGTCGAAATCTCGCTCGGCTCGGACGACGGCGTGCAACGTGGTCATGAAGCGTTCATATCCCGCAACCAAGGGGGCGAGAGTAAGTTCGTCGCCAAGATTGAAATCGTCAAGACCACGCCCGACAAGTCGGTCGGCAAAGTCATTCCGGCCTACAGGAAAGGCCCAGTAGAAAGGGGCGATCGTGTCGTCACAAAACTCCCCTGACCCCGGACGCGGGGTCGTCGTCCAGAAACCAAAGGCCGACATTTATACGGCGCTGTTGGGGATCGCCCTGGTGGCGGTGCTGTTGGCCATCCTCTGCCTCTGGCTGGAGCTCAGTCGTTACAAATACGACTATAAAGCCACCGGCGCCTCCGCGACCGTGAGTTACGTACCGACGGCGGTGATCCACCGGGCTTGACCCGCGCTTCGTCTAGTCCCAAAACTTCGCCTTTTTGAGAGCAAGGATGCTCCACCGACTCCGCGGCTTACTCGGCCCTGATCTGGCGATCGACCTGGGCACGGCCAACACGCTAATCAGCGTCGCCGGCGAAGGATTGGTTCTGAACGAGCCTTCGGTGGTGGCGGTCGAGGAGGGAACACACCGTATCGTGGCTGGCGGATGTGCCGTCGGCCGGCTGGCCAAGCAGATGCAAGGCCGCACTCCCGGCTCGGTCACCGTCGTTCGCCCTTTACGGGAAGGTGTGATCACCGATTTCGAGTTGTGCGAAGCGATGCTGCGCTACTTCATTCGCAAGGTGCGGCGCCATGGTTGGGGTCTGAAACCGCGGGCGTTGGTTGCCGTGCCCGGTTGCATAACGCAAGTGGAAAAGCGGGCCGTCTACAATAGCGCGCACCGCGCCGGCGCTCGTCAGGTGCTGTTGATGACCGAGGCCAAGGCCGCGGCGATCGGCGTCGGGTTGCCGGTGAGTGAACCCGTGGCCAGCATGATCTGCGACATCGGCGGCGGCACGACCGAGGTGGCCGTGATGAGTATGTCGGACGTGGTCGCGGCCGAGTCGGTGCGAGTGGGCGGCGACGCGCTCGACCTGGCAATCGTCGACTATCTGCGGCGACACTATAGTCTGCGGATCGGCCTGACGATGGCGGAAAAACTGCGGGTCGAAATCGGTAGCGCCTATCCGCTCGAGGCCGAACTTGTCGACGAGGTCCGCGGTGTCGATTCGATCAGCGGCCTGCCGCGCAAAGCGACGATCACCAGCGAGGAGGTCCGCGAGGCGCTGGGCGACCCCTTGGCACGGATCATCGAGACCATCAAGTCGGTGCTCGACCGTTGCTCTCCGGACCTGGCGGCGGACCTTGTCGACAACGGCCTGGTGCTCGCGGGCGGCGGCGCGTTGACACGCGGGATCGATCGATTCATCACCGAGCAGACTGGCTTGCCGGCGCGGGTCGCGGACGATGCGCTTTCGGCCGTAGCCAAGGGTGCGCAGATCTGTCTGGAGCACCTCGGCCAATGGCGCAAAACGCTGGAGTCGAGCGATGACGATGTTTGATTATGGCCCTTCTTCGAAATCTCGCGATTCTGGCTACATGCCAAACCGGGGATACACGCCGAACCGGGGTTCCATGCCAGTCCGGTCGTCGATTCCACCCCTCGGCTTGATGGCCATGTTGCTGGCCGCGACGATCGCAATGTTTTTGCCTGTCTCGCAGGCGGCGGCGCTCAAGGGGACCGCGGCGCGCCTGTTTTTGCCGGGGCAAAGGCAGTTCGCGCGAGCGCGTGATTGGACACTGCATCAAGTCGAGCTTTTGTCGAGCGCTCGGGGGATATCCGAGCGGCAATCGCTGTTGGCCGAGGAGCTACGGCGTTTGAAGTCGCGCAATTGCGAGCTCGAAGCGGCCTTCGCGCTTTCACGCCTGGAACATGATGCCCCACCACCGGACGGGATACCCTTGCTCTTGGCAGAGCTGGTGCCGGCACGCGTCTTGGGCCGCCAGGCTCGCGTCTTTCTTCAACGAACGGACCTCATCGATCGCGGCGGCAACAGTGGCCTGTTCACGGGCGACCTGGCCATTGCGGGTGGTGGGGCATTAAAGGACGAAATGCCGCAGATCGACCAGGGGGCTGACGGCGCTTTGGCCGTGGACGACCTGGCATTGGCGGGCCGCCGCGTTTGGGGCCGGCTTAGCGAGGTTGGCCCGCGAACGGCCAGCGTGCGTCGCATGACCGACGTCGGTTTTCGCGAGGTCGCGCAGGTGGCCCATTGGGACAACGCTCGCTGGCGCGCGACGGCGAGAGGCGTGCTCGAAGGAACGGGCGAGCCGCTGGCTCGCATGCGCATGGTTGCGACCACAGAACCGGTGAGCGTTGGTGATTATGTGCTCGCCACCAGTGTCGACGGCGCCGTGTCGGCGCCGTTGATCTATGGATGCGTCGCCCGTGTCGAACGTGGGGCCGGCAAAACACACTGGGACATTTGGATTGAGCCGGCGGTCGGCCCCGACGAGCCTGGAATCGTTTCCGTGCTGCGGCTTTCGTTGAATCCGAAGCGCGCTGGGGCCTTGGACGCGAAGGAGATGCGATGATGAAGTTGTTCCTCGTCCCGGCTGTATACGTGGCGGTTGTGCTCGACACGTCTCTTGGCTCGGCACTCGACGTTGGTCTGGCGGCACCCGACATGCTAGCGGTGGTGGCGCTTATCTGGTCGCTGACCATCGCACCAGTGCGCGGCTACCTGGTGACAGGCGTCGTTGGTTTCGTCTCGGACCTGGTTTCCCCCGGCCGTCTGGGCGCGGACATGGCCTGTTACGCAATGGTCGGGTACCTCCTCTCACTGTTGCATACGCGCTTCGGCTCACGGCGACCGCTGGTGTCGGCGCTTTGGGCCTGGCCGGCCGCCGCGATTCTGGTCATGGGACCAGCGATGGTGCGGCGTGTAATGGGCGAGGTCGACATTCATTGGGTCGCCCTGACGGTTCGCGGGCTGTCGTCGGCGACCTATACCGCCGCGATGACGTTGCCCGCCGTGTGCGTTGCGGTTTGGATCAATCGGATGCGCCGGCGGCGACAGTGGGTGTGAAGAGACTACTCGCTTGTCCGTGCCATTCGGTTTCACGAAGCGGTGAGAGAATTCAATCGGAACTTAGTGCATGTTGCGCACCAGGAGACAAGCCGACTGGCATCGCGCGTCGACCGGGACCGCGGAGGAATTCGGCGGCAACGACGTACAGGGCCGTTTAGCGTGGCTCACGACCGTGTTTGCCGTGCTGGCGATCGCGGTGTTTTCGCGCGTCGTCGCGTTGGAATGGTTTTATGGCGAGGCGTATCGCGCCGAAGCTGCACGGCCGATGGAACGCACCTCCCATGCGCCGGGGGTGCGTGGTCGCATCCTGGCGCGCGACGGAACGGTGCTGGCGTACGACCGCGAGATTCTGTCGCTGGCGGTCGAGTACAGGTACCTCGAGCAACCTCCTGACGCGCGCTGGCTGGAAAAACTCGCGCGGCGTCGGCTGCCGATCAAGGACCGGCGGCGGCGCGAACGCGTCGCGGCCGAGATCGACCGCGTGCGCGCCGACCTCACCGAAAAGGACCACCGTCTGGCGAAGCTGTGTGAAAGAACGGTCGACGACCTGCGTCGGCGCGGGGCCGCCATTCAGGGCCGAGTATCCCAAATCTCCCAACGCGTCAATCAGCGGCGGCACGAACGGTTCATGGCCCGAATCGGGGGCCGCGGCGCCTCAAAGCCGGCCGAATCGTCGAGCTGGTTGCAATGGCTGGAAACAATCGCATTCCCGCCGGACGACGAAACCGCGCCGCAGCGAATTGCCGTCGTCGAGGAACTTGAACACCATGTCGTGTTTCGGGACGTTTCGCTCGATGTCGTGGCCCAGATCGAATCGCATCCGGAACTCTATCCGGGAGCACGGATTGTCACCGAGCGCCGCCGGACGTACCCGGCCGCGACGTTGGCGGCGCATGTCGTCGGGCACCTTGGTCCCGTAGGGGCGGACGATTTGCTCGCCAAGGCCGATGACGACGAGCGACGTGCGACTATTGTTTACGCCGCTTGCGACGAGGTCGGAAAGTTGGGGGCCGAACGGCGGTTCGAGCCGATCCTGCACGCCGCCTCCGGTACTGAAATAGAACGCACCGACCGCGGCGGACGGTGGCTCGAAACCGAACAACGCCAGGCCGCGGGCGTGGGACGCGACCTGGTGCTGACAATCGACCCGGCCCTGCAACGCACAGCCGAGTCGCTCTTGGACTCGTCACTTTTGCGTCGGCGCGCTGGTTTCAAGAGCGAGCAGCTTGCCTCGGGTGGCGCCGTCATCGTGCTTGACGTCGCCAACGGGGCGATCCTGGCTTCGGCGTCGGCCCCGCGTTTCGACCCGAATGCGTTTTCGGGTGACTCCGAAACGGTCACGGCGATCTTGAACCATCCGGGCAACGCACTCTTCGATCGTGTGACACGCATGGCATTGCCTGTCGGTTCGGTGTTCAAGGTGTTGACCGCGGTTGCCTTGATCGAAACCGGCACCCTAGAGGCCCACGAGCCGTTTGAGTGCCGGGGCTACCTGCACTCGCCGGATGCGCAACGCTGCCAGATCTTCCGCCGATTCGGCATGGGGCATGGCGAGGTCACACTCGTGGATGCGCTGGCCCGAAGTTGCAACGTTTACTTCTTTCACCATGCCGGCGAGATGGGCCCCGATCCGCTGGTCGATTGGGCGACACGGTTTGGCTTCGGTCGGCCGACGGGTGTCGATCTTCCTGAAGAAGCTTCCGGCAACTTGCCCAGCCCCGTGGCACCGCGCGCCGCGGGCGGGTCTGCCTGGCGGATTCGAGACACACAGGCTCTGGCGATCGGTCAGAGTGAGCTGACGGCGACTCCGTTGCAAGTGGCGCGCCTGATGGCGGCGATCGCCAATGGCGGGCGGTTGGTCACGCCGCACGTGGCGGCGCGCCTGGGATTGCCCGAATCGGCCGCCGACTCATTTGACGATGATCGGCTGGCGGCCCTGCTCGAAGTCGCCGCGCCGCGGGAAATTGCGGGCTTGAGCGCGGTCACGCTTGAAACCGTTCGCAACGGCCTATCGCGGGTGGTTGCGTCGCCCGATGGCACCGCTCACCGCACAACCTTTCTGGATTCGGTCGCGATTGCCGGCAAGACAGGCACCGCGGAAACGGGCTCCGGCGAGGACCATGCCTGGTTCGCCGGGTATGTGCCGGCGGCGTCGCCACGGATCGCCTTCGTTGTCGTTCTGGAGCATGCCGGCAACGGCGGCGAATCGGCGGGGCCGGTCGTTAAAAGGCTCGTGATGCGGTTGGAAGAGCTCGGGTATCTGTGAGCGGCAACGGCGTCTAGGGGAGGCCTTACGTGTCATTCCGTGAAGCAACCAATCGTCGGCTCGCCGGAAAGAATGACGGCGCGCATCGCAGGTTAGGCTTTGCAGCGCTTTCCAGCCTGGCACAGCCACGCTTTTGCACAGTCAGGCTGAAAGCCTAACCTACGAGAGCTGATTTGTCACGGCGTTGCGCGGTACGGTACAATCGGCTTGTGAGGCGTGGGCTCTCAGGCCTCTGCCGATGAGCATGATTGATACCATTCGCCATTCGCTCTTAGCCGAGAAACGATCATGGAAATAACCGATCTGCCGCCGATCCCGAGCCCGCACACGAGAGGTGTGACGTTCAAGCAACTGACCGATTTCCTGGTGGCGCTGGGTACTGACAAGGTGCCCCACACCAACGAAGTCTTCCTGGCCCACTTGATCGGCGTTTATCGCGACCTGAAGACGTGGGGCTGCGACGAGGAAGTTTGCCGTGCCGGTATGTTCCACTCGATCTACGGGACCGAGAAGTTCCAGAAGTTTTCCTTGCCAGTGGCGCGCCGTCCGGAAGTGCGGGCTTTGATTGGCGAGCGGGCTGAGCGGCTAGCTTATGCCAACTCGGCGATGGACCGTGCCTCGTTCGACCGCGCCGCCCACGAGACGGGTGAGTTCTATCAAATCGCCGACCGTATGACCGGCGGCGATATCATGCTCAATCGTGACGACTTCGACGACCTCTGCCGCGTACATCTTTGCGATTGGCTCGAACAGGTGCCACGTTCCCAAGAATGGGGCTACCGCCGCGGCGCCTATTGCCGGTTGGCTGAACGGTTGGGTGGTGTGGCGAAGGACGCCTACACACGAGTATTTACGCTGGAGAATTCTGTTTCGAAACAAGCCTAGCTGAGTGCAGACGTCCCCTCAGAGAGCGAGTTCAGAACCAATCACGAGTCAACGTGTCCGCTTTGCTTTCCAATCATCCAAAGCAACCACGACGTACCCGGCGCGACGTATTACGCGCCGGCTCGCTCGGCTTCTTGGGTTTGACCTGGCCGAGGCTACTTGCCGGTCGCGCAGTCGCCGAGACGGCAAATGCGTCGGGCGCGAGCTTCGGCCGGGCAAAATCGTGTATCCTGCTTTACATGTGGGGCGGCCCGGCCCATCAAGACACCTGGGATCTCAAGCCTGACGCCCCACGGGAAATTCGCGGCGAGTTTCAGCCAATTGACACCGCCGTGCCAGGTATCCGCATCTGCGAACACCTTCCGCTCCTGGCCCAACGGGCGGAACGCCTCGCGATCGTTCGCTCGCTGACACACACCGACGTGAACCACCTGACCGCCACCCACTTCACGCTCACCGGCCAACCGCCGCCACCCACCAACGATCTGGCCAAAGACTGGCCGCACATCGGCGCGGTACTGGCGCGGCTCGGATACGGAACGGGCGTGTTGCCCCCCTTCGTTTCTTTACGGCCCAAGCCGCATCAGGAAAACGATGTGCCGCGGTTCGTCGAGGAGAGCCACGGCCAATTCGCCGGTTGGTTGGGACAGGCGTTCAACCCGCTGACGATCGACGCCGATCCGAACTACGCCGGGTACCACGTAGGCGACTTCGTCCTGCCACCGGAGATTTCGGCCGCGAGGCTCGATGATCGACGCACGCTCCTGGACGATGTCAATCGCCAGTTGGAATCGCAGGCCGGCGCTGTCGAATATGCAATGGACCATTTTTACCACCGTGCGTTCGACTTGCTCAGCTCGTCAGCCGGCGGCAGCGCCTTCGATCTCGACGAGGAGCCTCGTGCCGTGCGCGACCGCTACGGACGCCATCCGCACGGGCAAAGCGTACTGCAAGCCCGGCGGCTCGTTGAGCGGGGTGTGCCTCTGGTGACCGTATTTTGGCCCAGCGAGGGAATCAAGAATGTGAGCGTCTACTGGGACACGCACAGCCGCAATTTCATCGACCTCCGCGAGCGGCTCATGCCTCCGGCCGACCAGACGTTTTCGGCATTGCTCGACGACCTGTTCGAGCGCGGACTGTTGGACGAAACGCTCGTCGTTTGGACCGGTGAATTCGGCCGCACGCCGCGGGTCGGCCAGCGCAATAGCGACGCCGGCGCGGGGGCCGACGGGCGCGATCATTGGCCCGGTTGCTTTAGCGCCGTACTCGCGGGAAGCGGCGTTCGCGGCGGGCAAGTTTACGGCGCCAGCGACCGGCACGCCGCCTTCCCTGCCGCGAATCCCGTGGCGCCGGTCGACCTGGTAGCCACCGTTTATCACCTTCTTGGTGTGCCTCCGCAAGTCGCGATCGAAGACCAGCAAGGTCGGCCCCAGGTGGTATGTCCGGGTACGCCGATTTCTGAAGTGTTGGCGTGAGAAGTATCGAGTCGAGTGAACTTCAATCGAACAACTTGCTCACCGACTCGTTGCGGTGAATCCGTTTGATGGCCTCGCCCAACAATGGCGCGACGCTTTTGACCTTGATTTTGGTCAGCATCTTTTCCGGCGTCAGCGGGATCGTGTCTGTGATCACGACGCTTACGATGGGGGCGGCCTTGAGGTTTTCAATCGCCTTGCCGCAGAGCACGCCGTGCGTCGCCGCGACGTGGATCTCGCGGGCGCCGGCCTCATAAACCTTTTGCGCCGCGCCGCAGATCGAGCCGGCCGTGCTGATCATGTCGTCGAACATGAACACCACCTTGTTTTCCACGGATGCGCCGATGATGTTTTCCTGACGCGTCTTTTCGGCGCTGGAACGCCGCTTGTCGACGATTGCCAGCCGCCCGCCCATTCGCTTGGCGTGCCCCAAGGCCCGCTTCGTGCTCCCCTCGTCCGGGCTGACCACCACCACGTCGTCCTCTGGGATTTTCATTTTCAAGAAGTGCTCGTTCAAGACAGGCGACGCGTAGAGATGGTCGACTGGCACGTCGAAAAAGCCCTGAATCTGGGCGGCGTGCAGGTCCATCGTCAGCACTCGGTCGGCCCCGGCACGGGTAATAATGTTCGCCACGAGCTTTGCCGTGATCGGCACGCGCCCCTCGTCCTTGCGATCCTGTCTCGCGTAGCCGTAGTAGGGCATGACGGCCGTCACCCGCTCGGCACTGGCCCGCTTGCAGCTCTCGATCATGATCAGCAACTCCATCAAGTTCTCGTTTACGGGCGGGCAAGTGGGTTGCACGAGGAACACGTCACGCCCTCGCACATCTTCGTCGATCTTGCACGAGATCTCGCCATCGGGGAAGTTACCGATCGAGATCGCACCCACGGGCAAACCGAGATAGGAGCAGATCCGGATCGCCAGGTCGTGATTGGCCCGGCCGCTGAAGATCTTCAAGTCGTTCATGAGTGGTTTCGAGGTGTCCTGTTAGGCTGAACCTGAAGCTATTGTTCGACCGCCGTCCGCGGAGGATTTGCTCGCAAAGCCTCTTCGACCGCGGCAAGTTCTTCGAACGTATTGATGCTCAAAGTTTCCGTCGGCCGTAACACGGCTTTCGCCTCGACCGGTCGGCCCGCCGCCTTGAGTACCCCAGGACAGTCGGTCAAGTAGTATTCGGCCTGCGCGTTGGTCGGCTTGATCCGATCGAGCGCGAAGCGGAGGTCTTCGGCGGCGAACACATAGTAGCTCATGTTCACCTCGCTGAGGCGCTTTTGGTCTGGGGTGGCGTCCTTCTCCTCGACAATCGCCAGGAAATTCCCCGCGGTGTCGCGGACGATGCGTCCCAGTCCGTGTGGATTGTCCTTGTGGGCGGTCCCGATCAGGCATGCAGGCCGGAGGCGATGAAACTCGGCTAGCAGTTCACTGAGCGTATCGGACCGCACCAGGGGCGAATCGCCGGTGACGATCAGCACTGGTCCGGCATGGGCCTCCAATGCCTCGCGGCAAACCATCACCGCGTGGCCTGTGCCCAGTTGCTGGGTTTGTTCGACGAACCGCACTCCGACCCGCGAACCGAGCTCGCGCCGCACGTCGTCGGCCCGATAGCCGATGACCACGATCACGTCGTGTACGCCGCTTTGTTTCAGTGCGTCGAGCACGTAATGGATCATGGGACGGCCGCCAACAGCGATCAGAACCTTGGGCAACTCCGACTTCATCCGGGTGCCTTTGCCGGCCGCCAGGACAATCGCTAGGGGTTGGTTCATCAGCGCATTTTCGAAGGGTCGAGGGAAAGCGGCCGGTCGCTCGGCTACCATCTTGCCACGAATGGCCCGCGTGTTCCAGTGGGCGCGAAGGATTATGCCGCTACTTCATCGCGGCGATCCACCGACCGATGAGCTCGACGCCTTCCTCGTGGACCAGGCGCTTGCCCAGCTCCGGCATCATGACATCGGGGTGGGTGGAAAGGAGCCGGAACATCAAGATCGACTTCTCCGGCTTGCCGGGCACGATGTCGTATTGCATTCCGCCTGAACCAGTGCCCGCCGCGACCGGCGGTTTGAAAATTCCCAGTTTCGTCGAATCGGTCTGGCTGGCCAACAAGTCCAATCCCGAATTCTGCGCCTGGCCGCCCGGCTGGTGACAATGGGCGCAGTTGACTTCGAGCCAGGCCCGCGCACGCCCTTCGAGCTCCACCGATTCGTCATCCCAGGCAGGCAGCCGCGGCGCGTCGGACGGCGCGGGCGCGTCGGCCAAGACACCGATTCGCGCCCAGTGAGCTAGTTGGTTTTCAGCACCCTCGGCGTAAGCGAAATCATGATTCAGATGCCGCGCTTTCATTCCAATCGGTTGCACGCCACGGCTGGTCGCATGGCACCCTTTACACTGGTTGACGTTGGGAACGATATAGTTATTCCGGCGCGCTAGGCCATCGCCATGGGTCCACTCGATGTCGAGCGTTCCACCCGCTACTTGCAGCATTGCTTCGGTCTGTTCCTCGTTCCAGACGTAGGCCAGGCCAGTCCAGCCGTCGTTCGTGCGCTGGAGGATCCGCGTCTCCAACAGCCGCTCGCCGGCCTCCGGCTGACGCAGGTCAAAGGGTATGGCAAAGGTCTTTGCGATTCGCGTGCCGACGGGCAGTTCGATCGTTCCGTCAGCCGAGTAAACCGCCCGCATTCCCGTGGGAATCTGGAGAAAACGATGTTTAACGGTGTAATCGGAAAAGAGCGAGGTTGCCACGTCATACGCAACCACGCCCGCCTGCGGGCGTTGAGACGCGCCGTTGTTCTCGAACAAATGATATTCCGACAGCTTCCGCGGCGGCCGGTCGGGACGTGCTGGTTTTGCGGTGGTCATCGCGGCCAGCTTCACGGGCGGGAGACGCGGCAGATTGCCGGCGTAAGGCTTGATGTCCTGGCTTACCTTCTTGGGATCGGGAATCGACGCGGCCAGGTCGATCCTCGCGAAATCGGCGTCGCCGTTGTCCGCAAGCCGCAATTGCAACTCGAGGGGTAATTCACCGTCGACAAGCTTCGCTGGATCCTGCGACCAGTCGCAAATGATGTCGGGCAGCGTGCGCCGGAAGAGCACGACCTTGAGCAGCGCGAGCTCACCCGCCGGCTTGTCGCCACCACCCTCAAAATGGTTGTCATGGATAAAAATCGCCTCGGGAAATGGGTCGAATTCCCGGTCGGTGAATTTGAGCTTGGTGGCCAGGTAGCTGACGATGGTCAAGTTGACCGTCTGGTTGTCCACGAGATCATTGTCGAAGATTTCAATCCGGTCGGCGGCCATTACCATGATGCCGGTTCCGGTGGGGACCTGGGCGACGATGTTTCCCTTGGGAGCGAAGTTCTCGTGGTTATTGGCGACGACGCGGTTCTTGAAAACGCGGCAGTTGCGCCCCTCCTTTTGCACCAGGTCGGGAAGAGTGAAGACGAGGATGCCGGCGGCGTTGTCGGTCAGCACGTTATCGAACACGTCGGCATCGAGACAGTTTTCAATTTCGATGCCGGCCACGTTTTGTTCGGCGACATTGCGGCGCACAATGATATTCCGCGACTGGCCGACATAGATGCCCGCGTCAGACGATCCACGCACGACGCAATCTTCGATCAGAACATTTCGGCAGAGCACGGGATAGAGACCGTACGAACCGTTGGTCGATTTCGCGCCGCCGGTCCAATCGACTTTCAGGCGTCGGAGCGTTACGCCATCGGCGCCTGTGACTTTGACCGCGTCGCCTTTGACATCGACGACTGCCAGGTCTTCGAGCGTGAAACCACCACTTGTCACCGAAAGCCCCTCGCCGCCGGTGCCGGGCAACAGGCCTGCGAAACTCAGTACGGTTTCGTCGCGGCCCTGGCCGCGGAGTGTCACGTTCGGCACGTCCAGCGAAAGCGTGGCCGTAAATTCGAAAGTGCCGGCGGCCAATTCGATCGTCTCGCCGGGCAAAGCTTCAATCAGGGCAGTTTGCAAACGAATTTGGGCGGAAGGCCCGGGTTCGATCGCAGCGCGACTGGCTGGCGTTTCGGCAGCCGGCAAGTTGACCGATTCCATCAAAGCACCAATCATCAAGCTTGCCAGGCCGCCGATCGTTAAAACAATCGATACAGATCGCCCAGTGCGCATGGCGTTTCCTCCCTGACTTGCATCTGTGCATTTAGTCAATTCCGTTCTCTTGTGCACTTGAATTGCGATCGTCAATCTACGCCAGTCCGGTCGTAACGTCTACGGTAAATAGGAGGGTTGTAATCGACGGCGCAATTCTGCTGATTTCTTCAATTCGACGGATTTTGGGGACGATAACCCCTTCAGGCTTGCGACCCAATCGAAAGGAATTCGACCCATGAAACGCACGATCATTGCCGCGCTGCTCGTCGCCATGATGGTGGGACTCGGCAGCGGCTGCCGGAATTGTGGCCAACGTCGCCAATGCGGCCAGCGCCGCTGCCGACAAGGTTGTCGCCAGGGCTTGTTTGCTAATCGCGGCTGCGGCATCTTCGGCCATCGGGGCTGTGGCTGCCCGGGCGGCTACGACGACGGCGCCGCCGCCGCCGGAGGTCCGCCAACGGCCCAGGTGACGTACCCGTATTACACCGTCCGTGGCCCGCGCGACTTCCTGGCCGAAAACCCACGCGGCATCGGTCCGTAGTCCGGATCGATCGCCACTGCCACATTGGAATTAAAAACGCCGGCCCGGGACAATATTTCCCCAGGCCGGCGATTCCTTGTGGAATCGGCGGTCGCTGACTCGGACAAACTGGCAGCCGTTGGATTGAATCGGATGCGGCAGGGCCCACTTGCCAAGCGGTTTAGCGCCCCGCGCGGCTCGGCTTCCGCCGTCCAGGCGCGCCGTTCTTTTCGAACAGCTTGAGCGGTTTCAATTCGACCAACTCCGCCAGGCCGTTGTCGGCCAATTCGCGGCCTGAGACATAGCGGCCGGGCTGCATCCAGCGATCCATCTCGGCCTTTGAGATTCCGAACAAGTCCGCGAGCAGTTGGTCCATGTCGGATTCGAGCTGGCCGAAATGTCGCGCCCACTCCGCCGCCTCGGCCAGGCCGACGTGCTCTTCGCTCTGCCATTTCATCGGATGGAACAAGAGCACGCTGTAGGGCACCACCATTCGCCGAGAGCAGGCGGCGAAGGGCCATAGCGCCGCCGACGAACATTCGCCGGTCACCACTCCCGTCGCACGCAGCCCACGCAGCAGAATCAGCGACATCAGCGACATGCCCGAATACGGACTGCCTCCTGGCGAGTCGAAGTAGATCACGCAGCGCCCGCCAGGCGGCACTTCGAGAAACTGCTGCGTGAGGTCCGCCTCGCAATCGGTCAGGTCGCCGGCGACGGCGATTTCCGGAATCTCGTCTGGCGCGTCAGCGTTCATGGTTTTGTCCCTTTAGGCCTCTTACTTCCCTTGGTGCCGGACTGCTTTACCACAAGCCGCTCGCGGATGCGGATGGGTCCCTGGCAGCACTCGCATTCCTTCAGCTCGTACATCGGGATCGCGCACACGTCACACCAATAGTCGAGCTCGTACTTCCCGTCGGGCTTGAACGTGTAAATCCGCAGCACTTGCACCAGCGGCGAACCATCGTAGCGGCGGATGAGCAGCTCCATCTCGACATCGCGCAGCCGCTCGTCGACGTGGAAAGCCCGACCGCGGAAATCCTTGACGATCGGATAGAGCATGCCGTCGTCCGCATCCAGCGCCACTTGCGCGTGGGTGGCGTCGGCGTCGGTCTCGATGCCGTACCTTTGGGCCATGGCGTCCGCCAGCCATACGACACGGCCTCGCAATGACTGCGAGCGATACTTGGGCTTCTTCGCACGGGCCGCCGCTTCGGAATCCGAAATCGCATCGGTTGGGTCGGAAGCCTTGGTCGAGATCGTGGCTGGCTCGTCGGCCGAGCCATTAAGCTGCCAGCCGAGAGCCGCACCGACTGTCGTTATGAGCAGCGGCAACAAGATGATGATGCGGTTGGTCACGGTCACTCCGCGGCCTTGCCGACAACGACCAGTTCGACAACCAGGTTGGCCGGTTTGTCACCGGCTTTCGAGGGGTTATCGAACCGTAAGCTCCAGAGCTCGCGCGATTCGTGGTGAATCAAGGCAGGCAGGTCGCCCGGCTCGGCGGGCACGGCCAGGAAGCTTAACATGGCCGGATGGGTCGTGCCTGAAGTCTTGGCGCTGAGCTTGAATAACCGAGGCTTGTCCAACGGTTGCGGATCGGTGTCGTCGGCCGCGGATAATAGTAACAGGAAATCGCGAGTGTCCGAAGTGCCGACATGGTTGCCGTCTTGCGGCTGCAAGCCGAACCTGAGGGTATAGATCCCTTTGGGGATTTCGCGCCCGCGGAAGTCGCCCCCTTTGCGCGGATAACGTACGACGCCGATCAATTGGCCCATCTCGAAGGGGTAAATCTCCGAGCTGGACGACTTGAAATCGGCCGCTATGGTCCACTCGCTCGCCGGCCAAAGTTCACAAATCGTTCGTTTACCGTTGGTGATCTTGTACTCCACCGGCGCCAGGCATTCGGCGATCGCCGGTGCCACACCCTCCGGAGGCGGCGAATCCAGCCGCTCGACGCGGTACTCTTGGGCCGACGCCGTTATCGCAATCATCCAGAACAGACAGGCCATCGCTACTCGCAAAATCATCTTGCGTTCTCTCATGATGCGTTGAATCGGTAGCACATTATAGATTAGGGTGGCGGCGAAAGGCAAAAGCATTTATTTCGGATTGCGGATTGCCCCTGCGCGCCGTTGGCGCTGGTCGCTAAACTGCGGTGGCTTCCATTCAACATCGCTGGCCCCCTGTATGGACCGCACATCAGAACACGAACGCCACCAGGCCGCGCTGGCGTTTCTTTTTGACCGCATTGATTACGAACGCGCGCTGTTCGTCCCCTACGGTGAACGGGAATTTCGCCTCGAGGGAATGCGAGAGCTGCTCTTGCGGCTGGGCGATCCGCAGGAGCGATTTTCTATCATTCATGTGGCTGGCACGAAGGGGAAAGGTTCGACGGCCGCCATGATCGCAGCGGCGCTTTTTGCGGCGGGCCACCGCACTGGACTCTACAGCTCGCCACATCTGCAGCGAATCGAGGAACGACTGGCGATCGACGGGGAAAACTGCTCGGCGGCTGAGTTAACGTCACTGGTCGAGACACTGCGGCCGATTGTGGCCGATATGGACGAGCATCGACGGTCGGACGAGGCCCGCCTGACCTACTTCGATCTGATCACTGCCATGGCGCTGGTCCACTTCGCCCGCCGTGGGGTGCGCTTCGCGGTGTTGGAGGTGGGTATGGGCGGCCGGCTCGATTCGACCAATGTCTGCCGGCCTGCTGTTTCGGTAATTACGAGCATCAGCTTCGACCATACCCGGCAACTGGGAAACACATTAACCGCGATTGCTCGCGAAAAGGCCGGCATCGTCAAGCACGGTGTGCCGGTCGTCAGCGGAGTCGTCGAAGACGAACCTCGCCTCGAAATCGAGCGCGTCTGCCGCCAGGCCGGCAGCAGTTTGCGGCAACTTGGTCGAGACTTTAATTACCACTACACACCGCCGCGCACGTTGGAATCCGGGCCGGCACAGGGGCTCATCGATTTCGTCTCGCTGGATGGTGACACGAAACAGGTCCGAGTTGGGCTAAGACTCGGACTGTTGGGTCGGCACCAGGGAGCGAACGCCGCGGTCGCATTGGCGGCGTTGGATGAGCTGGCACGGCAGGGTTGCCGCTTGCCGGACGACGCGATTCGCCGCGGTCTGGCCGAGGTGCGGTGGCCCGCACGGGTGGAAGTAGTCGGCCGTCGTCCGACCGTCGTGCTCGACACGGCGCACAATGTGGCCTCGATCGCGGCGCTCTTGGCGACGCTCGACGAGAGTTTTGGGGCGGCCCACGAGCGAGTGTTGGTTTTCGCTACCACGCGAGAAAAGGAGATCCGCGGGATGCTTGAATTGCTGGTGCCCCGTTTCGACCGCGTGATCTTCACTCGTTATCAGAACAACCCTCGCGGCGTGCCGCCCGAGGAACTGGCCGAAATCGCCCATGATTTCATCGACCGCGAGAGTCAGGTGTGCTCCGATCCCGCGTCGGCCTGGGAAGCCGCCTCGGCAACAGCGGCCGAGGACGATTTGATTTGTGTCACCGGGTCATTCTTTATCGCGGCGGAAATGCGGGAGCAGATGGAATCGTTTTCTCGTTCCCACGCCCCGCGCCCCGTTTCTCCATCGCCCGCATGAATGACGATTGCCATCCGTACGGTAATGCGTTTGACGGCGAATGACGCCATGCGGCTGCGAAGCGGCCGAAGATGTGATCGGGGCACCAGCGCAGCGGGTCTGCAGACCTTGGGAACAAGGAGCTCGCCCGTCGCTCGCATTGCATTAGTGTACGCGCTGGCCCGGCACGGCGCCTTCATCGGGGCTGAGCAGGAATATCTCCTCGCCGCCCAAGCCTGAGGCGACGACCATACCCTCGCTCGTGCCGAACTGCATCTGCCGCGGCGCGAGGTTGGCGACGCAAATCACCAATCGCCCGACGAGCTCGGCTGGAGAGTAGGCACTCTTGATACCGGCGAAGACGTTGCGACGTTCGTCGCCGCCCAGACTGAGCGTGAGCCGCAAGAGCTTCTTCGACTTGGGCACTTCCTCCGCCGCGATGACACGCGCGACGCGCAGATCGACCTTCGCGAAATCGTCGAAACTGATCGTCGGTGAAAGAGGCTCCGCCACCAGCGCTTCTGGACCATCCTGTGGTGCGGGGACGGCCGGCGATTCAGGCGCGCTTGCCTCGCGGCTGGCATCGATCATCGCCTGAAATTGCTTCAGCTCCACGCGATGCAGCATGTGTTCGAATTCGCCAACCGGTGTACCAACCAAAGGCGATGCCGTTTCGTCCCAGCGTTCGATCGGCTTGCCAAGCAGTGCGCCTGTTTGCGCCGCGAGGCGCGGAAGCACCGGGGACAAGTAAACGACCAACTGCCGGAATAGATTCAAGGCGATCGTGCAGACTTCTTGAAGTTCGACCGACTTATCCGGTTCTTTGCGCAAAGTCCACGGCGCGTGGTCCTCGACGTATTTGTTGGCCCGGTCGGCAAGCAACATGATCTGCCGCATCGCCTTGTTGTAGTCGCATTGGTCGTAGGCGGCGGCGATCTCAGTGCCGTCGGCGGCAGCCTGGGCAAACAGACCGCCGTCGTCGGGGTATTTCGCCGCCAGCCCCGTGCCGCGCACGAAACGCGCCGTTCGGCTGGCGAGGTTGACGACCTTGCCCACCAGATCGCCATTGACCTTAGCGACGAACTCATCGGGGCTCAGATCAAGATCGTCGAGCTTGGGTGTCAGCTTGGTCGCGTAGAAATAGCGAAGGTATGCGGGGTCGAGATGCTCGAGATAGGTCGAGGCGCGCACGAACGTCCCCTTGGTCTTCGACATCTTTTCACCACCCACGGTCAAGAAGCCGTGGATGTGAACCATCCGCGGCAGGTTGAAGCCGCTCGCCTTGAGCATCACCGGCCAGAACAGAGTATGGAAATAGGTGATGTCTTTGCCGATGAAGTGGTGGACTTCAGTCCGGCCGCTTTTCCACCAGGAATCGAAGTCTTCACCTGTCTTCTTGCACCAGGCCTGGGTTGAGGCGATGTATCCAATGGGAGCGTCGAACCAGACGTACCAGAAGTTGCCAGGCGAATCGGGAATCTCAAACCCAAAATAAGGGGCGGGCCGTGAGACGTCCCAGTCGCGCAAAGGTTCGGAAAGGAATGCTCCGGCAAGCCACTTGGCGACGTCGGCGTAAAGGTGATCGCTCGTTTGTGTCCATTCGTCCAGGAATGAGTGCATGTGCTCGGTGTTGACGAACAAGTGGTGGGCCGCCCGCAACTCGGGCCTGACACCACTGAGCGTGCTCACCGGATCGATCAGCTCGGTCGGACTGTAGGTGCTGTTGCACTTGTCGCAATTGTCACCGTATTGGTTTGGCGATCCACACTTGGGGCAGGTCCCCTTGACGAACCGGTCGGCCAGAAATGTGCCGGCTACCGGATCGTAAAGCTGCGTCACCTCGCGCTCGGAGATCAATCCGGCCTGGCGTAGCGCGGTCCAAATCTCGCCACACAGCTCGCGGTTTTCCGGGCTGTGCGTGCTGCCATAGTTATCGAAGACGATGTCGAAACCGGCGAAGTCGCGTTCGTGCGCGGCCTGCATGTCGGCGATCACGGCCTCTTCACCGCGCCCCTCTTGGCGCGCACGGATCATGATTGCCGTGCCGTGCGTGTCATCGGCGCAGATAAAGACCGCGCGGTTCCCCGCCAGTCTCTGAAAGCGTACCCAGATGTCGGTCTGGATGTACTCGACGAGGTGTCCGATGTGGATGTGGCCGTTGGCGTAAGGCAGGGCGCTGGTGACCAGGATTCTGCGTGGGGGCATGCTTGCTCCGTGGGGCGGGGTTTCGACCTGCGATAATCACCATACTGACACCGCGTAGCGGTACTCGCAAGATTTCCGATTCGCCGGCGAACATCGGAGTTCTCAGGAACTCCGCTTGCGCTCTGTGCTACGAATCGTCTAACCCGCGGTGAGCTTGTGGAACCGCTCCATCAAGTCACGAGTGATGGGGCCGGGCTGGCCACCGCCGATCACGCGGCTGTCGACCTTGACGACCGGGATCACCTCCGCGGCGGTACCCGTCAGAAACATCTCGTCGGCGATATAGACATCGTGCTTGGTGAGCGCCGTCTGGCGGACCTCAAGCTTTCTTGCTTCGGCCAATTCGATCACGGCTTGCCGCGTGACCCCTTCCAGGATGCCGGCCTCGGTGGGTGGAGTGAAAAGCTTGCCGTCGCGCACCAGGAACACATTATCGCCGGTACACTCGGCCACCTCCCCCTTGGTGTTGAGCATCAGGGCCTCGATGCAGCCGGCCTGCAAACCCTCGATCTTGGCGAGGATGTTGTTCAGGTAATTGAGCGACTTGATCCGCGGGCTGAGCGAGGCGGGATGGTTGCGGACCGTGCTGACGGTGATGATTTCGAGACCCTTCTCGTACAACTCGCGGGGATAGAGTGAAATCCGATCCGTGATGATGATCACCTGGGGGTCGCTGGTGCGATTGGGGTCGAGTCCCAACGTGCCGGCGCCACGAGTGACGACGAGCCTGATGTAGCCGTCGGCGATCTGGTTCGCACGCAAGGTGTCGTAGACCGCCTGATGCATGGTCTCCCGGGTGATGGGGATCGTCAGCCAGATCGCCTTTGCCGATTCCCAAAGCCTCCGGAGGTGTTCGTCGAGGCGGAACACCTTGCCGCCGTAGGAGCGGATTCCCTCGAATACCCCGTCGCCGTAGAGCAGCCCATGATCGTAGACGCTGATCTTCGCGTCTTCTTTGTCGTAGAGCTTTCCGTTGATGTAAATCTTGAGGGCAGTCATTGGTCACTGGTCAAATGGTCAACGGTCAAATGGTCATTGGTCAGGCAGACGGCGCAAAACAACCCGCTGCTCATGCGCGCTCGACTCGCCCTTCAACCAGCCGCACGACGCGGTCGGCCTGCTCGGCGATGGCCAAATCGTGGGTTACCATGACTATAGTGAGCTTCCGTTCGCGGTTCAAGGATCGCAGCAGTTGCATGATTTCCTGCCCGGTCGTTCGGTCGAGGTTGCCCGTCGGTTCGTCGGCCAATAACACTTCGGGGCCGGCTACCAGCGCGCGGGCAATGGCTGCCCGTTGCATCTCACCGCCCGACAGCTCGCGCGGACGGTGCTTGAGCCGATGTCCCAGGCCCACGGTTTCCAAGAGCCGAGTGGCCGCCGCCATATATTCGCGCCGCCGGCGATAATAGCTCCAAACGTCGGAGGCGATCATGGCTGGAGCTAAGACATTTTCCAGGGCCGAAAGTTCGGGCAACAAGTGATAAAACTGGAAAATCATGCCGAATCGTCGGTTGCGAAGGGCATCGCGCTGGCTGTAGGGCAGATTGTCGATCCGCCGACCGTCGAAGTGGACCTCACCCGCGTCGGGGGCATCGAGCGTGCCCAACAGGTGCAAAAGCGTGCTCTTGCCCGATCCGCTCTGGCCGATGATCGCCAAGAATTCGCCGCGTCGCACTTCAAGATCGACGCCTCGGAGTACGGGTATGTCGACGCGCCCCTTGCGGTAACTCTTGGCCAGCGCGAGCGAACGGAGCTGCACAGCATCGCTGGCGGGCGCAGTGTCGCCGACCGGAAAGGTGTCGATCACCGGCGCAGTGTTTTTTGAGGGAACGGCGGCAGCATCGTCGCGAGACGCGGCAACGGCCTGGGCCACGCCACGGCGGCGCACACCATGCGAGGTTGAGGCGATGGATCGGTGATTACTCATAGCGCAGGGCCTCCACGGGGTGCAGTCGCGCGGCGCGGCGCGCCGGCAAAACACTGGCCAAAACGGCGATCGCCAACGCGCCGCTGACGATCCACGCGACAGTCAACGGATCGATGATCGTAGGGATCTTGTAGAAATAGTAAATCGACGGATCGAACACCTCGTGCCCGGTGATTTTGCTCAGCACCTTGGCGACCTCGTTGATGTAGACGACGAACAGCAATCCAAGCACCATCCCGACGCCGGAGCCCACGATGCCCAGCGACAGACCGTAAGCCAGGAAGATCCCCATGATCCCTCGGCCGGAGGCCCCCAACGCCTTGAGAATGCCGATGTCGCGGGTTTTTTCGACGACGATCATGAAAAAAATCGCCAGGATGCCGAACCCGGCCACGGCGATGATCAAGAACAACAGGATGTTCAGGATCGCAGTTTCCATCTGCACCGCGGCCAAAAGCGGACCTTGCTTGTCGCGCCATGTCGATACGTTGAACAGTTCCATCGGGAACGCCTTGCGAATTCTGTCTCTGACCAGGTCGCCCTTACTTTCGTCCTTGAGCTTGATCTGGATACTGTTGACGAACGTCACTCCGCTTTGAGGGTCGATCATCCCCCGCAGTTCTTGCAGCTTCCGGATCGGAACGAACACGAAGCTACCATCGTATTCGCTCATCTTGCTCTCATAGAAATCGACGATCGTGAACCGATCGGTCACGACCCCCGGCGGGATGCTCGCGTTCGGGAAGGCAAGCTGCACGTCGTCGCCGGGCAACACGAGAAAACGTTCGTCCCCTTCCTGATCGTGAAAGCTCGACAGGGCGATCCCCAGCACCAGCCCCGTGTGGGTCTCGCGCATCGGATCGAATACCTCGTCTGCGTCTTTGGCGCGCGTCGCGAATGGATCGGAGGGTGGCTTGACGGATTCGACCGGAGAATCTTGTTCGGTGCCATGTTCGACAGAGCCGCCAGGTTTCTCTTCAGGTGTCGCCTTGGTTTCGTCGGCTTCCTCGTCATCCACTTTTTCGTCGGGTGGGCCGTCGAATTCGGGCGGCGGCACTCGGTCGAGGTCGCCGCTGATCGCTTCCAGGTCGCGCTCACGCTGCACGCGCCAGCGGCGGTATTCCCATCCGGCCAACTCCATTACGCTACGCTCCTTTGCCTCGCGACCGGCCTGATGGTCGCGCGTGTCGTACCCACCGTCACGGAGATCGAACGACATCCGGCGGCGGTTCTCGGGGTGCTGCAAGTACTTGCCGAAGTCGCTCGCCTCGCTCTGCGTGGCGGCGTCGATCCCGATCAGTGTGACCGGCCGGGTGACGTACTTGCCGCCATACTTGAAGCTCAGCATGGCAGGCACATGCACGGTGGGGGTCATCCCTACGATGTCGTCGCCCGCCACACGGCGGATCTCATCCATGTAGTATTCGGGGTTTTCGAACCCCTCCAAACTGTGCGCTTCGAACACCACGTCGGCGAGGATGCCGTGCAGTCGGTTGCGCATTTCGAAAGCGAAGCCCGACATCACGCTGTTGACGACGATCATGGTCGCCACACCCAAAGTAACGCTCACGACCGAGGCCAGCGCGATGTACCGCGTGCGAAGGTACCGCCAGCAGAGGAGAAGTTTGTACATGGTCCCATCCGTGGGAAAAAGGAATGAGGATTACTGCCCTTCGGGTCTCAGCAGGGGAAACAAAATCACGTCCCGAATGGTCTGCGTGTTGGTTAAGAGCATCACCAATCGGTCGATTCCGACCCCCAGCCCGCCGGCCGGAGGCATTCCGTGCCGCAAGGCGCGGATGAAATCGTGGTCGGTCTTGGCCATCGAGTCTTCTTCCTTCTGGCCGGCCAGTTGCGTGCGGAAGAGTTGTTCCTGCAAGTCGGGGTCGTTGAGTTCGGTGTAGGCGTTTGCCACCTCCATCCCCTCGACGAACAACTCGAATCGTTCGGCCACGGCCGGGTTGTCGCGTTTTCGCTTGGTCAATGGGCAGATGCTGGCCGGGTAATCAAGCACGAAGATTGGGCCTTTGAGTTTTTCCTCGACGCGCTCTTCGAAGACGAAACTCTTGACCACGTCGGGGTGTTTGCCCGCCGTCTCGAAACTCATTTCGCCGGCCATGTGCCTGATTCGCGACTCGTCGTCGGGGGCGATGCCGGTGTGCTCGTGAAACAGCTCGTCGTAAGTTTTGCGCTCGAAAGGCGGAGTGAAGTCCAACGTGGCTTCGCCCCAGGGAAGCTTCAACTCCTTGCCGGTGGCCCGGATCGCTCCGACGATCAACTTTTCGACCAGGTCCATCATGCTGCGGTAGTCGCCATAGGCCTGGTAGACCTCGAGCATCGTGAATTCGGGGTTGTGCCTTGGGTCGATTCCTTCGTTGCGGTAGACGCGGCCCAGCTCATAAACCCGTTCGACGCCCCCCACCAGGAGCCGCTTGAGATGCAGTTCCAGCGCGATCCGCAGGAAAAGTGGGATGTCCAGGGCGTTGTGGTGCGTCTTGAAGGGCCGCGCGGCGGCGCCGCCGGCAATCGAGTGCAACGTGGGACCTTCGATCTCGACGAATCCCTCGCCGGCAAGCGTTTGGCGGATCGACTGCACGATCTTCGTGCGATTCAGGAACCGCGGTAAGACGCCGTCGGTGTAAATCAGGTCCAGGTAACGCATCCGCTGGCGGAGCTCGGGATCGGTCAGCCCCTTGTGCTTGTCGGGATGGGGCTCGACCGACTTGGTGAGGAAATGGAGCCCCTCGGCAAAGATCGTCAGTTCGCCGGTGTTGGTTCGTTTCAATTCACCGTCGACACCGATCACATCTCCCAGGTCGAAGCACTGGGCCACACTCCAGTTCTCGTCGCCGACCTGTTTGCGCCCGATGAAAATTTGGATATCGCCCGTCCAGTCGCGGATATTGGCGAAAATCAATTTCCCTGTCGGGCGTTGCAGCACAATTCTGCCCGCCGCCCGCACTTTGGGACCGTGCTGCTCCGGACCGCGACGCTGCGATCCGTCGGCCAGCGGCTCGACAGTGATCTCGTTTTCGCGGGCGCGGATTTCGGCAATTGGCCGGTGGTTGTCGAAGCGTTGACCCCAGGGGTCGATTCCAAGTTCGACCAATTGGCGCAGTTTCTCTCGGCGCGCGGCCTCGTGCATGCCGGGCGAATCGCCATCGGGTGCGGCGGGCTGTGGTGTGTCGGACATCGAAGTTGGCACTGAACCATCTAACCTCAAGAGTCGCAACATTTTAGTGGGATACGGCGGAGGGTCAATGTCAGGCGATTTGGCTTACCGCTTGACACATCCACTTTTGTTCTATACATATGTGCGCTGATAGCTTTGGCGTCGCCAGGCTACGATAACCCAACTTTTTCCTTCGCACACGCACGGAAATGGCAGGCCCCCCCAAGCGAGCCGCGACGGCTTGTTGGGTCAGCCCTTTACCCTTCCGCGCGTTGACCAACAGGTCGCGGAACCGCTCGTATCGCAAGGTAAAGACTGACTCCGTCACGACGTCACTCTAAACCGAATTTGGAATAACCCAAATCTGGTTTGTGGTGGAAAGCGCCGGCCCGGCGATGACGTGCGATACCGATCCTACGAATCCGGTCGGATCTCCAGCAGCACGCTTTGCGACTTCGTGCCCGGCAGCGGCCAGGTGTCGAGTTTGCGCAGACGCAGGCCCTTGAACAAATTGCGCTGCCGTGCCTCGTGGCGTTCCTCGACCCAACTCGGTCCTTTGATTGCAAGCAGCCGATCGAACGCGCCCCAGTGGGGCTGAAACCAGACCAGGAGCTTCGCCAAGGGAGCCACGGCACGGGCGATCAGAGTGTCGAACGGTTGGTGGCCCAGTAGATCCTCTGCACGGCAATGGTGGGCGGCGATCGGCAGCCCAAGGTCACGGACGATCTGTTCGACGACGCGTGCCTTTTTCGCCACCGACTCGGAAAGTGTCACCGTCAGATCGGGCCTCACGATCGCCAGCACGACGCCCGGCACGCCCCCGCCGGTTCCGACGTCGAGCACCCGTTCGTCGCTAGCTAGGTGCCGCGCGACGACGAGCGAGTCGACCACGTCACGGGCGACGAATTTCTCGTAATCGGTGTGGCGCGTCAGGTTCAGCTTGCTGTTCCAGTCCCAGAGCAGATTGCAGTACCTGTCGAGCAACTCAATTTGTTCCGGGGACGACTCGATCGTGTGCCGCGTAAGCGCTTCCGCGAGCGAATCGGCGGCGGTTTCGTTGGCTGATGAGTCGGTCGACATGGGAGTACGCTGAGAGCGTTGGGTTGCGATCGGCGAGTCTCGCCAATGTACCCGGGCTGGCACGGCGAGTACAGGTACGGTTCGGCATAGCAGAATTCGTGACAATTGCCCTTAGCACCTCGCGCAAGTAGCATGGGGGGGTCGCAAACTGTCATCCATTCGATCCTAAGCCCGCGGCTTCCGCATGATCATTCCTTGGAACACCGACGCGCCGCTCTACTACCCGCCGATCGCGACGATCGGACTGATCGTGGTCAATACGTTGGTACACTTGAGGTTTGTCACGGCCGCCGACGATTACGACGCCATCGAGCCGTGGATTCTTCGATTCGGCGACGGCTTACATCCCTTGCAATGGGTGACATCGAACTTCCTGCACATGGACTTGATGCACCTGCTGGGGAACATGATTTTCCTGTGGGCATTCGGCCTGGTGGTCGAGGGAAAACTCGGGTGGCAGCGGTTCCTATTAGCCTACCTGGTCATGGGGTTCGCGGAATCGGGCGTCGAGCAAATCTGCATGCTTGGCGCTGACGGAGGCGGGGCGCTTGGGGCATCTGGCGTAATCTATGGCCTGCTGGCCATGTCCATGGTCTGGGCCCCCAAGAATGAAATGAGTTGCCTGCTGCTGATCAGCCTGCGTGTCATCACGTTCGAGATTCCGATCGTGATGCTGGCGGGGCTCTATCTGTTGATCGAAATCGGGACGAGCTTCTTCGAGGGCTTTACCATGAGCACCGCGATGCTGCACCTATCCGGAGCGCTGTCAGGTTTCGTCTTGGGCACGTTCCTGGTCAAGTCGGGGCGCGTCGACTGCGAGGGTTGGGATCTGTACACCGTCCTGGCCGGCCGCGAAGGAGAGAAAGTCAAGAAGAAAAAGAAACGCAAGCCGAAAACGCCCTCGGAAGAGCAAGCCGTCAGGCTGCGATGCGAGACAAAAGCGCTGGCGGCGCTCGATGATGTACGCAATCTCGTCGCTCAGGGACAAGTCCGCGGCGCCCACGCGCTGGCAAAGAAGATGTCACAACTGCTCCGGGACGATTGGAAATTGCCGGAAGAAGACGCGCTCAAACTGATCGCGGCACTCGACAAGGAGAAGGCCTGGCCGGAAGCCATCGAGACGATGGTCGATTTCCTACGGTCCTTTCCGGAAAAATCGGTACGCGTACGGCTGAAATTGGCCCAGATCCTGTTGCGCGAACAGAAGCGTCCGGTCCAGGCGCTCAAGGTCCTTGCGAAGCTGCCGGCGCGCATGATCCCGCAACTCGAAGCGGTTCGAAAGCAACTTACCGAACAAGCGACCCGGATGCAGGACCAAGGAACTTTAGAATTGGCTGCGGAAGACTGGTGAATCCGTCGTTCGCAATCCCGCCTTCAAGCGGACCCGGGAATCCGAGAAATTCTGCCGCGAGGCGGGACTACTTATAACCTTTTACTTTCAACTATTTTTTCGGTTTCATCATCGCTTGCAGTTCATCCCATTGTTTGCCGCTCACGGCGTCGAGGTAATTGAATTGGCCCGCGCCCTTAAGCCATTCTCCCCCGTCGATCGCCACGCAGGCGCCAGTGATATAGGCGGAGTAATCCGAAAGCAGGTACGTCGCCAGGTTGGTCAACTCCCTGTGTTCGCCAACGCGGCCGAGGGGAATTCGGTTCGCCGGATCGGCCAGTGCCGACAAGGCAGGCGGCATCAACCTTGACCAGGCGCCTTCGGTTGGGAAGGGGCCTGGCGCGATTGCGTTGGAACGAATGCCGTATTTGCCCCATTCGGAGGCCAGCGAACGCGTCAACGCCAGCACACCCGCCTTGGCGACCGCCGATGGGACAACGTAACCCGAACCGGTCCAGGCGTAGGTGGCGACGATGTTCAATACGACGCCCGCCGCACCCTCGGCAATCCAACGTTTGCCGCAAGCCAATGTACAATGAGTCGTGCCACCCAACACGATATCGACTACAGAACGGAAGGCGTTGTAGCTGAGCCGTTCGGTCGGGCAAATGAAATTGCCCGCAGCGTTGTTTACGAGACCGTGGATCGCGCCAAATCGATCTACGGTTGCCCCCAGAAACGCTTCAACGTCCTCGGTCTGCCGCACATCGCAGCGCTGTGCCAGCACGGCCCCCCCAGTCGCCAGCTCTAGTTCTGCGGCGGTTCGCGCAAGCACATCGGCCCGCCGGCCGCAGATGGCCACGTTGGCACCGAGAGAGAGCAACGATTCGACCATCGAACGGCCGAGCCCAGTGCCGCCGCCTGTGACGACGACGGTCCGGTCTTTGAACGTGCCCGGAGGCAACATTGGGGTAGCAGGGGCGGGCATAACGAGGTGTCCAAATCAGGTGGTGCCGTCTCCCGCCATCAACGACGAGCACGACGCCCAAAGGTGGAGACGAAGGGGCTCGAACCCTCAACCCCCGGCTTGCAAAGCCGGTGCTCTCCCAATTGAGCTACGTCCCCGTCTGAGTGGGCGCACCAAGACTCGAACTTGGGACCTCGGCCTTATCAGGGCCGCGCTCTAACCAACTGAGCTATGCGCCCGCGCACCGCGGCCAAGGCGCGAGTGAGCGTGAATCACGCATTTTATGTATGCCACGCCGACTGTCAAACGAACATCTTGCATGTTTCGGCGTAAATGGAGGTTGGGTTTTGTAGCCCGAGGGGATTTGCGAGTAGAGTTCGCGGTCCGCAACCGGAAAACATGCCGCGATCGGTTTATGTTGCCAGCCTCGCCACGCCGAAAATGACCGATGTCGGTCTGTATACGTCGCTCGCGCAGGCAATTAGGACAAGGCAGGAAAGGAATCTCGAGATGACAATGGTCTTCCAAGGGAAATATTTCGGCACATGTTTGGCTTTGGCCCTGGCAATGGTGCCGGCGAGCGGTTGGGGGGCCGGCGGCACGCCGACAGTCGAGCAGGCTCTCAAGCTTTCGCCCGTACAGGCCGACGTGGCCTACGACCGGCCATCGGAGAAAGATGCTGCCCGCGCCACGCTCAAAGCCGAAACGATTGGCGGAAAGACCGGTTGGGTGGTACGCGATCCATCGAGTGAGATTTTGCGGCAATTCGTTGACACCAATGGAGATAACGTGGTCGATCTTTGGTGCTATTTTGCCGAGGGATTGGAAGTTTATCGCGATATTGACGCTGATTTCAACGGCAAAGCGGACCAGTACCGTTGGTTGAACACCGCCGGCAGTCGTTGGGGCATGGACGACGACGAAGACGGCAAGATCGACACATGGAAGGCGATTTCCGCCGAGGAAGTCAGCTCCGAATTGGTCGCCGCCCTTGCCCAACGTGATAGCCGACGATTTGCCCGACTTTTGCTGAATGAAAAGGAACTTAAGGAGTTGGGCCTGGGCTCCCAAAAGGCCAAATCGTTGCGCGAGAAAATTGACGCGGCCCCCGCCGTTTTCAAGACAACGGCCGCGAGTCAGAAAGCTGTGACGGCCAAGAGCCAATGGTTGCAATTTGGCGGCACGCGGCCGGGCAACGTGCCCGCCGGCACGGAGGGCTCGACCAAAGACCTGCTCGTATACGAGAATGCTATGGCATTGGTGGAAACCGACGGAAAGCACAATCAGATCCCCGTCGGAACGATGGTGCATGTCGGCGACTCGTGGAGGCTAGTGGACGCTCCCGCTGGCGGCGACGACCAGGCAGATCTTCCAAACGGGGGGCTGTTCTTTGCGGTGCTCAGAAACCGCGCTAACACGGCAGGCGGCGTAGCGGGCGGCGACTCGGGTGGCGATGCCAAGACCCAGGACATGCTGGCCAAATTGGAGCTGGTTGATCAAGCCGCCGCCAAAGCAACGACTCCCGAAGCACAGGCCGCCAACGCGGCGGAGCGTTGCGATTTGCTGGAAAAGATCGCCGAATCAGTCAACAACCCCGACGACCGGGCTCAATGGCTGCGTAATCTCGCTGAGACGCTCGCCGTCGCGGTACAGTTGGGCACCTACCCCGAGGGCGCCGACCGGCTCAAGGCGCTTTACGAAAGACTGGAAAGCGACGCCGGGGGCAAAGAACTGGCGGCTTACGTGAAGTTCCGCTACTTGACAGCGGAATATAACCGGAAATTGCTTCCGGAAAACGCGGACTACGCCAAGATCCAGGCGGAATGGCTGGAGAATCTGAAGCAATTCGTGGCTGACTTTCCGAATGTCGCCGAGACTCCCGAAGCGATGTTACAAATCGGCAACACGATGGAATTCTCCGGGGATGAGGCCGGGGCGAAGAAGTGGTACGGTGAAATCGTCGAAAAATTCCGCGATACCCTGCCTGCGAAGAAGGCCGCCGGCGCCACCCGACGCCTCGATAGCGTGGGTAAGGTCTTGGAATTCCACGGAAACGGCCTTAATGGCAAATCCGTCGACCTGAGCCAATTCCGCAAGAAGGCCGTACTGATCCAGTTTTGGGCCACCTGGTGCGAGCCGTGCAAGGCAGACCACGAACTGCTCAAGGAAGCGCAAGCCAAGTACAGCAAGAATCTTACGGTCATCAGCGTCAGTCTCGACAAAGACAAGTCGGATCTCGAAGGTTATCTCAAGCGTCAGCCGCTTCCCTGGACTCAAATCTACGAGCCGGGCGGATTCGACAGCCGCCTAGCCAATGAGCTGGGCGTCGTCACGTTGCCGACAATGATCTTGGTCGATGCGTCGGGCAAAGTCGTCCATCGTGCGATTACCGCATCTGAAATCGACCGCGAGGTCAGGTCGCTTCTGAAGCAAACGCCCGTGGCGGAGGAAACCCCTTCGTCAAAACCGGGTGCCAAGCGGCAAAAAGCGGACCGTGCCGAGAAGCCGGCAGGCAAACGGTCGTAATGGCGCCTTGTGAATGTGTCAGCGGTTTTCAGTTTGCGCAAGGGCCGTGGTTTGTAATAGGTGCAAGGTTGTCGGCAAACTATGCCCTTGATTCCGGATGGCAATTGCAACTGTTTCATGGCCTCAAAAAGGCTGTAAACCGAAAGTAGCTCGTTAGTTCTGCAATCCAACGAGTGCTAAGCGCGACGCCACCGTGGTCGTTTGGCACGGAACTCGCTGGAGTCACCTTCAAGAAGGAGCGCGACAAGATGTCGGCTCATTGGACCAGGCCCCCCGCAGGGCCGCGAAGGGATTCCAGGAGTGAACAACTTATGGTGACGTTGGAATCGGGGCTGCTAGTCTATGGATTGGCGGCGGTGCAAATCATCGGGCTCGCAAGCGCTTGTTTGACTCGGATCGGCGAAAGATCTACACGGCAGAAATCCTATCAGCGGATTTTTCTGGGGTGTCTCTCGCTGGTCGGCCTGGCGACGTTGATTTCGATGCTCATTGGGCCAGGCACATGCATGGTGAGTGGAACGACTCTTGCTGTCATGGTTTTGACGGCAACATGGGATTTCGGCGGTGTCGTGGTGTGAAACTGGCGTTTTAGCCAGTTCGCTGGCCTACAAGTCTTTCGTGATGAATGACTTAACGACAGGCCGTTGGAACTGTCATACGGCCCAAAGCCGGCCGAATCGGCAAAATCGAAAAAAAGCTTCCTCTCGGCACGCTTCTCGGCCGAAACCTATAGACAGGCAATTTTGATTCGGTACCGAGGTTGCGCGGGGGGAATCTCGCAACTTCCGGGGCCAGACCCGCGTGGATTGGTTCGCGGGTTCCCTCCTTAACATACCTCGCCGCCGCAATTGCCTTGCCGATGTGAGCGAACACAAGGCTTTTTTGCCGTGATCCCATAGGAGGGGAAGCATGCACCGCTTCATTGTAGCTTCGGCGATTACCGCAATCGCCCTACTGGCGCCCAATTGGGCGACAGCGTCGAACAAGGAGACCGCTCAGCAAATTGCCAAAACGCTGAAGCAAAGCGGACGTCTCCACAACTTTGATTTGGGCGTCAAGTACAAGGACGGCACCGCCTGGTTGATTGGCCGTGTCGCCAGCGAAGAACAACGAGCATTGGCGGCCAGAATGGTGGAAGGTCTGCCAGAGGTTTCCGAGGTCGTGAACCAGTTGGAGATCTCTCCAGCCCTTTCGAGCGACAAACAGCCAGCTCAATTGGTTGGATTCGTTCAGAGTAAAGCCAAGACTCCGCGGCAACCAGTCGTACGGGTCGCCGCTCCGCGCGCCATGCAATCGGGCGTTGCAGATGCGGACGCTTTGTCTGCCGCCCCGACCGTCGATTCGCAGTTCCAAGTCACAGCCGGCGAACAGGAAATGGACCGCGATGCTCAACCGGCCCGGTTGGTGCCGATGAGGCGGAATAACTCCGATCCTCGCAACGTGCAAGGTCATCGGAAAAGTATCTCCTCCGCGAAACCGGCGTCGCGCGGACAGGCACCTCGTAATCAAACAGTTCGTGGCCACCAGTCCCGTGGTCCCGCCACTCAAGCCAGCCCTCGACCGCTGCCTCAGTTTCAGCCGGCCGGAGGTAGCCAGAAAGAGCCCCGCGGACCACAACGTCAGCAGTTTCAGGTGATCCCCATGGTCCAGGGGCCCAATGGCCAATTGATCCCGCTTCAGCAGATGCAGGGCCCCCCGGCCGTGCAGCAGACATCCGGCCAGTCAGCCCCTCGTAAGTTCCGTCGCCGGCCGTTCGGTTTCCGTACCGTGTCGGCGAGGATGCCCATGATGGACCAGGAAAATGGTGGTCCGGGAGGGCCAGGTGGGCCCGGTGGACCAAGCGGTCCGATGCCGGCCTATTTGCCCACCAACAACGCCGGCGCGGCGCCGACCACCTATGACCAGCCCCATATGCCGAATTACTCGTGGCCCAGCTATGCGTCTTACCCAAATTACGCCGGGTTGACGTATCCCAAGCAGTATTCGCCGACCGCCTGGCCGTACATCGGTCCGTTCTATCCCTATCCACAAGTCCCACTTGGATGGCGTAAAGTGAGCCTGGAATGGGATGACGGATGGTGGTTCCTCGACTTCGACGACGTGAATTGCCACTAGACAACTCAGAGACATGCGTCCTTCCGAACCCCCGCCGGCCTTGTGGCCGAGCGGGGGTTTTTGTTGGTTTCGAAGGGTTTTTCGTCAAAATCGGAAAAACCCGCAAGTTTGATCCAAATACACTCGATAACTACGGCTAGTTTCAACGGCGGCATTTGCGCGGCGGACAGTCCAGCTTGCTGGCACGCCAAACGAACCGTTGGTAACTCTT
>Ga0265313_10000315_pt1 | contig 52585 bp, 55 predicted proteins | sample 4123metaG_FD_203122 | JGI IMG/M metagenome (GOLD analysis project Ga0265313, IMG submission 203122) | Rhizosphere microbial communities from Carex aquatilis grown in University of Washington, Seatle, WA, United States - 4-1-23 metaG | ecosystem: Host-associated > Plants > Roots > Rhizosphere >... | reverse complement strand
ATCGACCCAGTGATAGGTGAGATCGCTGGCCAGATTGAGGACGAGGCCCAGCAGCGAAAAAGCGTAAAGAGTGCCGAACATCACCGGGTAGTCGCGGTTGGTCACCGCCTCGAAACCCAGCAGGCCGATACCGTCCAGGGAGAAGATGATCTCCACCAGCACCGAGCCGGTGAACAGGATGCCCACCAGGGCGCGGGGAAAGCCGGCGACGATCAGCAGCATGGCGTTACGGAAGATGTGGCCGTAGAGAACCTGGGTCTCGGACAGGCCCTTGGCCCTGGCGGTGACCACGTACTGCTTGTTGATCTCCTCCAGGAAGGAGTTCTTGGTCAGCATGGTCAGCGAGGCGAAGCCGCCCACCACCAGGGCGGTGACGGGCAGAGTCAGGTGCCACAGGTAATCCAGTGCCCGGGCGGTGAAGGATGCCTCCTCCATGCCGGGCGAGCTCAGGCCGCGCAGGGGGAACCAGGCCAGATATTTACCGCCGGCGAAAACCACGATCAGCAGGATGGCAAACAGAAAGCCGGGCACCGCATAGCCGATGATCACCGCCCAGGACGAGGCGATATCCAGGGTCGAGCCGTCACGCCGGGCCTTGATGATGCCGAGCGGAATGGAGACCAGATAGATGATGAGGGTGCTCCACAGACCCAGCGAGATGGAGACCGGCATCTTCTCGGTCACCAGCCCCATCACCGAGACATCGCGATAGAAGCTCTTGCCGAAATCGAAGCGGACATATTGGCCCAGCATCATCCAGAAGCGCTCGGGCGCCGGTCGGTCGAAGCCGAACTGCCGCTCGATTTCCTTGATGAAATCAGGCGGCAAACCCTGGGCGCCGCGATAGGCCCCCTGATTGCCCTGGCTCCCCTGGGCGCGCGGCGCCCGGGTCTGGGCAGTCTCGCCACCCGCCCCCGAAACGCGGGCGGCGGCATCGACGGCGTTGCCCTGGATCCGCGAGATCATCAGCTCCACCGGCCCGCCGGGGGCGAACTGCACCACGGTGAAATTCACCAGCATGATGCCGAACAGGGTCAGCGGGATCAGCAGCAGCCGCCGCAGGGTATAGGCGATCATGGCCTGGCCCACCACGTCAGGACCTGGATTCCGTTGGCGGGAACGACGTCGGGCCGGCCGAACCTGTCCCACCACACCACCCGGTCCGAGCCGAGATGCCAGTGGGGAATGACATAGTGATTCCAGAGCAGCACCCGGTCCAACGCCCGGGTCCGGGCCACCAGGGTCTCGCGATCATTGGCGGCGATCACCTGCTCGACCAGGGCATCCACCGCCGGGTTCTTGATGCCCACCAGATTCTGGCCGCCCACCTCATCGGCGGAGTCGCTGCCCCAGAAGCCCGCCTGTTCATTGCCGGGCGATTGTGACTCTCCCCAGACCTGGACAACCATGTCGAAGTCGTAATGATCCATGCGGTTCTTGTACTGGGCGGTATCGACGGTCCGCACGCTGGCTTCGATGCCCAGCCGGGCCAGATTACGGGCGAAGGGCAAGGTGATGCGTTCCCAGGCGGGCTGAATCAGCAGAATTTCAAAGCTGAAGGGCTGGCCATCCTTGACCAGACGGCCGTTTTCCACCTGCCAGCCGGCCTCCTCCAGCAGGCGCATGGCTTTGCGGAGATTGGGGCGGATATTGCCATCGCCCTCGGTGGCGGGGGGGCGGTATTCGGTGGTGAAGACCTCGGGCGGCACCAGGGCGCGCAAGGGCTCCAGCACCTTCAGCTCCAGCGGTCCCGGCAGACCGGTGGCGGCCAATTCCGAATTGGCGAAATAGCTGCCGGTGCGCTTGTACTGTCCATAGAACAGGGTGGCGTTGGTCCATTCAAAATCAAAGGCCAGGGCCAGGGCCTGACGCACCCGGGAATCCTGGAACAGGGTGCGGCGCAGGTTGAAGGCATAGGCCTGCATGCCGGCCGGACGCTGGTTGGGGAACACCTGCTTCAGGCCGCGCCCGTCCTTCAGCGCCCCCCAGTCATCATAGGCGGTGGCCCATTTCCGCGCCTCGTTTTCCAGCCGCCAGTCGTATTCCCCGGCCTTGAAGGCTTCCAGCGCCACGGTGGTGTCGCGGTAGCTGTCATAGCGGATGCGGTTGAAATTGTTCTCGCCCCGGCGAACCGGCAGATCGGTGCCCCAGTAATCCTTCACCCGCTCATAGGTGATGCTGCGCTGGGTTTCGAAGGAGGCGATCTTATAGGGGCCGCTGCCCAGCGGCGCCTCCAGGGTGGTGACGGCGAAGTCGCGCCCTTTCCAGTAATGCCGGGGCAGGACGGTCAGCTGGCCCAGGATCAGCGGCAGTTCGCGGTTGTCGCCGGGCTTGAAGCTGAACTTCACCCGCCGCTCCCCCAACTTCTCCGCCTTGGCCACGGCGGCGTAATAGAAGCGGTAGCGGGGATGGCCCTTGGCCTTCAGGATGTCGAAGGAAAAGAGGACATCATCGGCGGTGATGGGCTTACCGTCGTGCCAGCGCGCCTGGGGCCGCAGATTGAAAATCACCCAGGAGCGGTCGGTGGGGACCTCGACGCTTTCCGCGATCAGGCCGTATTCGGAAAACGCCTCATCGGCGCTGCTGACCATCAAGGTCTCGAAGGGCAGGTCGGCACCGCCCGGCGCCTCGCCCTTGACGATGAAAGGATTGAGCGAATCCCAGCCGCCGATCTCAGCCAGCCGGAGCTCACCGCCCTTGGGAGCATTGGGATTGACGTAGTCGAAATGGCTGAACCCGGCCGGGTATTTCGGCTGGCCGTGCATGGCCAGCGCATGCACCGGCCTGACCACCTCGGCGGCGGAAGCGGGGAGAGCGGCGGCAAGCGCCATGATGACGGCCAGGATCAGGATGCGCATGGCGGGAGTGTGGCGGCAAGCGCGGCCGAGGGCAAGGGGGCTCAGGCTTCCAGCTCGGCCATCAGGGCATTGGTGGCCCGCAGCCGCTCGGCGAAGATATGGGCGACATTGGCGATGAGGGCGAAGGCCAGGTCCGGCTGCTCCGCCTTCAGCCGGGCGAAGGCGCTGGTGGACAGGCGGTAGCAGCTGGTGGGCTCTACCGCCACCAGATTGGCCGAACGCGGGGCCGGCGCGATCATGGCCATCTCGCCGAACACTGCGCCGGCCGACATGGTCTGGACCCGCAGCTTGCGCTCGGTCCGCGGCAGATCGATCACCACCTCCACCCGGCCGCGAACGAGGACATAGACGCTGTCAGGCGAATCCCCCTGGTGAAAGACGTGCTCGCCGGGGGCGTAATCATGCCGGGTCACGTAGGACAGCAGCCGGCGGCGACAGTCGGTCTCGAGCCCGCGCAAAATTCCCGATTGGAAAGCCGCCGCCGCCCCGGCCACTCCGTCCGACCCGCCGCCGCTCTCCGCCAGATGGCGCTCGCACAAGCGGATGGCGGTATCGGTATCGGGAGCCATCCGCTCGTGGCCCAAAGCCTCGACCACGCCCAGCAGATCGAGTTTGCGCCAGATGCGGCGTTCGGTGAAGTCGTGGCGGCGGTCCCGGGAGGCGGGCGCGTCGCGACGGCGACGGCGTTCACGCTCCACATAACTCACCACCAGCAGACCATCGGCCCGATCCAGCTTGGTATGAAGCCGCAGCAGGGCGTTGGCGCCGGTGGAGTCCACGTCCTTGATCCGCTTGAGGTCGAGGATGACGTGATGGACCCCCTCGACCGCCAGGGCGTCCACCTGGGCCTCCAGCGCCGCCACCGAGCCGAAGAACAGGGCGCCATCCATCTCGATCACCGCGATCCGGTGGCCGTGGATTTCGATGAAGCGGCGCCGGGCTTCATCGCCTTGCATCCGCGCCATCAGGGCGCTGGCGCGGTAGGACCGCCGGACCGGCGTGTGGGCCATCTGCAGGACGAAGGCGATCAGCGACACCCCCACCCCCACCCCCACGGCGGCGGCGAGATTGACCAGCAGCGAGGTGGCCACCACCAGCGCCACCGCCACCAGATCGCCGGCCACGGCGCGGGCGGCCTCCCAACCGTCAAGCAGGCGACCCAACAGCCTGGGCGTCCACTTGTCGAACAGATCGAGTCCCACCGCCATCAGCAGCCCGGCCATCACCGCCTGAGGCAGCAGGCCGATCTGGGGCGCCAGAACCAGGGTGACCACCAGGGTAAAGAGCGCAACCAGGATGGGGCTGAGCGCGGTCGTGCCACCGGCCCGCAGCGCGGCGCTGGTGCGGGCCAGACTGCCGGAGCTGGGCAGCAGGCCGAGACCGCCGCAAGCGAGATTGCCCAGTCCCTGGGCGACCAGCTCGCGGTCACCGTCGGAGCGGCGGAGCGTCAGGGCGTCGGTGGCGGTGATGGACAGCAGGGCGTCCAGGCTGGCCAGAGTGGCGATGGAGGCGGCGGCGGGCAGCATACCCAGGATCAGATCGGCACCGTGGGCGCCGCTCAGCACGCCTACCGCATCGCCGACCACCAGCCTGAGAGCGAAATGGTCGGGCAGGGGTGCCAGGGTGCCGCCCAGCGGCTCTCCCCACCCCAGGATGGCCAGGAGATGATAGCCGACGGTCCCCAGCACCAACCCCACGAGGGGTGGCGGTACACGGCGGGTCAGCCGGGGGGTCAGCACGATCACGGCAGTGGTGGCCAGGGCCAGCAGAAGTGTCGCCGGACGCAGTTCAGACAGGTGGGAGAGGATGGCCGGCGCCGCCCCCGCCGGGGAGATGCCGGTGGCGACCCAAACTTGGCTGGCCAGGACCAGCAGAGCCGAACCATTGAGAAAGCCGGCCACCACCGGATGGGGGATGTAACGGGCCAGCTTGCCCAGCCGCAACCCGCCCAGGGCCATCTGCATCACCCCCGCCAGCATGATGGCGACGCTGCCGAGCGCCAGGGCCACACCCTCGGGGTCGGCCAGCCCCGCCAGGGCCGGGCTGTGGCGGAACTGGGCGACCAGGGCGGCGAAAACCAGGGCGGTGGTGGCACGCGGCCCCGCCACCGTCACCGGCGATCCACCCAGGACGGCGGCGATCAGTCCGCCCACCACCGCACCGTACAAGGCGGCCAGAACCCCGATTCCCGACCATGCGCCGCCCAGCACGCCGCCGACCAGCAGGCCATAGGCCATGGTCTGCGGCACCGAGACCAGGGTTCCGGCGATGGCGCCATTGATGGCGCCAGCGGGATGGGCCGCCAGGGCGGGATCGGCGCAATTGGGGGCGAGGCGTCGCAACAGGGCGGACATGGGGCCGGGGGACCTCCGGAGTACGGGGCAGTCTGGAATCGGTCTAGCACCCGGGACCGGCGGCGTCCAACGCTGTTTGGTTACAATAAAAGCGCGAACATCGATGCGGATGACGCTCGGCCAAGAAAAAGCCCTCCCCCGTCGCCGGGAGAGGGCCTTTGTCGGTCAGGCTATTTAGTAGCGGTAAGCCTCGCCCTTGAACGGGCCGGCCACCGGCACGCCGATATAGTCGGCCTGCTTGGTGTTCAGCGTGGTGAGCTTGGCGCCCAGCTTGGCCAGATGCAGGGCGGCGACCTTCTCGTCCAGGCTCTTGGGCAGGACGTAGACCTTCTTCTCGTACTTGCCGGGATTGGTGAAGATCTCGATCTGGGCCAGCACCTGATTGGTGAAGGAGGCGCTCATCACGAAGCTGGGATGGCCGGTGGCGCAGCCCAGATTGACCAGACGGCCCTCGGCCAGCAGCAGGATGCGGCTGCCGTTGGGAAAAGAGATCTCGTCCACCTGCGGCTTGATGTTGTTCCACTTGAAGTTCTTCAGGCCGGCGACCTGAATCTCGCTGTCGAAGTGGCCGATATTGCAGACGATGGCGCGGTCCTTCATGGCCCGCATGTGATCGACGGTGATCACGTCCACATTGCCGGTGGTGGTCACGAAGATGTCGCCGCGGGGAGCGGCCTCTTCCATGGTCAGGACCTCATAGCCCTCCATGCAGGCCTGCAGCGCGCAGATGGGGTCGATCTCGGTGACGATGACGCGGCAGCCCTGCGACGCCAGCGACTCGGCCGAGCCCTTGCCCACATCGCCGAAGCCGGCGACCACGGCGACCTTGCCGGCCAGCATGACGTCGGTGGCGCGGCGGATGCCGTCCACCAGCGATTCGCGGCAGCCATACTTGTTGTCGAACTTGGACTTGGTCACCGAGTCATTGACGTTGATGGCCGGCCAAAGCAGGCTGCCTTTCTTCTCCATCTCGTAGAGGCGGTGGACGCCGGTGGTGGTCTCCTCGGTGACACCCTTGATGGCGGCGCCGTTGCGCGAATAGAAGGTGGGGTCCTTGGCGATGCGGGCCTTGATGGCCGCGAACAGGACTTCCTCTTCCTCGCAGGTCGGCTTGGACACCACCGACAGGTCCTTTTCCGCCTTCATGCCCAGATGGATCATCAGGGTGGCGTCGCCGCCGTCGTCGAGGATCATGTTGGGGCAGCCGCCATCGGCCCATTCGAAGATGCGGTGGGTGTAGTCCCAATACTCCACCAGGCTCTCGCCCTTGACGGCGAAGACCGGGGTGCCGGCGGCGGCGATGGCGGCGGCGGCGTGGTCCTGGGTCGAGAAGATGTTGCACGACGCCCAGCGGACATCGGCGCCCAGGGCCTTCAGGGTCTCGATCAGCACGCCGGTCTGGATGGTCATATGCAGGCTGCCGGCGATGCGGGCGCCCTTCAGCGGCTGCGACGGGCCGAATTCCTCGCGGGTGGCCATCAGGCCGGGCATCTCGCTCTCGGCGATGTCCAGTTCCTTGCGGCCCCACGAGGCCAAAGCGATGTCGGCAACCTTGTAATCAACGGAGGCGGTCATGATCGTCCCTCGGACATGGGGGTTTAAGCTGCCGTCTATGTAGCAGCCCCCGGCGCGAATGGCAACATGACATAAAGATATCTTTATGTGGGAATGGCGTTATGCATCCGCCGCGATGTTGTCGATCAGCCGGGTCTTGCCCAGCCGGGCGGCGGCGAGAACGCGCAAGGGCCGGTCCAGGATTTCGGCCGGGGCCAAGGTCTCGGCGTCGCGGACCTCCACGTAATCCACCGCGGCGAAGCCCGCCTTCAGCAGGCCATCCGCCGCCATGGGGCACAGATCGGAGGCCTTGGCCCCCGCCCGCAGGCCGTCGGCCACCCCGGTCAAGGCCCGCAGCAGCCACGGCGCCACCCGGCGTTCGTCCTCCGACAGATAGGCATTGCGGGACGACAGGGCCAAACCGTCCGCTTCCCGCAGCGTCGGCACGCCAGCGATCTCCACCGGAATGTCCAGGTCGCGGGCGAAGCGGCGGATAACCGCCAGCTGCTGATAGTCCTTTTCGCCGAACAGAGCCACATCGGCCTGGGACTGAAGCAGCAGCTTGGTCACCACCGTGGCGACGCCGGCGAAATGGCCGGGCCGAACCGGGCCGCACAGTCCCTCCGAAACGCCGCCGACCGTGATCGTGGTGACGAAGCCTTCCGGATACATCTCGGCGACATCGGGCGCGTACAGCAAATGACAGCCGGCGGAGTCCAGCAGGGCGGAATCCTGTTCCTCCTGGCGGGGGTAGCGCGAGAAATCCTCGTTGGGGCCGAACTGGGTGGGATTGACAAAGACCGAGGTCACCACCCGGTCGGCCAGTTCCAGCCCCCTGGCCACCAGCGAGAGATGGCCCTGGTGCAGGGCACCCATAGTCGGGACCAGTGCCACCCGCAGGCCCTGGTCGTGCCAGTACTTCACCCGGGCGCGCAGATCGGCAACGGTGCGGACGGTGTCGAGGGCGGTGCTCATTTCTTGGCAACTCCGAAGCAATGCTCGGGCCCTGGGAAGGTGCGGGCCTTGACCTCGGCGGCATAGGCCTCGGCGGCGGCAGTGATGATCGGCCGCAGATCGGCATAGCGCTTGACGAATTTCGGAGTGAAGTCGTCAAACAGCCCCAATACGTCGTCGATCACCAGCACTTGGCCGTCGCAGGCGGGGGAGGCGCCGATACCGATGGTGGGAATGGCGATCTCATCCGACAGGGCGCGAGCCACCGGTTCGACCGTGCCCTCGATCACCACGGCGAAGGCCCCGGCCTCGCTCACTGCCCGAGCATCGGCGCGGATGGCCTCGGCCTCGGAATCGGCGCGACCCTGGGCACGGAAACCGCCAGCGGTATGGACCGACTGGGGCATCAGGCCAATATGGCCCATCACAGGAATGCCGCGGTCCACCAGGAAGCGGATGGTCTCGGCCAGTTCGACCCCACCTTCCAGCTTGACCGCGGCGCAGCCGGTCTCGGCCATCAACCGGGCGCAGTTGCGGAAGGCCTGTTCCCGACTTTCCTGATAGGTGCCGAACGGCATGTCTACCACGACGCAGGCCTTGGACGAGGCCTTCACCACGGCCTTGCCATGATTGATCATCATGTCCAGGGTGACCGCCAGCGTGGTCTCCATGCCATAGATCACCATGCCCAACGAATCGCCGACCAGCAGGATGTCGCACACCGGATCGAGCAGGCGGGCGATGGGGGCGGTATAGGCGGTCAGCACCACCAGCGGCTCGGCCCCCTTGCGGGCGCGGATATCGCGAGTGGTGACGCGCTTGATCCTGACTTCGGTGCTCACCGGTCGAAACCTTTCTGGATGGGGGAAATTCAGGCGCCCTCGGCCAATTCCCGAAGGGCATCCCAGTCGGATACCACGGCATGTCCCGAGGCGGGCAGGCCGATGATGTCATCACGCTTAAGCTGGGTGAAGGTGCGGCTCACCGTCTCGATGGTCAGGCCGAGATAGTCGGCGATGTCGGCACGGCTCATGGGCAGGGCCACCGGGCTGTCCGACTTGCCGGCCTTGACCGAGCGCCGCGACAGTTGCAGCAGGAACGACGCCACCTTCTCCCGTGCGGTCTTGCGCCCCAGCAACAGCATCTGCTCCTGCGCCGCCACCAGATCCTTGACCGCCATGGTGAACATGCGCCGTTCCAGGCGCGGCATCTGGTCCAGCAGCGAATCCAGCTTGCGGTGGGTGAAGCGGCAAAGCTGGGTGGGCGTGATGGTCTCGGCGGTGTAGCAATAGCCGTTGTCGATACCCAGACCGAACATGTCGCCGGAAAACAGGAAGCCGATGATCTGACGGCGTCCGTCGGACATCAGCTTGTACAGCTTCACCGCGCCATTGGAGATGGAATAGAGGTGGTCGGGGGCGTCACCCTCGCGGAAGACGGTGTAGGCGGCGGGAAAGGCGGCGTGGCAGCGCACGGTGGCCAACCGCTTGACCTCGTCGTGGGACAGATCGGCGCAGAAGGCCACCTCGCGCACGATGTCGCAATTGCGGCATTGCGGCGAGTTCGCATCGGGCTCCTGCTCGATCTTGTTGGGGTCGACGTCGAGGGGCGGCATTGGTCAGGCTCCCCCCTTTCCCTCAGGCCTTGGGCTGTGGATGGTCATCATCGTCGAAGAGGATGCGATGCGCCGCCCCGTCCAGGTCATCGAACTGACCGGATTTCAAGGCCCACAGGAAAGCCATAAGCCCCGCGAACCCCAAACCGAGGGCCACCGGGATCAACATCAAAAGGTTATCCACTACCCTCTCCCGCGAGATAGACGCAGGGCGTTACCAATTACTACCAGCGACGAGGTCGACATGGCAATCGCGGCGATGAGGGGGGTGACCAGACCGGCCACCGCCAACGGCACCGTGAACACGTTATAGCCCAGCGCAAGCATGAAATTCTGGCGAACCAGGACCCGCGACTTGCGCGCGACCCCCAGGGTCTCGACCACGGGGGCCAGCCGGCCGCCCTGGAACACCACGTCGGCGGCGGTCTGGCTGACATCCACCGCCGAGGATGGCGACATGGAGACATGGGCGGCGGCCAGGGCCGGTGCGTCGTTGAGGCCGTCACCGATCATCAGCACCTTGCGGCCCTGGGCGGCCAGCTCTGCCAGACGGACGCATTTCTCGGCCGGAGTCTGCCCGGCCCGCCACTCGGCGATGCCCAGTTCGGCGGCGATCCTGCCGGCGGTGGTGGCGCGGTCGCCAGACAGCAGCTCCACCGCCAATCCCATGGCCATCAACTCGCCCACCACCTCGGCGGCATCGGGACGGGGCTGATCGGTGAAGGCGAAACGCACCGGCTCGGTACCGGGCCGCGCCAACCACAATTCCGGTCCCTCCGCCGCCTCGTCCTCGGCCAAGCCGATGAAGGCCCGGCTGCCCAGGCGGATTCCGCTCGCCGCGACTTCCAGGCCACGACCGGGAATCTCGGCCACACCCTGGGCCAGTTGCGGCATGACGGCGGCACGCGCCAGGGCGCGGGACAGCGGATGCTTGGAGGCCAGGGCAAGGCCGGCCGCCTGATCGAGGTCGGCCTTGGTCCAGCCGCCATCCGCCACCAGCTGCGGTTTGCCCTGGGTCAGGGTTCCGGTCTTGTCGAACACCACGGTATCGACATCGGCGAAGCGTTCCAGCGCGGTGGCCGACTTGACCAGGATGCCTTGGCGCAGCAACCGCCCCGAGGCGATCACCTGCACCACCGGCACCGCCAGGGCCAGGGCGCAGGGGCAGGTGATGATCAGCACCGCCACGGCATATAGCAGCGCCACCTGCCACGGCGTGGCGGTCAGCACCATCCAGCCGGTGAAGGTTGCCAGGGCCGCCAGATGCACCACCGGGGCGTACCAGCGCGATACCCGGTCGGCCAGGGCGACATAACGGGCTCGGCCTTGCTCGGCCACTTCCATCATGCGGACGATCTCGGCCAGCAGGGTGCGTTCACCCACCGCCGACACCACCAGCTTCAACGGCGCCGACAGATTGATGGTCCCCGCGAAGACCTGGGCGCCGGGCGCCACCTGGGCCGGCACGCTCTCGCCGGTCAGCAGCGCCGTATCCACATCCGAGATGCCCTCGGTAATGGTGCCGTCAACCCCGATGCGCTCGCCGGCAGCCACCAGCACCCGCGCACCCGCAACCACCCGGTGGGGCGGAACCAGACGCTGGGTGCCGTCGTCTTCCATGACGGTGACGGCGGTGGCGTCCAGGGCCAGCAGATGCTCCACCGTGGTCCGCGCCCGGCCGCGTGCCCGCGAATCCAGGTAGCGGCCGATGAGGAGGAAGAACAGCAAGGTGATGGCCGAGTCGAAATAGGCGTATTCGCCGCCGTGGATGGTCTCCCACAGGCTCATCAGGCTGGCCAGGGTGACACCGATGGTGATGGGAACGTCCATGTTGGTGCGCCCGGCCCGCAAGGCCTGAATGGCCGAGCGGGCGAAGGGCCGCACGCACCACGCCACCGCCGGCAGCGCCACCAGGGCCGAGACCCAATGCATCAGGTCGCGGGTTGCCGGGCCCATATAGGAGAAATGGCCGGCCCAGACCGAAACCGAAAGCAACATGACGTTGCTGGCGGCGAAGCCGGCCACCGCCATGGCGCGGAGCAATTCCTTTTCCTGCCGCTGGGTTTCCTGCCCGAGGCGTTCGGGATCGAACGGCACCAGCCGGTAACCCACCGCCAGCACCGGGGCAAGAATGGCGGAAGGCTCCCCTTCCTCCGGCCGCCACCGCACCACCAGCCGGCGCGTGGTCATGTTGACCCTGGCCCAGGTAACGCCCTTCTGCCGGTTGATCAGGGATTCGATCAGCCAGATGCAGGCGCCACAATGCAAGCCCTCGATCATCAGGTGGAGGCTGGCTTCACCCTTGTCGTCCAGACTGACATGGGCTGAAAAATCGTGGGCCTGGGTGGCGTCATCTTCGGGCCGCAGCGGCCGCGCCGCCGGGTCCACCGACCGCCGGGAATAGTACTGCTCCAGCCCCAGGCCCTGGACCAGGCCGAAAGCCCCCTCGCAGCCGTGGCAACAGAAGTCGCCCCCCAGCCCAGACGGCATCAGCCCGCCGCAATGGCGGCAGAGGGCCGAGCCCGCCCGCATCACGGCCTCGCTCACGGGACCAGGATACGCCGCGAAAGCTGGTACGAGCCCTCGGCACCCTTGGCGGCGATGGCCAGATCCCAGACGCCGGACAGCGGCAATTGCTGCTGAGTGGCGTAGGTGCCCGGGGCGATGGAGGCCAGGACGATCTGGCGGTCCTGCCCCTTGGCGGTGGGACGCACCAACTCGGCGGTGACGGTCAGGTCGGTCAACGGCTTGCCGTCCCGGCTGCGGTAGGAGACGGTGATGGCTGCGCCGTGATCGGGTCCGGGCTCCACCTTGGTATCGATCTGCCAGCCCAGCTCTTCCTGATGGCGGGCAGCCGCCAGGGTCTTGTTATAGGCCAAGCCCTTTTCGTAAGGATTTTCCGTCGCCAGACCCGAGAAGGTGGAATTGGCGAAATAGGCCATGGTGAGGTTGACCAGAAGTACAAGCATGAACCCCGCCACGAAGATGTAGGGGTACCACCAGCCGGGCCTGCGTTGAACGGTGATCATTCCTCATTTCTCCGGTGCGGCGAACAGGGATTCTACACGGGTCTGACCGCCCTGGCCGGTTTCGCGAACGACGAAAACAAGCGGCGTGCGCTTGCCCTGCAGTTTGGCCTCGGGGGCGGTAACGAACAGGTTATAGGTCCCGACCTCGTCGGCGCCGACCTTGAGATCGGTGCTGGTGGCGCCGGTGGCGCCGCCCACCACGGTGAAGGTGGCGCCCTCGATACCGACGGTCTCCAAGGTGAAGGTCCGCTCGGCCCGAACCATGTTCAGGATCTTCAGGACATAGCCGTTACGGATCGTGCCGTCGGACAGCTGAACATAGAGCGGAGCGCGTTCATGCAGTACGCTCATCTCGGTGGTCTTGCGCGACGCCAGCGAGAACACGATCAGGCTGCCCACCGCCGCCAGGATCACCAGATAGATGATGGTCCGCGGCCGGATCAGGCGATAACGCGGAGTGCCGCCAGCGGCGCGCGCGGCGGTGTTGGCGATGGAATCCCAGGTCACCAGATCGCGCGGCAGCTTGTACTTGTCCATCATGGTATTGCAGGCATCGATGCACAGCGCGCAGCCGATGCAGCCCATTTGAACACCGTCGCGGATGTCGATGCCGGTGGGGCAAGCGGTCACGCACATGCGGCAGTCGATGCAATGCCCCCGGCCTTCGAAGCTCTCGCCCCTGCGGATCGGCTTGCGCGGCTCTCCCCGCCATTCCTCGTAGGTGACGATCAGCGAATGCTCGTCGAACATGGCCGACTGGAAGCGGGAATAGGGGCACATATACAGGCAGACCTGCTCGCGGGCATAGCCGGCCAGCATGAAGCAGCAACCGCCGACCACGGCAATGGCACTATACGTGCCGGCGCTCTCGTCGCCGCGGAAGATGTCGCGCAGGACGGTGGGCGCGTCGCCGAAATACAGCGTGAAGGCGACACCGCAGGCCCCGGCGATGACCAGCCAGACCAGATTGATCACCGCCTTCTTGGCCAGCTTTCCGGCACTCCACGGCGCCCGGTCCAGGGCCATGCGCTTGGCGCGATCCCCTACCACCAAGCGCTCCACCAGCATGAACAGGTCGGTATAGACCGTCTGCCAGCACAGGAAGCCGCACCAGACCCGACCGAACAGCGAGCTCAGCAGGAACAGGGTGATAGCGGCAATGAACAGCACGCCGGTGAGGTAGTAAACCTCCTGCGGCCAAATCTCGAGGAAGAACAGATAGCCGCGGCGGCCGGCAAAATCGGCCAGAATGGCCTGATTGGGCGCCCCTGGTCCACGATCCCACCGGATGAACGGGGCGAGGTGCCACCAGAGCAGCAATACGCTCATGGCCCACCATTTCGCGGTCCGGAAAGCCCCCTTGAACGACCGGGGGTGAATCATCACCGTCTCTGCGTAAGCCGCGCCGTCGGAACTGACGAGCGAGGGGTCGATTTTCGGCTTCTTCGCCGTCTCGGTAGTCTTCATGTCCATGTCGGCACTGACTTCTTATACATCGAGGGCTGCGGCAGCCCTTGGGGCAAGAGCGCTGTGGTTGGGTCGCTTCGGAAGCGCGACATGGCAGGGAACGCCGGCACCCCACCTTGGCGGCCTTCATACTCTAAAATCGGGGCGTTTTGAACGTTTGTCTTGCCCCGCAATCCTGGTCCGCAAATGGCAGTGGGGTGCGCCCACCCTTTCAGGCAAGCGCACCCCACCGGTCCCCCCACTTACCTCTTACTTACCGCCGCCCAGGTTATGGACGTAGACGGCAAGCATCTTGATGGTGCTCGGCTCGAGACGCTCGGACCATGCGGGCATGGAACCGTGCTTGGGCTTGGTCACCTGGGACACGATGTCCGCCTTGGTGCCCTTGTACAACCAGATCTGGTTGTTCAGAGCAGGCGCACCCACCTCCTTGTTGCCGACGCCGTCTTCGGCGTGGCAGGCGACGCAATTCTCGGCGAAGACGGTCTCGCCCGCGGAGCCCTTGGCCGGAGCCTTGGACGCCAGGGACAGGACGTAGTCAGCGACGGCATCGATCTGCTCGGGCTTGAGCAGGCCATCGGCACCGAACTTCGGCATCTCGCTCTGATGCGAGTTGGCGTTGGCATTCCGAACACCGAACTTGATGGTCTGTTCGATTTCGGTCAGGGCGCCGCCCCACAGCCATTCATCATCGGCCAGGGTCGGGAAGCCATAGGCACCGACACCGCCGACACCGTGGCAAGCCGCGCAGTTCTCGTTGAACGCGATCTTGCCGCCGGCCATGGCGTAACGCAGCAGGTCCTTGTCCTTTTCGATGGTCGCCACGTCGGACGCCTCGATCTTGGACAGCCAAGCCGAACGGGAGATCTTCTGCGCCGCCAGGTCCTTGTCCAGTTCGCCACGCGACGAATAGCCAAAGATACCCGGGGTGAAGCCGTTCACGGTCGGCCAGGCCGGATACGCGATCCAGTAGCCGATGGACCAGATGACGCAGGCCCAGAAAACGTAGACCCACCACTTCGGCAGAGGAGTGTTCAACTCCTTGATGCCGTCCCACTCGTGACCGGTAGTATTCTGACCGGACACCGAGTCTTTCTCAATGGTCGCCATATTTAGCGCTCCTCATTGTCATCCTTCAAAGGGATGTTTCCATACTCTTCGAGCCGCTGCTTGTTCTTTGGCCGATAAGCATAGAACACAATCCCGATGAAGATCATGATCACCCACAGGACCCAAAAGGGCCGGAGTACGTTGTCGACGAATGCGACGAGCAAACTCCAGCCCTCCTAGCGGCGGATCGCCTCAGGCTTGACGGTCGTGAAATCGACCATCGTGCCCAGCACCTGCAGATAAGCCACCAGAGCATCAATCTCGGTCACCTTGGCATTGCCGGAGGCCGAGCCGATGCGGGCCTTGGGATAGCTGGCGGCAACGGCGGGGCTCGAAGCCGCGTCCGAAAGAGCCTGCTCTTCCACGTCCTTCTTGGCGGTGGCGATCTGCGCGTCGGTGTAGGGGACGCCGACGAGACGAAGCACCTTCAGGTGAGTCGCGATGTCGGAGTACTCCAGCGGACGCAGGAGATGCTTGTAACCCGGCATGATCGACCCAGGGACGACGTCGCGCGGATTGAGGAGATGGCGGACATGCCAGTCGTTGGTGTACTTGCCACCGACGCGGGCGAGGTCCGGACCGGTACGCTTGGAACCCCACTGGAAGGGGTGATCGTACTTGGACTCGGCCGCGAGGCTGTAATGGCCATAGCGTTCGACCTCGTCCTTGAACGGACGGATCATCTGGCTGTGGCAGTTATAGCAGCCTTCACGGATGTAGATGTTACGACCCGCCAGCTCCAGGGGGCTGTAGGGACGGACGCCGTCGACCTTCTCGATCGTCGATTCGATCGAGAACAGCGGCACGACTTCCACCAGACCACCGACAACCACCGTCAGGAGGATGCCGACCGCCAGGAAGAAGATGTTGGTTTCGAGTTTTGCGTGATGCTTGAATACGGACATGGGTCGGGTCTCCTCACCGTGCGCCGCTGGCGGCGGAAGCGTAGGCCTCGTCGGCGACGTCACCCTTGATGGTCTTGAAGACGTTGTAGACCATCACGAGCGCACCAAGGACGAACAGAACGCCGCCCAGGGCACGGATGACGTAGTACGGGTGCATCGCTTCCACGGTCTCGATGAACGAGTACTGGAGGAAGCCGAGGCTATCATACGCGCGCCACATGAGGCCCTGCATGATGCCCGAGATCCACATCGCGGTGATGTAGAGCACGATGCCGATGGTGGCGACCCAGAAGTGAACGCCAACCAGCTTCAGCGAGTACATTTCGGTACGCTTCCACAGCTTGGGAACCAGGAAGTAGAGCGCGCCGAAGGAGACGAAGGCGACCCAGCCCAAGGCACCGGAGTGCACGTGGCCGATACCCCAGTCGGTGTAGTGCGACAGGGAGTTCACCGCCTTGATCGACATCATCGGACCTTCGAAGGTCGACATGCCGTAGAATGCCACCGAAGTGACCAGGAATCGCATGACCGGATCGGTCCGCAGCTTGTCCCAGGCACCCGACAGGGTCATGAGGCCGTTGATCATGCCGCCCCAGGAGGGCATCCACAACATCACCGAGAAGGTCATGCCGAGGGTCTGCGCCCAATCGGGCAGGGCGGTGTAGTGCAGGTGGTGCGGACCGGCCCAGATGTACAGGAAGATCAGCGCCCAGAAGTGCACGATCGACAGACGGTAGGAATAGACCGGACGCTCCGCCCGCTTCGGCACGAAGTAGTACATGATGCCGAGGAAGCCGGCGGTCAGGAAGAAGCCCACCGCATTGTGGCCGTACCACCACTGAGTCATGGCGTTCTGCACGCCGCCGAACACGTTGTAGCTCTTGGTGAGCGACACCGGAATGGCGATGTTGTTGCCTAGGTGCAGCATCGCGATGGTCAGGATCATCGCGAAGAAGAACCAGTTGGCCACGTAGATGTGCGGCTCCTTGCGCTTCATGATCGTACCGGCGAAGGCGATCAGGTAGCAGACCCAGATGACCGTCAGGTAGAGGTCGAGGATCCACTCCGGCTCGGCGTATTCCTGGCCCTGGGAGAAGCCCAGGACGTAGGACAACGCGGCCAGCACGATGAAGGAATTGAAGGTCCAGAAGATGAAGCTTCCGAACGCCTCGCCGCCGAAGAGGGCAGCGCGGCTGGTACGCTGCACAATGTACAGCGAGGTAGCCAACAGAACGTTACCGCCAAACGCAAAGATCACGGCGGAGGTGTGAACCGGACGCAAGCGCCCGAACGACGTCCACTCGAGATCGAGGTTCAGAACGGGAAAGGCCAACTGCCAGGCAATGAAGTCGCCCGCCAGGAAGCCCACGACGCCCCAGAAAATCGCGGCGATCGTGAACTTCTTGATCACGTCTTCGCAATAGGGCGTGGCTTCGGTGTTGATGCTCATGCCGAACTCCTGTTTCGACCGGAAAAGGGTCTACCTGGAGCGTCCGACCGGATACCATGACGACGCCATAGCCCCCGGGCCGCCAACGGCCGGACGGTTCTCTACTCCAAGTCCGCGCACTATGACGATAGATGACACCCCCGCCATTGATATAAATCAAAGCGCCGGAAAAAATCGCGCATTTCCGACCTTTGCAGACTCTTTCTAAAGCCGTTTCTCGGCTGCATGGACATCCGTCCAGGGGCGTCATACAGTGCGCCTATGACCGATATCCCCATCGACTCCGCCGCCGCCCGCCCGCAACTCCGCCTGGCCAAGGGGCGCTCCAAGCGCCTGCGGACCGGGCATCCCTGGGTTTTTTCCAACGAAATCGAGATGGACGCCGCCGCCAAGGCGCTGCCGCCCGGAGGGCTGGCGACCCTGGTGGATGCCGGCGGAGAGCGGCTGGGGGTGGCCACCTTCAATCCTCACTCGCTGATCGCCGGACGGATGCTCAGCCGCAATTCCGACGACACGGTGGACGCGGACTTTGTCGCCACCCGGCTGCGGGCGGCGCTGGCGCTGCGCGACACCTTGTTCCCCCGTCCGTTCTATCGTCTGGTCCATTCCGAGGCCGACGGTCTGCCCGGTCTGATCATCGACCGCTACGGTGACGTCATCGCCATGCAAACCAACACCGCCGGCATGCAATCGCTGCTGCCGCGGTTGCTGGAGGCGTTGGAGGTGGTGCTGGCGCCCCGCGCCGTGGTGCTGATCAATGACAGCCCGGTGCGGCGTCTGGAGGGCCTGGAGCCCGAGACCCGCGTTGCCGCCGGCGCCCTGGACGGTCCGGTCGAGCTGGAAGAGAACGGCGCCCGCTTCGTCGCCGACCTTGCCGATGGCCAGAAGACCGGCTGGTTCTTCGACCAGCGCGATAACCGCGCCTTCGTGGCCCGGCTGGCCAAGGGCCGCCGCGTGCTTGACCTCTATACCTATGCCGGCGGTTTTGCCATCCAGGCCGCCCTGGCCGGCGCCACCGAGACTATCGCCGTCGATCGCTCCGAGCTGTCGCTGGCCCTGGCCGATCAGGCGGCCCGGCTGAACGAGGTGGCGGTCCGGACGGTCCGGGCCGAGGCCTTCGCCGAGATGGCCCGGCTCGACCTCGCCGGAGAACGCTTTGGAGTGGTGGTGACCGACCCGCCCGCCTTCGTCAAGTCGCGCAAGGATCTCGGCGCCGGCGCCAAGGGCTACCGCAAGATGGCCCGCCTCGCCGCCGCCCTGGTGGAACCGGGTGGCTTCCTGTTCTGCGCCTCCTGCTCGCACCACATGCCGGCCGAAACCTTTGCCGAGGAGATCGGCCACGGCCTGCATCTCGCCGGACGGTCGGGCCGCATCCTGCGCTCGGCCGGGGCGGGTCCCGACCATCCGGTTCACCCCCATCTGCCGGAAAGCGCCTATCTCAAGGCGCTGGTGCTGCAACTGGACTGACATCGTGCTATAGTCGAAAGACTTCAGCCATGGGAGAAGCCCATGTCCAGCACCATCGCGGCTGAATTGCCGCCCCTGCCCAGCGACGGTCAGGTCTCCGCCCTTGCCGAGACCCTGCGCCAAGGGTTCAAAAGTGGTGAATTCTCGGCCCGCGCCCTCAAGATGAAGGCGCTGAGAGCCCGACTCGACGCCATGCGTCTCGCCCCCGTCCCCGCCACCGCCCGCGAAGCCATGGCCCGCTCGGCCGAAGCCGCCCGGCTGGCCCGGGAGGCCGGCGCCTTGGCCGCCGAAGCCGGCGCCGCCGGACAGGACCTTAGCGAGGACGTGGGAGGCGCCATCCTCGCCGCCCGCGAGGTCGTGGCCAAGGCAAGGCGCGGGGTCAAGCCCGGCAGCCGGGAGGAGCAGGAGCTGATGACGCTTCAGGCCGCCCTGGGCGGCGACGCCGTGACGGCCAGCACCGTGGATGTGGTGGTGTAAATCGGGCTACCGCCGCCGGGCTACCATGAACAGCCGGCGGAAGGGAAACAGGGTCTTGCCATCGGGCCGGCGGGGATAGGCCGCCGCGATGCGCGCCGAATATTCGGCAAGGAAGCCATCGCGCCAATCGCCCTCCGCCGCCGCCAGCAGGGGCCGAAGCGTGGTGCCCATGGTCCAGGCCACCACCGGATTGTCGCCGTCGAGCACGTGCAGGTACTCGGTCTCCCATAGATCGAGCAGCTCCGCTCCGGGCGCCAGCAGGTCATAATAATAGGAGAGGTCGGCCACCGGAAAGCGCCCGGCCAGCGGCGCCAGCACCCCGGCCCACGGTCCGGCCGCCGCCGCCTCGGCCATGATGGTGTGGGAGGCGGCATAATGATTATGCGGCATCTGCACCGCCAGCCAGCCGCCCGGCGCCAGTTGCCCCAGCAGCCGGGGAAACAGCCCGGCGTGATCACCCAGCCAATGCAGCGCCGCGTTGGAGAACAGGATGTCGGCCGGCGGGTCCGCCCGCCATGCCGCCATGTCGGCCAGGGCATAGGCCACCCCACCGCCGCCCTCCCTGGCCGCCGCCAGCATCTCCGGCGAAGAGTCGATGCCGGTGACATGGGCGCCCGGCCAGCGCTGGGCCAGGATGCGGGTGACGTTACCGGTGCCGCAGCCGAGATCGACCACTCGGGCCGGCGCCTCCGTCTCGATCCGGGCCAGCAGATCCAGGGCCGGGCGCAGCCGGGGCTGGGCGAAGGTAGAATAAAGCGTGGGGTCCCAGGCCATGGCGGTGTCCTCCTCGGGGGAAAAGCCGGCTCAGTTTAGCCGAAAATTCCCCGATCCGGACCTATCAACACCACGCATTGACTCTCGGCCGCGCTCGGCTTATACACGTCCGCTCATTTTCAAGCCTGTTGTTTTGGAGTACCTCCCGTGAAGCGCACCTATCAGCCGAGCAAGCTCGTCCGCGCCCGCCGCCACGGCTTCCGCGCCCGCATGGCCACCGTCGGCGGCCGCAAGGTCATCGCCAACCGTCGCCGCCAGGGCCGCAAGAAGCTGTCCGCCTAGGCCTTCTCCGGGCATGGCGACGACGCGGCTCGACCGGCTGAAGAAGCGGTCCGATTTCCTGCGTGTCGCCGCCCTGAGACGCAAATGGGCGGCGCCCGGCCTGATTCTACAGGCCGCACCGGGGCCGGTTGAAATGCAAGCCGACTCTCTCAGGGTCGGCTTCACCGTTTCCAAGAAGGTGGGAAATTCCGTCTGCCGCAACCGGGCCAGACGGCGTTTGAAGGCCGCGGTAGGCGAGATTTTCCCGGCCCGCGCTCATGTCGGCATCGACTATGTGGTCATCGGCCGGCGCGAGACTCTTGAACGGCCATATTCTCTTCTCTTGCAGGATTTGCTGGCGGCGTTAAAACGTGTCGGCGCGTTGCGGCCCGAAGCCGCCGACGTCAACAAGCAAACACAGGCAGAGGCATGAACCCGGTCGGTCTGGTCTTGCGCGGCGCGATACGTGGCTATCAACTGCTGCTGTCACCGGTGATTCCGGCGAGCTGCCGCTTTACGCCATCCTGCTCGGCCTATGCCATGGACGCCATCAAGCATCACGGCCCCCTGTCGGGGTCCTGGCTGACCGCCAAACGGCTGTGCCGCTGCCACCCCTGGAACGACGGCGGTTTCGATCCGGTTCCTCCGGCCCGAGCCTCTCATACCAAGACCACCCCCTCTGAGACCGATGCCGCCGGTTTGTCCCGGCCGTCCCCGAAAGCCGGATAGGATGTCATGAACGACCAGCGCAACCTTATCGCCGCCATCGCCATCTCCGTGGTGATCATGATCGGCTGGCAGTACTTTCTGCCGTCCAAGCCGGCCCTGCCGCCGGTCCAGGAAACGACGCAGCAGGCCGGCTCGGCACCCGCCGCCATCCCCACCCCGGGAGCGGCGACCGCCCAAGGCTCCGGCGTCCCCCAGGTGAACGCGGGGAGTGTGGCCGGTGCCTCGCGGGTCCAGGCCCTAGAAAAGAGCCGCCGCATCGCCATCCGGACCCCGTCGCTGCATGGCTCCATCGCCCTGATGGGCGCACGCATCGACGACCTTACCCTGGCCAAGTACCACGAGGAACCCAGCCCAGAGAGCCCGGAGATCGACCTCCTGTCGCCGGCCGGCTCGCCGGAGCCCTATTGGGCCGAATTCGGGTGGGTTCCCGCCGATGCCGCCACCAAGGTTCCCGGTCCCGAATCGGTCTGGGCCCCCCAGTCCAATGGTCCGCTGACGCCGTCCTCGCCGCTGGTGCTGAGCTGGGACAATGGCGAAGGCTTGCGCTTCGTGCGCACCTATACCGTCGACGAGAACTACATGTTCTCCGTCGGCCAGCGGGTGGAGAATTACGGCACCAAGCCCGTGTCACTGCATCCCTACGCCCTGCTCGCCCGCACCGGCACCCCCAAGGTCGCCGGCATGTATATCCTGCATGAGGGCCCCCTGGGCTATTTCGGTCACGACTACCATCAGACCAAGTATGACGACCTGAAGAAGGATGGGACCGACCGCTACGAGGCGGATGGCGGCTGGGCCGGCATCACCGACAAATATTGGCTGGCCGCCCTGATTCCGCCGGCCAAGACCGTGGTCACCGGCCGCTTCCTCCATCAGCGCCTGGATAATTCCGACCGCTATCAGGTGGACTATCTGGCTCCGGCCCGCATTGTCGAGCCGGGCAAGGCCGAGGACGCCACCTTCCAGCTGTTCGCCGGCGCCAAGGAGATCAATGTCCTCAGCGCCTATATGGAAAAGCTGGACATCTACCAGTTCAAGAACGCCATCGATTTCGGCTGGTTCTACTTCCTGACCGAGCCGTTCTTCTACCTGCTGCAAATCCTGCACAGCAGCCTGGGCAATATGGGTCTGGCCATCATGGCGCTGACCGTGATGCTCAAGCTGGCCATGTTCCCGCTGGCCAACAAATCCTATGTCTCCATGAGCAAGATGAAGAAGTTGCAGCCGCAGATCAAAACCCTGCAGGAGCGCTTCGGCGACGACAAGATGCGCATGCAGCAGGAGATGATGGCGCTGTACAAGACCGAGAAGGTCAATCCGGTCTCGGGCTGCCTGCCGGTCATGGTTCAGATTCCGGTGTTCTTCGCCCTCTACAAGGTCCTGTTCGTCACCATCGAAATGCGACACGCGCCGTTCTACGGCTGGATTCACGACCTGTCGGCCCAGGACCCCACCAATCTGTTCACCCTGTTCGGCCTGATCGCCTGGGACCCGCCCCATATGTTCCATCTGGGCGTATGGCCGATCATCATGGGCGTGACCATGTTCCTGCAGCAGAAGCTGAACCCGCAGCCGACCGATCCGGTGCAGGCCAAGATGATGCAGTTCCTGCCGCTGATCTTCACCTTCCTGCTGGCCAATTTCGCCTCGGGTCTGGTGATCTACTGGGCCTGGAGCAACAGCCTGTCGATCCTCCAGCAATGGGTGATCATGCGCCGCGCGGAGAGGGCGTCCTGACCGCCGACGACAATAGCGAGCAACAGGCGGCAGCCCTTCTGGAGGCTGGCCGCCTGCTGTTCGCGCGTGAATGCACCTTCATGCTGGGCGTGGCGGGCCTGGACGGACTGCCGGCGGCGAGCCTGCCCGAGGTCGCCTTCGCCGGGCGTTCCAATGTGGGGAAATCCAGCCTGATCAACGCCCTCACCGGGCGCAAGACCCTGGCGCGAACCTCCAACACCCCGGGCCGCACCCAGGAACTCAACTTCTTCGATCTCGGGCGCCGCGCCATCCTGGTGGACATGCCGGGTTATGGCTTCGCCCAGGCGCCCAAGGGGATGGTGGAGCGCTGGACCCGTCTGGTCAACGGCTACCTCAAGGGCCGCTCGGTGCTGCGCCGGGCCATCGTCCTGGTGGATTCGCGTCACGGGCTCAAGGACAGCGACCGCGACATGATGACCATGCTGGACAAGGCGGCGGTGGTCTATCAGGTGGTGCTGACCAAGGCCGACAAGATCAAGGAATCCGAACTGGAAGCCGTCAAGGTGCGGACCCTTGATGAGATCAAGAGCCGGGTCGCCGCCTTTCCCACCCTGATCGTCACCAGCTCGGAGACGGGCCTCGGCATCGCCGAGCTTCGCGCCGAGCTGACCACCCTCGCCGAAGGAGAGCCCCGTCCATGAACTCCTCCCAGATTCCCGATATCCTCAAGGACCGCCAGGCCTGGCTCGACCGCGCCAAGACCTTGTCCGAGGCGTTGCCCTTCATGCGGCATTTCAACGACCAGACCCTGGTGATCAAGTTCGGTGGCCATGCCATGGAATCCGACGACCTGGCCCAGTTGTTCGCCCGCGATGTGGTGCTGCTCAAGCAATGCGGCGTCGAGCCGGTGGTGGTCCATGGCGGCGGCCCGCAGATCGACGTGATGCTCAAGCGCCTGAACATCTCGACCCCCCGGGTCGATGGCCTGCGGTACACCGACGAGGCCACCGTCGAGGTGGTCGAGATGATCCTGGCCGGCAAGATCAACAAGCAGATCGTGTCCGCCATCAATGAAGCCGGCGGCTTCGCTGTCGGCCTTTCCGGCAAGGACGGCCATCTGATCCGCGCCCGCAAGCTGCGCCGCACGGTCAAGGACCCCGATTCCGCCATCGAGAAGGTGCTCGATCTCGGCTTCGTCGGCGAGCCGGCCGAGATCAACGTGCATATCCTCGACTTCTTCCGCAAGTCCGACGTCATTCCGGTCATCGCCCCGGTGGGCATGGGTCCGGCGGGCGAGACCTACAATATCAACGCCGACACCGCCGCCGGCGCCATCGCCGCCGCCACCAATGCCCGCCGGCTGCTGATGCTCACCGACGTTGTCGGCGTGCTCGACAAGTCCGGCAACCTGATTCCCGAAATGACCGCCGCCCAGGCCAAGGCCTATATAGCCGATGGAACCATTTCGGGTGGAATGATTCCTAAAGTGGAAACCTGCCTGGATGCGGTCGCCCAAGGCGTCGACGCCGCTGTCATCTTGGACGGCCGTGTTCCCCATGCGTTGCTGCTGGAGCTGTTTACGCCCCATGGCGTGGGAACCCTCATCAAGGCGGGATGAGCCGGCGCCATCTCTATCATTCGTGGCTTGTAGGGCGGGAGTTTCTCCCGCCCTTTTTGCATGCCCCAGCCGAAGGGATTAGGCCCTTCCGTTGGCAACTATTCTTTTGTCATACAGTAACCGTATCAGTCCAGGTGTAGCCATTGACCACTAAGCCCAGAGTGACGCTACCCATGGAGCGGGACTAACGGACATCCAAACGGTTGTTTAATAGATATAGTTAGAATCCGTGTATGTGTGGCCTTGGTCAAGTTCATGGTTTTTCCCTCAATTAGAGCAGTGTTTCCCTCTTGCCTTTGTAAAATTACTAGGTCAAGTATTGGGCGCTCCAAGGATCAGAGGAAAACATGCCGCGTAAAAAGGCGAACCGAGGCCGCACCCCCGCCGGTGCCCCAAACCCGATCGACGTCCATGTCGGATCGCGCATGCGTCTTCGTCGCACCCTGCTTGGACTGAGCCAAGAGAAGCTGGGTGAGATGATCGGACTGACTTTCCAGCAGGTGCAGAAGTACGAACGCGGCGCCAATCGCGTCAGCTGTTCGCGCTTGTTCGACCTGTCCCGGGCGCTGGACGTTCCGATTTCCTATTTCTTCGACGACATGGCCGATGAAGTCCGCAACCTTAGCCCGGTGCAGATGGTGCGCGAGCCCCCCATCGAGGAGCCAGCCGCCGCCGAGGTCGATCCCCGGCTTCGCCGCGAAACACTGGAACTGGTGCGCAATTACTACAGCATCATCGATCCGGATGTGCGTCGACGCATCTATGACCTGGCCAAGGCTCTGACCAGCCGCGGCGGCGACGCGGAGTAGGAATGGAGGAAGCCCGGCCCTAGCTGGTCGGGCTTTGCCTTCCGCGGGCGAGCACCGCATCGAGGCAGGCCCCGTCGGTGATGACAGGCCCGCCGCCGGGGTTGCGCACCGCGTAATGGGCCACCACCCGCTCCGCTCCGCTTTCATAGAGGAACAGGTCGAGGGTGCAGGCGCCGGTCCGGTACTGCCATACCTCCGCCGGCGGATCACGTCGCCGGAAGCTCGGAGCGCCCAGCGCTCCTTCCACCTGAGTTGAACTCAACCCCTTGAGCCGCTCCGCGGTCAGGCTCCCCGGCGGAACCGGCGCGCGGAAGGCCGTCTCGGTTCCTTCGGCGCGGCCGGCCGGCTCGCCGGTGACCTGCGGGCCGCCATTGGCCTGACCTGCACCGTTGCAGGCGGCAAGGCTGCCCAGAAACGGCAGGAGAAGAAGGAGGGGAGAGCGACGGATGGTCATGGTCATGACGGCTCAGAATACCCCAAACTCCGCACCACATGAACCATGAAGGCGGTGGCCACCACCGGCGCGGTCAGATTGAGCAGCGGAATCTGGAACAGCAGATTGATCACCGCCCCGCACAGCCAGAGCCGCCCGAAGTGATGGTGGTGCAGCCGGCGGACCTCGACCGGCCCCAGCCGCCGCGCCGCCACCAGCTCGAAATACTCCCGCCCCAGCAGATAGCCGTTGACCAGATAGTTCAGCACGATGCCCAGGCCGAAAAACAGCAGCGCCAGATAGAACGGCGCCGCGATCAGGGTCGCCGCCACCATCACCGCCAGGAAGCGTGACGACGAGGCCAGGACCTCGGTCCAGGGCGCCCGGCGGGCCGGCGGCAGGCCGGGATAGTGGGCGTCTTCCACCACCCGGGCGATGTCGTCGAGGAAAAAGCTCATGACGAAGGTGGCCAGGGCGGAAAAGAACAGCATGGGCACCAGCACCGCGATCAGCCCCAGCAGGGCCGAGCCGCCGGTATCGATCCAGGCGGTATCGAACAGCCGCACATGGCGCAGCACCGCCGAGGCGGCCAGCGCCAGGGCCAGCCAGCAGCCCAAGGCCGCCAGCACGCCGATCCTCAACACCCGGCGCAGGCGGGGATCGCTCAGTTGGGCGAAGGCCTTGATCAGGGCGGCAAGCATGGCATTCGCTCCGGAATTATAAGGCCTTGCGGCCTGATTCAAGCACGGCTTCACGCATCCGCCAAGCACCCTATCCCGGTTTTTGTTGTTTCTGGCGGCTTGGCCGCTATACTGCGCCGCAAAATGCCCCCCGCGCCCCGACCGGGCGCCGGGCTTCCCCGGCGAAGTCCCGGGAATTCAGTTTCTGGAAAGGCCTGCTCGATTATGGCTGCCAACAGCATCCACGTCGCCGGTATCGGCAACGCGATTGTCGATGTGCTTGTCCATGCCGACGATCTTCTACTGCACCGTCTTGGGCTCACCAAGGGCGTCATGACCCTGATCGACGCCGCCCAGGCCGAGAGCATCTATGCCCAGCTTCCCCCCGGCATCGAGTGTTCCGGCGGTTCGGCGGCCAACACCATCGTCGGTATCGCCCAGTTGGGCGGCCGTGCCGCCTATATGGGCAAGGTCAAGAACGACCAGCTCGGTCAGGTCTTCCGCCACGACATCCGCAATTCCGGGGTCGGGTTCGACACCGTGGCCGCCGCCGAGGGACCGTCCACCGCGCGGTGCTTCGTTCTGGTGACCCCCGACGCCCAGCGCACCATGCTCACCTATCTTGGCGCCTGCGTCGAGCTGGGGCCCGATGATGTGAATGCCGACGTGATCGCCGCCGCCGACATCACCTATCTCGAGGGCTATCTCTACGATCCGCCCCTGGCCAAGCGCGCCTTCCTCAAGGCCGCCACCACCGCCCACGAGGCGGGACGTCAGGTGTCGCTGTCGCTGTCCGATCCCTTCTGCGTCGATCGTCACCGCGATGCCTTCCTCGACTTGGTGTCGGGCCATGTGGACATCCTGTTCGCCAATGACGGCGAGCTGTGCTCGCTCTACCGCACCGATTCCTTCGACGAGGCCATCCGCAACGTGCGCGGCCATTGCCGCATCGCGGCAGTGACCCGGGGCGCCCTGGGCTCGGTGGTGGTCACCGGCGAGGATATCCACGTGGTCGCCGCCGATGAGATCGAGCAGGTGGTCGATACCACCGGTGCCGGTGACCTCTACGCCGCCGGCTTCCTGTTCGGCCTGACCCAGGGGTGCGACCTTCCCACCTCGGCGACCCTCGGCGGCATTGCCGCCGGCGAAATCATCTCCCATGTCGGCGCCCGGCCCGAGCATTCGCTCAAGGACCTGGCGCGCGGAACACTGGGTTCCCATATCTTCGAAAATCTAAGGTAACGGCTTCTTTCATGGAACTGCGCAACATCGCCATCATCGCCCACGTCGACCACGGTAAGACGACCCTGGTTGACGCCATGCTCCGGCAATCCGGAACCTTCCGCGAAAACCAGCAGGTGGCGGAACGGATCATGGATTCCAACGACCTGGAAAAGGAGCGCGGCATCACCATCCTGGCCAAGTGCACCTCGGTCGAGTGGAAGGGAGTCCGCATCAACATCGTCGACACCCCCGGCCACGCCGATTTCGGCGGCGAGGTGGAACGCATCCTGTCCATGGTCGACGGCGTGGTCGTGCTGGTGGACGCGGCCGAGGGCCCCATGCCCCAGACCAAGTTCGTCACCGGCAAGGCACTGGGCCTGGGCCTGCGGCCCATCGTGGTGGTCAACAAGGTCGACCGTGGCGATGCCCGGCCGCACGAGGTCCATGACGAGTGTTTCGACCTGTTCGCCGCCCTGGACGCCGACGACCACCAGCTCGACTTCCCCACCATGTTCGCGGTCGGCCGCGACGGCTGGGCCGACGACTCGCTGGAAGGCCCGCGTAAGGATCTGTCGGCGCTGTTCGACCTGATCGTCCGCCACGTGCCGCCGCCGACCCGCGATCTCGACGCACCGTTTTCCATGCTGGCCACCACGCTGGAGGCCGATCCCTATCTCGGCCGCGTGCTGACGGGCCGCATCTATTCCGGCAGCGCCAAGCTCAACGCCCAGGTCAAGGGGCTGTCCCATGACGGTCAGGTCCTCGAGACCTTCCGTATGGCCAAGATCCTGGCCTTCCGCGGCATCGAGCGGGTGCCGGTGGAATTCGCCGAGGCCGGCGATATCGTCGCCATCTCCGGCATGACCAAGCCCACCGTCGCCGACACCATCTGCGCCCCGGAAGTGACCGCGCCGCTGAAGGCCAATCCCATCGACCCGCCGACCCTGGCCATGACCTTCTCGGTCAATGACAGCCCGCTGGCCGGCCAGGAAGGCGACAAGGTTACCTCCCGCATGATCGGTGCCCGCCTCGCCCGCGAATGCGAGAGCAACGTCGCCATTCACATCAAAGAAACCGCCACCAAGGACGCCTTCGAGGTTTCCGGTCGCGGTGAATTGCAGCTGGGCGTGCTGATCGAGCAGATGCGCCGCGAAGGCTTCGAGCTGTCCATCTCCCGCCCGCGCGTGCTGTTCCAGACCGACGAGAAGGGTCAGCGGCTCGAACCCATCGAGGAAGTCTTCATCGACGTCGACGAGGAATATTCCGGCGCCGTCGTCGAGAAGATGAGCCTGCGCAAGGCCGAGCTGACCGGCATGCGTCCCTCGGGCGGCGGCAAGACCCGCATCACCTTCCTGGCGCCCGCCCGTGGCCTGATCGGCTATCATGGCGAGTTCCTCACCGACACCCGTGGCACCGGCCTGATGAACCGCATGTTCCATGGCTACGCCCCCTTCAAGGGCGCCATCGAAGGCCGGCGCAACGGCGTGCTGATCTCCAACGGTCAGGGCGACGCGGTCACCTACGCCCTGTGGAACCTGGAAGAGCGCGGCGCCATGTTCATCACCGGCAACGTCAAGATCTACGAGGGCATGATCATCGGCGAGCACAATCGCCCCAATGACCTCGAGGTCAACGCGCTGAAAGGCAAGCAGCTCACCAACATCCGCGCCTCCGGCAAGGACGAGGCGGTGAAGCTGACCCCGCCGCGCAAGATGAGCCTGGAACAGGCCATCGCCTATATCGAGGACGACGAGCTGGTGGAGGTGACCCCCAAGTCCATCCGCCTGCGCAAGCGCCTGCTCGATCCCAACGAGCGCAAGAAGGCCGACCGCGCCGCCAAGGGCTGAGGTCCCGACGTCAAGAGCGCCCGGTCCCTGAAAAGGGGCCGGGCGTTTTTCATCAGGCGTCCCGAAAACGTTTCGGGGCGCCCTCCTTGCGAAGGGCGCCCCGAACCGGTTCGTTCCTCGGAGAGGAACCAGGTAAAGGCTTAGCCGTCGATCCGGACGATCACTTCGACCCGGCTGATCTTCAGGCCCTCGGGGGCATTGGGCACCTTGGACACCGCGATCAGATCGCCGGAAATGTCGCAGAGCTTGCCGCTCCTCTCGTAGAAGAAGTGATGGTGGTCGGTCGTGTTGGTATCGAAATAGGAGCGGCCGGCATCGACCACAATCTCGCGCAGCAGTCCGGCATCGGTGAACTGGTGCAGGGTGTTGTAGACGGTGGCCAGCGACACCCGGATATTGGTGGAGAGCGCCTCTGTGTGCAGCTGTTCCGCCGAGATGTGGCGGTCGCACCCGTCGAACAGCAGCCGGGCCAGAGCGAGACGCTGGCGGGTGGGGCGCAATCCCACCGCGCGCAGCCGGTCAAGCGCCTGACTGAATGGACGAACGGTGACCGTGGTCATGAAGGCCGCCCTTTCTTGGGGGGAATCCTGAATTGCTCTAAACGCTAGCATAGAGCTGTTCAAAAGAGAAATACTTAATACGGCGCTACTTGGCAATCCATGTCATAGGTATTAACCGATTTCAGTCACGGTCGAGTAATCGACGGTTCATTCTCTTCGCAAGAGCTGCAACCCGCACGATAGGCCTCGGCCCTGGCGCGCAGGCCGGCGGGAATGGGAACCGCCCTGGCCTGAGCGAAATCGGTGATGCAGGCCACGTATTTGGCCCGAAAATAGAGAGTCCCGGCAGCATCCTTGCCGTCGAGACGGAAGGTGAGACTGGAGCCGCCCAGGGCCTCGATCCATACCTCCACCGCCAGATGCAGACCCGGCGCCATGGGTGAAAGGTAGTCGCAGGCGGCATGAACCATAGGCGAACCAAGATTATGGTCGCGATTCATGGTGATCCAGTCGAGGTCCATGACCTCGGCATACCAGCATTCCAGCGCCTGGGTGCAGTAATCAAATACCCGGGGCGTATAGAGTATCCCGGCGGGATCGCAATCGCCCCAGCTGACCCGGCGCGGCAGCGCATAGACGGCCATGGCCGCTCCTTAAATCGGTATTACGATGCCGATTATGGCCGGCGGCGGTCCCGCCGTCAAACCGGTTCCGGCGCGTCCCAGGGGAAGACCAGCCAGACGTCCTGCGCCACGTCGGCGACATAGGTGTCCACCAGAGGCCGTCCCGCCGGCTTGGCATAGAGGGTGGCGTAATGGGCGGCGGGCAGCATGGCGCGGACGACCCGGGCGGTCGCGCCGCTATCCACCAGATCATCGACCACCAGCCAGCCGGCACCGCTGCCCTCGATCCGCTTCAGCACCGCCAGGGTCTGCTCGCGCACGCCGTCGCCGTAACTGGCGATGCAGACGGTGTCCACATGACGAAGACTGAGTTCGCGGGCCAGGATGGCGGCCGGCACCAGACCACCACGCGCAACCGCGACGATCCCCAGGAAAGGCCCCTTGCCCTGAAGCTGGAGGGCCAGCCGGCGGGTATCGCGGTGAATATCGTCCCAACCCAGCGCCTGGGTTCGGGTAAAGGCGGAATCAAGCTCCATGTCGGGCAGCCATTGCTATCGGTGACGTCTGCCTGCACTCTGGACGGCGGCCGACAATTTCGCAACAATCGCCCGACTTTTCCGCCCCGGCCGTCCCGCCCCCGTTCTTCAGCCACGGATCGCCCGATGCAGTATTCCCCCATGGCCCGCCGGGGCATGGTCACCTCGCCCCACCATTTGGCATCCCAGGCCGGTCTGGCGGTGTTGCGCGATGGCGGCACCGCCATCGAGGCCGCCATCGCCACAGCGGCGACGCTGTGCGTGGTCTATCCCCATATGACCGGCCTGGGCGGCGACGCCTTCTGGTTGATCTCCGAGCCGGGCAAGCCGCCGGTCTCCATCGACGGTTCCGGCGCCGCCGGGGCCAAGGTCGATGCCGAGCTTTATCGGAGCCGGGGCCTTGATGCCGTCCCCATCCGGGGGCCGCTGGCGGCCAATACCGTGGCCGGCGCCCTTTCGTCCTGGCAACTGGCTCTCGACGTTTCCGCTCATTGGGGCGGCCGGCTGCCGCTACGGCGCCTGTTCGAGGATGCCATTCACGCCGCCGCCGAAGGCTGCGCCGTCACCGTTCATCAGGCCGCCGCCACCCAGTCTCATCTGGCCGAGCTCAAGGGCCAGCCGGGCTTCGCCGATCTGTTCCTGGTCCGAGGCAAGCCTCCCGCTGTCGGCAGCCCTCTGCGGCAACCGGCGCTGGCCCGAACCCTGGAACGCCTGGCGGTGGCCGGCCTGGACGATTTCTATCGTGGCGAGGTCGGGCGTTCGGTCGCCGCCGAACTGGCCGCCGCCGGTAGTCCGTTGCGCTCCGAGGACCTCGCGCGTCATCGCGGCATGCGCCGTCGGCCGCTGTCGCTGTCCCTGACCTCGGGCACCCTGTTCAACACCGCGCCGCCGACCCAGGGGCTGGCCTCACTGATCCTGCTGGGCCTGTTCCAACGCCTTCAAGTTCCGGAGGCCGAGACCTTCGAGCATGTCCACGGGCTGGTGGAGGCCGCCAAGATCGCCCATCGCATCCGCGACGTCCATGTGGCCGACCCGGCACGGATGTCCATCCATGCCACCACCTATCTCACCGACGAGATGCTGGACCGGCTGGCCGCCGAGATCGATCCCGATCACGCGGCCGCCTTCCCCGGCGAGGACCGGGTCGGCGATACGGTTTGGCTGGGGGTCTTGGACAGCCAGGGCCGCGCCGTCAGCCTGATCCAGAGCCTGTCCCATGCCTTCGGCTCCGGCGTGGCCCTGGGCGAGACCGGGCTGCTCTGGCACTGTCGCGGCGCTGCCTTCAGCCTCGATCCGACCCGCCGCAATTTCCTGGAACCCCGGCGGCGGCCGCTGCACACCCTGTCACCCGGCCTGGCCCGGCTCAAGGATGGGCGGACCATGGTCTACGGCACTATGGGTGGCGATGCGCAACCCCTGGTCCAGGGAGAAATCTTCACCCGGATCGCCATGTTCGGGCAGGGAGTGCAGACGGCGGTTTCCGCGCCACGCTGGGCGCTGGCCCGAGGTCCCGCCGGCGGCTTGCAGGTGGAAGCCCGGCTGGACCCCGCCGTGATCGAACGGCTGCGCGCCGCCGGCCACGCGGTGGAAATACTGGGCCCCCTGGAGTCCCGGCTCGGTCATGCCGGCGCGCTGTGCCGACGGGCCGACGGAATCATGGAGGGAGCCGCCGATCCCCGGTCGGACGGGGCGGTGGCCGCATTCTGAAAAGGAAAAGCTATGGCCGATATCGTGCTCAAAGTGGTGGCGGAAGCCTATGTCAATGGCCGCGACATCATGGAAACCGGCGTCTCCATGATGGGATTGGGGGGCGACAACTGTTTCTGCGGCAATTGCAACCGAGAGATGATGCATGAATTTCCCATCCGCGACCTCAAGATCGGGATGTTGTTTCTGTGCAGCTGCGGCTCGTTGAACGAGCTGCCCAAAGATTCCTGACGGAGAAGCCCCCATGAAGCTCTATTACAAGTCCGGTGCCTGTTCGCTGGCGGTCCGTATCGCCCTGGAGGAAGCCGGTTTGCCCTACGAGGCCGAAGCGGTGGATCTTCCCACCAAGACCACCGAAAGCGGCGCTGATTTCTGGGCCATCAATCCCAAGGGCTATATTCCCGCCCTGGTGCTGGATGACGGCACCGTGCTGAGCGAGGGCGCCTCGATTCTCTTGCGCATCGCCACCATGGCCCCGGACAAGCATCTGGCCCCGGCGCCGGGCAACGCGGATTACGGCAAGACCCTGGAATGGCTGGTGTTCATCGCCACCGAACTGCACAAGCCCACCGGCGGCCTGTTCAATCCCGCCATTCCCGAGGAGGTCAAGACGGCATCCAAGGGCATCCTCGCCCGCCGGCTGTCCTATGCCGATCAGACCTTGGGAGCCGGCCCCTTCCTGCTGGGAAACGCCTTCACCGTCGCCGACGCCTATCTGTTCAACGTGATGCTGTGGCTGCCCCGGGTCGGGATCGACATCGCCGCCTGGCCCAATCTTGCCGCCCACCATGCCCGAATCGGAGCCAGGCCCGCGGTCCTGGCGGCGTTGAAGGCGGAAGGGTTGGCTTAACCCGCCACCACCCGGTTGCGGCCAGCGTTCTTGGCGGCGTAGAGCAGGGCATCGGCCCGGGACAGCATGGCCTCGGCCGAGCCGTCCCCGGGCCGCAGCTGGGTCACGCCGACGCTGGTGGTAAAGCGAACCTCACCACCGGCGGCGGCGATGCGAATCCCGGCCACGGCGGCACGGATACGCTCGGCGACCAACTCGGCCTCCGCCAGGGCGGTCTCGGGGAGCAGTACCGCGAATTCCTCGCCCCCCAGGCGGCCGACCGCATCCATGGGCCGGATGATGTGATTGCACGCGGCGGCCATGGCCTTGATCGCCTCGTCGCCCACCGGGTGGCCGTGGCTGTCGTTGATCCGCTTGAAATGGTCGATATCGAGCATCAGCAGCGAGAGCGGGCGATGGTGGCGGTGCTCGCGCCCCACCTCGGTGGCGGCGGCGGCCATGAAATGGCGGCGGTTGAAGATACCGGTGAGAGCGTCGGTGGTGGCGAGGCGCCGCAGCTCCGCCTCCATCCGCTTGCGCTCGGTGATGTCGAGCATGACTCCGATCACCCCTTCGGGCTGGTCATGCCCCGAATGCCAGGCAACCTTGTTCACCACCACATCGTGGGGCTGGCCATCGGCCATGATCAGCCGTCCCTCGAACTGCACCCGCTCGTCTCCGGCCAGGGCCCGGGTATCGGCCACCGCCGATTCCGTGGCAAACGCCGTGTCGATGGTCTCGAACATGGACCGGCCAAGCCAATCGGAGGGACCGATGGCATGCATTTCCCGAAAGGCGCGGTTGTAACCGCGATACAACCCATCGATCCCCTTCCACCACAGGGGATTAGGCACCGCCTCCAGCAGGCTTTCGACAAAGAGCCGGGCGGCGACGGCACCGCCGCGCTCGTCATCCAGCTCGCGGGTCCGCTGGGTCACCTGATGCTCAAGGGTCTCGTTCATATGGCGCAACGCCGCCATGGCCCGGATATGGGCGGTGATGTCGCGGGCCTCGATCATGAATTCCGGGACCGCGCCGGGCGTGGGCAGCGGCGTCACCTGGATCTGGGCGTCGAAGACGGTTCCGTCGCACCGCGCCAGCCGCACCGGCATCACGCCCTGATCCTCGAGCAGTACGGAGAGATCTGCGGCGACGATGTCGCGGTAATCGCCGTGAAACATCTCGGCCACCGCCATGCCCTCCAGCACGGACGCATCGGCCAGACCCAGCATTCGCACTCCGGCGGTATTGATATAGACCACCCGGCCACCATGGCACTGGGCGATCAGATGCATGGACTTCTCCACCAGCACCCGGAAACGATCCTCACTATCACGGGCGGTGCGGGCAAGGTGGCCCTGGTGGCTGATGTCGCGGGCCATCACCACCGCGTGACCACCACCCAGCTCGCGGGCGGGATGAATCTGCAGCTCCGCCTCGATGACGGCGTTGTTCAGGCTGCGGATGCGGATGGGAAAGGCGGAGTGCTCGATCTCGGTCAGGTGCAGCAGGTCGTCGATCACCTGGGCATAGTCCTCACCCACCAGATCGCGAAAGGCGAGGCCGATCACCTCGTCCCGCTCGCCGCCCAGCATGCTCAGGCCGGCGCTGTTGACGTCGATCACCACGCCATCGCTGCACAGGCAGACCAGATCGCGCGAAACCTCCAGCACCGTCATGAAATTGGCGCCGAAGCGGGGTCCCCGACGTCGGCGCTCGGCCGGTGTCTCAAAGCTGCTGACCAGACTCATTCCCGCCCGCCCCCAGGCTTGGATGAACGATGACGTCCGGAGTCCTCACCGGCGTGCACGCTGATATAGCGGGAAACACCACGAATCTCCACCTTTTCCGTGCCACGCAGGCGGATACAAGATCGCGATAAAGAAACAAAATAGATAAAATTGTCAACAAATTGGAAATTATACTCAAACCGCATGATCGCATTGCGATATGCGCACGAGGTGCAGCAAACAATAGCATTCTATATTGTCGCCATGGGACGCGAGAGGAGGGGACACATGACTTCGATCTTCATCAACCTCATGTCGGTGATTCTCGGTGTGTCCTGGGCCTCTCTGTTCTATGTCCTTTGGCTGGAATACAGCCTGGGTCGGCTGCATACGGCGCCTGCGGGCTGATTTACGACCGGAACCGCCGGATGGCCTCGATCAGGCCGGCAGTCGAGGCATCGTGGCCGGTTACCGGACTGCTACCCGAAAGTTCGGGCAGAATTTTCTTGGCCAGCACCTTGCCCAGTTCCACCCCCCACTGGTCGAAGCTGTACACGTCCCAGATCACTCCCTGAACGAAGACCTTGTGCTCGTAGAGCGCGATCAGCATCCCAAGGGTGCGGGGATCAAGGCGGCGGTAGAGCAAGGTGTTGCTGGGCCGGTTGCCGGAAAACACCCGGTGCGGCGTCTGAGCCGCGATCTCGGCCTCGTCCAGGCCGGCTGCCGCCAGTTCGGCCCGAACCTCGTCGGCGCCCTTGCCCCGCATCAGCGCTTCCGACTGGGCGAGCACGTTGGACAGCAGCATCAGATGATGCTCGCCCAGCGGATTGAAGGTTTCGGCGGAAGCCAGGAAATCGCAGGGGATCAGCTTGGTGCCCTGATGGATCAGCTGGTAGAAGGCGTGCTGGCCGTTGGTGCCGGGTTCGCCGAAGACAATGGCGCCGGTCTGCCAGTCCACGGCGGCGCCGTCCTTGGCGGTACCCTTGCCGTTGCTCTCCATATCCAACTGCTGCAGATAGGCGGGCAGACGGTGGAGATACTGATCGTAGGGCAACACGGCATAGGCCCCGGCTCCGAGGAAGTTGCCGTACCACACCCCCAGCAAGGCCAGGATCACCGGCATATTGGCCGCCAGCGGCGCGGTGCGGAAATGCTCGTCCATGGCGAAAGCGCCGTCGAGCAGCGCCTCGAACCCCTCGAAGCCGATGGCCACGGCGATGGACAGGCCGATGGCCGACCACAGGGAATAGCGGCCACCGACCCAATCCCAGAACTCGAACATATTGGCGGTATCGATGCCGAAGGCGGCCACCGCCTTGGCATTGGTGGACAGCGCCACGAAATGGGAGGGGATCGCCGCCTCGCCCAGCTGGCCCACCAGCCAGTCGCGGCAGGTTTTGGCGTTGGTAATGGTCTCCTGGGTGGTGAAGGTCTTGGAGGCCACGATGAACAGGGTGGTCTCGGGATCGCACTGCTTCAGCACCTCGGCGGCATGGCTGCCGTCCACATTGGAGATGAAGCGCACCGCCAGATCGCGACGCTGATAGGGCTTCAACGCCTCGGTCACCATCACCGGCCCGAGATCCGAGCCGCCGATGCCGATATTGACCACGCTGGTCATGGCCTTGCCGGTGGCGCCCCGCCAGTCGCCGGAGCGCACCCGTTCGGAGAAGGCCTTCATCCTGGCCAGCACGGCGCGAATCTCGGGCATGACGTCGGCGCCATCCACCAGCATCGGCCGGTCCGAGCGATTGCGTAGTGCCACGTGCAGCACCGGACGGTGCTCGGTGGCATTGATCTTCGCACCGGCGAACATGGCATCGCGGGCCGGTTCCACCCCGGCCTGGATCGCCAGCGCCTCCAGCAGGCCCATGGTCTCCGTATCGATGCGGTTTTTGGAGTAATCCAGCAGCAGATCGCCCAGCGAAAGCGAGAAGGTTTTGAAACGTTGGGGATCGGCGGCGAACATCTCGCGCATGGGGCGGGCGCCGGTGGTGGTGGCACGGGCGGCAAGCGCGGTCCAGGCGGGCAAGCGGTTCGGATGGGCCATGGTCGTTCCCCTCGTTCTTGGCGGGTCCGGGCCGAGTCTAGCCCCGTTTGCCCTGCGAGGCGAGGCCGTCACGCGACTTTCATCATGGACACCGCCTGCCCCACCACATATTCTTGCGGCCGTACAACGCAGTCGCATAATATCTTGCGGAGCCGCTCCTTGCGCCGGATCATCCTCGCCGCCGCCCTCTTGATGCCGTTGCTGATAACCACGCCGGCCCGCGCCCATTTCCAGGAACTGCTTCCTTCCGTCGATATCCTGCCGGAACAGGGCGACCGGACCGTGCGCCTGGATCTGGTCTTCACCCATCCCATGGAACGAGGTCCCACCATGGACATGGGGGTACCGGTGCGCTTCGGCGTACTGGCGGACGGCAGGGTCAAGGACCTGAAGCCGGCCCTGAAGCCCAGGACAGTCGCCGGCAAGACCGCCTTCGAGGCCAGCTACACCGTCGAAGCGCCGGGCGATTCCATCTTTTTCGTCGAGCCCGCCCCTTATTGGGAACCGGCCGAGGGCAAGTGGATCGTCCATTATGCCAAGGTGGTGGTGGATTTCGGCGCCGGGTCCGGCTGGGATAAGCTGGTGGGCCTGCCGGTGGAGATCGAGCCGCTGGTGCGGCCCTATGGACTGTGGACCGGCAATGCCTTCCGCGGCGTGGTGCGCAAATCCGGCAAGCCGGTTCCCTTCGCCACCGTTGAGGTGGAATGGGTCAATGACGGCAGCGTCAAGCCGCCCTCGGATCCCTTCATCACCCAGGTGATCAAGGCCGATGCCACAGGCCAGTTCACCTATGTCATGCCCCGCGCCGGCTGGTGGGGCTTCGCCGCCCTGCTCGATGGCGACAAGCCGGCCAGGGCCCCCGACGGCAAACCGGCCAAGACCGAACTGGGCGGCCTGATCTGGGTCCGCGCCACCGATATGAAGTAGAGCATCGGTGTCCTGGGCGCGGATCATGGAGCGAAGCGACTAGGCCGTTGAGGCCGCCGCAGCGTTGTCGGAGCGCCAGCGGAGACAAAAGCGAGGATAGCCAAGCGAACGGAGTGAGCGCCGGCGCCTGAGGCAAAATATGAGGAAGCACCCCGTGGCCCATATTCCCGATGGTGTCCTGTCCGCGCCGGTGCTGATGGCGGGGGCTGCCGTCACCGCCGCCGGCCTGGCGCGCGGACTGAGGGAGCTGGACCCGGTACGGGTGCCGCGGGTGGCGGTGCTGTCGGCGGTGCTGTTCGTGGCCTCGCTGGTGCATTTTCCCGCCGGACTGTCCTCGGTGCATCTGCTGCTCAACGGGTTGGGCGGCATCGTGCTGGGCTGGGCGATCTTTCCCGCCATGCTGGTGGCGCTGGTGCTGCAAGCGGTGCTGTTCGGCTTCGGCGGCCTGCTGTCGCTGGGAGTCAACACCATGGACATGGCGGTTCCCGGTCTGCTCGCCGGCCTGATCTTCCGCCATCTGTGGCGGGACCGCAGCCCCGGCCTGTTCGGCGCTCTGGCTGGCGGCGGCACGGTGGCGGTCACGGCGGTGATGGTGGCCGGGGTACTGGCCCTGTCGGGACGGGAATTCGAGACCGCCGCCCAGCTGGTGCTGCTGACCCACCTGCCGGTCATGGCGGTGGAGGCCGCCTTTACCGCCGCCGTGATCTCGCTGCTGGCCCGGGTCAAGCCCGAGATGCTGAGGGCTCCACCATGAAACCTTGGCTTCTTGCCGCCGCGCTGAGTCTGCTCACCATCCCGGCGGAAGCTCACAAGCTCAAGCTATTCGCCACCACCGAGGGCGCCGCGATTCACGGCACCGCCTATTTTTCCGGCGGCGACAAAGCCATGCGGATCAAGGGGCAACTGCTGGCCCCCGACGGAACCCTGGCCGGTGAATTCACCACCGACGACGAGGGGAGATTCGTGGTCGAGGCCGGGACCCGCGCCGATTACACCCTGAGCGTGGATGCCGGCGACGGCCATGTCGCCACCCTGGTGGTGCCGGCCGACCAATTGCCTGAAGGCTTGCCGCCGGGCCCGATACCCTCGGCCCCACCGGTTGCCTCCGTGGTGACATCGGCGGCTGGCACCGATGCCGTCGAGGCGGCGGTGGCGCGCCAGATCCGGCCGCTGCGCGAGCAGTTGGATGCCTATGAGGACAAGGTCCGGCTGCACGACATCCTGGGCGGCATCGGGACCATCTTCGGCCTGTTCGGGGTGGCGGCCTGGCTGTCGGCCCGGAGGAGGGGAGCATGAACCACCTCGCCTCACCCACCCGGGTCGTGCTGGCGCTGGCCTTCGCGGTGGTGACGGTCTCGCTGCACACCCTGCCCGCCCTCGGCCTCGCCTTGGGGCTGGCCCTGGCCTTCGCCCTGGCGGCGCGCCAGCCCTGGCGGCTGGTGCTTCGGCGGCTGCTGGCGCTGGAGGGGTTCATGCTGGTAGTCCTGCTGCTGCTGCCCTTCACCATGCCCGGCCGCCCGGTGGCCGAGATTTTGGGCTTCGCCGTCAGCGCCGAGGGACTGGAGCGGGCCGGAGCCATCGCGCTCAAGGCCAATGCGGTGGCGATGGCGGTGATGGCCCTGGTCGGCGGCATGGAGAGCGTCACCCTCGGCCGCGCCCTCGCACGGCTGGGCGCCCCGGAGCGGCTGGTCCATCTCTTCCTGTTCACCGTGCGCTATATCGAGGTCCTCGACCGGGAATACCGGCGCCTGCGCCTCGCCATGCGCGCCCGGGCCTTCCGGCCGAGCACCGGCCTGCATTGCTGGCGCTCCATCGGCTACCTGTTCGGCATGCTGATGGTGCGCTCGCTGGAGCGGGCCGAGCGTATCGACGCCGCCATGCGCTGCCGGGGCTTCGCCGGCCGCTTCCCCCGGCTGGACACGGCGGAGGAGCGCTGCCCTGGCGCCCTGGACTGGCTGGTGGGCGGAACTTCGGCTGCCGCGATGGCCCTCGTGATCATGGTGGGACAATGAGCGCGCTGATCCGGCTGGACGGCATCTCCTTCGCCTATGATCCGGCACGGCCGGTTCTGGACGGCGCCGACTTCGCGCTGGCGGCCGGAGAGCGGGTGGCGCTGCTGGGGGCCAACGGCGCCGGCAAGACCACCCTGCTCCACCTGATGGTGGGGCTGGTGAGCCCGGCCGGAGGCCGCATCCATGCCTTCGGCCGCGAGCGCCGGGTGGAGAAGGACTTTTTCGAGGTCCGCGCCCGCGCCGGCCTGCTGTTCCAGGACGCCGACGATCAGCTGTTCTGCCCCACCGTCGCCGAGGACGTGGCGTTCGGCCCCCTCAACCTGGGCAAGAGCCCGGCCGAGGCCCGCGCCATCGTCCATGAGACCCTGGATGCCCTGGGCCTCGCCGCGCTGGAGCACCGGATCACTCACAAATTGTCGGGGGGCGAGCGCCGGCTGGTCTCCCTGGCCGCCGTCCTCGCCATGCGGCCGGAGGCGCTGCTGCTGGACGAGCCCACCAACGCCCTGGATGATGCCACCCGCCAGCGCCTGCTCGACATCCTGGCCGGCCTGCCCCAGGCCATGGTCATCGTCTCCCACGACCGCGAGGTGATCGACCGCCTCGCCACCCGCGCGGTGACGCTGGAGGATGGACGGCTAATCTGACAGTCCCGCCATGGCCCGCACCTCGGCCGGCGTATGGCCGCTATCGCGCAAGGCCCGCAGGGTCAGGGCCTTGTCGCGCTTGGCGAGGCGGCGGCCCTCGGCATCCAGCAGCAGCCGGTGATGGGCGTAGGCGGGCACCGGCAGACCCAGCAGGGACTGAAGCAGGCGATGGACATGGGTGGCGGCGAACAGGTCCTCGCCCCGGGTCACCAGGGTCACTCCCTGCAAGGCGTCGTCCACCGTCACCGCCAGATGATAGCTGGCCGGCGTGTCCTTGCGCGCCAGCACCACGTCGCCGAACAGCTCGGGCCGGGCGGCAACGCGGCCTTGGTGGTTGTCATGCCAGTCCAGGTCACCACTCTTGCCGCGCGCCCGCTCCATATCCAGACGCAGGGCATAAACCTCGCCCGCCGCCATCCGCCGCTGGCGCTCCCCGGCGGTCAGCAGGCGGCAGGTGCCGGGATAAAGCGGGCCATCGGGACCATGGGGAGCGTGACCGGCGGCATTGATCTCGTCGGCGATGGCCTTGCGGGTGCAGAAGCAGGGATAGAGCAGCCCCAATCCCTCCAGCCGGGCCAGGGCGGCGCGGTAATCGTCGAAATGCTCCGACTGGCGGCGGACAAGCTGCTCCCACTCCAGGCCCAGCCAGGCCAGATCGCGGAGAATGGCCTCGGTGAACTCCGGCCGGCAGCGCCCCCGATCAATATCCTCGATCCGCAACAGAAAGCGCCCCTTCGCCGCTCGGGCCGCGGCGAAGGCCATGAAGGCACTGAAGGCATGGCCGAGATGCAGCTCTCCGGTGGGACTGGGCGCGAAACGGGTGACGAGCATGAAACTTCCACGGATTGAGCGGGACAGGGCAGACAAAGCATACCATAATGCCGAACCGTTCTAATCCAGCCGCCATGCAGGAGCCAGCATGACCGATTCCGCCCTTCCGACCCTGACCGGCCCCTCGGTGGAGCCCGCCTCGGGTGGGCCGGCGGCCCAGTTGGTGGTGTTCCTTCACGGTGTCGGCGTGGATGGCTCGGACCTGATCGAGCTGGCGCCGTTCTTCGCCGGCGTACTGCCCGATGCTGCCTTCGTCGCCCCCGACGCCCCGTTCGCCTTCGACATGGCCCCCTTCGGCCGCCAATGGTTCAGCCTGCAGGACCGCACGCCCCAGGTGATTTCCGCCGGGGTCCGGGCCACCGCCCCCATCCTCGACGCCTATCTCGATCAGCAACTGGCGCTGTGGGGGGTCGGTGACTCCGATCTGGTGCTGATCGGATTCAGTCAGGGCACCATGATGGCGCTGCATGTGGGATTGCGGCGCAACACCGCACCCGCCGCATTGGTGGGTTTTTCCGGCGCCCTGGTGGACCCGGCCAATCTGGCCGCCGAAATCACCGCCCGTCCCCGGGTGCTGCTGATCCACGGCGAGGATGATGAAGTGGTCAACCCCGCCTGCCTGACCAATGCCGAACAGGCGCTGGCCGCCGTGGGCGTGCCGGTGCTGGCGGAACTGCGGCCCGGCCTCGGCCACGGCATCGACGGCCCCGGCGCCAAGATGGCCCTGGCCTTCCTCGCTCAGGCCTTCGGAACCGCAACCTAAACCGATTCACCAAAGCATCACGAAGAGGGGTATGGATAAAGCCCCGCGAATACTATATTTTGCGTCTATCTCCATGAGGGGAGAGGCGTGTGGTCGCATTTGACAGCCATCCTGCCCTGGTGCTGAACGCCGATTTCCGGCCGCTCAGCTACTTCCCCTTGTCCCTGTGGTCCTGGCAGGACGCGATCAAGGCAGTGGTGTCCGATCGGGTCAACGTGGTCTCGGAATACGACCGCCAGGTTCATTCCCCCCGCCGCATCCTGCGTCTGCCCAGCGTCATCGCGCTCAAGGAATTCGTCCCCGGGTCGCGGCGGCCGGCCTTCACCCGCTTCAACGTCTTCCTGCGCGACCGTTTCTCCTGTCAGTATTGCGGCCAGTCCTTTCCCACCCACGACCTCACCTTCGACCATGTCATCCCGCGCTCGCGCGGCGGCGTGACCAGTTGGGACAACGTGGTGACCGCCTGTTCACCCTGTAATCTGCGTAAGGGATCGCGCCTGCCCCGTGAGGCCGGGCTGATTCCGCTCACCCCGCCGGCCCCGCCCACCACCTTCCTGCTCCAGGAGAACGGCCGGGCCTTTCCGCCCAACTACCTGCACCAGTCCTGGCGCGACTTCCTCTACTGGGACAGCGAGCTGGATCCGTTCTGACGCCTGTATCGGGCAGAGTCGGGTATCGCCCGGGCCAACCCGGAAACCGGGGCGGGAGCCCCGCCATGGGCTACTTATCCACCGCAACATTGGCAGTGCCCTCGGCACCCATGGACACCGCCAGGATACGCACCGGGACCGTGCCGGTATTCACCCCCTTATGGGCCACGGTCATGGCCTCCAGGAAGGCCTCGCCCTTATGGAACACCCGCTTGCCCCGGGCGCCGTAATCCACCGTGACCTCGCCGTCGAGGATATAGGCGAACATGGGAGCCGGGTGGTGGTGCAGGACGGTCTCGGAGCCCGGCGCGATGGTCACTTCCAGGGCGGTGACCTTGGCCGGCCCGCTGGTGGGGTAGTGCAGGGCCTCACCGACGATGGTGGTATTCGAGGACAGGACCTCGACCGAGGGATAGGCCTCGCCGGCCTGGGCCGGCGTCCCGATGGCAACGGCGATCAAGATGGCGGAGATGCCGAGAATTCGCATGATGAAGTCCTCCCTTTGCCCCGGCGTCACCCTTTGCCGGCGTTGAATCCGTCCAGCAGCTGGGCGATCCGGGCGCTGTCACTTTGGTCCATGATGGTGCGCGCCATCCTTGTGGTCTCGGCGAGGTTAAGCTCGCGGATGCGGCGTTTCACCACCGGCAGATTGGAGGTGGCCATGGACAGCTCGTGGATGCCCAGCCCCAGAAGCAGTGCGGTATAGCGTGGATCGCCAGCCATCTCGCCGCAGACACAGACCGGGATGCTGGCGCGGTGCGCCGCCTCGGCCGCGAACTGGATCAGCCGCAGCACCGCCGGATGCAGCGGATTATAAAGATGGGCCACCGCCTCGTCCGAGCGGTCGATGGCCAGGGTGTATTGGGTGAGGTCGTTGGTGCCGATAGCGAAGAAGTCGGCGTGCCAGGCGATGGCATCGGCCGAGAGCGCGGCGCCGGGCACCTCGATCATGGCGCCCAGGAGTGGCGGCGGATCGGAGATGGCAATGCCCTGCTGGCGCAGACGCTTGGTCACCTTGTTCATCACTTCGCGGGTGGAACGCAATTCGCCGACAGTGGCGATCATGGGAATCAGGATACGCACCGGGCCGTGGGCGGAGGCGCGCAGGATGGCCGCCATCTGGGTTTCCAGCAGCTCCGGGCGCGCCAACCCCAGACGGATGGCGCGCAGACCCAACGAGGGATTGGGGCCGATGGCGCAGCCGAGCGCCGGCGCCAGCTTGTCGCCGCCGGCATCGAAGGTGCGCACGGTGACGGTGCGGCCCCCCATTCCCTCGACCACCTGGCGCAGCAGGGTGTACTGCTCCTCCTCCTCGGGAATATCGTCGCGATTCATGAAGACGAATTCGCTGCGAAACAGGCCGATACCCTCGGCACCGGATTCCAGCACCGCCGGCAGCTCGTTGGGCAACTCCATATTGGCCTGGAGCATCATGCGCGCCCCGTCCCGGGTGATGGCCGGCACGTTCTTGAGCCGGGCGAGGACGCGGCGGCTGCGAAGGAAGGCTGCGCGTTCGGCGCGGTAATGGGTCAGGGTCTCGGCGCTGGGATTGATCACCACCAGCCCGTTGCTGCCGTCGATGATCACGGCCTCGCCACCCTGGACCCCGCCGAGCAGGTCGGCGATACCCAGCACCGAGGGCAGGCCCAGCGAGCGGGCCATGATGGCGGTATGACTTTCCGCACCTCCCATGACCGTGGCCAGACCGGCGACCCGGCGGGGGTCGAGCAGGGCAGTATCAGCCGGGGTCATCTCCTCGGCGACAATCACCGCGTTCTTAGGCAGGGATGTGAAGGGACGATAGGGAGTATCGGTGAGGTTGCGCAGCAGCCGCCGCCCGATATCGCGGATGTCGGCGATGCGGGCGGAGAGATAGGCGTCCTCCATGGCCTCGAAACCACGGACGATCTGTTTGATTTCCTGCTGAACCGCCGCCTCGGCGTTGACCTGCTCGTCACGGATACGACGCTCGACGCCGCGAATCAGGCGGGAGCCGTGCAGCATCTGACGATAAGCATCGAGCAGATAGCCCAGTTCCTCAGCGGCCGAGCCCCCCAGATTTCCGGCCTTTTCCTGCAATTGTTCGATCTGACGTCCGGCGCCTTCGGCCGCCGCCATGAAACGGGCACATTCGGCCTCGATCTTTTGGGGGGCGATGGCGCGTTCCGCCACCTGGATCGAGCCTGAATCATGCAGGTACAGAGTGCCGATGGCAATGCCGCGCGCCACCCCCAGCCCGTCGAGCACGACCTCGCCTCCAGCCCGCGCGGTACGGGCCAGGGGGCCGGCGTGATCGGGAGACTGGATACCGGTACGAGTGGTCATCACTCCCCTGGCCTTGGAAATCTCAATCTTCGTCGAACTTGCGGTCGACCAGATCGAACAGTGCCTCCAGCGCCTCGGCCGCCTGGTTGCCCCGGGTCTTGAGGTCGATGGAACAGCCCGGCGCCGCCGCCAGCATCATCAGCCCCATGATGGACAGGCCGGACACCTCGGTCCCGCGATGGCTGACCAGCACCTGGGCGTCAAAGGTGGCGGCCAGCTTGACGAACTTGGCGGCGGCGCGGGCATGCAGGCCGCGTCGGTTGGAGATCGTGGCGCTGCGGTACAACTCCTCGCCGGTATGATCAAGCGCGTCTGCGGTCATTTCCGATCCTGGGTCAAGAGCTTGGAGGCGACGTTGATGTATTTGCGGCCGGCTTCCTGGGCGCTAGCCACCGCGTCGGCAAGGACCTCGGAATGACGCACGCTGGCCAGCTTGATCAGCATGGGCAGATTAACGCCGGCGATGACCTCGACCTTGGCCTTGTCCATGATGGAAATGGCCAGATTGGACGGCGTACCGCCGAACATGTCGGTCAGCACCACCACCCCATTGCCGTCGTCGCAACGCGCAACGCTTTCCAGGATGTCATTGCGCCGCTGCTCCATGTCGTCATCGGGACCGATGCACACGGAGCCCACATTGGGTTGCGGTCCGACCACATGCTCGAGCGCGGCGACGAGTTCGTCGGCGAGCCGGCCGTGGGTGACGAGAACCAATCCAATCATCTTAAGAGACCCCCTTGGGCGGGATGCGGCCGAACCGGCCGGACCAAATCCCGCGACACAATAACCCAATCCTCATGCGCCGCCGTCATCAAGTTCACGGTGACGCAATTCCACCCGGCTGCCCCGCTCCCTGAGCCAGACGGCAAGGCGTTCGGCCACGGTCACGGAGCGGTGGCGCCCTCCGGTGCAGCCGATGGCAATGGTAAGATAGCTCTTACCCTCGGCGGCGAAGCGCGGCAACAACGGTTCGAGCAGATGGGTCACCGAATCCATAAACCCGGCGAAAGCGGGATCGGCGGCCACATGGGCCGCGACCACCGGATCCCGGCCGGTCAGAGGTTTCAGCTCGGCGACGTAATGGGGATTGGCGAGGAAGCGGGCGTCCAGCACCAGATCGGCTTCGCGCGGCAAGCCATTGCGATAGGCGAAGGAGGTCACGAACACCACCAGGCCGCGCTCGCTCTCCAGCCCGAAATGGCCGAGCAGGGTGCGCTTGAATTCGGCCGGCGGCAGGCTGGTGGTATCGATAACCAGATCGGCGCGGGCCCGCAACGGCGAGACCAGGACCCGTTCGTGATGAATGCCGTCCAGCAGCGGCCGGTCGGTGGCCAGCGGATGGCGGCGACGGCTTTCGGTGTAGCGGCGACAGAGCACGTCGTCATCGCAGTCAAGGAACAGCATCCGCACGTCGAGATCGGTTTCGGCCATCAGGCGGTCAACGGCGGCCAACACCGGCTCCACCCCGAAATCCCGGGTGCGGATATCGACGCCAAGCGCCAGCGGCCGCGCCACGCCTTCGCCCCGGCGGACCAGTCCGGCCACCAGCGACAGCGGCAGATTGTCCACCGCTTCCCAGCCCTGGTCTTCCAGGGCCTTGAGCGCAAGGGTCTTGCCCGCACCCGACAGCCCGGTGACGATGACCACCCGTCCGCGCCCCTCGCTGGAGGGGAGAGCCGGGTCCGAAGCCACGCCGGAGGGGGTGCAATCGTTCATCACGTCCGCATTATATCTCGCGTTGCCGAAAGCATCGCAAGACGAACCTTCGCTTCGGCCGAAGCCTCGAACGGGGCCAGGGCCATCAGGGGGACGAAAATACCGAGAAACTCTGCGGTCCGGGCCTCGGGCAGCCGCTCGATGCATTCGGAGGCCACCAGATCGACCACCAGGGCCAGCGGCACCTCGGCGCAGTAGGGCAGGCGCACGATCCCCAGCCCCCGCACCTCGATCATACCGGCGATAGTCTGGGGGGCACGGGCGGCAAGGCGGCCGCCCTGGGGGAACAATTCGGTCTGGTCGTCGGCCACCAATTGGGCTCCGCCCTGGATCAGCCGCAGGGCCAGATCCGACTTGCCGCTTCCCGACGGGCCGCGAATCAAGATTCCATGCCCGGCGATCTCCACCGTGGTGGCGTGAACGAGAATCATCACGAAAGGGTGGAGCCGAGCCGAGCCCGAGTCAAGCGCGGTGGGACTCATTTCGTTGTCCCTCGCCGGGCGCTCGCACCCGCAAGCTTGGCCGCCGCCCGCCATAACTGCGGCTGAAAGCGGGCGCGTCAGTTCCGCTCGGACTTGCGCATCTTGGGCGATTGCGGGTCCTGGCCGAGATATAGCGGCCATTCGCCGCCGGCCACGGCCTCAAGGGTCCCCGCGTTCTGCCCCAGCCGGCTCTGATAAATCCAATAGCTGGTCATCACCCGCTGGACGAAGGTCCGGGTTTCACGCGACGGCAGGCTTTCCACGAACAGCAGCGGGTCGTCATTGTGGCGGATGACCTGGAGCCAGCGCCCGAGATTACCCGGCCCGGCATTATAGGCGGCAGCCATCATCATCAGATTGCCGTTGACCGGATCATCAGACAGCAGCTTGGCGACATAGCGCTGGCCCAGACCGAGGTTGAACTCGGGATCGGCCAGCCGGTCGCGGGCATTGCGGCCGCCACCGATGGCGGCGGCGGTGGCCGGCATCAGCTGCATCAGGCCGCTGGCCCCGGCACCACTCCTGGCCTTGGGGTTGAACGAGGACTCCTGGCGCACCAGGGCGTAGACCAGCGCCTTGTCGATCTGCCAGCCGCCATTGGGGGTCCAGCCGGGGACCGGGAAGGCGGCGGCGTCGGGCACACGGCCGTTTTCGCGCGGCAGCGAACCGCCCAGGCGCACCGCCAGGGCCGGCATCTGTCCGGCGGAGGCCAGGACCAGCATGGACTGATGCACCGCCTTGCCCACATTGGGGTAAAGCTTGCGCAACTCGTCCTCGGCGGCCCCGGTATCACCCAGCTGCAACAGCCCCAGCGCCCGGCGCGCCGCCGGCACCCGCATCAGCAGATCGGCATCGCCTTCGGTAAAGGGGGCCACGTCCCAGGAGAACTGGGTCGTATAGCCCAGCTCCGCCCGGGCCATCAGGCCGTAATAGGTGCGGGGATAAGTGGCGGCCAGCTCCAGCCAGTGATTCATGGCCTCGGGACGGTGGCTGACCAGATTGGCCCGTGCGGCCCAGAAGGCTCCGGCGGCGGCCAGCCAATCCTGGCCCTCGGCATTGTTGGCCACCTCCTCGAAGTGGCGGCGAGCCTGATCGGGCATGCCCTGGCGCCATTTTGCCAGACCGGCGATCCAGTGGGCGGCGGGCAGCTGTTCGCCCGATCGCTCGGCCGAGGCGGCAGCCAGTTCGACGGCCCGGTCATCACGACCGCCGGCGAAGTGATCGGCGGCGACCATCAGGCGTAGCCGGTCGAAATCCAGCGGCGCCAGCACCTGGCCCTCGGCGGAGGCCAGCATGGCCTCTGCCCTGGCGGTTTCGTCGTCGCGGAGCGCCTGGCGCAGCTTCGCCTTGAAGCTCCGGACCTTGGGCGAGGCCTCCTCCAGGTTGAAGGCCACCTCTTCCCAGGCCGCACCATCGGCCTCGGTATCGATGCCGGTGCCGGTCAGAGCCCCCCGCATCGGGTCATGCAGCCCGCCGGCACCCTTGGCGCCCTTGGCCGACAGCGCCAGCTTATGGATGGCCTCGGCCTGGGGCAGATCGGCATAGGCGGCCAACCAAGCGCGCAATTCCTGGAACTTGGGCTTGGCACCGGGGGCCAGCAGACGCTGGGCCAGGACATGACCTTTCAGCAGCTCGTCCCTGAGATTGCCCAGCTCGCGGTCGGCGGCGGCGCTCTGGCCATGAGCCTGCAGCGCCAGAACACGCTTGTAGATTTCGAGATCGGCCGCCGACAGGGGCTTGGGCAAAGGCGCCACCTGAGCTTCGCGCGCCGAGCCGGGCATGATTGCGGCGGTGCGCGCGCCATCAGCGGCGGCGACCTGCACGGGAGCCGTACGGGCGGAGACGGAAGGAACCGCGCCGGACCGGGCGCGTTCGCCGGCCAGGGACGGGGATGTCGCAGCCATGATCGCCAGCATCACTGCCGGGAGGAGCCTGTCGCGCAAGGCTGTTCTCCTCTTAGGGCGAACGGACATCCGATGAACGGGGAAGCCAGCTCGCTCCTGGTTATCGACAAAACCAATCGCGGTCACCGGTTTTATAAATGACCCTTGCCGGCCGGCGCAACCCAAAAAGGGGTTAAAATCATAAACAGCATGTAAAAGTCTTTTATAAAACAACGCGTTATAAGGCGAAAGTTTTTCGGGCGCCCCGCTTCGGCCGCGTCCATAATGTCCGACATGATCGTTTCCGCCAGTTATCGAACCGACATTCCCGCCTTTTATGGCACTTGGTTCCTCAACCGCTTTCGCGCCGGCTGGGCCAAGGCGATCAATCCCTATGGCGGGCAGATTTCCACCATTCCCCTGCGTGCCGGGGTGGATGGCTTCGTGTTCTGGACCCGCAATGTCGCGCCGTTCCGGGCGGCGCTGGACGAAGTTCGCCGCGCCGGACTGCCCTTCGTGGTCCAGTACACCGTCACCGGCTATCCCCGGGCGCTGGAAATCGCGGTGGTGGACGCAGCGCGGTCGCTGGCGCTGATGGCGGAGCTGGCTGCGCGCCACGGCGCCCGGGCGATGGTCTGGCGCTACGATCCGGTCGTGGTGTCGTCGCTCACTCCGCCAGCCTGGCACGAGGAAAATTTCGCCGCCCTGGCCGAGCGGCTGGAGGGCGTGGTGGATGAGGTTTCGGTGTCCTTCGCCAATATCTACCGCAAGACCGAGCGCAATATGCGGGCCGCCGCCCGCGCCCATGGCTTCACCTGGAATGACCCCGACCGGGACGCCAAGCAGGACTTGCTGCACCGGCTCGCTGAACTGGCCAGCGCCCGGAACATCGCCCTGACTCTATGCTCACAGCCCGATCTGCTGATCCCCGGGGTCGAGCCGTCGCGTTGCGTCGATGCCCGCCGCCTGGAATCCGTCGCCGCCGGCTGGGGCCTGCCCCGGCCGGTCAAGGCCAAGCCCAAGGGCAACCGCCCCGGCTGCGCCTGTTTCGAAAGCCGCGACATCGGCGATTACGACACCTGCCCGCACGGCTGCGCCTATTGCTATGCCGTCAATACCCGCACCCTGGCAAAACGGAGGTATCGCGACCACGATCCAACCTCCGAATTCCTGGTGCCGCCCTCCGGAGATACGGCGACAAAGGCAGAGCCGAGGCTGTTTTGAGCGGTATTATTGCCGCACGGAAATATTCATCGCACTGCAACATGTTAATAAGTGTAAACAAATTGATACTAAAGCGTATTTGTGAATCGAAATCCGCTGGGGCTATAGTCAAGCATAAGGTCAGATTCGGAGAAAGGGGACGCACATGCTTTTAAGCGCATTCAAGTCCGTCCAGACCCCGATCGATCTGCGCAAGGCCCGCCCCGGTGGGCCATTGTTCGGAACGCGCGGCTCCCGGGCAGGGGCGTTTTTCATGGGCAATGCCGAACCGTCCTTGGACGAGGTGATGGGGGATCCCATGATTCTCGGTCTGATGGCGCGGGACGGCGTTCCCGTGGCATCGCTGGAAACCTTGATCGCCACGGTCCGCGACCGCCTGCGCTGAGACTGTCTGATCCGAGATTGCCTCCACCCGGGGCGGACCCTTTCCAGGGTCGTCAGGCATCATCCTTGGCTTCGCCACGGGTGAGTCCTGATGTATCGACGGACCCTTATACCGCCGAGCCCTCGACCGGACTCGTCATGCCCTTCGACCACCAGGAGGAGGGGTCTCGTTCTGGCGCGGCGCTCCAGAACGGGCACCGGCGTTCCAGGCGGAGATCCCCTCGGCTGCGCTCGGGATGACAAAAGTCAGTTCGAGCGCTCGCCGGTATTACTCCTCATTTCCCTTTCCTTTCCAACACGACTGAACGGCGCCACGGCGCCGCCGTTTGTCAGCATTGCGAAAGGTTAAACCGGATGAATACCTAATCAGGGCGGCGGGCTTGACTGAAACCACTCCCTTTGGTACGGTATAGGATGAAATACTCGTCTGTTCGCTGCGCCGGAGAGTCCGGCTCTCAAAAAGGGTGACGCCATGAAAATTGTCGCCGGCCTCTTCCTCGCCTTGACCTGCCTTGTCCAGCCGGCCCTGGCCGAAGACCGATTTCCCCCCCTGGTTCTCGAGAAGATGACGCCGGAGCAGAGAGTTGTCGCCGACTCCATCCTGACCGGTCCACGCGCATCCCTGGTGGGACCGTTCAATGCCTGGCTGCGCAGCCCGTCCCTGGCGGATCGGCTGCAGCAGGTGGGGAAATACATCCGATTCGAAAACTCTCTGCCGGCCCGGCTCAGCGAATTTGCCATCCTGATCACGGCGCGGACCTGGACAGCGCAGTTCGAGTGGTATGCCCACCACCCGCTGGCGATGAAGGGCGGCCTCGACCCCAAGATCGCCGACCAATTGGCCCTGGGAAAGCGCCCCGTCGGCATGAAGGACGACGAGGCGGTCGTCTATGACTTCGTCACGGAGCTCTACCGCACCCGTACGGTGACCGAGGCTACTTTCCAGAACGCCAACAAGGCATTGGGAGAGCAGGGCGTGGTCGATCTGATCGCCACCTGTGGATATTACGATATCGTATCCATGACCCTGAACGTGGCCAAGGTCCCGGTTCCGACCGACAGCCCCATCCCGCAATTGCCGATTCTCAAGGACGAGCCGGCGGGGCCCCCGGCCGGTGGTGCTCAGAAAGCCTCCAAAGCCAGCAAAAAATAAGGGGCGGATGGAGGGCATTGCCTTGGTGTTTTCCTACGCCGGTGGCCATCACCGGGAGGGGAGCCCCTTTAGGTGATCTTGAAGAAATTCTTGATCAGCGACACGAGGCTTGAAACATCGCCGGCGCGGCAATCCGCCCGGCCAGGGCCGGATTTACCCGCAGGATCGGCGTTATACCAAGGCTCGATGAGCAGAACTCATCTGGCCTTGGTTAGGCGCAACGCGCCGCGCGGCTTATGCCGCGGGAGGCCAGGGTTTTGGAGAAACCCGCCCGCCGCTTGAGGGCCTCGTTGATCGGTT
>Ga0265313_10000314_pt1 | contig 52784 bp, 44 predicted proteins | sample 4123metaG_FD_203122 | JGI IMG/M metagenome (GOLD analysis project Ga0265313, IMG submission 203122) | Rhizosphere microbial communities from Carex aquatilis grown in University of Washington, Seatle, WA, United States - 4-1-23 metaG | ecosystem: Host-associated > Plants > Roots > Rhizosphere >... | reverse complement strand
CCGCTCGACAGATTGCCGTAGATCGCGGTCTCGGCGGCGTAGCCTCCCATGAGCACCCGCAGCTTCGCTTCGAGCTCGGGCTCGGTCACGATGTGCCGATCGTTGCTCGCCCATTGCTGAGTCGCGCCGAGCGACATACCGCGCGGAAGGATCGACACGCGCCGCAGCGGCTCCGCGTGCTCGCTGAAATGCGCGACGATGGCGTGGCCGGCCTCGTGCGTCGCCACGCGACGCCGCTCGGCCGGGTCGAGCAGTGCCTCGCGCGGATCGCCGAGAAGAATCTTGTCCATCGACGTGGAGAAGTCACGCTGCCCAACCGCGTCCGCGCCACGCCGAACTGCCGCCAGCGCCGCTTCGTTGCAGAGGTTCGCCAGGTCCGCGCCGCTGAAGCCGGGGGTCGCGCGCGCGAGGTCGATGAGCGAGACGTCGGGCGCCAGGGGCTTGTGCCGCGTGTGAACGCGCATGATGGCCAGGCGGGCTTCGCACTCCGGGCGATCGATGATCACGCGCCGGTCGAAACGGCCGGGCCGCAGCAGGGCCGGATCGAGGACGTCGGGGCGGTTCGTCGCCGCGACCACCACGGTGTGGTCGTTGGGCGTGAAGCCGTCCATTTCCGACAGGAGCTGGTTGAGCGTCTGCTCGCGTTCGTCGTTCCCTCCGCCCAGCCCGGCGCCGCGCGAGCGCCCCACCGCGTCGATCTCGTCGATGAAGACGATTGCCGGCGCGGCCGCCTTCGCCTCGTCGAACAGCTCGCGCACGCGCGCGGCCCCCACCCCCACGAACAGCTGAATGAACTCCGATCCGTTGACGTAAAAGAAGGGGACCTCCGCTTCGCCAGCGACCGCACGCGCCAGGAGCGTCTTGCCCGTGCCGGGGGGGCCCACGAGGAGCGCTCCGCGCGGGAGCTTCCCGCCGAGCCGCTGGAACCGCTCGGGCGTGCGCAGAAAATCGACGACCTCCTGAAGGTCGCGCTTGGCGTTGGTCAGCCCAGCGACGTCGTCGAAGCGCACGCGCACGTGGTCCTGCCGCTCGAAGCGGTGAGGACGTCCTTTTAGGATGCTTTGAAGTGGCGAACCGACTCCGGTGATCGCGCCGCGCGCCCGGCGGGCGAGCCAAGTCCACGCGCCTAGCACGAGCACCCATGGAAGGAGCGTGACCATCAGCGGCCCCCAGAACGAGGGCTGCTCTGGTTCCGCCCGCACGTCCACCCTCTGCCGCCGCAAGAGTGGGAGCAACTCCTGATCCTCCAGCGCGGGAAGCAACGTCGAAAAGTCTCGGACCGATCTGCCGTCGACCTGCTCCGGCTCCTTGAGCATTCCGGTCACGCTGTGCCCGTTGATGGTAACCCTCGCCAGATGACCCTGCTCCGCCAGCGCGTAGAAGCTCGAGTAGTCGATGATCGTCCCGACGGGTTTGCGATCCGCGAGAACTTCGGACCCGAGAAGGAGTGCCACGAGAAGGAGGGGAATCGCCCACCTCAACCATATGAGCGAGTCCGATCCCTTCTTGTCGCGGCTGTCGTCCGGCATCCCGATGCCGGGCCGTAGCGCGAAGCGTGCCGTGACCAACCGTTCGACAGCTCCTCCCAAGTGCGGCAAGCGCCTTGCTCTCGTCCCTCGGGCGAGGTCCGCCGTATGAAACCATTCACGGTCCCGATCGCAGTCGCGCTGGCGCTGGCCTCGGCGGCTCCGGCTTCTGCCCGAGAACCTCAGGCGTCGGCGAAGATCGTTTTTCGAAACGACTTGCCGGGCACCTACGAGCTCCGCCGTGTAAGGCTCTGGGTCGACGGTGCGCTGCTTCACGAAGGCTCCCGCTCGTTCGACGCGTCCCTCGCGCCGGGCACGCACGTCGTCTCGATTGCCGCGGAGTACCGGATGCGTGACCCGCTTCTCCCTTACGTGCGGGGCTATTCCATTCAGCTGCGGTCGGCCGAGCGCGTCCGATCGGCGCCCACGCGCACCGTCATCGCTCGAGCTCAGGAGTCCGGTGGAGTGACGACACCGATCGAGCGGCGCGCACGTATCGCCTGGCGCTAGTGCTTCCCCACCAATGACTCTGGTGTCGCAGGCAGTCGCAGCGATCGTTACGCTCGCGTTTCGGCCGAGCTGGACGGAGACGCTGGCTATTGGAAAGAAGAGGTCGCGCGCAGGCGCGCTCGGGAGCGGCCACGGCCAGGCGGGGGCCGAGGGCGGGCTACCGACGACCAGCAACCTCAAATCGAAGTCGAGAGTCACATTGAACAAACCGTTGTCGACGTCCCTCAAGGCCGAGATACCGGCCGACGAGGATTCGATTCGAGCGTATTACAGGAAACTCGGCAGGGTACCGCTGCTCACGCGCGAAGGAGAGGTGGCCCTCGCCCAGCGCATCGAGCAGGCAGAGAGGAACGTGGCCCAGGCGCTCGTTTCTTCGCATGTGGCTGTCCAGGAGCTGTGTCGCCTCGGAGCCGAGCTCGGAACCGGTAAGCTTCGGGCTCGGGACGTAACGCGCAACCCGGCAGACGAAGAAGAGGACGAGGCTGCGGCGCGCACGCGCCTGCTCGAGCTCTTCGAGCCGTTTCGTACGCTCGAACGCGCCGTGTCCGAGCGAGCGCGCGGGCTCGCCCCGATGCGCGTGGCGGCCCGGAAAGCGCTCGAGCAGGTACGCTTGACCCGTGCTGCCCTCCTCCGCGTGGTGGCGGCCATCCGGCGGCTGGCTCACCGAGGAGCGGTGCAGAGCCGCGCGACCGAGATGACCTTGGCCGCGGTGCGCGCGGGCGAGCGCGAGGCAGATCGGGGCAAGGCCGCGCTCATCGAGGCGAACTTACGGCTCGTCGTGTCGATCGCGAAGCGGCACACGGGGCAGGGGCTGCAAATCGCCGACCTCGTCCAGGAGGGGAACATCGGCCTGATGCGCGCCGTCGACAAGTTCGACTACAAGCGCGGCTTCAAGTTCTCGACCTACGCCACGTGGTGGATTCGCCAGTCGATCACGCGCGCCATCGCCGATCAGGGGCGGACGATCCGCACGCCAGTGCACATGGTCGAGACGGGCAACCGCCTCGCGACCGCCCGCAAACGCCTCGTGCAGTCTTGCGGCCGCGAGCCGACGATCGAAGAGCTGTCCGTCGAAGTGGGCTTGCCGATCGCAAAGGCCCAGATGGCGCTCGTGGCACGGCGGGAGCCGGTGAGCCTCGAGACGCCGGCGGGCGAGGACGACAGCGCGCGACTCGTCGACTTCGTCGCGGACACGGAGCGAGAGGACGCGCTCGAGAACCTCTTGCGCAAGCGCTTCGTCGAGGGCACGCGCGAGCTTCTCTCGACGTTGACCGCGCGCGAGGCAGAGGTGCTCCGAATGCGCTTCGGCCTCGACGGTGGCGCGGAGCGGACCCTGGCGGAGATCGGCGAGTCGTTCGACCTCACACGCGAGCGCATCCGTCAGATCGAGACCCAGGCCCTTCGCAAGCTCCGATTGCCGACGCGCGCGAAGCGACTGCGGGCGATCTTCGACGGCTGACGCGACGCCGGGGGGTGCGTACGTTACATTTTCGATGTGAATGGGGCGCGCGTCGCACTCTTCCTGGTTGCGCTGATCCCGGCGTGCGACCGCGGGTCGGCGCCGGCCGAGGGGCGCGCGGAGCCACAGCCGCCGGAGCACAGCGACGAGCGGCTCGAGCGCGAGGTACGCGCCAAGCTGTTTGGCGACCCCGAGCTCTCGGGAAGCGGTTCCATCGTTGTAATCGTCGACGGCCGGCGCGTCGTTCTGGAGGGGTGGGTCGCGTCGGTCAATGAGCGCACCCTGGCTGAGGCGGACGCCGCCACCGTGGCTGGGGTGGCAGCGGTCGACGACCGATTGCTAGTTCGTCCGAGCGGTCGCTAGAAACCTGGTGATTTTCGACGAGAGCAAGCGAGGCCGGTGGCGGGCGCGCGGAGCGTACTTCTGTACGCGAGCGCGCTCGACGCCGGGATCGCGAAGCTATCGGCGAAAAGCACCAGGTTTCTAAGGGGCGCCGTTGGCCGGGGGTACAGCCTCGGTCTTCGGCAGAGCCACAGCGTCCGCGGCGGGCGGGCGGACGCTCGCCGGACGGGGCATCTCGGAGATGCGGGCGCCTTCCTTCTTCTGCGGCTGGTCGCCGCCGACCTCGAGCTCGCATTCGCCGAAGATCACCTGCATCTTGCCTTTGAGCGGCGCAAGCTTCACCTCGAGCGACCTCGCGCGGATGACGGTGTTGTCTTTGACGGTCCCCGAGAGTTGCACGACGTCGGCGTCGAACTCCCCGGCGAGCTCTCCCTCGGAGCGCATCTCGCCGACTTTGACGTGGCCATGGACCGCGCCGCTCGGGCTGACCACCAGCGCCGGCGCGGTGAGGTCTCCTTCGATCCGCCCTTTCACTTCGATCGGGCAATCCGACGAGAGAGAGCCCTTGAACTGTGTGCCTTCTTCCACCAGCGTCTTTCGTCGCTGGGCCGCTTCCTTGTCCATCATCGCTGTCTCCCACTTTTGACGGCTCGTTCCGCGACACGTTCCTTCTTGCCTTGCTGAATCTTCATGCGCAGCATGCACCCCGGCTCGAACGCGAAGCGCGTCAGATCGGCGGACTGTTCGACCGCGCCCGTGAGCGAACCGCACGAGCTGACCACGAGCTGGGTAGGTCCGTGAATCCCAGGGGAATCGCGCTCCACGAACTTGCCGTGGACGGTGATCTTGCCGGCGCCGCGGATCTGGCACCCGGCGAGGACGCCCGCCTTGCCGATCACCAGCTCCGCATCGTCGCCGAGCGCGATCGTGCACTGCTCGAAGAGGCTCTCGATCTCGACCGACGCGCCCGCGTCGAACTCCAAATGGGCGTTGCGCAGGACGTCGCCGCGGCCGAAGTAGCGCTTCTGGGTGGCCGCTTGGCCAGAGAGCAGCGCCGCAGCGTCCGCCCCGTTCACTCGCTTGGTACCGCTGCCTTCGGCGCTGTCGTCAGCCCACTCGGCGCGGAGCCCCTGAATCGGCGACCCGGTGCCGAGCACTCCGTGGATCCGGGCGCCCGTGACGAGGGCCCCGTCCAACCGGGCGCCCGCCAGGCTGACGCGACGGAGGTCCGCGCCGGTGAGGTCGGCGTTTGTCAAGTCTGCAGCGGCGAGGGCCGCGTTGACGAGAATGGCCTCGACGAAGCGCGCCCCCTTCGCGTTGGCGCCCGTCAGCTGCGCGTCCTTGAGCTGCGCGCGGACCAGGCTCGCTTCTTCGAGGTTGGCGCCGCTGAAATTCGCGTTGGTCAGGTCGGCCTCGTCGAGCTTTGCGGTCGACAGGTCCGTCTCGCCGAGGTCGGCGTGCGCGAGGTGCGCGCCGACGAGCTTCGCGCCTCCCAGCTTGGCCGACTCGAGCTGCGCGTGGGTGAGACGTGCCCCGGAGAGGTCGGCCCCCTGAAGGTTGGCCCCCTCCAGGTTGGCGCGGCTCAAGTTCGCTCCCACCAGGTTTGCGCCTTGAAGATTGGCGCCCTCGAGGTCGGCGCTCTCCAGGTTCGCTTCGCGCAGATCGGCAGCTGCCAAGAACGCTTCGCGCAGGCTGGCGTTCTTGAGGACCGCGCGCGATAGGCGCGCTCCCTCGAAGTTCGCGCCGTCGAGATCGCATCGGCGAAAGCTGACTCCCTCGAGCATCGCCTTGGGCATCGCCAGACCGCGCAAGTCGGCGCGCTCTACTTTCTCGCCGCTCTTGATCTTCCTCAGAACTACGTCCGCCGTGAGCTCGGGCATGTCGGTTCGGACCTCCTCCTCGTCAGGGCTGCGCCGTGTACTTTTCGCGCGCTTCCTCGAGGAACGACTCGAGGTGCACGACCTTGCGCTCGAACGGAAGCCGCTCGAGCTCCTTGAGCCGCTCGACCTCGCCCAGCCGTGCGAGCACGACCTGCAGGTCGAGCAGCGTTTGGGCGCGCGCTTTGCGCAGCGTTTTGCGCTTCTCGTCGGCCTCGCGCGTCCACGACTGGGCGGCGAGCTCGAATTCGTCGTGCTCGCGGCGAAGCCGCGCGGTCAGCTCGGCGACGCGCTCGCGTTCGTGGGTGCGCGACGCGTCCGGAACCGCCGCCTTGACCTGCTCGCGGTACGCGCGAAAGCGTTCGACCACTCTCAAGGCAAGCGCTTCGCTGATGCCGGTGGTCGCGGCGATGTCGGCCGGGGTGGCGAGGAATAGCGCCTCGAGGCTCGTCAGGCCCGCGGCGTACAGCTTGTCGAGCGTGACCTTCTTCACGTCCGGGACTTGCAGCAGGAGCGACTGGAGAATGACCGCCTCGCGCTGCGTGCGATCGAGGTCCAGCGCGAACGCCTGCGGCATCAGCGTGCATAGCTCGTCGTACCGAGCGAGGAGCGCGTCGCGCCGGTCGCCGTCGATCGTTCCCCCGCCGCTCGCCTGCGCGACTGTGAGCGCTTCGGCGAAGCGATCGAGCGCCCCGCACAGCTCGCGCAGCTCGAGCTTGTCCGCCGCGCGCCGGAGCGACCGCAGCGCGGGTTCGCAGATGCCGATCCAGTCGAGCGTGGCGTCGCGCCAGCGCAGGTCGATCATGAAGTCACGCACCTGGCGAACATGGTTGACCGCGAGCTGGGCGAAGAGCACCCGAACCTCGGCCAGATCCGTCAAGGCCACGCTGTGCGAGCCCGACGCGTCGGCCGAGCCCTCGATCCTCGCGAAGCCCTCGTCGAGATCTTCCAGGCTGAGCAGCCGCTCGAACGTATCGGCGATTGAGACGTGCGCGCCCTCGTTGCTGGTCAAGTCCGGCGCGGTCGGCCGAACGGACCCGAGGGGCTCGGCACGCGGCGCGGCCGGCGAGGCAGCCTTGGGCGGCGAAGGCGCAGGCGGCGATGCGGGCGGGGGCACCGCAGCGACTGGAGCTGCCGCCGGCCACGTGGCGGCAGGCGGCGCTGGGGCGGGCGCAGCCGCCGGAGACGCGGGGCTGGGCGCGGACGCCGCGACGGGCGGACCCGCGGGCGGTCCGATGGCTATCGCCGGCATGGCCGGGCGAGCCCTGGCGGCAGCGGCGCTGTCGATGATGCGCGAGGGCACGACGGGCGGCGGAGAGGCTTTGGGCGCGGGCGGGGGATTGACTGGCGCGGCTTGCGGCGCTTGCGGAGGCGAGAGCGGGCGCTGCCCGCCGGCGCGAGGAGGCGGCGGCGCCGCGGGGCTCTTGCTCCCCGACGGATCGGGCTTCTGGGGGCCGTCCTTTGGCGATTTGGAGAAGAGACTCATCCCCTTGTGTCCACGATACCTGTGTCCACGATACCAGTTTCGCGCTCGAGCTCGATCGAAAGCGCCTGGGTCCGTGTCGATCACGTACACATTGTCCTAGTGCAGCCTCCGCTGCGCCCCTTCGGGGCTCCGCTCCGGCTGACGCGATTGGAACTGACGCGATCCAACGAACTGCACACGGGGGGAGCGCGGCCGCTCCCCCCGACCCCCAGCCGTAGTCCCGTAGTCCGCTTGCACAGCCTCCGCTGCGCCCCTTCGGAGCTCCGCTCCCCAGCTTGCTGGCTCTACTGGTGCTGGAGTGCCGGGCAGGCGGGGCAGGTGGCAACGCAGCTCGCGAAATCCAGATACGCCGACACCCCGGCCTGCAAGGTCGGATCGTCCTCGCAGACTCCGACGCAATTGAGGTCCCCTTGGGTGCACTTCTGCGTGCACGCGAGCAACGACTGGCACGTGGCGCCGCAGGACATGGCCGAGTTGCAGCAAGTCGAGACGATGCAGGGCTCGCAGTACACGTTGGTGTTGATGACGAGAAACTCGGCGCCCCCGCAAGTGCCCGGGGCGGCGCCGGTTCCGGTCCCTGCGCCCGAGTCGCCCTGATTTTCCGCTGCGCTACCCCCTCCCCCACCGGGGCTCGCGCACGCGGCATCCGGCGGCGGGACGCAGTTTCCAAGCACGGGCGGAAGCTTGCCGCTGCGCGAAGAGCACGCAACGACGCAGGCGACGACGGCAAATGAAATCGCCGCGAGGCTGCCGCGGCCCCTTTCTTTGGGGTCGCCGGTTCGATCGGGGGGGCTACGGCAACGTTTCAAGGACACGACGAATTTACCCGTTTGGCGACCTGTTGGCGACTCGAAGCCCCTTCCGATGGACCACGCCCCTGCACCCCCCTCCTTCGCCCCCTCGTGGACGCGCCTCGGCCGCACACGACTTTCCTTCGTCCCCTCGTGGACGCGCCTCGGCCGCGCACGACCTTCTTTCGTCCCTTCGTGGACGCGCCTCGGCGGCGCACGACCCTCGTCCCGGATCGGGCTGCACCGGGGAACGCTGCTAGTCTACGCTCCCCGCGATGATGGAGCCGCTGCTCGTTCTCGTGCTCCTCGCGCAAGGTGGCGCAAGCGCCTGGTCGAGCGGGCGGCCACGCGAGTGTGGCGACTCCGCCGGACGTGCCGTCAACGTGTGGGAGCGCGCCAAGTCGCCGGAGCTGAGGCGCTACTGCGATCTGGTCGCCAGCGCCTCGTCGAAGTTGGCCGGAGTCACCGTGATGGCCCAGGCCGCTCTCGATGCCGCGCACGAAGCCGACCGGGTCCTTCCCGGGCATGCAGCGCCGCGCGTTCTGGAGGGGCGTGCGCTCGCCGCGCTCGGGAGGTTCGCCGAGGCTCTCGCCGCGCTCGACGAGGGCACGTCGCGAGATCCCCGCGCGCTCGATGACCCCCCGGCTCTGCTCGCCTGGGGCCGCGCGCTCGCGCGCACCGGACGCGTGCAGGCGGCAGCGGAGGCGTACCGCGCGCTTCTCCCGCGCTCGACGACGCTTCCCACCGCGGAGCGGGTGTCCGCGGAGATCGAGGCGGCGTTCGTGGCGATGGCGCGCGGCGCAGCGGGCCTCGACGAAGCGGCCGCGGCGCTCCGGGAAGCGCTGCGCGAAGCGCAGGACGAGGCACGGGGCATCGCCGTGCTGGCGCTCGCGCTCGCGCTCGACCGCCACGGAAGCGCCGACGAGGCCCGAGCACTGCTCGCCGAGCGCCCGCGCGGCGACCCGCGCGACGCCGTGGCGTCATCGCGCGCCAAAGCGCTTCTCGCAGTGGTTCCCGCCGAGACACACGCACTCACGGCCTTCGCCTTGGAAGCGACCGACGCCGCGGGCGCGCGAGACGAATGGCAGAGCGCCATCGACCAGGCGCCGACCAGCGCGTGGGCCGCGCATGCGCGTGGCCACCTCGAGGCCCTTCGTGGCAAGCGCGAAGCCTCCGGGGCGCGCCGATGACGTCCGCGTCCGTCCGGCTCCGGGCGCGCGCGCTCCTCCTGCTGACGATGACAGGCCTGGCCGGACGAGCGCGGACGGTTCGGGCGGACACGCCGCCGAGCGCATGGGACATCGCGAAAGACCCGGCCGAGAAAGAGCGCTGGGCGCTCCACGTCCGCGTGGAGCGACTCGTGCATCGGCGCCCGATCGAAGATCTCCTGCCGTCCGAGCAGCGACGCGACGAAGAGCTGCGCCTCGAGGCAGCGCGCGTCATGCTCGAGGAGGCGGGAGCCGAGAGGAGCCCCGACGTACGCCTTCGGTTCGACATCGGAATCGTCTACGAACGCCTCGCCACCGCCCAGGGTCGAAGCGACCTGTACCAACGCGTCGTCGACGTTCTGGCGCCCGCGCTCGAAGCCGCCCCGGATCACCCGGGGACCACCTTCGCGCTCGAAGCGCTGGTCGAGACCTACGCCAAGCTCGATCGCCCGCGCGAAGAGGTCGTCGTCTCGCGGCGTTACATCGCGCGCCTGTCGGACGACCGGTCGCGCGCGCTGACGATGATGAACATGGGGGAGGCCGAGATGCGGCTCGGCCGACTGGACGACGCCCTAGGGACGTTCCGCAGCGTGCTCCAGATCTGCGGCGCCCTGCCGAACTCCAGCGCCCGCAACTCCACGTACGCCCTGACCCTCTGGGATCTCGCGGTCGCCCTCGATCGCGGAGGCGACGCACGCGCCGCGCTGGACACCGCCGCCAAGGCGGAGCAGCTCACGTGGGATGAGCTCGGCCAGCTCGGGCTGCCGCAAAGAGTGACGGGGTGGGACGCGATCCGCGACGAACAGAACGTGTTCTTCGTGCCGGAATGGGAGCGCGAGTGGTATCTGGGGCTCGGCGATGCGGCGGCCGCCGGCGCCGAACCAGACGCGCGGGCTGCCGCCGCTCTGTGGGCGTCGTCCGAGGCGCACTGGAGCACCTACGTGTCGCGGGCGGTCGCGAGCCGAGAGGATCGCTGGCTGGCGATAGCCAGGCTCCGCCACGACCGAGCGCACACCGAGCGCGTCCGCGCCGAAAAGCGCGCCGCGATGCTGCCGCGCTCGACGAAAGACGCCTCCGGCCATGTCGAAGAGCGGCCCTGACGCGCTCACCGAACGCGAAGAGCGCATCAAGAGCGCTCTGGACGACATCCGCGCCCGCTGCGACGTGCGCGCACGCCGCGAAGCCGATCCCGTGGGCTTCGTCCACGACTATGCGGAGCCGCACGACCGAGAGCTCGTGGCTCTCCTGGCGGCCTGCATCGCGTTCGGCAACGTCAAAGCGATCCGCGCCAAGATGGACGACCTCTTGGCGCGCCTGGGCCCCCATCCCGCGCGCCTCGCCGACGGTCCGCCGCGAGAGGTCTTGGCCCGTCTCCGAGGGTGGAAGCATCGGGTCTTTCGCGGCGACGACGTCGCGCGACTCCTCGTCGGCGGCCGCCGCGTGCAACGGGAGCATGGATCGCTCGGTGATCTCTTCGAGGCGGAGCTGCGACGCACGCGGTCGCTGCGCGAGGCCCTCGGCGCATGGTGCGACGCGATCCGGTCGGCGGGGGGCCTGCGCCGCGGGGGTCCCCGCCGCGGCCCCGGCCACTTGCTCCCGGATCCGCGCGGCCCGAGCGGCAGCAAGCGGCTCTTGCTCTTTCTTCGATGGATGGTGCGCGCACCCGACGGCGTAGACCTCGGCCTCTGGCGAGTGGACCCGGCCGCGCTCGTCGTGCCCGTGGACGTCCACATCCACAAGCTGGCCTTCAACCTCGGCTTCACGCGACGAAAGACCACCTCGTGGCGAACGACGGAAGAAATCACGGCCGCGCTCGCGCGGTTCGACCCGGCCGATCCGACGAAATACGACTTCTCCCTCTGCCACATGGGAATGCTGCAGCGCTGCCCGTCGCGGCGCGACGCGGCTCGATGCGAAGGCTGCGGAGTCAAACCGGTGTGCATCCACTGGAGCGCCGCGCGCGGGCCCGGCCGAGGCGCCGGCAGCGGCTGAAACGGCAGCGGCCGGCGCCGTCATGTCTGGTATGGGTGAAGACGCGGCAAATGAGCGAAGGACAGCACCGAGAGCTGGATCTCGACGCGGTTCGCACGGACGGCTGGTTCGAGCGGATCGGCGAAGGGATCGGGTCGTTTCAGGCGCTCTGCGAAATCATCGGCGAGCGCTTTTTCGCGTTTTCGATCATCGTGGGCGCGCGCATCACTGCGCTCACGGTGGACCGGCGCAACCCGGATCTGTCGCTTGTCGATTTCGTCGTGGGCATCAGCGAATCGGACGAGGCGCTCGAGCCGCAGCGCCTCACGCTGGCCGACTTCCGGCGTCGCCTCGCCGGAGCTCTCCTGGTCGAAGACGACAAGCCGGTCCCCGCGCCGACGCGGGAGACGGAGATCGAGCCGATCCAGCTCTACATCGGCGTGCGCTATCTCCTTCTCGCGCCGCTCTACGGTTACTCGCTCCAGAAGCTGATCCTCGGTGGCAACGAGCCGGCGCAGCTCGTCGTCTTGCACGACGGAGTTCAGGAGACGCACGAGCTCGACGCCTTCCGCTTGCGCATGCGCGCGCTCGTGCGCGAAGAGCTCGATCGTGTCGGCACCGCGTCGCGCAGCGCCATCGACCTCTCCAAAGTCAGCGACGCCGAAGCCGCCGCCTCGCGCGCCGAGTGGACCCGCGTCGTGCAGCTGCTGGGGAGCTGGCCGGCGCCGCTCGCGATCTTTCTGCGCACGCCCGAGGGGCAGCTTCTGACTCCGGACGCGCGCGGCCTCATCGCCAAGGGGCTAGGGCTCCTTGGCAGCGCGTGCGTCCACCTCGGGCAGACCGAACAAGCCGAAGAAGTCTTGCGCATCGGCATTCAATATGCCCAGGAGGGGGTCGCGGCCGCGGACCTCTTTCGACGCCTGGGAGAAGCGCTCCTCCAGAACGATCGGCCTGGCGAGGCCATCGCCCCCTTGCGACGCTCGCTCGCGTTCGGGGGGGCGCCGGCCGACGTCAGCTTGCCGCTCGCCCGCGCGTTTCTCAGGCGAAAGAAGTGGGTGGCCGCGTACGCGTGCCTCCGCGACGCACTGAAGGCGGGCGTCGGCGAGCGCGACCTCGCCGACGAGCTGCACCAGGTGGAGACGGCGCTGGGACTTCCGCTCACGGGCTGGAAGGCGACGGTGGCGCAGTCGAAGAGTTAGTTCGTTGGGCGGCTGAACCCGGCGTTGACACGATTGGCGGCGAGGACTAGAAAAACCCCGGCTTTTCGCGCGATAGCCGCGCGCGCCCGCCTGCCCAACCGTAACGCGAGGCAGCGGGCAGACCACGAGACCGAGTCCACCTCCACGGGCCGCCATGATCGCCACGTATGCGCCGATGTTCCTGCTTCTCGCGACGGCGTTTCTCATCGCCTCCGTGTTCTGGGGCGCCGCTACGTACCTCGGTCGTCACAAGAATCCGGTCGGCGCGAAGAATGCACCGTTCGAGTGCGGAAGCGAAAGCACGGGCGGCCACCTCCGGCTCTCCGTGAAGTTCTATTTGACGGCGATCCTGTTCGTCGTCTTCGACATCGAGGCAGTGTTCGTCTATCCGTGGGCCATCCATTTCCGTGACCTCGGATGGCTGGGGCTCGCCGAGATGCTCAGCTTCTTGGCCGTCATCGTCGTCGCACTGGTCTATGTCTGGAGAAAAGGAGCGCTCGAATGGGAGACGTGAACCGTTCGCTCACCCTCGAGGGCAGCGAGCAAGGCTTTGCGACGACCAAGGTCGACGCGCTGCTCGGCTGGGCGCGCAAGTACTCGCTCTTCATGTATCCGTTCGTCACGGCGTGCTGCGGAATGGAGTTCATGGCCCTCACCAGCCCGCGATTCGACGTCGCGCGGTTCGGCGCGGAAGCACCCCGGTTTTCGCCGCGTCAGAGCGACCTTCTATGGGTCGTCGGCACGATCAGCCAGCGTCAGGCGCCCGTGCTCAAGCGGATCTACGAGCAGATGATGGATCCGAAGTGGGTCATGGCCTTCGGCACGTGCGCGTCGACCGGCGGCTTTTACGACAACTACACGACGGTGCCCGGGATCGACAAAATCATCCCGACCGACGTCTATATCCCCGGTTGCCCCCCGCGACCCGAGGCCGTCCTCGACGGGCTGATGCTCCTTCAAGACAAGATTGCCCGCAACGAGCGACGCCCAGGTGTGGTTAAGCCGCGCTTCGACCCCGCCCACAACGTCGCGGGGCTCGTCCACCTCCGGCGATCGGCGACCGACGCTCGCGATCTCGTGCCGGCCTTGCGCGACAAGGAAGCAAAGGCCCTCGCGCCCCACGGCGGGCGGGAGGCATGAGGTGAGCCAAGTTGTTCTCGACAAGCTGCGAGAGCGCTTCGGCGCGGCGGTCTTGGAGACGCACTCGCAGCTAGGCGACGACACGGCGGTCGTCGACCCCTCGAAGTGGAAAGCCATCTGCGCGTTTCTGCGTCAGGACCCGGCGCTCGACTTCGACCTGCCGGTCGACCTCTGCGGCGTGGACTACCCCGACCGGGCGCCGCGCATGGAGGTCGTGATGCACCTTTATTCGATCTCGATGCGCCACCGCATTCGGCTCAAGACGCGCGTCGGCGACGAGGACATGGCCGGCGCAGAGCTGGACAGCGTGACGTCGATATGGCCCGGCATGAACTGGCTCGAGCGCGAAGTCTTCGACATGAGCGGCGTGCATTTCCGCGGTCACCCCGACCTGCGCCGCATCCTGATGTATCCGGAGTTCGAGGGGCACCCGCTCCAGCGAACGTACGCGGCGGATCGCACGCAACCGCTGGTGCCCTATCGCACCGAAGCGGAAGCGGGGATGCCCCTCCACAAGCTGGAACCGTTCGGGCCCGACGAGGGGATGCCCTTCGGCCGTATGCCGCCGAGGCCGGAGGACGACTGATGGAACCGCTCGACATGGAGCTCGAAGAAGGCGAGCTCGAGCTGCCGGCGGAGCCGATGCACTTGAACCTCGGGCCGTCGCACCCCGCGATGCACGGGACCGTGCGCATCGTGCTCGAGCTGTCCGGCGAGACGATGGTCAAGGCCGACGTTCAGGTCGGCTACCTGCACCGCGGCTTCGAAAAGATGTGCGAGCGCGGGACCTGGGCGCAGGTCTTCCCGTACGTCGACCGCCTCAACTACGTGTCGCCGATGCTCAACAACGTCGGGTACGCGCTCGCCGTCGAAAAGCTCTGCGGCCTCGTCGTGCCCGAGCGGTGCCAGTGGTATCGCATGGCCCTCGGCGAGCTCGCGCGGATCAGCGACCACCTGACGTGCGACGGCGCGATGGCCATGGAGCTCGGCGCGATCACGCCGTTTCTGTGGTTCGTCAAGGCGCGCGAGATGGTCTGGGACATCCTCGAAGAGGAGACCGGCGCCCGCCTGACGCACTCGTTCGGTCGCATCGGCGGCATGGCCAATCCTCCGAGCCGGGATTTCAAAGGGCTCTGCCGGGCGGCGCTTCCGAAGATCGTCGGCCTGGTCGAAGAGGGCGAGCGGATGCTCCTCAAAAACCGCATCTTCATCGACCGCCTCGAGAACGTCGGCGCGATCAGCGGCGCCGACGCCGTCGCGCTCGGCTGGACCGGCCCGTGCCTGCGAGCGACCGGCGTCGCCTACGACATTCGCAAGGCTCACCCGTACCTCAAGTACGACGAGGTCGACTTCGACGTCCCAGTGGGCACGAAGGGCGACACGCTCGACCGGTTCCTCGTACGACTGGGCGAAATCCGACAAAGCCGGCGCATCATCGAGCAATCGATCGATCGCATGGCCGACGATGGCCCCATCTCCTGCGACGACCCTGCCGTGGTTCTCCCCGACAAGATGGCGGTCTACACGACCATCGAAGCGACGATTCAGCACTTCAAGCTGATCATGGAGGGCGCCAAGATCCCCAAGGGGGAGGTGTACTCGTACACCGAGGGGGGGAACGGCGAGCTTGGCTTTTACTTGGTGTCCGACGGGAGCGGCACGCCCTACCGGGTGCGCATTCGCCCGCCGTGCTTCCAGATCACCGGCGGCCTCTCGAAGCTGCTCGAGGGCCGCATGCTGAGCGACATCGTGCCGACGTTCGGTTCGCTGAACATGATCGGCGGCGAGTGCGACCACTAGCGAATCTCGAGTTTCTCGCCCAGGACGCTTCCACCCATGCCCACTTTCAAACTCGACGGCAAAACCCTCCCCTTCGAGCCGGGTGACACGATCATCCGGGCGGCGTGGCGGCAGGGCATCGAGATACCGCACTACTGCTGGCACCCCGGTCTGTCGGCGCCGGCGAACTGCCGAATGTGCCTCGTCGACATCCAGCCCAAGCCCGGGCAGCGCGGCCTCACGCTCGACGTGCTCGAATGGGACGCCAAGGCGGGCGACTACGTTCCACGGCAGAAGCCCAAGCTGCAGCCCGCGTGTTACGTCGCCGCGGCCGACGGCATGGAGGTGCTCGCCGACACGAGCGAGCACGTGCGCCGCGCGCGCCACGACGTCCAAGAGTTTTTGCTCCTGAACCACCCGGTCGACTGTCCCATCTGCGATCAGTCGGGTGAGTGCAAGCTGCAGGACTACTGGCTCGACTACGGGCGATACACGAAGCGCATGCGCGACGAGCCCGTGCACAAGCCGAAGGGGGTCGTGTTCGGGCCGACGATCGTCTACGACGGCGAGCGCTGCGTCATGTGCACGCGATGCGTCCGCTTCATGGCCGAAGTGGCCAAGGATCCTGTGCTCGATATGCGCGAGCGCGGCAACCTGAACGAGATCATCGTCGCGCCGGGGCGTCAGCTCGACGGGCATTACACGTTCATGACCGAGCACGTCTGCCCGGTCGGCGCGCTGACCACGAAAGACTTCCGCTTCAAGGCCCGCGTTTGGTTTTTGAGAACAGCGAGTGCGATCTGCCAGGGCTGCGCGACCGGCTGCAACGCGTACCTCGACTACGATCCGCGCAACAACAAGGCCTACCGGTACCGGCCGCGCGACAACGAAAAGGTCAACAAGTTCTGGATGTGCGACGAGGGGATGCTCTCGTACAAGGCGGCGCACGACGGGCGAGTCCTCGAGGCGAAGGTTCGAGGAGTGGCCACGTCGGCGAGCAAGGCGCTCGACGAGATCAAGGCCGTATTCGCGGGGGTGGCGCCGAGCTCGGTGGCCATCGTGCTCAGCGCGGAGCACTCGCTCGAGGACAACTGGGCGCTCTACGAGCTCGGAACGGTGCTGCTGGGCGGCAAGAACGTCTATTTCACCGGGCGCCGCGAGGGCTACCACGACGACATCCTGATTCATCGGGACAAGAACTCGAATTCGAGCGGCGTGCACATCATCGCGCCGGTGGCAAAGCCGCTTCGCATGTTGCTCGACGACGTGGGCGCGTCGCGGATCACCCACGTGATCGCGCTGGGCGGCGCCGCTCCGGTGGATCCCGAGGCGCTCGGCGCCGCGACGATGGTCACGATCGCCGCGCACGAGGGGCCGCTCTCGCGCCTTGCGGTCGTCCTGCTCCCCGCGACATCGTGGGCCGAGCATTCGGGAACGTACGTGAATGCCAAGGGCGTGCGCCAGGTGAGCGAGAAGGCGCTCGAGCCGCTCGGGGTCAGCAAGCCGGCGTGGCAGTCGGTCGCCCAGATCGCCGCGGCGCTCGGATACGAGGCTTCGTGGACGAAGCTACAAGAGATAAGGGGGCGGCTCGCCTCCAAAGGCGTGGCGAACAGCGCGAGGCCTCCGGCGGCCATCCCCGCCGAATAAGGCACTACCCAACCGAAATGCTTCTTATGAGTGGGTCGAAACCATGACCGCGATGCAGTTCATCTGGACGATGATCAAGATCCTCATCATGGTCGGGTTCGTCCTGAACCTCGCGGCCATCCTCACCTGGGCCGACCGGCGCCAGAGCTCGATGATCCAGGACCGCATCGGCCCGAACCGGGCGGTGGTCAAGATCTTCGGCAAAGAGTTCCGGCTCGCCGGGCTCCTTCACCCGGCGGCCGACGGCTTGAAGTTCTTCACGAAGGAAGACTTCATGCCCCCCCGCGCCGACCGGCTGCTCTTCACGCTCGCGCCGATCATGGCGATGGGAATGGTCTTCACGCTCGTCGGCACCATCCCGTTCGGCGACACCGTCTGCCCGCGCCTGTTTCACCTGCACCTCGTCGCGCACTGGCCGATCATCGAAGGGCCGTCGGCGCAGCGCTGGGGCACTTGCTCGCCCGACGTCAAGAATGGTCTCTACCCCATCGAGCTCATGGTCGCGCCGCTGGGGGCGGGCATCCTCTACGTGTTCGCGATGTCGGGACAGGGGATCATCGCCGCGGCGATCGCCGGCTGGTCCAGCGACAACAAATTCAGCCTGTTGGGCGCGCTCCGCGCAGCGAGCCAGATGGTCTCCTACGAAGTCACTCTGGGCATGTCGCTGATCGGCGCGATGATGATCTACGGCACGGTGCGCCTCGACGAGATGGTGCGCTGGCAGGACAACCACGCGTGGGGCATCTTCGTGCAGCCGCTCGCGTTCGTCCTTTTCTTCACCGCCGCCGTCGCGGAGAACAAGCGCATCCCGTTCGACTTGCCCGAGGCCGAGAGCGAGCTCGTGTCCGGCTACTTCACCGAATACGCCGGGATGAAGTTCGGGATGTTCTACTTCGCGGAGTACGCCGAAGTCGTCACGGGTTCGATGCTGCTGGTCACGATCTTCCTCGGCGGCTGGACGCTCCCCTTCTTCCACCGCGACGGGCTGACGATCGAATTCGGCACTCTGCGGCTCCTGCAGATTCCCGTGTCGCACGTGTGGATGACTCTGCTCGGGGTTCTCACGTTCTTCGTGAAAGTGATCCTCGTCTGCTGGATGCAGGTGTTCGTGCGGTGGACGCTTCCGCGCTTTCGGTACGACCAGCTGATGAAGCTCGGCTGGCGCATGCTCTTGCCGGCGTCGCTCGCCAACATCCTTGTGACCGGGGTCGTGTGGCTCGCGCTCGACAAGGCGGGGCCCGGGGTGAGCGACGCGCTCAAGGTCGCGGGAGACCTCTCGCAAGCGATCGTCGCGGGCGTTCTGGCCTTCCTCGTCGGGAGCTTGGTCATCGGCTTCTTCGCGCCGATCAAGCACCTACGAACGCTGCTCGGCTCGTCGGCCGAGGTGACCGCGAAGCGCGGCGGGACGAAGTCCGAACCGATGCAGGCATGAAAGGCCAACCGAATGGAAACCAGGACCTTCCCCAAGAAGCCGCCCGCAACGATGAACGCGACGTCGGTCCGGTACGCGCCGCGCGACTTCGAGACCAGAAGCTACCTCCCGGAGATCTTTCGTGGAGTCGGCGTGTCGATGAAGCATTTCTTCGACAACACGCGCGAAATGGTGCGCGGAGGCCGCCCGGATCCGGTGCTCGACCGCTTCGACACGGGCATCACGACCATCTCGTACCCCGAGCAGAAGCGGCCGTATCCAGAGCGTTTCCGGGGCATCCACCGCCTGACGACGCGCGCCGACGCGAGCGTCCGGTGCGTCGCCTGCCTGTGTTGCTCGACCGCGTGCCCGGCGCAGTGCATCTACATCGAGGCGGGTGAGTACCCGGAAGGCGACAAGCGCCGGGGCTACGAGCGCTACCCCGTGAAGTTCGTCGTCGACGAGCTGCGGTGCATCTTCTGCGGCTACTGCGTCGAGGCGTGCCCGTGCGACGCGATCCGGATGGACACCGGCATGCACGCGGTGCCGTACGACTCGCGTGATCAGCACATCTACGATCGCGATCTGCTCTTGTCGATTCCAGCGCGCGACGGGACGTACGAGACGAAGAACCCGAGGCATGAGCCGGGCGAGCCGACACATCCGGGGGTGTCGCGGCAAGCTCACCACGGATGATGCCTGCGCGGACTCGGGGCGGCCGCCATGGGTGATGGCGGCTCGCCGGTTCACACGATTTTGCAAGGGATCAGGGCGTCCTCATCGAACGAGTAGACGGCGCATAGGCGGTGATAGCCGTCGGCGATCGTCACCTTGCCGGTATGGCTGTCTCGGAACAGGAGCAGTGGAGACAATTTCTCTTCCCGGATGATTCGGGCTCGGTCTTTGTCCACGTGGCTATTGCCGACGCCCAGCAGCGGCAACTCCGACGCTCTAAAGATGTCCTTCGCCGCAAACTCCGACATCTCGGCCTGTTCCAATTTTTCGGCGACCTTCTTCGCCGTGGGTCGATCCAGAGTCAGGCTCAGGTAGGACGCTGCTGCTGGATAGTCATGTTTCTGCGGTTCGCTCAGCCACTTGATTTGCGTTCTTTCCATCGCGGCGCTCCTTTCGCGGGCGGTGAATTGGTGCAAGCGGCGAGCCCGGCCGAACGCGACCAGGCGGCGCCCAAATGACCGTACCTGGACTGGCAACGGCGACGTCGCGGCTCACGGGTTGCAGGGGTCGTGCGCAATCGGTCGGAGGAATCCTGGTGGTCGACAGAGACAAGTACGAGTTGCGCCGGCTCTTCGGCGAGCTTCTGGGCACGTTCTTTCTAGTGCTCGTGGCTGCCGGCGGCGGGATGGTCAATGCCCGATTCGGCGGACATGCGATCGGCCAGGCTGCGCTGGTGACCGCGCCGGGGCTGATGGTGGGGGCGATCATTCTGTTCATGGGGTCCGTGTCGGGCGCGCACCTCAACCCGGCCGTGAGTCTCGCATTCGCCATGCGCGGCGACTTTCCGTGGAAGCGGTTGCCCGGCTACGTCGTGGCGCAGTTTGCGGGCGCCTGTCTCGCTGCGCTCCTGCTCGTCGCGCTCATCGGCCCGCACGGGACGGCCGGGCTCACCCAGCCCGGCCCGTCCATAAGCCCTACGACGGCGATGCTCTGGGAGGCGGTCCTCACCACGGGGCTCGTGAGCGTCATCCTCGGCACCTCGTCGGGCGCGCAGAACGTCGGACAGATGAGCGCCGCAGCCGTCGCCAGCTACATCGCCCTCGCCGGTCTATGGGGCGCACCGGTGAGCGGCGCGTCGATGAACCTTGCGCGCTCGCTCGGCCCGGCCCTCGTCATTGGGGAGGGCAACGCGTGGTGGCCGTATCTCGTCGGGCCGATCGCCGGCTCGGTGATCGCTGTCGGGATCGCGTACGTGCTTCGAGGACAAGGCGGGGGGTTCTCCGGGAAGAAGGCGGCGCAAGGCGGCCTGGGATGGCTGTGGAGCCCCGGCCCGATCGCGCGTGAGAAGGCCAGGGAGTATTAGTCCGGGCTGGCACGACGATGGGCGATCGCTATCCGGCCGACTCCCTCAGGCTCTGGCCAACCACCAATCCCGTCGAGCGCTCTTCCGTCGCTTTCGCTGGGGTGACGGGCGCAGCGATCGCGATCAATGACTTTCTCTCGGGCAGATCGACGACGCGCTCGAGACCCTCGCCCGACGCGTGAACCCCCGGGAAGAGGAGGAGGTCGGAGTCGCCAGTATGGTCCTTTACCCACCCGACCGGGTCTGCGCTCTCGACTCGCTCGACGTGGATCCTCTTCGCTTTGAACGGTGACGGGGCCGTGGTCACCGACGGCCCCACGTAGACCACCGGTCGCTGGCCCGCGAGGCGGCTCGCCACTTGCACCGCCAGATCGAGGTCGCGGCTCCCTGGGTGGACCTGGTCTTCGCGGCGAGCGATGATCACGATCCGCTGGAACGCGTTGACTGCTCCGTTCGCGATGAGGACTGGAATGGGCGATCGGCCGAGCGTACGGAAAGCCTCGGCGTCCCGCTCGAGGCGATCGCGTGCTCCCGAGTGTCTCTCCGTGAGGAGCATGGTCGCCTTCTCGGCGCGCACGGTCTCGAAGAGCCCCGCCGGCACGGTCCGCGCGACTCGGAAGCACGTGCGCGATTCGAGCCCGTCCTTGGCGAGCCACTCCTCCGCCTTGTCCTTCAGTGCGCGCTGCGATTCCAGCTCTGCCTCCGATGCCTCCTCAGTCGCGAAGCTCGCGGCCAGCACGATCCCTCCGTCGCCCTCCGCCAGACGGCCCGCCACGGCGAGCAGCGGCCGGGTCGCCTCGCCCCAGACCGGCACCAGGACCGTGCGCGCCAGCGACTCGCTGCCTTCTTGCGTGCGTCCCATCTTCTTCGCGAAGAACGTGACCACGGCGGGCGTGATGACGAGCGAGGCCAGGATCACCACGAGCACGGCGTTGATCGTCTGCTTGTCGAAGATCCCGAGCTTTGCCCCGACGAGCGTGGTCGCAAGCGTCGCTGCAGCCTGCGAGCCGGACAGACCCGACATGACCCCGACCTCCGGCCATGAGAAGCCGAAGCGCCGCCCCGCGATGACCGCCGCGAGGGCTTTGCCGCCGAGCACCGCGATCGTGAAGACGAGCGCCAGGAGAAGCGTCTTCGGATCGACGAGCACCTTCGGATCGAGCAGGATTCCGACCGAAACGAGAAAGATCGGAATGAAGAGGCCCGAGCCGAAGAACTGGACTCGCTCCATCAGCGGGCTTCCCTCGGGGATCGCGCGGTTGAGACCGAGCCCGGCGAAGAAGGCGCCGACGATCCCGTCGATTCCGGCGGCCTGCGCAAGGACCGCGCCCGCGAGGAACGCGACCATGCCGAAGACGAACCGGTACGAGGCATCGGTGCCGACCCGCGCAAAGAACCAGCGCGCGACCCTCGGGAGCGCGTAAAGCGACCAGGCCAGCAGGACGACGAGCCCGATCGCGATCTCCGCGACCTGGATCCCCACGCCCCCCACCTTCTTCACACTCGCCGCAACCCCGGTGAGCACGAGGAGAGCCGACGTGTCGGTGACCGCCGTCGCGCCGACCACCGTCCCCACCGCCCGGTTTCGTGCGAGCCCCATCTGCCGCAGGATCGGATAGGTGACCAGCGTATGCGATCCCCAGTTCGACCCCATGAGCACCGCTCCCGCCCACGCGTAGCTCATGAGACGCGCGCTCGCGATGCCGAGCGAGCACGGAATGAGAAACGAGAGAACCGCGAACGTGAGCGCCGCCTTCTTCATCCTGGCGAAGAGCTTGAGATCCAGCTCGAGCCCGGCCGCGAACATCAGGTACAGCAGGCCGAAGTTGCCCCAGTTCGAGAGCGCGATCGCGTTCGTGTCCAGGATACGGATGCCGTGGGGCCCCACCAGCATCCCAGCGAGGACGAGGCCCACCATCGCCGGGAGACGGATCCGCTCGGCGAGCCTCGGCCCAAGGATGAGCGCGAGCATGAGAATGAGAAAGGCCAGAGCCGGGCCCTGGGTCACTTGCTGGGCAATGCTCTTGAGCACGTTCATGACGACCTCCTTGAGTGGCCAGCGACCCCGACGTTGCCGCGACAAGGCACTGCAACGGTCGATCCGCGAGGCTCAGGAGGTCCTGGACATGCGCCCGTCGCGGGTGCCCGCCTCGAGCAGGCCTGGCGGGGCAGAACCGGCTGGCGCTGTGGGCTAGTCGCTCGCGTGCCCGTGGTCTTGAACCTGCTTCATGATCGCGTCGAGGTTGTACGTCGCCGCGGCTTGGAGCGGCGGGTACGTCTTGAACGTCATGAGGTGCTGCTCCCAGAGCTGCTGACCGATGGGGAGGATGCTCCAGTCGTACATATAGGCGGTGCTGGGCGAGGCTAGTGCTCCGCCAAAACCCATAATCGTCTTCTGGTCCACGCCAACCGCCTGCTCGAACGGGTCGCGCTTAATGTTCTGTACCAACGTGAAGTGGAACGGCGTGAGTGGCATGAGCCAGCCGGTCGCCCCAGGTTGCGCCATCGTGTAGTACATTTTCCAATTCTTGTAGCGGACCGCGGACGGAGTCGCGCCCGAGTAATAAAAGAAGTAGTCACGGGCCGACTTCTCCGAATTGCCTTCTAGGTAGTCGCGCTGGTTGAAGCCATCGAGCGTGGTCTTCACGATACCGGGATACTTGCCCGCCTGAATCTGTTGCTTCAGCCCGTCGCCCTTCGGCCCTCCGGCGATGTCCACCAACGTGGGTAGCCAGTCGAGCGCGGCGAATAGCTGCTTCTTGACCGTGCCCGCTTGGATGTGGCCCGGCCAGCGGACCACCGCCGGGGCGCGATAGCCACCTTCCCATGCCTCGCCTTTCTGGCCCTTAAATGGAGTCACGCCGCCGTCGGGGAAGCTGATCGCCTCCGCTCCGTTGTCGGTGGTGAAGACGACGAGGGTGTTGTCGAGCTCGCCCATGTCCTCGAGCTTCTTGAGAACGTAGCCGATGTTGTCGTCCATCTGCTTCATGCCGGCTTCGTTAACGCCCCAGTCTTTGCCGCCCGACTCGCCCACCATTTCCATGTACTTGGGCGACAGCATCGTCGTGATGTGCATGCGCGCGGGGTTGTACCAAACGAAGAAGGGCTTGCCGGTCTTCTGCGGAGCGTTGCGATCGATGAAATCGATCACTTTGCTCGAAATCTCTTCGTCGACGGTCTTCGAACGCTCGAGAGTCAGCGGACCCTCGTCGTGGCAATTCTGGTTTTTCATCGTCCCGTCGGCGGACTTGCACCAGAGCACCGGACGCGGCGGGGTGAGGCACGTCTTGAGCTTGGGATCGACGGCGCCTTGGACCTCGGCGACACCCGGAATGGGAGTGTTCTTGCACGGTGGAGCGACGCTCTGCACCGTCGGGCTCTTGTTGATGTCCGGGAAACTCACCTGCTGCATGGCATCCAGGTGATAGAGGTAGCCCCAGTATTCCTGAAAGCCATGCGCCGTCGGCAGCGACTCGGTGTGGTCACCGAGGTGGTTCTTGCCGAACTCGCCGGTGGTGTAGCCGAGATCCAGCAGGAACTGCGCGAGCGCGGGGGTGCCCGGCCTCAGCCAGGACGGGCTGCCCGGCAGCTGCGGCGGAATCATTCCCGTGCGCACCGGGTACATGCCCGTGAAAAAGGCGTTGCGGCCAGACGTGCAGCTCTGCATGGCCACGTAGTCGACGAAGAGGGCGCCCTCGTTGCCGATGCGGTCGATGTTGGGCGTTTCTCCGACCATCAATCCCCGGTGGTAGATGCTCGGCTGCATCCAGCCGATGTCGTCGCCCATGATGAAGAGGATGTTCGGCTTGCGTCCATTTCCGGCGGGTGCGCCCTGGGCGGGCGCCGGCGCTCCGGCTTGCAGGGCCACCGGGATGATCTGGGAGGCAAGCAAGGCGCCTTTCCGGTCCACGACTTGATCGTCCAGAGCCGAAACGGTCTTGTTGGAATTGCAACTGACGGCGGCGGTGGCGACCGCGGCCAGAACCGCGGCCAGCGTGAGCGAGTGGCGTCCCGACTTGCGCGTACTCATCCGAGAACCTCCCCTTGGTGTGATGCGACTGCGACCACCTAAGGCAGAGGCGTCGAGAAGCAAGCAGCGGCGACTGGGCGCTTCCCCGTTCTGCGAGGCACGTTCAGGCGACTACCTTCCCGCCCGAGCGCGGCCACGGGCACGGGCACGGGCACGGGCACGGCCACGGGCACGCGCCAGGTACGGATTGGGCTCGGGCTGCAGCCCTCCAGTGCCACGGAAAAACAGCCGTTCGAACGTACCCCGCGACTCGCCCTGCCCCCGAGCTCGGCCGTAGAGGGGGAACATGGCTACAACTAGCCGGACTTTCGCTACCATGGCCCGCGCAGTTGCCAGGTGCCCCACATGAATCCCAACATCGAAATCGTACGCGCGGAGCTCGAGCGCCTCTTTTCGCTCGAAGAGATGACCTCGATGAGCGAGCGCCTCCTCGGGCTCGACCCCGAGGACGTCGGCGGCACGACCGCCAAGGCAAGCTTCGCCAAAGCGCTGGCGGAGCGCTGCGTCAACGCCGACCGAATCGACGCGCTGGTCGACGTCATCACCGCGGCCCGCCCCGGCGTGAATCCGCGCGTGCGCGATGTGGCGGGGATTTTCGGCCGCGAGCAGCTCGAGCCGGGAGAGCGGCTGGGGACCTTCGTCATCTCGCGAAAGCTCGGCGAAGGCGCCGTGGGCATCGTGTACGCCGCCCTGCGCGGCGACGAGCCGCACGTCGTCAAGCTTCTGCGCCGGGAGGCGGCGCGCGATCGGCGGGCTGTACAGCGTTTTCTCACCGCCACGCGCATGGTCGCGGCGCTCGATCACCCCGGGCTACCGTCGAAGCTGGAGACGGGGGAGAGCGACCGGGGGTATTGGGTCAGCTATTCGTCGCTTGACGCGCAGCCGCTGAGCGCGCGCCTTTTGCGCACGGGCCCGTCTCACTTCAGCGACATCCAGCCGATTCTCAAGGGCATCCTCGAGCCGCTCGCGGCGCTGCACAAGGCCCGGATCGCGCACGGGAACATCAAGCTCGAAAACGTCCTCGTCGGCCGCGGCCGCCCCGGCGAAGACAGCGACGCGACCGCGCTGGTCACTCTGGTCGACTTCGCGGCCGACCGGCTTCGCCAGCGGTCGCTCGGCGCCAACGGCCACGGCGGTGCCCTCGCGGTGTTCGGATCGCCCAAGACCACGGCGCCGGAGCAAGTGCGCGGCCTTCGCGCCGAAGCGGCGACCGACGTCTACGCGTTCGGCGCGATGATGTACGAGCTCCTATCGGGCAAGCCCATCTTCCCGTACGAGACGGAAACGGACGCGGCGCTCGCCCACGTCGCGAGGATGCCGGAGCCGCCCAGCGCGAAGGCACCGCGCGGCTGGATCACCAAAGACATCGACCATCTCGTCCTTTCGCTCCTCGCGAAAGAACCCGAGAAGCGTCCCAGGGACGCGTCCGCCGTCCTCGACGCCCTCGCATCGCTCGGACGGGCATCCGCCGCAATGCGCGCCGTACCCGAGGTGGACTTCCCCGAAGAGACGCTCTCGAGCCTCGTCGACTTGCTGCTCGCGGCACCGGACGACGCCGAGACCGCCATCGCGCTCGAGAAGGCGATCGAAGAAGGGGCCGATCCGATCCGGGTGGCCGAAGCATTCCAAGCGGCTTCGGAAGACGTGATCGAGCTCGCGAACGACGAGGAGGGGCAGGGCGAGGACCGCGAGGCGGTCGAGATCAAGAAGTCGCTCCTTTTCCGCGCCGGGCGGATCTTCCACACGATCGTCCAAGACAAAGAGCGCGCCGAGCGCGTGTACTCCGAGATCCTGGAGCTCGACCCCAAGGACGAGATCGCGCTCCTCACCCGCGACGAGGTCCGCAGGGCCCTTGGCAAGTACACCGAGGTCGTCGAGTCGCTGATCGGTCGAAGCGAAGAGGCGGCACCCGGAGAGGAGCGCGCTCGCATTTACGCCGAAATCGGCCGCCTGTGCGCCGCGGAGATCCGCGACCCGGAGCAAGCGGTGCTCGCCTATGCCCGGGCGCTGTGCGAAACGCCCATGGTGCGCGAGTACGCCGACGAAATCGAAGAGCTGGCGCAGGGGAAAGCCGACCTTTGGAACGAAGTCGTCTCCACGGTCAGCGGGGGGGTCGAAGGCGGGTCCCTCTCGTCGACGGAGCGGAGCAAGCTTCTCGCCTATTGCGGGCGCTGGTACGAGCAGAAGCTGGCGCGACCCGACCTGGCGCTCAGGGCGTACCAGCAGATCCTGGTGACCGACCCCGCGAACGACGAGGCGCACGAAGCGCTTGCCGCCCTTCTCCGCAAAGCGCACCAGTGGCCCGAGCTCGTGGCCACGCTGGTCGCCCGGGCGGACGCCGCGGGCGGCTCGCCGCGCGCTCGCGACGCGCGCGCCGAAGCCGCGGAGGTCTACGATCAGAAGCTGAACGACGCCGCCCGCGCCAAGGCGCTCTATGCGCAAGTCCTCGCCGAAGAGCCCGGCCATGCCAGAGCCGTGGACGGCATGGCACAAATCGCGGAGCGCACCGGGGACTTCCGCTCCCTGGTGGTCGTGCTCGAGCGGCAAGCCGAGTCCCGGCGGGGGCGCGAGAAGGCCGATGCGCTGCTCAAGGTCGCCGCGATCTACGAAGAGAACCTGGGCGACCTGACGGAGGCTGCCCGTCGCTACGAAGCGGTGCTGGCCATCGAGCCCCACGACCTCGAGGCTCTCAAGGGGCTCGACCGCATCTACAACCGCGCGGGCAAGTACCGCGAGTTGCTCGACAACCTCGAAACGCAGGTCTCGATTGCGGCGACGCCCCGCCAGAAGATCAACCTCTACGAGCGCATCGCGACGCTACGAGAAGAAGAGTTCCTCGACCACGCCAAGGCCGCCGAGTGCCTCGAGCAAATCTTGGCGATCGATCCGACCAACGAAGGAGCCATGTCGGCGCTCCCCCGCCACTACCGCGCGACCGACGAGTGGGATCGGCTCGAGCAGCTCTACGAGCGCCACGCCAGGGCGACGACGGATACGGCGCGTCGCGTCGAAATCCTGATGCAGCGCGCTCGGGTCCTAGGCGAGAACGTCGGCTCGCCGGACCGGGCGATGCGCATCTACGACGAGGTGCTCGCGCTGCAGCCCACGAATGGCGCAGCGCTCGAAGCGCTGGCCCGACTGCGCGAGCAAGCGGGCGACGCGAGCGCGGCGCTATTGGCGATCGAGGCGCTCGCCGCGCAGGCGACGACACCCGCCGCGCGCGCCGAGCAGTGGGTCCGGGCCGCTCGATTGCTGGAGGGTCGCGGGGACGTCGAGGGGGCCATCGAGCGTTACAAGTCCGCGCTGGAGGCCGACCCCAAGGACACGGCCGCCGCCCTCTCTCTCCGACAGGCGTACGCGGCGCGCGGCGACGCGACCAACGTCGTGGCGCTCATCGAAAACGAGCTCACGATCGCCGAGGGAAAGATCGCCAAAGCGCGTCTCTACGCGGAGCTCGCACGGGTTCAGCACGAAAGCATGCACGACGGCGCGAGCGCAGAGGCGAGCGCGCAGACGGCGATCGACCTCGATCCGACCAGCGCCGTGGCGATGCTCGTCCTCGGTGAGCTCGCCTACGAAGGGGAGCGCTACGTCGAGGCCAGCAAGTACCTCGAGCCGCTCGTGTCGCGGGCGGCCGCGCTGCCGGCCGACGACGCGCGGCGCGTGCTCATCCGCTTCGTCGAGGCCTACGGGCGGAGCGTAACCGAGCGTGTGTCGTCGCCCCCGGCGGAGAAGGGGCGCGAGTCGCTGCCACCGCCGTCCACTTCGGTCGAAAACGAGCACCCGCGCCTCGCGGCCGCGGTCGCGGCGCTCGAGCAGATCGCACAGGACGACCCGGACACGCTGTCGCGAGCCGGACGCGTGCTGTTCGACTGCGGCGACGTCAAGGCCGCGCGCGAGATCTATCGGCGGCTGCTCGAACAGCACACCGCCGCGCTGTCGCACGACAGCTACGCAGAGGCTCTCTGGCGGCTCGGCGAGGCGCTGCGGCAAAACGGGGAGCTGGACAAAGCGGTCGATCTGCTGCGCGAGGCCGCCGACGTCGACCCAGGCAACAAGGGCGCCCTTCAGGCGCTCGCCAGGTTGTACGAGCAGACCGAAGACTGGGAAGAGCTCATCCGCACCAAAGCCCGCCGTCTCGAGCTCGCGCACGGAGACGAGCGCTTCGATCTGCTCCTGCAGATCGGCGACATCGAGTTCAACAAGCTGAGCGACCGCGGTCGCGCAGCCCGGACGTACGTGACCGCCCTCGAAGAGCGCCCAGACGACCGCAAGCTGCTGACGAAGCTGATGCAGCTCTATTCCGAAGAGAAAGACTGGTCGAACCTGGTCGAAGTCGTCCTTCGGCTGGCCGACTTCGTGGACGACCCGAAGCAGCGGGCGAAGTACTTGCACACCGCCGCCATCGTCAGCTCGCGACAGCTCGGCGAGCTCGAGCAGGCGATCGCGTTTTACGACCGCGCGTTGGAGTTCGACCCGACCCTCACCAGAGCCATCGACGAGTCGATCGCGCTCCGCGGGCAGACCGGCGATCACGAAGGCGTCGAGCGTTTGCTCAAGGCGCAGCTCGAGCAAGCGAAAGAGTCCCAAGACCGCCCGCGGATCGTCGAGCTCCTGGACCGCCTCGGCAAGGTGTATCGCGAGTCGCTGAACGAGCCCGAGCTCGCGATCGACGCCTACGAGGCGGCGCAAGCTTTCGAGCCCGACGACAAAGAGCGCAGCGAGACGTTGGCCGAGCTCTACGCGAGCAACGTGACGCAGTACCTGGACAAAGCGGTTCGGGCCCAGGCCCAGATTCTCCGGCGCAACCCGTACCGTCTCGACAGCTACAAGCTGCTCCGGCGTCTCTACACCGAGGCCCGGAGGCCCGACCCTGCCTGGTGCGTCTCCCAGGCGCTGAGCGTCCTCAATCGGGCCGAGCCCCACGAAGAGCGCTTTTATCGCAAGCACCGCTCGGACAGCGCGGCGCTCGCGCAGGCGGTGCTCGACGACGACGACTGGGCGAGGCGACTGGCCCACGCCGACGCCGATCCGCTGGTCACCCGCATCTTCGCGGCGATACAGCCGACGATCATCCGTGCTCGGACCCAGCCTCTAGAGGAGCTCGGATACGACGACGGATACCGAATCGATCTGGTGACGCAGCCGTATCCCGTGACGCAGACGCTTTACTACGTGCAAGGCGTCTTCGGCTTCGAGGCGCCGCCGGTGTTTCAGAATCCGAACGACCCGGGCGGGCTCGGGTTTCTCCACGCGACCACGCCGGCGATCGTCCTTGGGCGCGCCGCGTTCGAGAGCGACGTGCCGACGCAGTCGCTCGCTTTCGTGGCCGGTCGTCACATGGCCTACTTCCGTCCCGGCTTCTACGTGCGCCACCTCGTGCCAACCGGCACGGGGCTCAAGGCGTGGCTCTTCGCGGCGATGAAGCTGTGCGTTCCGCAGTTCCCGATCGCCCCCGACCTCGAAGGTCAAGTCGACGAGGCGATGGAGTTCATGACGCAGGACTTCCACGGCGTGCAGCGCGAGGTGCTCGCGAGCACGGTGTCGAAGTTGCTTCAGTCCGGCGGCTCGCTCGACCTCAAGAAGTGGGTGGCAGCCATCGACCTCACGGCCGACCGAGCGGGGTTCTTGCTCTCCCACGATCTCCAGATCGCAACGGACGTGATGCGCGCGACCGAAGACGCCTCCAGCGTGCCGCCCAAAGAGCGCATCAAAGAGATCGTCCTCTTCAGCATCAGCGAGGACTACTTGGCGCTACGCGAGAAGCTGCAGATCACCATCGACTCGTGACATTGCGCCGCTGGGTGGTGTGCGCCACCCTCGTGATGGCTTGTTCGAAGGACGCGTCGCCCGTCGGTCCTGCCGCGACGATCCCATCGTCGGCGCCGACCCCTGTGCCGGCGCCGCCCAAAGAGCCGCCTGGGCCGCCCAAAGACTGCAACGTCATCCTCCTCTCGATCGACAGTCTGCGCGCCGACATGCCGTGGAACGGCTACCCGCGGCCCATCGCCCCGCGTCTGACGGAGCTCGAGAAGAAGTCCGTCAGCTTCCGTCGGGCGTACTCGGTCTCGTCGTACACGTCGATGAGCCTCGGCGGGCTGCTCGGAGGCCGCATTCCGTCGGAGCTGCATCGCAGCGGGTACTTTTTCGGGACGTACAAAAACGACGTGTTCTTTCCGAAGCTGCTCCAGCGGGCGGGAGTGCACACGATGGGGGCGATGGCGCATATGTATTTCAAGGCGGCCGGGTTCGACCAGGGGTTCGACGAATGGAAGATCGTTCCAGGGATTGCGTTCGACCCGAACACCGACCGCGAAATCACGTCGCCCCGGTCGGAGGCGATGGCCGAGGCGATGCTCGGCGATCCCGCCAACGAGACGCGCCGCTTCTTCTTTTGGGCGCACTTTCTCGATCCGCACGACATCTACATGCGCCACGAGGGGATCGACTGGGGAAAGACGAGCCGTGACCGGTACGACGGCGAAGTCACGTTCACCGACCAATACGTCGGCAAGCTTCTCGACTTCATCGCTCAGAGGCCGTGGGCAGCGCGGACGGTGATCATTGTGACGAGCGATCACGGCGAAGAGTTCGGAGAGCACGGCATGACGCGTCACGGCTTCGAGATCTGGGAGACTCTGGTGCACGTCCCGCTTCTGGTGGTCGCGCCGGGGGCGCAGCCGCGAGGCATCGATGCTCCGCACAGCAATATCGATCTCGCCCCAACGATCCTCGATCTATTTCACATCCCCGCCGATCCGCTCTTCGAAGGGACGTCGATCGTGCGAGAGGTCTATGGCCATCCGTCCGAGCCGCGCGACGTCGTCGTCGATCTGCCGATGACCAGCGACAACGGCAAGCGCCGCGCGCTATTGCACGGGGACCTGAAGCTCATCTGCTTCGACGACGACTACTGCAAGCTGTTCGACGTGGTGAGAGACCCGCTCGAGCGCGCGCCGATCACCAAGGGTGACGATTTCAAAGACATGAGGGCGCGGTATCGCGCGCTCGCGAAAACGATAAAAGAAGTGCCGCCGTTCGGGTGCACGGGCGATTGCCTGAACGGGGGCTATCGAAAGAAGTAAGAGGAGCCAATGCGCATCGTCCCGGTTCCGTGCCTGACGGACAACTACGCGTACCTCGTCGTCGCCGAGACGGGCGAGGCGGCGATCGTCGACGCCTCCGAAGCCGGGGCCGTCCGCGAAGCGCTCCGTCGCGAGGGCGTACGTGCCCGCGCCATCTGGAGCACGCACCACCACTGGGACCACGTAGGGGGAAACGAAGAGCTCGCGCGGGAGCTCGGGCTCGAGGTCGTGGGGCACGCCTCCGACGTCCGGCGCCTGCCCGCGATCTCGCGGCCGGTTGACACCGGCGACACGGTTCGCGTCGGCGAGGTCGCGGCAGCGTGCATTCACATTCCGGGGCACACGCTCGGCGCGGTCGGCTACTTCGTGGACACCGGAGGGAACCGCGCCGTCTTCACGGGGGATACGCTGTTCTGCGCCGGGTGCGGCCGCCTCTTCGAGGGAACCGCCTCGCAGCTGCACGCATCGCTTTCGCGTCTTCTCGGGTTGCCTGGCGACACGCACGTGTACTGCGGCCACGAGTACACGGAGAGCAATCTGCGCTTCGCCGCGCACCTCGAGCCGTCGAACGCGGACGTGGAGTCGGCGCGCCGCCGGGCGGCAAAGCTCCGCGCCGAAGGCAAGCCCACCGTGGGCACGACCCTGGACGAAGAGCGCAGGGTAAACCCGTTCTTGCGGGTGCGCTCTCCGGAGATCCGAGCCACCCTGGGCATTGCCGCCGGAGGGGACGACGTCAGCGCCTTCGCGGCGATCCGCATTGCCAAGGATTCGTACCGGTAGCCAGGGTCATCTAGAGCGTCGCCGTCCGCTGCTTCTGGAGCCAATCTCGGCGGCGCCGGTCGGCGACGCTCGACTTTTGCGTGAACACCCTCAACTCTCTCCCATGCGAGAGGACATCCTCGCATTTCGTTTCCAGCATGCCACGCTATGGGAACCTCACCAATCGAGCTGCGCTCGTGGGGCTAACCGCCATCCTCGTGGCGGCGCTCCATATGCTCCGCCTGCCGGCTGCGTTCCTGCTCGGCGCGATGGGAGCGGCGATGATCGTCGTGGGACGCGGCGCGACGATGCGCCTCCCCGAGCCGGCGTTCGCGCTCGCACAGGCGGTCGTCGGCTGCTTGATCGCGCGCAACTTCACGCCAACGCTCTTCCACACGGTCTTCGCACGCGCCGGAGTTTTCGCCGGCGCGACGCTCTCCGTACTCCTCGTCGCGACCGTGTTGGGTCTCGCGCTCGCGCGGGCGCGGCTCTTGCCTGGGAGCACTGCGCTCTGGGGGATGTTCCCGGGCGGGGCGACGGTCATGGTTGTGCTCTCCGGCTCGTTCGGCGGCGACATGCGCCTCGTCGCGATCATGCAGTACCTGCGCGTCGTCGTTGCGGCCGCCACGGCATCGATCGTCGCGCGGGCCGCCGGGCTCTCGGGCGGAGCGGCGCAGAGCACGCCGTGGCTTGCGCCGGTCGCGTCGGTCTCGTTCGCGGTGCTCGTGGCGATCGTCCTCTTCGCGGGGCTCGTCGTGCCGCGCCTGCGGGTGCCGGCCGGTTCACTGCTCGTGCCGATGGTCGTCGCGACCGTCCTCCAGGACGTCGGGCTCCTTCGCGTCGAGCTGCCGCGGCTCTTGCTGGTCGCAAGCTACGTCGTCGTCGGCTGGGCGGTTGGGCTTCGGTTCACCCGCGAGTCGTTGGCGAACGCGCGGCGCAGCCTCCCGCAGATTGTCGTATCGATCGTCGCGCTTGTGGCCGCGTGTGCCGGCATCGCGTGGGCGCTCGCGCGGATCGCCCACATCGACCTGCTCACCGCGTACCTTGCCACGAGCCCGGGCGGAGCCGACTCGATCGCGATCATCGCCGCGGGCACGCCGGTCGACGTCGCCTTCGTCCTGGCGACGCAGATGGCGCGCGTCGTCAGCGTCCTGGTGCTCGGGCCGCAGCTCGCCAAGCGGGCGGCGAAGCTCGCACCGTCCGTCCCCGAAACCAGTGGAGAAAGCTCATAGTCATGCACACGATCGATCCCTCTTCGAGCGCACTCTTGGTGATGGATTACCAGCCCGCGATCCTGAGACGCGTCGGCGACGCCGACGCGCTGCTCGGTCGCGCCTCCCGCGCCATCGACCTTGCGCGCGGCGCCGGCCTCCACGTCGGCCACGTGCGCGTTGCCTTCGAGCCGACCGAGGTCGCCAAGGTCCCCGCGACCAATGCGGCATTCTCCCGAGCGGCCGCGGCGATGCCCGCCGACGCGCCGGACACGCAGTTTCACGAGCGCGTCGCGCCGCGCGCCGGCGACATCGTCGTGCGGAAGACGCGCGTCGGCGCGTTTTCGACGACGGATCTCGACGCGCAGCTCCGCGGGCGGAAAGTGACGACGCTCGTGCTCGCCGGAATCGCGACGAGCGGCGTCGTACTCTCGACGGTCTGCGACGGCGCCGATCGCGACTACCGCTTGATTGTGCTCTCCGATGGCTGCGCCGATCCCGACGAGGAGGTGCACCGCGTGCTCCTGACAAAGGTGTTCGCGCGCCGCGCCGAGGTGATCACGATCGACGAGCTCGCATGGCGCGCCACCGCGAGCTAAGCCGATCGACCAGCACGCGCCGGCTCCCGCTGGAGGGCACGGGCTCCTTCCGTTCTCGGGTAGGAACATCGGACAGGAGAATTCTCATGCGAACGAAACAGGCAGCCCTGCATACGGGATTCGGCGCGACGACGACGGCGCGCGAAGTGCTCGGCAACGTCCGGCTCGACGGGAAGGTCGCCGTCGTGACGGGCGGCTACGTGGGCATCGGACTCGAGACGACGCGCGTGCTCGCCGAGGCGGGAGCCACCGTCGTCGTACCGGCGCGCAGCCTCGAGAAGGCGCGCGCCGCGCTCACGGGGATCCCTCGCGTGGAGATCGAGAGCGTCGAGCTTTCCGAGTCGGCCACGGTCGACGCCTTCTCCGCCCGCTTCCTCGCGTCCAAGCGTCCGCTTCATCTCCTGATCAACAACGCCGGGGTCATGGCGATCCCGTTCGCGAAGAACAGCCGCGGCTTCGAGCTCCAATTCGCCACGAACCACCTCGGGCACTTCCAGCTGACCGCGCGTCTGTGGCCCGCCCTCCTGAAGGCGAACGGAGCGCGCGTCGTCGCGCTCACATCGCGCGGGCACGCCTTCGCATCAGTCGACCTCGAGGACCCGAGCTTCGAACGGCGCCCGTACGACAAGTGGAAGGCCTACGGGCAGTCGAAGAGCGCCAACGCCCTCTTCGCGCTCGCGCTCGACGCGCGCGGCGAGAAGCACGGCGTGCGCGCCTTCTCCGTGCACCCCGGCTTCGTCGCGACCGAGCTCGCGCGCAGCGTTCCGGAGGAGGAGCTCCGCCCCGTACTCGCCGGCCGCACCCCCAAGATGCCGCCCGCAGGGGCGGCCACGAGCGTCTGGTGCGCGACGAGCGCCACACTGGACGGGATGGGCGGCGTCTACTGCGAGGACGTCGACATCGGCGAGCCCGTCCCGGCCGACTCGACCGCGTTATACGGTGTTCGTCCGTGGATCAGGGACGCCGACTTCGCCGAACGGCTGTGGAAGAAGAGCGAAGACTGGACCGGCGCGCGACTTTTCTAGGCCCTTTCCACTCCGACTACCCCCTTCACCTTCTGCAGCGCCTTCATCACCTTCTTCAGCTCTTGCAAGTCCTGGCACACGAACGAGAAAAGGTTGACCGCACGCCCGTCGTCACTGGCGCGGCAGTTCGCTTCGCTGATGTTGATCCCTTGCGCCATGAACGTCTGCCCGACGTTGGCGAGGATGCCCGGCTGGTTGGCCGTCACGACCCGCAGCTGAACGCTGCGGTTGATGCGCGCCTTGCTGTCCCAGGTGATCTCGACGCGACGCTCGGGGTCCATGTCGAGGGCCTTGGAACAGCCCCGCCGGTGGATGGTCACCCCGCGGCCGCGCGTGATGAAGCCGACGATGTCGTCGCCGGGGAGCGGCGTGCAGCACTTGGCGTACCGCACGAGGACGTCGTCGATCCCGTTGATGCGGATCGCCCCCTCGTCGCGCTTGATCACTTTGCGAACGAGACCGGCCAGCCGGCCCTCGCGGAGTCCGGCCGGTGGCTTGCTGTCTTGGCCCTGCTCGTCGGGGGGGGCGACCGCTTTGATGATCTCTTCGGGATCGATCTTGCCGTAGCCGATTCCTATGTGCAGCTCTTCGAGATTCTGCACTTTGAGCGTGTCGAAGAGCCGACGTAGCTCCGCTTCGTTCTTGAGGAGCTTGCTGGCGCTGATCCCTGCCTTGTGAAGCTCGCGATCCAGGAGCTCCTCGCCGAGCCGCTTGCTCTTGTCGCGCTGTTCTTGGCGTAGAAAATTGCGGACCTTGGACCGCGCGCGCGTCGTGCCGAGGAAGTCGATCCAGTCCTTGCTGGGATGCTGGTTGGGGCTGGTCAGCACTTCGACGACGTCCCCGTTGCGCAGCTTGTAACGAAGCGACTCCATCTTGCCGTTGATGCGAGCGCCCGTGACGTGCTCTCCCAAGTGCGTGTGGATCTGGTATGCAAAGTCGATCGGCGTCGCTCCCCGCGGAAACACCCGCACGTCGCCCTTCGGCGTAAAGACGTACACTTCGTCCTGGAAGAGGTCGACCTTCACCCCCTCGAGGAACTCGGCGGGATCTTTGAGCTCCTTCTGCCACTCGAGCAGCTGGCGCAGCCACGAGAAGCGCTGCGCGTCTTGTTCCGCAATCCCGCTTCCTCGCTCCTTGTACTTCCAGTGCGCCGCGATGCCCCGCTCCGCCACGCGGTGCATCTCGTGGGTGCGTATCTGGATCTCGATGCGCTCCCGCCCGGGGCCGATGACCGTCGTGTGGAGCGACTGATACATGTTCGGCTTGGGAAGGGCGACGTAGTCTTTGAAGCGCCCGGGAACCGGCGTCCACTGCGAGTGGATGACGCCGAGCGCCGCGTAACAGTCGCTCACGCTCTCGACGAGAACGCGGAACGCGATGAGGTCGTGCACCCCCTCGAGCCCGGTCTCCTGCGACTTCATCTTCCGATACACGCTGTAAAGGTGCTTCGCTCGACCGTTCACGTCCGCCGCGAACCCTTGCTCGGCGAGCCGGCCCGAGAGCGTCTTGCACACCTCGGTGATGTACTTGTCGCGCTCCTTCTTCGTCTGGTGCATCTGCGCGACCAGATCGGCGTAGGCGTCGGGCTCGAGATGCTTGAAGCTCAGGTCTTCGAGCTCGCTCTTGAACGATTGGATACCCAAGCGGTTCGCGAGCGGCGCGTAAATCTCGAGTGTCTCGCGAGAAATGCGCTCCTGCGCCTCGCGCGGCACGTGCTCGAGCGTCCGCATGTTGTCGAGGCGATCGCAGAGCTTGATGAGAAGGACGCGGATGTCCCGCGCCATCGCCACCACCATCTTGCGGAAGTTCTCTGCCTCGCGATCCTCGTTGGAAGTGAAGTTGATCTTCGACAGCTTGGTGACGCCGTCGACGAGCTCGGCCACTTCGCCGCCGAACTCCTTGGTGAGGTCTTCGGTCGTCGCGAGGGTGTCTTCGACGACGTCGTGCAGAAGGCCGGCGCACACGCTCGCGGCGTCGAGCCGCAGATCGGCGATGATCGCCGCGACGCTCACCGGATGCACGATGTACGGCTGGCCCGACTTGCGGGTCTGCCCTGCGTGCATCCGGAAGCTATAGTCGTATGCTCGCTGGATGAGGCCGGCGTCGGCCGACGGCTGGTACGTCCTGACGCGCTCTATAAGCTGATCGACCTGGAGCATGGCAGCGCCGCGTCATCGCATGGCGCGGCAGCATCAAAAAACGTAACACTCGGCCTCCACCCGGGCAATCATGACCGAAAAAAACGCTCCTGCTGGAGTCTACGTGCACTTCCCTTTTTGCCTCGCGAAGTGCCCGTACTGCGATTTTGTCAGCTACTCCGCCAGCCGCGAGAGCATCGACCACGCCGGGTACGCCGATGCGGTCATCCGCGAGATCGACGCACGCGCACCGGTTTTCGTCGGCCGAAACGTGAAAACTGTGTTCTTCGGAGGGGGAACGCCGAGCCTCTGGGAGCCGCGCGAGCTCGGTCGCGTTCTGGCGCGCGTGCGAGAGCACCTCGGCCGGGAACCGCCGCCAGCGCCTGCACCGCTTGCGTCCGGGGCCCCGCCCCTTCCGCCTACCCCGCCGGTCCCTGGCCTGGAAGTGACGGTCGAGTGCAACCCGACGTCGATCAGCGAGGACCGGGCACGCGCGCTCCTCGATGTCGGGGTCAACCGCCTCTCGATCGGCGTTCAATCGCTCCGCGACGATCGACTGCGCTATCTCGGGCGTCTTCACGACGCCAGCGGAGCCCGCGAGGCGGTGCTCGGCGCGATGCGCGCGGGGATGGCGCGCGTCTCCGCGGACCTCATCTTCGGCATGCCCGGGCAATCGCCGGCCGAAGCGCGCGACGAAGCGCTGGAGCTCGCCCAACTCGGACTCAGCCACGTGTCGTGTTACCAGCTGACGATCGAGCCGGGGACGCGCTTCGGCGAGCTCGCCCGACGCGGGCGCTTGCCGCTCGCCGACGATGGGGCCGTGGCCGAGGCATTCTTGGCGATCGACGACGCCCTGACGGGAGTCGGCTTGCGCCACTACGAGGTGTCGAACTTCGCTCGGCCCGGGGAGGAGGCGCGCCACAACCTCGGTTACTGGCGGGGCGACGAGTACTTGGGCCTGGGGTGCGGAGCTTTCGGCTTCGTGCGGGAGCGCGGCGAGGGCGAAGCAGCACCCCGCGCCGAGAAACGCGCAGCCCACGGCGTGCGCTACCGGAACGCCGTCCTGCCCGAGCGCTTCGTCGAGAGCACCCTCGATGCCGCCCGCGACGGAGACGGGATCTCGGAGTCGAGCGAGCAACTCGACGCGCCGACGCTGCTGCGCGAGCGCATCATGCTCGGCTTGCGCGTGGACGGAGGGCTCGACCTCGAGGCGGCGGCTCGCGAGCTGGGCGCGCCGGGGTGGACGCCGGAGCGGACGCGAGCGGCCGACTGGCTCGAGGGGCGCGGTCGGATCGTTCGAACCGGCCCGAGGGTGAGCATCCCGCGCGCGGCGTGGCTGTGGACCGACGACACGGCGGCCAGGCTTTTCTAGAATCGTGCGCGCTCTCCCCCTTGCGTTGCGCGCAGGCGTCGACGCCGCCTTGGCGCGACCGTCGATCCGCCCGTAATAGTAGGTGGGTGCGAAAAGCCCGCCTCGGTCCGATCTCCGCACTTGCGGCCGCCACGCTCGTGCTGGGTTGCAGCGCGGCGCCTCCAGCTCGTCCGCAGACGGTCGCGCCGGCTCCTCCGCCGAAGGACGACGGCACGGCGGCGCAAGGCGGAGAAGGCGGCCTCCAGCACGCCGCGGCGCTCGAGCAGCTCAAGGTCGGTGCCCTCGGCTGGCGGATCGACCGGCAAAACAGCGTGCGCCTCGAGCTCCCCGACCCCGACCACTGGCTACGGGTGAAGTTCTGGGGACTGAAGAGCCTCGTCGGCTTCCGCTACGGAAAAGACCACCATGCAATCGTCGCCGGGTTCGTCATTCACGTGGACGACGAAAACGCGCCCGGCGTGTGCAGCACCACGTTCGAGCATTGGGCGCAGCCCTGGGTCGATTCGTTCGAAGTGGCGATCGAGCACGAACCGCCGAAGGCGGTCCCCTGGAACGGAAAGATCGCCGACATCGACTCCCTGGTCGCGACCACAGCCACGCTCGGCGATCGCGATCGATACGCCGTGGCGTACGGCATCTACCCCGCATGGAAAGGGGCGTGCCTGGTCCTCGGGGTCGCCGTTCCGGCGCGCGATGAGCTCGACCGCGCCAAGTCGGTCCGGAATCGCTTTGCAAGTGACGTGCTGCCGAGCGTCCAGGTGGTCGCGACGGAAGAGCCGAAAGAGCGCTACTAGTACACCGCCGTCGAGATACGACCGATCGCCTGCGGCGATTACGCTCGCTGCGCGAGCGGGCGGTGCCCAGTTTTTCCCTTGGGCTCCGCCCAAACCCCGAACTCGCTCCCGCGAGTTCGCTAGCGCACCGCCTACTGCGGATCTTAATTCCACCTCGACGGCGGCGCACTAGTGCCGCTCGGGGGGGGCGGTGTTAAAGACATAGTGAGTCGCTTTTTCTCCCGCGCGAAGGAGCCATAGAACGCTGATGCAATCGCCCACCGATCACGCCGGCAAACCTCTCACGAGGAACGCCGATCTCCTGCAGTGGGTGGACGAGACCGCCCGCCTGACCAAGCCCGACCGTGTGGTGTGGTGTGACGGCTCCGACGAAGAGAAGCACCGGCTCACCGAGGAAGCGGTGGCCAAGGGAATTCTCCTTCCGCTCAGCCAGCAGAAGCTGCCCGGCTGCTACCTCCATCGCTCGAACCCGAACGATGTCGCGCGCGTCGAGCAGCTGACCTTCATCTGCACGCCCACCCGCGACGAGGCCGGGCCGATGAACAACTGGATGGCTCCCGACGACGCCTACCGAAAGCTCGGGGCGCTCTTCGACGGCTCGATGCGCGGCCGCACGATGTACGTGGTCCCGTACGTCATGGGCCCAGTCGGCTCGGGGCACTCGAAGATCGGGGTCGAGCTGACCGACAGCATCTACGTTGTCCTCAATATGCGGATCATGACCCGCATGGGGCGGCCCGCGCTGCAGATGCTGAGCAGCCAGAGCGACTTCAACCGAGGCGTGCACTCGACGCTCGATTGCAACCCGGACCGACGGTACATCTGCCATTTCCCGCAAGACAACACCATCTGGAGCGTGGGGAGCGGTTACGGCGGCAACGTGCTCCTCGGCAAGAAATGCCTGGCGCTCCGCATCGGCAGCTACCTCGGGCGACGCGAGGGCTGGCTGGCCGAGCACATGCTCATCCTCGGCGTCGAGTCGCCCGAAGGGGAGATGACGTACGTCGCCGCGGCCTTCCCGAGCGCGTGCGGCAAGACGAACTTCGCGATGATGATCCCGCCCAAGCGCTTCAAGGGGTGGAAGATCTGGACCGTCGGCGACGACATCGCATGGATGCGCAGCGGCCCCGACGGACGCCTCTACGCGGTGAACCCCGAAGCGGGCTACTTCGGCGTCGCCCCGGGGACGAACTTCAAGACGAACGCGAACGCGATGAAGACGATTTCTCACGACACGATCTTCACCAACGTCGCGATGACCCCGGACGGCGACGTCTGGTGGGAGGGCAAAGACGACGAGGCGCCCGCGCAGCTGACCGATTGGCTCGGGCGCCCGTGGAAGGCCGGGTCACCCGACAAGAGCGCGCACCCGAATTCGCGCTTCACGTCGCCGGCCACGAACAATCCCGTCTTGAGCAAGCTCTGGGACGATCCGGAGGGCGTGCCGATCAGCGCCATCATCTTCGGGGGACGGCGTGCGACGACGATTCCGCTCGTCATGCAGGCGTTCAACTGGATGAATGGCGTCTTTTTCGGCGCCACCTTGGGCAGCGAGACGACTGCCGCGGCGGCCGGCAAGACCGGCATCGTGCGGCGCGATCCGTTCGCGATGCTCCCCTTCTGCGGTTACGACATGGGAACGTACTTCGGGCACTGGCTCTACATGCAGGCTCGCCTCGTCCAGCCGCCCAAGATGTTTCTCGTCAATTGGTTTCGAAAGAGTCGCGACGGCAACTTCCTCTGGCCCGGGTACGGCGAGAACATGCGCGTCCTCAAGTGGATCGTGGACCGAGCGAGACTGCGGGTCGGAGGCCAGGAGACGCCGCTCGGCTGGGTGCCGAAAGCAGGCGACCTCGACCTGTCCGGGCTCGACATCCCGCACGAGCAAGTGGACGAGGCGACGCACTTCGATCTCGACGAGTGGAAGGCCGAGCTGGAATCGATCGGGGCATTCTTCGAGTCGGTCGGTCCGACCCTCCCGCGGCTCCTCGCGCTCCATCGCGAAGTGGCCCTCGAGCGAATCCGGATCATGCGCGAGGCATCAGTTTAGTCTCGTCTAGTCTCGTACAGCCTACGCTCCGCCCCTCCGGCGCGCGCCGGGCTGAACGCACTTCGGGGCTCCGCTCCGGCTGACGCGATTGGCGCTCACGCGACCAAACGAACTGCGCCCAACGTATAAGAGAGGCCCGCAGTGGAACTGCTCGCCTCGACGGTGATTGGGTAGCCACCATGAAGCGGAGGCGTGCCCTTTCGGTACCAGGACGCCGACCTCTCAACTTGGATCGGGTTCCCGCCCATCTGCTCCGCCAAGTCGAGACGACCTGTGTCCGTGTCGAGGTAATCAACCCGGGATGAGCCGAGCGCCTTCGCGATGCCTACCGCGTAGAGCCCGATGCTTTTCGCCGCGCCGCCCATGACGAGGACCGGTGCACCCGGGGTCCGTTCGAGGCAAGGTCCGACGGTTCGGTAGGCGTCGGGAATGTTGTCGCTTGCACTTGCAAGCGACAAGGGATCGATCTCGCCCGGAACGCGCTCGAGCATGGCGTCTGCCCACGGTACCCGGAGTGCGTCGCTGACCATTCCACCGTGGCGACCGAACGCCTGGCCAAAACCGAAGGCGGCCAGCGGTTTGTCGCCACGCGCCGCGGCGCACTTGGTCGTCAATCCCGCTGCGCACGGCAGACAGGCTCCCACAAGACAGTGCCCACGGAACAATCACGAGATCGCCGATTGCAAAGCGCCGCACGTCCGTGCCGCACCCGACCACCTCGGCGACGCCCTCATGCCCGTAGGCGAAGGGAGCGGAGAACGGGTTGGTAGCCGGGCCGCGGAAGGCCTCGTCGATCGCGTGCATCAGCGCGCCAGCTCGAAGGAGCCGTTCCAAATCGTGCCGAAGAAACGAAGCGTCCCCGTCGCACCGCGCGGCAATGAAGGGTCGCACGATCGCGTCGGTCGTCGAGACCAGAGCGGGCTCCTCGACGTCCCGCCACTCGAGGACTTTGGATCGCAGGAATGTGAGCTCGCGGACCGCATCACGGTAGTGTGGTCTCCGGGCCAGGCTGTCATCTCTTGGTCACGCGCCGAGCTCGTCCTCCTTGCGAATTGCCCTGACCCACCTCGAGACGCGTCGCCCACCTTCTTGCTGACTCCGCTGCGAGCTCCTTCCCGCTGCCCGATTGGACCTGCTCTCCGACCGGTAGGAGGATTCCGTTCGCCGGCGCGGATTCAATCGCGTCCCAAAGGAGGTATTTGCCAATGAAAGCTGCCCTATTGACCGGTTACGGCGGTGTCGACAACCTCGAGCTCCGAGACGTTCACGAGCCAAAGGTGGGCCCGACGGACATCAAAGTCCGTGTGGCCGGCGCCAGCATCAATCCGATCGATTGGAAGCTCCGGAGCGGCGCCATGAAGGCGTGGAGGCCGCTCGAATTTCCCGCCATCCTCGGGAGGGATGCGTCCGGCACCGTCGTCGAGGTCGGCCCGGCAGTCGCCACTTTCAAGCCCGGAGCGCGCGTGCTGGGACTCGTGCAATCAGCTTACGCAGAGTTGGTGGTCTCGGCGGCGGATGCCTGGGCAGAGGTTCCCGCGAAGCTCGATCTCGTCGACGCCGGTGCGCTCCCGCTCGTGCTCCTCACCGGTGCGCAACTCGTGGAAGAGGGGCTGAATCCGCGGGCCAAAGACGTCGTGCTGGTCACAGGGGCCTGGGAGCGTCGGCCGCGTGGCGGTCTTCGCGGCGAAGGCGCGCGGCGCCTCCGTGTGGGCTGGGGTCCGGCGAAGGCAGCGGGAAGAAGCGGCGAAGCTCGGTGCCGACGGCGTCGTTGTGCTGGACGACGAAGGCGAGATCGCAAAGCTGCCGTCGCTCGACGGTGTGGCCGACACCGTCGGGGGCGAGACGATTCAAAGAGTCTTGGGAAGGGTGAAGTCGGGCGGCACGATCGGGAGCGTCTTGGGTGAACCGGCGGGGGCCAAAGAGCGTGGCTTCGTCGTGCGCGCTGTGCTCGCGCACCCCGACGCCAAGCGTCTCGCGGATCTTGTGCAAGCGGTCGCGCAAGGAAAGTTAGTGATCCCGATCGCGAGAAGGTTCCCGCTTGCCGAGGTCCGTGCCGCCCACCAGCTGGCCGAGAAGGGGCCCGGCGGTAAGGTCGTTCTCACCCCGTAGAGGGCCGCCGCGGGTCAGTCGCGCGTACGTGCCATGGATCGCGATTGAGAAGCTCATGACCTCGATCCATCCGCTTTGGGTCGCGATTGAGAAGCTCATGACCTCGATCCATCCGCTTTGGATCGCGATTGAGAAGCTCATGACCTCGATTCATCCGCTCTGGATCGCGATTGAGAGGCTCACGACCGCGATTCATCCGCTCCGGATCGCGATTCATCCGCTCTGGATCGCGATTCGTCCGCTCTGGATCGCGATTGAGAAGGTCATGATCTCGATCCATCCGCTCTGGATCGCGATTCGTCCCCTCTGGATCGCGATCCATCCGCTCTGGATCCCGATTCATCCGCTCTGGATCGCGATCCATCCGCTCTGGATCCCGATCGAGAGGCTCACGACCTCGACTCATCCGCTCTGGATCGCGATTGATAGGCGCACGACCTCGATTCATCCGCTCTGGATCGCGATTGAGAGGCGCACGACCTCGATTCATCCGCTCTGGATCGCGATTGAGAAGGTCATGATCTCGATCCATCCGCTCTGGATCGCGATCGAGAGGCTCCTGATCGAGTCCTATCCGCTCTCCTTCGCGATCCAGAGGCTCTGAATCGCGGCTCCGACGCTCACGACCGCGCTTCTTGCCCTCCAAGTCGCTGGTAGAAGGCTCGTTGGCGCCTCCCATCCGCCACGGAGCGAGATCCAGAAGCTCGGGGCCGCATCCTCGAGGCTCTCGATCGCGGCTCGAAGGCGCGAGGCTGCATCTTGTCCCAACGGGGCCACACGTCGGAAGCGGCTGGGAGCGTCGTGTCCGCTCCGAATCGTCAATTCGAGAGCTCATGAGCGCGTCGTGGCCGCTCCGGATCGCATTCGGAATCCTAGTGACCGCGTCGTGTTCGCTCTGGAGCCCGGTTCGAAACGTCCGGAGCGCCCCTCGTCGGGTCTGAATCGCGATTCGAGGGCTCCGGAGCGCGTCCCGTCTGCGACGAGTCGCATTCGTGCCTGCGTCACGTCGCGTAGGTGTGGGGCCGCGGCGAGCTGCTAGCGGCGCGCCCGCGCGACGGCCGCATGCCAGGCCAGGATCGTCGCGTCGTCGCCCACCGCCCACACGTCGCCGCCGGCCGAGGCCCAGGCGGCACGCAAGGCTCCGACGGACGCGTCGGGGGGTGAGCTCCAGCGGCTCCCGTCCCACTCAGAAGGCCCCCGTTCGCGGGCGTGGCCCACACGTAGGGGTCGACGCCATCGAGCGGGACCCCCCTAAAGCTTGCGTCGTGGACGATGTACCTGGCGTTATGGACGCGGAGGGAGCCCACACGCCAAAAAGGCTTTGCAGTGTCTGGCTGTCCGAGGAAGAAACGCTCTGTCCATCGAAGTGGAGAATCGTGCCGCGGTCGCGGTCAAGCTACGCCGTATCGATAACGGGTCAAAGAGCCGCGCGCTCGATGCTCGTCAGTACGCGGGGCACGGCACGCGGAGACTTGGTCCGATCATCGAAGAACGGCGTCGGTCGACTGAACCCGCGCACCCACCAGTCGAGCATCTTTGATGCGCGCCTGACGAACAGCCCTATGGCCGCCCGCGGCGGCGCGTCGGCTGGGAGCGGGCCGATGGCGGAGCGTTCGAAGATGCGGCAGACCCGCGGGCCGAGCACTTCGTCCCGCGGACGGCCGTCACCCTCGTGGTCCATGAACGAATGAATCACGGCAGCGACAGGAAAGCCCGGCCTGGCGGCCGTATTGGCAATTGGGGTCCTGCAACAGTCTGCGTACCAACGCAGGACCTTGTTGGAGAGGCTCAGGCAGCGCAAGGTCTCCGTGCCCGCGGTGAGCTTCACGCGGCGCGGCGCCATCTGGAAGATGTCCGTTCCTCCGGCCGGGTCGAGCACGTCGGCCCGCTCGAGGAAACGCGCAAACGCCTGGCAGTCCTTGCAGTAGCAGACGAAGCGGAGGCCTGTGGACGCTGAGACGCGGCTCGCTACGCCGCGCACGCGGCCGCATCGGCACCGAAGCGGGAGATCCAACGGCATGGTCGCGGCAAGGTAACGCACGACCAGTCTCCGCGGCACTGCAGGCGAGAAGCACCGGAGGCCCGAAGGGCGAGCGCCCGTGAGTGGGCTGATTGGCGGGCGCGCACCGCGAAATGCGGAGGTCATAGCCTTCTATCGGCGACTGGGATACGCAATGGAAGTTCTATCGGCGACTGGGATACGCAGTGAAAGATCGGATCAGCATGGGCAAGTCGCTCCCCATCCCCTCTCCGTGAGGGGCGGCAGAACAACGGGGCCAAAGCTTCAGGCACGACGTCGGCCGGTCTCCCCGTCGAGCCTGCTCGTCTTCCGGCCGCCCGACCACGAGAAACCATGACGACTCTCTCTCGGGATCAGCTGCCGCACGGCACGCGTGGGCTTGGTATCCACACGGCGGGTCGCTCCAGGGTCGTCCTCGGTTGTGTGCTGGCCTCGGCGAGCGCCGTGCTCTTGACGCTCGGCTTCGCGCCCTACGACGCCTGGTGGCTCGTGTGGTTTGCCTTCGTTCCCATGATCGTCGCGCAGTACCGCGTCCTCCCCGCGGCGTGGTCCGGGCTAGGCCCGGCGATCGGGTTCGGCGGCTTCATGGAGGGCTACTTCGGGGGCGACTTCTTCCCCGGGCGCGCTGCCTGGTACATGAAGATTCTGCCGCTCCTCGTGGCCGTCCTGATCTTCGTGGGGAGCCGCCGCGAGCGCGCGAGGCAGGAGCGCGCCGGATACCGCGCGTGGCCCCTGCTGGCCGCGATGACCTGGGTCGTGATCGATCTCGTGCGCGCGCACGTGCCCGTGCTCGCGACCTGGGGCTTTTCTGGCTACGCGCTCTACCGCCAGCCCTGGCTGATCCAGCCCGTTCGCGTCGTCGGCATCTTCGGCCTCGATCTCCTCATCATGCTGGTCAACTACGCCTTCGCGATGGCCGCGATCGCGATTCTCGATCGCCGCCGCATGTTCGAGACGCGGGTGACCATCGTCCCGCGGCACGCCGCGCGCTGGTGCGGCGGCGTCCTTCTCTTGCTGGCCGCGTGGTGCGCGTTTGGCCTCTCCACGCCCGACCGGGGCGAACCAATCGTACGCGTCGCGGTGCTCCAGCCGGGCGTCCGCCCGCGCGAGCTGGGGTCGACGCGCGAGGCCCGCGACCGCGCGATGCTCGCGCGCCTCTCTGATCAGACGCGCGAGGCCGCCGCCCGCGGGGCGCGCCTCGTCGTGTGACCCGAGGCGGCGCTCGCCGCCGATCCCAGCTGGCTCGTCAGAGACCTCCGCGGCGCGGGCTTCGCGTCACATCTTCGGTTGGGCGGCGTCCTGCGCTTTGACCGCGTCGTTTTGCTCGCGATGGAACCCGGCGGTCTGCACATGGACGATGCCGTGGATGCAAAGGACCGATTCGTGCGCGGCCTCGCGCACCTGTGGTACGGCAGGCGCATGGCGCCGTTCGTTCGTCTTCTCACTCTGGCACTCGGGTGTGCGCCGCTCGCTTGCACCATCAAGGCCGTCGCGAGCGACGCGGGCGCGGTCGACGCCGGCTCGCAGACCGTCGGCGATCAATGCACGGCGATCATGACCGAGCTTTGCGAGCAGGCGGCCAACCGTTGTGGAGTCGGGCTGGCCTACACGCTCGATCAGTGCGTCAACGCCAATGTGCTCACCTGCTGCACGGGTAGCGCGTGCAACGCAACGTCCCTATCGTCCACGTCAGTCGTCGACGCGTGCAAGCTGGCGCTCGACGCTCAGGACTGCAATTCAGTGGCCAACAACGTGACACCCGGCGCGTGCATCGGCGTACCTCAGAAACCATGACTTCGATCGAATCGTTTCTCGCGGAGATCGACGCGCAGAACCGCGCGGCTCTCGATCGCATCGGGGCGGCGGCGGCGTGCGAGCCGGCTGCCGAAGTGACCGTCGCCAAGCTGTTGATGGTGGCCTTGAAGAGCGAAATCGAGGCGACCGACTGCGCCGCCGGCTGGATCCCCACCACGCGCGAGATCGACGTCAAGCTCGCGCTCGCTCGGCAAGCCGGCGACGAGGCAAAGCACTACCGGCTGATCCAGAAACGCCTCGCCGAGCTGGGAGTCGACGCGGGTGCGTTCGACCCGGGACCGCCGTCACCGATGCTCGAATACCTCGCGTCGCTCACGACCACCGTGGAGCGCGTGGCGGCGGGTCAGTTCACCCGGGAAGCGCTGGCCGTCGTGCGAAACGAAGAGTTCATCCGATTTTGCGTCAGCCGCGACGACCAGGCCACAGCCGCGCTGTACCGCGACGTCATCCAGCCCGACGAGCGGCACCACCATGAGCTCGGGCGGCGGCTCCTCGCGGAGCTCGCGGTCGACGAGCCGGCGCAGACCGCAGCGCGACGCGCGGCGCGGCGGACGCTCGACCTCGCCGAGGAGCTGCAAGAGATCGCCCGCATGAAGCGGGGGCTCTCGCGCGCACCAGGTTGTTGATTCGCCGCGCTCCCAAGGCGGAGACACTCCCTCGCTCATCCGCGAGTGACGCCGGCTCGCAGCTCCGCCGCGATCGGCGCGCGGAGTCGGCCAACGTTGGCTATTGTTCGGTGATGGCTGACGGGCTCGTCACGTTGCGCAGCGCCTTTGACCCGGCCGAAACCAAGGCGCGCCTGCTGGCGATCCTGAAGGAGAAAGGGGTCACCGTGTTTGCTGACATCCCTCACGCGAAGGGGGCGGCCAAGGCCGGGCTCGTGCTGGGGCCGAGCGATCTGGTGATCTTCGGCAAGCCGGAGGGGGGAACACCGCTCATGCAGGCCGCGCCGACAGCGGGGATCGATTTGCCCCTGAAGGCGCTGATCTGGCGGGACGATGCCGGGGTGACGTGGGTCTCGTACAACGATCCGCGCTGGATCGCCGTGCGCCATGGGCTCGAGGCGTCGAAGGGGAATGGGCTGGCCGCGGCGATTGGGGCCTTTGCGAAGCACGCGACGGGAGGCGAGTAAGGAACCCCCCTCGCCCGACGCACCCCGATGGATGTTGAACCCATCGAGCAACTCGTTGAGAGCGCCTGACGCTACACGTCGCTCAGCTCCGAGCCCAAAGCTCTAGTGGGCTAAGCTCGCTGGTCATGTTCATCGGTCACTACGCGCTCGGCCTGGCGACGAAGCGTTTGGAGCCGCGCCTGGCGCTCTGGGCGCTTCTTGTGGCGCCCCAAGTGCTCGACCTGCTCTGGCCCATCTTCGTTCTCGCGGGCATCGAACACGTCGAGGTCGCACCCGGAGACACCGCATTCACGCCTCTGCGCTTCGTTTCGTACCCCTGGTCGCACAGCCTTGTCATGTCGATCGTCTGGGGCATCGCTTTCGGCGGCATCGTGCGGATTCGAGGAGCGTCGTGGCGCAGTGCGAGCATCGTGACGGCTCTGGTCGTGAGCCACTGGGTGCTCGACGTTGTGAGCCACCGGGCCGACATGCCTCTGTGGCCGGGCGGTGGCCCGCTCCTTGGCTTGGGGCTCTGGCGATCTGTGCCGGCGACGCTTGTCGTCGAGATCGCGGTCTACGCCGCTGGTGTCGTTCTCTACGCGCGCTCGACGGTAAGCAGCGATCGGACGGGCACGTGGGCATACGCTGGTCTCGTGGGATTCCTCTTCGTGGCGTACATCGCCAACGTGCTTGGCCCGCCGCCACCATCGGCGACCGCCGTTGCCGCGTCAGCGGTGGCACTGTGGCTGATCCCGCTTTGGGGGGTGTGGATCGAGAGGCACCGACAGGTGACGACCACGAGCAGCTTTTGAGAGCAACCGCGGTCATCGGCCCTCACCTCTGAGCGCGCGGCGAAACCTGAGCCGACGGTTCCGGAAGGTCGAATGGGCGGCGAGGACGTCTCGAGCCGCTACCCTGATCGATCACGGCACAACTCCCGGACGACCGTGTGGGCCGCCTCGATCTGCATTGGATCTACCTCACCTCCCGCCCACTCAACGATGACTTCTTCGCCGTCGACCACTAGTCGCAACCTCGCGCCAACCATTGGCAAGGGAAACCGTTGAAGCGCCATCCGCACGTTAGAGCGAAGGACCACCTCAACAGCGTGTGTGTCGAACGCGCGGACGTCAAAGACGCGGTCGAAGTGCGGGTCGCCGGTCGGCACCTTGAGTCCCTTGGAATCGCCGTCGCGTGCGCGACCCACCGTCGCAACGACGCGGCTCACGGGAGGCGAAGAAGTCTGCGCAACGAGCCGCGTAACGAGTCCGCCTCTTGTGTCGGTTTCGAGAAGGAACTCTTGTCCGTCGCGCGCTCCCTGAATGCGAAATGCCCGCTCGGGTGTTTGCCCCTTCGTAAAGGCGTGGCGGTTCCGCGCCGCATAGGCCCCCCACGTTTGGACGAGCCGAGCGCGGACACGGTCCGCCGAGACCGTGAGAAAGAACCCGCTGACGAGGAATATGCCAATGACGTAGAGGACAACAAGGGCGATGACTTCCATCGAATCTCTCTCTGATGATTGGTCACTTGTCGTACTGCGTCATCAACCCGGCGGCGTGAGCCAACGGGTTCAGCGCCGCGCCCGGGGGGGGGCGCTCAGGGGAAGCTTCTGCGCTCCGAGGATTCGACATTGCGTTCCATCCGTTTGCAACACGCTCTAAGCTCGGGGCCCCATGCCCGACCGCTCCGATCACATCGAGTCGCGACTGAAGGAAGACCGCCGCTTCCACCCGAGCCCCCCGTTCGTGGATCGGGCGCATCTCTCGTCTCACCACGCCTACAGCGCCCTTTACACACAATCGATCCAGGAGCCTGAAGTCTTCTGGCGCGAGCAAACGTCCGACCTTTCCTGGCGCACGCCGTGGAAGACGTTCTCCGAATGGTCGCTGGACGCTGGGAAGGCCAGAGCGAAGTTCTTCGTCGGCGCGAAGCTCAACGTGACGGAGAGCTGCCTCGATCGGCATCTTTCGACCCCGCGACGCACGAAGGCGGCCATCATCTGGGAGGGCGAGCCGGGCGACACGCGGACGCTCACGTATTTCGAGCTGCACCGGCACGTCGTCGCCGCCGCGGCAGCGCTCGCTGACCTCGGCGTGAAAGCCGGCGACCGCGTGGCCATCTACATGGGGATGGTTCCCGAGGCGGCCGTGGCGATGCTCGCTTGCGCGCGCATCGGCGCTGCGCACTCGGTGGTCTTCGGAGGGTTCAGCTCGGATGCGCTCCGCGATCGGATCAACGATTGCGGTGCCAAGGTGCTCTTGACGCAGGACGGTGCGTGGCGGCGGGGCAACGTCGTCCCGCTCAAGACGATGGCCGACGCGGCCATCCAGCAGACGCCGTGCATCGAGAAAGTGGTCGTCTTGCGTCGCATCGGACCGAGCGAGGCGCCGGTCGTCATGCAGGAGGGCCGTGATGTCTGGTGGGACGACTGGCTGGCCCGCGCTCCGACCGCGGCCAGCCTGGCGAGCGCGAAGTCACCGGAGGCGTTCGACGCGGAGCACCCGCTCTTCATTCTGTACACGTCGGGATCCACGGGAAAGCCGAAGGGGGTGCTGCACACGACCGCGGGCTACCTGGCCGGCACGCACGTCACGACCAAGTACGTCTTCGACATGCGCGACGAAGACGTCTACTGGTGCACGGCCGACGTCGGCTGGGTGACCGGGCACAGCTACATCGTGTACGGGCCGCTCTCGTGCGGCGCCACGTGCATGATGTACGAAGGCGCGCCCAACTTCCCCGATTGGGCGCGGTTCTGGTCGATCATCGAACGCCACGGCGTGAGCATCCTCTACACGGCGCCGACCGCCATCCGGGCGTTCATTCGCGCCGGCGAAGAGTGGCCGGAGAAGCACGATCTCTCGAGCTTGCGCTTGCTCGGGAGCGTCGGCGAGCCGATCAACCCCGAGGCCTGGATGTGGTACCACCGGGTCATCGGCCGCGAGCGCTGCCCGATCGTCGACACCTGGTGGCAGACCGAGACCGGCGCCATCATGCTCACGACGCTACCGGGTGCCGTCTTCACGAAGCCAGGGAGCACGGGGCTGCCCTTTTTCGGCGTGGACATCGGCGTGGTCAAAGATCGCGGCGAACCGTGTGCGGCGAACGAGGGCGGAAAGCTCGTCATCCGGCGCCCTTGGCCGTCGATGGCCCGCACCCTTTGGGGGGACGACGAGCGTTACTTCAAGACGTACTGGGATGTGATTCCGAACGTCTACTTCACCGGCGATGGCGCTCGTCGCGACGAGGACGACTACTTCTGGGTCGTGGGTCGCATCGACGACGTTCTGAACGTCGCCGGCCACCGCATCGGCACCGCCGAGATCGAGAGCGCGCTCGTGAGCCACGCCGCGGTGGCCGAGGCGGCCGCGGTCGGACGGCCCGACGACCTCAAGGGACAGGCGCTCGTCGTCTTCGTGACGCTCAAGCAAGGTCAGAAGGCGGGGCGCGATCTGAAAGACTCGCTCACGGCGCACATCGACAAGGAAATCGGCAAGTTCGCGCGCCCCGACTCGATCCGCTTCAGCGACGCGCTGCCCAAGACCAGGAGCGGCAAGATCATGCGCCGCCTCCTGAAAGAGGTGGCCGCCGGAGGCGAGACCAAGGGCGATACGACGACGCTCGAAGACCTCGGGGTGCTGGCGAAGCTGCGCGCGACGGAAGACGAGTAGGCACCGTTCACGCGGAGGGGGGGGCTTTGCGGGGGTGAGGCTTTCGAGTGGAAGGGGCTCTTGGCTCGGAACGGTGTCCGCCCGGTCGGAGGGGAGAGTCCACGCCGTCGGCGAGCGAGCCACAGGGCGGCGAAGAAAAACCCCGCCGGCGTCTCGCGCCAAGGCATGGGCTTGGCCGGTCTGGCTCCGACGATGCCGCAGGAGCAACCCTTTGCGGCGATGCTGCCGGTCGATTGCATCTGGTTGCTGTTCGCGGCACTGCCTCCGCCGTCTGCCGTCAAGGTACACATTCCCTCGTGACACGCGTAGCCCGTGTCGCACGGGCTCCGGATACCGCAGGGCACACACAGGAAGGTAACCCCCTCGTCGCCCGACAGACAGTTGCTCGAGCAGCAGACGCGGTTGTCGTTGCACTGCGCGCCGTTCGGCGAGCAGGCCCCGCTGTCCTCTGTGGAGGACGGCGGGCCACCGTCTGGGGCCGAGGGCGCGCCACTGTCCGAAGTGAGGGGTGGGCCGCTATCCGCGCCTGCCGGTGGGCCCCCCTCGCCGTCATCGGAGGCGCCACCCTCCCCGACTGCCGGCGAGCCACCCTCGGAACCCCGTGAGCCATC
>Ga0265313_10000313_pt1 | contig 52807 bp, 39 predicted proteins | sample 4123metaG_FD_203122 | JGI IMG/M metagenome (GOLD analysis project Ga0265313, IMG submission 203122) | Rhizosphere microbial communities from Carex aquatilis grown in University of Washington, Seatle, WA, United States - 4-1-23 metaG | ecosystem: Host-associated > Plants > Roots > Rhizosphere >... | reverse complement strand
GCTGCGGCGAAATCTGAAAAAATCTGGCCCCAAGGCTCCGCCAGTCACCAAGCCGTTGTCACCGGGTTACCGCTCGGGTCGAAGTTCAACTCTCCAGAAAGGCCGAGCGGATCCGCCCCAAAGACCTGATACGTCGTTGCCGACTGAAATGGGGACCGTGAGCCTGCGCAACGGCGAGCCCGAAGCGCAGGTTCCGGCACCGAGCCCGTTAGCGGAGGTGGCCAAGGTGCTGCTGTTCGCAGAACAGGCGCAGAGGAGGGCGGCGACGAGTAACGGTCCAAGGTCCGAAAGACGCATGCGTAAGTCTGGCATGTTTCGGTTCTAAGGTGTCGCAGGCGTGCCCAATCCTCGATGAGGTTTCCCGCGCCTGCGCCTCGTACCCCTTTGCCATAAGTGCGGCTTCACAACCATTTCCAGCGCTTGCTCGGGCAAAGTCCGCGCGGGTCGCTGAGCTCCGCGCGCCCATCGTGTCGCCAGGCCCACGAGTAGGCTATGCTCGCTGGGTGATCCCGAGGGAGAAAGTCGCCGAGCTCGTCAACGCCCACGCAAGGCTTGAGGAGCCGACCACCGGCGCCATCTGGATCCGCCCCGAAGCGGGCGAAGCCTGGCTCGTCGAGGTAATCCCTTCGATGACCGACGACGAAAAGGCGGAGGAGCCGACTTTCTTCAATCCAGGCACCCAGTTTCGTTTTCCTGTCGCCATAATCGCTGGGAATAGGCGAAGTCTTGAGGCCGCCCTCCGAAGGCAGCCTGACCTCGCGCGAGCGGTGGCGAGCGGGACGGTCCTTCTCGATGCGGGCGACGCGAGCGCGCTCGTGGACGTCGCGCGCGCGGTGGCCGCATAAACGATGGCCGATGAGCGGCTGAAGGCCTGGATCCGTCAGGCGCGCGCGGATCTGGACGCGGGCCGGCGCGAGGGCGAAGTCGAGTGCCACCGGCGCTATTGGCTCCAGCAAGCTTGCGAGAAAGGGATCAAGGCGCTCGGCCAGATCCTCTGGAAGGGCTCGGCCGCAGACGACGGGCGCTTCCGTCAGCATCTTCTGAATCGGCACTCCCCGTTGAAGCAGCTCTCCAAGGAGGTTGCCGCGGACGCGGGCTTGCCGAAGTCGCTGCGCCTGCTCCTCCGGCAGCTCGATGCCGAACTCGGGGAGCTCGACGGTGAGGGGCTCCTCCGCAAGGTAGACTCGACAACGCCAAACACGGACCCTACGGACGCGCGCTATCGTTACCCGTTCCGGGGACCCGCAGGCGAAGAGGTTGCGCCCATCGATTGGTCAAGCGCGGACTGGGACAGGTACCAGGGAAATTCGGTTGGCGTGGCAGCAGCCATCGACCGGTTCCTGCGAACGGTCGAGAACCGTCGTCAGCGCGGTCGCGCGATGGGGTGATAGCGGGACCTAGGTCCGCACGTACCCGCGTACGTGCAGCCTTGGCTACTTGATCCAGTCTCTCGCGAGCAGATCCAGGATGTAATCGCGCACGAGCACGCCGCGTTGAAGGCACATCACGCCTTCCGAGCGCGTAAGTGCTAACCTGAAGGCATGGCTGCGGTGACCGTCGCAGAGGCCCTGACCCGGCTCGCTGACCTGATCAGCGAGGCCGCCGACCACACCGTCGTGATTGTGGCGGGCGACCGCGCCGTCCGCCTTGTCCCGGTCCCGCCGCCCGAGCGCCGCGTGCCTCGCTTCGGCAGCGCAGCGGGTCGCGTACACATGGCCAAGGACTTCGACGAGCCTCTCGCGGATTTCGCCGAGTATTCGTGAGACTGCTGCTCGACACGCACGCCTTCCTCTGGTTTGTCGCGGGTGACGCATCGCTCGCGGCGGCGGCTCGGACGCGATCGCGGACCCCGGCAATCAGGCCTTCGTGAGCATCGCCTCGGCGTGGGAAGTTACCATCAAGGTAAGCCTAGGGAAGCTCACCGTGGACGCGTCCACCGTGCGTGCGTTCTTCGATGAGCAGATGGGGACGAACGGCTTCACTTACCTCCCGATCGATCCGCCGCACGTCTTCCGTGTCGCTGGCGTATGGTCCCACGGCATGATCAACTCGTATCAAGCGGCCTGCCGGCGATAGTGGCTGAGGAGGCCGCCGAGCCGTTCACGACGCTCGATCGCCACGCGGTCGTTCCCGGGCGTCGTCTCGGGGAACGGGATCACGTTGGCCAGCCCCTGGTGGTTTCTCTCGGTATGAAAGTGCTCCACGTACTCCGAGATTACGTGCCGCAGGTGTCGCTCCCCGAGCGGCACGACCCGATCGAGGCACTCCTCCTTGATGGATCGAACCCAGCGCTCCGCGAATGCGTTCAGATTTGGGCTCGACGGGGGGAGCTTCAACAGCTCGACGGCGCTCGAGGCCAGAATCGTCTTGAACTCCTCCGTGTAGAGCGGATCTCGATCGACGATAAGATGGCGTACGTCCTTCAAGAACCCGTCCTTCGCGTCCGTGAGATTGCGGGCGATCTGCGCCATCCATGCGCTATCGAGGCCCTGCGAAATCCCCGCGATGTACACCCGACGGGTCTTGAGCCTCATGACGAACAGGGCGAAGTACCGCACCAGGCCTCGGCTCGTGACCACCTCGACGCTGAAGAAGTCGGCGGCGGCGATCGCCTCCCAATGGGCCGCGAGGAACGTCTTCCAGGACATCGAGCGGCCGCGCCGTGGTGCGGGCTCAATACCGTGCTCCTTGAGGACGCGCGCGATTGTGGATCGGCCGAGCTCGAAGCCGACGTTCTTGAGGGCTCCGCGGAGCCGAGTGTAGCCCCAGCCCGGGTTCTCCCTGGCCATCGTCATCAGCTGCGTGGTGGCATCGCTCCGTTTTCCGCAGGCGCCCTTCTTCGAGGAGTTCGCGCTGCCGTCGTACTTCGCGGCGACCAGCCGCCGGTACCACCTCAAGAGCGTTTCGGGGCTCGCGAGAGTCGCGATCTCCTCCAACAGCCTGCGCCCGACTCGCTTTCCCTTCCCCGCGAGAAGCCGGCGCTCGGCATTGGTGAATCGAAGGCGCTTCGGGCCAAGCCGTTCGCGGAGCACGCGGTTCTCGGCCGGAAGGTAATCGATCGCCATCTTCTGCCGTCGCTGGAGGAACCCGGCCACCAGCAGGATGAGGAACTGCAGCGGCGCGGTGCTCTCCTGATCCTTCACCGCGCCCACCCTACCCCGGGCAACTGGCCGGGCAAACGCCCGCTAGCCGTGCCCTCCGCACGTCGCGCGCCCACGAAAATGCCCGTGCTTTCAAGCGATCAAGTCGTGGGACCATACACGGTAGAGCCACCGATTCTTGAACTCGCAACCGCGGTGCTTCTGGAGGGCGACAAGCCCTGGTCTGCGGAGCGCCTGCCTCTCGTCAAGGGTCGCGTCGGCGATCGGCTGGACCAACTCGCCGTTCGCCTGGGCGATGCCGAGTGGCTCGATGGTGCGTTCAGCGCTGGCGACTTGATGATGGTCTCAGTGCTGCTCAGGTTGAAACCGTCGGGCATTCTGGACCAACACCCAGACCTGGCCGCTTATGTCGCCCGCGGCGAAGGGCGGCTCGCCTACAAGCGAGCCTTCAACGCTCAACTGGCGGTTTACTCTGGCAAGCCGCCGATCGGGCCTTGAGAACCCCGCACGTCCGTGGCACGCAAAGAACCATGCCTCTTACCAATCAACAGCGCGCCGAGTTCGACAAGTTGGTCCGATCCCACCAGACCCTGCTTTTCATGAAGGGCAACCGTCAGTTTCCGCAGTGCGGCTTCTCCGCGACGGTCGTCGGCATACTCGACAAGGTCACGTCCGGCTACGAGACGGTGAACGTGCTCGAAGACGCGTCCCTGCGCGAGGGAATGAAGGAGTTTTCGAGCTGGCCGACCTTTCCTCAGCTCTATGTGAGGGGCGAGTTCGTGGGCGGTTGCGACATCGTCAAGGAAATGTACTCGTCGGGGGAGCTACAGAAGCTGTTTCAAGTCGACCGGGAGGCCCCGAAGGCCCCGAAGGTGACCGTGACGGCCGCCGCGGCGATGGCGTTCAAAGAGGCAATCGCCGGCGGCGGCGACGTGATCCGCCTCGAGATCGATGCAAACTACGAATGTCAGCTTCTCGTCGGCGCCAAAGAGCGCGGCGACTTCGAGGTGGCGTCGAATGGCGTCCTTCTCTACATCGCACAAGGTTCGGCAAGCCGAGCCGAGGGCATCACGATCGACTTCGTCGAAGCGCCTCAGGGAATGGCATTCAAGATCGAGAACCCGAATGAGCCTCCGCGGGTCAGGCCCATTGGGCCGAAAGAGCTCAAAGCCCTTCTGGAGGCGGGGCGGGTCGAGCTCTTCGACGTGCGCCCCGACAACGAACGCGCAAAGGCGTCGATCACCCAAGCCAAGAAGCTCGACGCGGAAGGCCAGAAGTACCTCTTGAGCCTCGAGAAGGACGCACCCATCGCCTTTCACTGCCACCACGGAGTGCGCAGTCGAACCGCCGCCGAGGAACTCCTGCGCGAAGGATTCACCCGGGTATACAACCTCGAAGGCGGAATCGAAGCATGGTCGAACCAGGTCGATCCGTCCGTCCCACACTATTGACCAACCTCGGAACGCGACCACGGGCCCCTCCCCGCCATGCTTACCGACGACGCTCAGGGCACGTAAGCAACACCGCGGTAAACCGTGCCGTAGGTCGGACCTGTCACGACGCTGAACGACTCGCCCGGGGGCAGCGTCGTCGCGCTGATCTGGTCCGTGATCGTCACGACCTTGTTCGGGTCGGCGCCGTTGTCGCCCGAGCTGCTCGAGGTCGCCGTCGTCGCCCAGAGGGTGACTGTGCCCGCGGCCTGGTTCACGACGCCGTCCATGTTGCGCAGACCGGTCGTCGTCACGGGGGGCCACGGCCCGTCCGAGCCCGTCAGATTGTCGGTCGTTCCGGTGCCGACCAGACCAGCGGTGAGCACGTAGTCGAGCTGCCAGGTGCTGCCGACGAGGCTCCACTTCTGGAGGCCGGCGTGGCTCGCCACGTCGGTGGCGTTGCCCGAGCCCTCGTCCGTCACGTACATCGTCGTCGGGTTGGCGAAGAAGACGGCGAAGGGCGTGTAGTTCCCGCCGGTGACCTTGGCCGAATCCGTCGGAAAGCCGGGGACGATGCTGATGGTCTGCGACGCCGCGTTGGCGACCGTCGGAAGCGACGGGACTGTGTAGACGGTCTGGATGCCGTTGCTACCGCTGCCCTTGGTGAAGTAGAGCGCGCCGTTGTACTGGGCCACGCCCCGGTAGTTGTTGTCCTTGCCGGCCTTGTCGACCGTCCCGCCGTCGGCGACGAGTCCGCCGTCGACGAACTGGTACTGGATGAGCGGGCTGACCTCTGCCGAGTTGTTCGCCGGGATCCCCGCGTCGGACGCCGAGCCGTTGATCGGATTGACGACCTCGAGCCCGGTCGTCTCGGTGACGTTGGGGTTCGTCGAGTTGGGGAGGCCGAAGGTGGAGGCACCGCCGTTGTTGGCGTTGCCGACCGAGTAGTAAAGACCGTTCGGCGCGAGGAGGGCGTTGCGGCCGTTGTTGCCGCCGTAGTTGACGGTCGGCGTATAGGTGAAGTTCCCCAGCGCATCCAGCGATACGATCGTGCGCGCGAACGCGTAGCTCGAGCCGAAGAGGGCGGTCACGGGGTTGGTCGGATCCTGCCCGGGGACGGCGTCGGAGTTCGACACGTCGAGCGCGCCGACGGGGGCGCCGGCGTAGGCGACGAACACGACGTGCGCGAGGCCGTTCCCATCCACCGCCAAGTGCAGGCCCAGCTCCGACTTCGAAGAGAAGCTCGTGACCACCTGGCTGGTCGGCACGGAGATGGTGTTGAACACCTGACCGTTGGTCAGGTTGATGTCCGCCAGCTGGATGGGCGAGGTGACGCCGAAGCTACCGTCGACCGGGGCGTTGTTCCACACGTTGACGTAGTCGTTGCCCGCGACCGCAGTGACGGTCGTGGCCGCGGTTTTCACGCCGCCGTCGGTGGCGAAGGTGCCGTTGCTACCCGGCAGCGTCGTACCGACGGCCAGTGACGCGACGGCGCCCTGCGCGTTGGTGTAGGTGGAGCTACTGACGACGAGCGAGTTCGGAGCAAAAACCTCGCACGTCACCTGCACCGTCGAGGTCGAGGTGGCGGGGCACGATCCGCCGTCGGAGAGCGCGCCATCGCCCGCGGTCACCGTCAGCGTCACGACTCCGGGAGCCGTGCATGTGAACGTTGTGTTCGCCGCGTTCGACGCGGAGAACGTGCCGCTCGGCGCCGACCACGCGTAGGTGAGGCCCGAGGGGTTCGGCCCGGTGGCGAGGGCGGTGAGCGTGGACGAGGTGCCGACCGCGGTCTCCGCCGGGCTGACCGACACGGAGCTGATCGACGCGCAGCTGTACGTCGAGCCGTTGATCAGCGCCGAGCCTGCGTCCGCCGCCGCGGTGTTGCACTGGAGCGCCACGGCGACGGTCGTCGTCGCCCGCCCCGTGACGGCGAAGGTCGCGCTACCGGCGCAGGTGACTGTGCCGTCGGTCGACGCGCCGCTGAGCGAGATTGTGTAACCGCTGCCCGCGGGGAGCCCGCCTACGAGGAAGTTGACCGCGTTGGCGTTCGACAGGTTCACCGAGCCGCTCTGGACGAGCGTCGACGCGCCGTTCGGCCCCGTGATCGTCCACGACACGAGGTTCAAACTCTCCCCGCCCGGAAGCGTCAGCTGCAAGCTCACCTCGCCCGCGTTGGCCCCGCTCACGGGCGGCGAGTCGGTCGCCGCCTTCCCGGCCGGCGGCCCGCCCAGCGCGGGGGTCGACGAACAGCCGATTTGCGGCAGCGCAGACGCAGTGGCAGCGCCGCAGCCCATGATGATGGCCGACGTTCGCAATATCGATTGGATGGTCTTCGTTTGCATGATGGCTCCGAGAAGGAACGGCACACGTCCACGGACAATGGCGCGGCCGATAGAGCAATTCGTCGGCCAGCGGCGCCAGTCGCACTTTTTGCCGAGAAATCTCGGGCGCGCCCCCCGTGTTCCGACCGAAGCCCGGAAAGGACCCTCCGATTCTCGAACGCGAGCGCGGAAGTCGCCGGAGGGCCCTCTCGGCGCGAGCCGACGGGAATCGACGTATTTTGGGCAACTTGGCCGGGTTCGCTCCGTTGGAGCGCCGAGGGCGGCGAGCGCTCACCAGTCGAAGAAGTAACCGAGGGCAGTCCCGACTCCGAACTTGAACGCCAGAGTGCCGGGGTTGTCCGAGGCTTGGGCTCCGCTCGAGAACACCGTCTGGTACCAGGCCGAGATGGAGAGAGACTTCCGCCGATCGAGGTAGAGCCCGACGATTCCCTTCATCAACGGGACAAGGGAGGCGTCGACGAAGTTCCATCCCAGCTTGGCGTCGAGCGAAAAAAACGAGCGGCCGGGGAGATTGAGGACGACGGAGGGCTCGACGACGAGCAGGTCCAGGTCGGGGTAGCCGCTGCTGGCAACGGAACGGATAAAGGCTACTTGCCCGGTCACCGAGAGCCATCGGGCGAGGCCGACGGAGATCGCATAGCCCGGTATCACCGCCCAGGCGGAACCGACGGGTGCCTGGTTGGGCGATATCCACTGTAGGCCGAGTGAAACGTACTGGTGGACACGCGCGCTCCCGTAGAAGGCCCACGCGAAGGCGGTGGTGATTGCGCCCAAGCCGCTCTGCGCGTGGCGGTCCGGCGCGTAGGGGTACACGGCGAGCACGGGGGCCTTCAGCTGGATCTGAAATTCTCTCTGGCTCCCGAAGACGACCTGCGGGTTGAAGAGCAGCCGGTCGGCGTTCGCCACGCCGCCGAGTCCCTGGTAGGTGTCGAACTGGAATAGGACCCCGCTGCGCGAGAAGGCGATCGAGTCGATGCCCTGGAGGATCTGCAGGAGTGCCTGGGACCGCTCCTCGGTCTTCGCCGAGTCCACGGCATCTACGATCTCCGCCGGCACGAGCGCCCCTTCCGGGCCGAGGGAACGGCATGTCTCCGACAGATTGCTTCGATTCGCCTGGAGGCACTCCACGAGGGGTCCCGCCTCGGGTGGTACGTCGGCGCACAGGCGTGTGGCATCCGCTCCGCACGCGGCACGGATGGTCGAGATCGTCTCCGCCGCTTTTTGAATGCGCTCGACCTCGGGCCGGCAGGAGGTCGATAGGTCGTCCTCTTGCCGGATGAGGCAAGCGACGACCCGGCCGCGCCCCGGCGGGACCTCGCTGCACAGCCGATCGATGTCCCGGCGGCACGTCCGCGCAAACTCTTCGGCGATGCCCCGGAACTTGGTGTCGGCGGCCGCCATCTTCGTCCCGCACGCCGCGGAGAGCCTCGTCTCGTTCTGCCGGAGGCAAGCTTGAACAGCCCCGCCCCCAACCTTTACGCCGCTGCAGAACTGCTTCACGTCGGCGGCACAGGCGTCCTCGGCTCGCGCGGCGCGGGTCCCGACGAGTCCGGCGGCAACGAGTGCAGCGACGAGCGGTGATCGCAGTTGAGCCTCAGTCTCCGTTCCGGTTCGCGCTCACGCTGAGCAAGCGTCGAGCCGTCAGCCGCACAGCGCACCGCGTCCTTCACGGGTCTGTCCCGCTGACGGTCTTCGCCTTGCATGCCCATCGTGACTCGAGAAGGACCACAAGGCTAACAAGAAAGGGCAACTGCATGATCCACACGCAAAGAAGGTTTGCTTCCGTTCTTCTCGCCGTGCTCGGCCTGACGCTCGCGGGCGTCACGATCGCGAACGACGTGGGCGCGGTCATCGGAAGGCCGCTGACGCCCATGAGCTACGCCGGCGTCGCGAGACGCACGGTGCGCCGCTCCGCGTATTACAACTACAATTATCACTACTGAGTCAGGCGCCCTTTGGCCCCTATTGCCCATTGCCACTGGCTGTGACCACTCGGCGCGTCGACAGCGCGGAGCGGCACGTAGGGGGAATGCAAGTTCGCGCGCGCACATACGTTGCAGGCCGAGAGCGCGGGAAGGCAGCAACCAATGGACCCGCTATTCCAACGAGTTTGGACGGACCTCTCCGAAGGGCTACACGGCCCGTTGAAGTTTCGGCTCGTCATTCAGCCTACCATCGCGGCCATCTTGTCGATCCGGGCCGGCATCAGGGATTCGCGCGAAGGGCGTACGCCGTTCACTCGAGCGCTGGTCTCGGACAAGGGGCACAGAGGGGAACACCTGCGCCGCGGCTGGGGCGACGTCGGAAGTGTCTTTGTCGCCGCGACGATCGTCGACATCATCTACCAGCTCATCGTGAACCGCTCGGCCCATCCGCTGCAGGCCATCGTCGTGGCGGCGCTCCTCGCCCTCGTGCCGTATCTCTTGCTGACGGGACCCATCAACCGACTCGCGCGCCGGCTCGCGCAGCACCGCGCGCACGCCTCACCCTGAATCGCGGCCCGTCGATGCACCACGCCGGGGACCGACGGAGAAACGCCATCGGATAGGCGAACGCAGATCGCCTACCTTACGCGGGTGAAAACCTCTACGGGATCGCCCTCATCGAAGTTGAGCGGCACGAAGAGCTTCATCGGCTCACCCGTCTCCTGTTTCGAGAACACCACCGAGATCTGCGGCGCCCCGGGAGTAATTGGTTCCGGGCTGAGAAACCGCCGTTCGCCCTGATAAACCAGAGTCCACCGAAGAGTACGAAACGCTACCGCGAGCTTCTTTCCTTCGGCCCGCACCGTGAGCATCCCGTAAGCGGGATGCTCGTATCTCCCGACCAACGTTTCGATCGGAAAGTCGAGCGCGACATCCGGGACATCCTGCAACGGTTCCGGCGTTTCTTTGAGCCTTCCCTCCCAGTCCAGCGGCTCGAGCCCGAGAAGGCGATCGTAGGCGCTATAGGCAAGCGCCATCAGAGCCGCGGTCGCGAGATCCCTGTTCATGAGGACAATGAGTCCTTGCCCGGTCTCGGGAAGAAAGCCCAGATGCATCGTGAATCCGTCGATGGCCCCGTTGTGGGCCACCAAGGGATGGCCGCGGTAGTTTTCGTAAATCCAGCCCAAAGCGTAATAGGGGTGCTCCACCTCGGGTTCGGCCGACTCCGGCATTTCCGCTTGCGGGCGATGCAGCTCACGCCACATGTCTTCCCCGAGAAGCGCCGGCGATCTCGTCGCGTGAAACGTCAACCAGCGGGCGAGATCGTTCACGCTCGTCTGCACGGCTCCCGCTGGCGCGATCGCGCTCAGGCGTTTCAACATCGGTATTTCTTGTACTCTGCCATTGCGCAGCGCGTATGCAGCGGCATGATCGGAGTCGGCCTCCATCGCTTCTGCCGAAAGGCGAGTGCGACGCATGTGGAGGGGCAAGAGTATCCGAGCCTGCACGAAGCTCTCCCAGCTCTCTCCCGAGACTTTCTCGACGATTCGACCGGCGACGACGAACATTGGGCTGCTATATCGCCACTTCGCGCGGGGGGGACCGCTCGCCTCGAGGAATCGAAGGCGGTGGTAGAGCTCATCGCGCGAGAATGGGGCCCTGTACCAGAAGAGATCATGCCGCGGTAAACCGCTTTTGTGGGTGAGAATGTCCCGCGTCGTCAAGGTCATCGACGCCACCGGGTCCCGGAGGGAAAAGTCGGGAAGGTACGTACGGACGGGAGCGTCGAGCGCGATTTTTCCCTCGTCCGCAAGCAGAGCGATCGCCGTTGCCGTGAATGCCTTCGAGCAGGATCCGAGAGGGAAGAGCGTGTCGGGCGTTACGGGTAGGCGCTTGTCCAGTTGGCGGTAACCGAAGCCGCGGGCGAAGACGACGTGTCCCCGCTGGACGACTCCCACGGCCACGCCCGGAATCTGGTCACGTGCCATGAGACGGCGGACCAGGGGCGCGAAATCGGGGGAAAGCCACGCTTCGGCTCTGGCTTCGCGCCCCGGCGACAGCAGGCAAATAATAGCCGCGAGTAGCGCCGCCGGGACCGGCCATCGCCCCGATGCGACCGCGCGCTCCATGATTTCGTCGGGAATCAAAAAGAGACAGCTCGTGAGGAGAATCATCACGCTCGAGAAAAAGACGAGACCCATGAACAGGCAAGTGCCCACGTGCAATCCGATCGTCGCGATGCACCACACCTTGCGGGTGCGGCGTGGCCAGATGAAGAACGCGTAGCCGATCTCCACGACCAACGTGACCCAGCCGGCGAACATCGGGATCCACGAGTGCCTCGCGAGGCTGCAGAGATCGAAAGTGCTGAAGACGGGTTGAGAGACGGTCTGCCAGATGGCCTCGCCGTTCCACCACTGGCTCCCGATTGCTTTGTCCAGCCCGGCGGCGAGATAAATCACGCAAAGGTGGACTTGCATCACCCGCAGGCAACCAACGGGGATCGTTTCCTCTCGGCGTGAGGATGCCGGACGAGACGCGAACGTCCAGGCGCGTCCGGACGGAAAGACGAAGAGATAAAATAGGAAACTATTTGCCAACTGATCGACACCGTAATAGGACGCAAGTCCGCTCGTCACGAGGCTGAGGTGAAGGCCCCACGCCAAGAACGCAGAGAGACGGGCGTGAATGCCGAAAGCGAGCGAGAGGAGGCTTCCGGCATAGCCCGACAGCAGAAGGGTAATGGCGGTGTGCTCACGGATCCCTAAGAGCCGGAAGGCTTTTGCCAGGGTTGGCAGGCCGGGCACCCAGGGATCGCGCAGCAAATCCGTGAGCTCCCAGGGAATGATCCCCCGACTGCCATGAAGTGAAAGGAGATCGTCGGAGACCCAGACCAGATGGAAGAGCAGTAGCAGCGGGAGTGCAACACGGAGTCCCGCAAGCGGTCGAGGCGACACCGGCCGAAACCAGTTGCCGCTCGCGCTGCTCCCGGACCTCATGGCTGGCTCTCTCTCGATGCGCGCACGCTCGACGCGCGCACGAACGTCGCATCGTGTAAAGAATGCCACCGCGGCCGCGCCCCGACGCGGTACTCGGCCATTGTGGGCATCTCCCACTCCTCGATGCTCACCTGCACGAGGTTTGCTTCAGGATGTACGCCGAGGCGATTGGCCGCGAGCGCGCCGAGAAACGCTCGCCGCAGGTCGGTATGCTTGGCCACAATATAGACTGTTCCAGCGAGATTCCCGAGGCGGAAGCTCACCTCGCGACTCTTGCCGGTCTCCAGGGCCTCCTCGGAACGCGCTCCCTGCGCGGTAAAGAGGGTAAATCGCGCCCGCAACTGGGGGCCTACCGCCGGAGCGAAGAAGGAATAGGAGTCGCCGGCTCCCGAGAGTGCATCGTAAAACCGGAGTCCGCGCCCGACGGGCCCTTGCAGGCGCGCAGTGAGATGAGTGGCCCCTGCGACGATGAGTGCAATGTGGCACCCGAAGGCTGCCACCAAGAGCAAGCGTTTCATGTCTCGCATGGCACGGCGGCTCGCGGCACATGGGCCCCCGGCATCTCGGGTCTATTCGGAAGCGAAGGTGATTTGGGGGACCTCGTGCGCATTCACCCTGATTGCGTCGTCGAAATCGCCCGGGCTCAGGCGGATGCGAATACCTGCCAGTTCGTTGGTCGGGCCAGGGTGCGCGTGCTCGGAGCGTGGGACGAGACCAATATCCTTCAGCTTCGTCGGGTTCCCGGATGACTTGCGAGCTTCCATCCCACGCCGGCCACCACTAAAAGAATGGACACAACAGCTGCAATTTGCCGTTTCATGGTGAGCTCCTTCTCCATTCGGCGGCTGCAAGTCTTGATCCGGTGCTGAGCGAGTCAGCCTGCCGGCGGCGAGGGGCGATTCGATTCGAGGTGCGCACGGCGGCTCTCCCCGCTCTGCTGGGATTCGCATGCTCATGGCTCAACTTCGTTGTGAGGCGATGCCCTCGGACCGGACGTTGCAGTGCGTCGAGGAGGCGTCGCGGAAGAAAAACGAGTGAAACCAAAGCTCACCGGGCCGCGAACCAAAAAGGAGAGAATCATGTTGCGCAAGAGCCTCGCTGCCGTGTTCATGTCGATCTTCATCGCCGCAACGGCGTTCGCCGGGCCCCCATCCGCGGGCCATGCCGACACCCCTGAGAAAGCAGCGAATTTGAGCGAGGCCCTATCGGTCCTGCACGCCGTCAGTCAGTGGTCCGTCGATCTCAGTGAGATGGGGGATAAGAGGGCGAAATCGGACCTCGTGAAGAACTACGCTCACTCGATGGCAGCAGCGAATACGACAATGGACGCGAAGCTCCTGAGTATCGCCCAAAAAGACGGTGTCGACATCGTACCGCTTAACCCGCAAAGCGAGGAGGGCAAGAGCCTGCTCGATCGCTTCAATGCCGAAAAGGTGCTGCTCAGCTCTCTCGAAGGGGATGCCTTCGACAAAGAGTACATGACCCTCGTGACCAACACCCAGCAAAGCGTCATTCATGTTCTGGAGACGAGCAAGGCGTCAGCCACGAACAAGGAGGTCAAGCAATTCCTGGGTGACGCGATGACCACCGTACAGAACCGTCTGAAGACAGCGCAAGACATCCTGGCAAAGGTCTACGGCGACCAAGTCTAACTGACTGGCTCTGGTCTAAGGTCGACGTCTGCGGTTTGGTGCGGCCTGCGGCGCTCCGGCGTGGCCGCTCCGAGACCTGCCTCGCCCGCCACCGACTCCTGAAGCGTCCCGAGCCCGACTTGCCTCGAAGGAGAGCCGAGCGACCCCTACGTGGTCGCCCTCCGCGAGCGCAGCCCGCTTGACAGGTCCCGCCTACGCCCCAAATCACAACGGCGCGTCACCGGACAACCGGGCGCGGACCGACAAGTGTTCGAGACGTCGGCAGGCGTCGTCATACCCCGGAGGCTAGGCTCGTATGAACCAAAAGCGCATCGCGATTGCCTGTCAGGGAGGCGGAAGTCAGTGTGCGTTCGTCGCAGGTGCGCTCAAGGCTCTCTTCGCGCGGAGAGTCCAAGATCGATACCCGATCGTTGCACTGAGCGGGACGTCGGGGGGGGCCTTCACCGCAGCGCTTGCCTGGAGCGGCTTGCTCGAACAGGCGCACGGGGACCGCAAGCCGATCGAAGATCGCATCATCGGCTGCTGGCGCGATTTGACCGCCCAGACTCCGATCGAAATAGCTTTTGACGCCTCCGCGCTTCAACTTTCGCGTTTCGTCGAGCGTGGGTTCCTACCGAGCTTTGCAACGAGCCCGTCGTCGCCGCAATTCCAGTTCTGGGCGCGAACGATCTCGCAAGTCATCGCACGCCCCGAGTTCACCGATCTCCGCGCTTTGCTCATGAAGCATCTGGACTTCGAGCGTCTCGCTTCGCTCAGCCTGCCGGAAAGCCCGACACTGCTCGTCGGAGCGGTCGACGTCCTGGAAGGAAGCTTCAAAATATTCTCCTCTCGGCGGGGCGAAATCACACTGGAGGCGCTGCTCGCGTCCGCCGCGATCCCGAATCTCTTCCCTGCGGTCCGGGTCGAAGGGCACGCGTATTGGGACGGCATTTTTTCGTCGAATCCCCCGGTCGCAGCCTTCTTGCGCCAAGCACACGTGGGTCGGGGAAAGCTGCCCGACGAGATTTGGATCATCCAAGTTAACCCGCCGCGGCACGACAGCGTTCCCGACCTGCCCGGCGACATCTTCGATCTCCGCAACCACTTGGCAGGCAACTTGAGCCTTCAGCACGAGCTTCAGACCCTGGAGATGGTGAATCTACTTCTCCAAGAGAACGCACTGACGGACCACTTTCGCGTTCGCTTCGGATTCGATGTGACCAAGGCCATCAAGGTGCGCTTCATTCGGATGTCTCGCGGGGTGCAGAACGACCTCGACTACGCCAGCAAGCTCTCGCGGCAACCGAAGCACATCGAAAGTCTCATCGCCGACGGCGAGGCCCAGGCAACCGCGTTTCTGAGCAAGCTCGAGAATGCAGAGCACCCCCCCGATCCCTCGCTCGCAGAGATTGCGCCGGAGATTCACTGATGCCCGGCCGCGGCGCTGGCACACCTGGCGCCGTCGGTCATACCGGCCGCGATCGCCGCGTCGCGCCTCTAAGCTTTGTCGACGCCAGGGTGACGTTGCTCGGAGCAGCAGCCCTTGTCTTGGCGAGGCCCGTTTTCGCCCTGGAAGACGCGGGAGCGCCGGATGCGGCAGAAACGCCGAGTCCCACCTCCACGAACGAAGGCACCTCCGCTCCGGTCCCTGTTTCACCGGCCCCTCCCCCCGCGAATGAAGCGAGGGGGGCAACCCCTCCCGGGGGCGACGCGGTGATGTGGCCGCACTACGACAAGGGCTTCGTATTGGTTCCGACGCCCGATCCGATCCAGACGCCGTTCCGGCTCCAACTCAACCACGTCTCGCAGTTCCGCTACACCAACACGCTCGCCGTCCAAAAGACGTTTACCGACCACTTGGGTAACGTAAAGGACGTCGCGACGCGGAACGACATCCAGCTCACCAGAGATGTCTTCTACTTTTCCGGATTCGCCTTCGACCCTCGCCTCGACTTCAACATTCTTCTGTACACATCGAGCGCGACCCTTTCGGCCACCGCCGCTGGATACGTGGGGTTCGTATTCAGCAAGGCCTTCGCGCTTCGTGCGGGCTTTTTTTCGCTCCCCTCGGTACGCAGCCTGACCGGGACTTATCCTTTTTTTCACTCGACCGACCGCAGTATGGCCAACAACTACGTGAGGCCCGGGTTCACGCAGGGGGTTTGGGCCAACGGCGAGCCGTTTCCCGGCTTCAATTACATCGTGATGATTGGAAACTCCCTCAATACGCTCGATCTCGCCGCCACTCGAATCGATGACAACTTCGCGTACTCGGGATCCATTTGGTACGACCTTCACGGCTTCGACAAGCCGTGGAACGACAACGAGTACCACGAGGAGCTTGCTCTCCGCATCGGTACCGCCTTCACGTTCGCGCGGGAGGATCGTCTCTCGGATCTCTCGACGGCCAGCCCCGAGAACAACTCGATCTTCATTTCCGACGGAAGCCTTCTCTTCGCGACCGGCGCATTGGCGCCGAACGTCACGGTCCAGCTGTCGAACTACTACCTTTGGGCGATCGACGCCGGCGTGAAGTTTCGCGGTTTTGCGCTGAACGCCGAGCTTTATCAGCGGTGGCTCGACGACTTCACGGCCGACGGGCCGCTGCCCGTGAGGTCCATGTACGACTGGGGCCTCGAGGGCTCGCTCGGCTACCTCGTCCTCCGTAACAGACTGGAGCCTTACGGCCGGACCTCGTTCGTGATTGGGCCGTTCGGCAAGGCCGTCGAAGGCGCCGGCGGCTTGAATTGGTATCCGTTCGGCACCCGCATGGTGTGGCTCAATGCCGAGGCCGTCGGCATCAGCCACTGTCCGTACCAAAGCACCCTCTACGTCTACAGCGTCGGCCAGACGGGGCTGCTCATCCAGTCTCAGTTCTTGGTCCGCCTTTGACCTCGTGTGGATCCTTTGGAGGCTCGAACGTAAGTGCGCTTCTCGCTCGTGCGTGGAGGGCCGTATCGCCGGCTCTTGAGCGTTCTTCGCTTGGCGCGCGACGACGGCAGGGACGCATGGAGACAGACGCTCGTGTTGGTCACGATCGCGTGGGCCCCGCTCGTCGCTCTCGCGTTCGTTCAAAATCTCGCAACGCACAAGCGGAACGTGCTCTTGCTCGACCCAGCCGTACACGCTCACCTGCTCCTGAGCGTGCCACTCCTCGTCGTCGCGGAACAGGTGATGCATGGGAGATCCGAGCGCTGCATTGAGCGCTTCGTTCAGAGCGATCTGGTTTCCGGCGGGACCGCAGCCATCCAGCGCGTGGTCGCTCGGGGAACGACGCTCCGCGACGCCACGATTCCGGAAGCAGCACTGGCTGTCGCTGCCCTCGCTGCCGGGCAAGCGACCCTTTGGGATCACACGGGCCCGTTCGGCTTGGGGTCTCTCGTCGCCTCGGCCGCCATGCCCTCCGCCGCCCGCCTGTGGTGGGCGATCGTAGCGCTGCCCCTCGCTCAGTTTCTCCTCTACCGATCGGTGTGGCGGTGGGCCATTTGGTCGGCCGTCCTATGGGGGCTCGCGAGCCTCGACGTTCGACCCGTCGCGCTGCACCCCGACCGGCGTGGGGGCCTCGCGTTTCTCGGGGAACCCACGCTCAGCTTCGCGATCGTCGTGATGAGCGTCGACTGCTCCGTCGCCGGTGGCTGGGGTAGGCAGATGATCTTCGATCATTTGCCTCTGAAATCGTGGGCGATGCCGTTCTCCGAGATCGCCTTGTCCAGCTTCATCGTCGCGCTTGGGCCGCTCTGCGTGTTCTCGAGGTGCATGTGGCGCGCGCGGTTCGCCGCGGTTCGGCAGTACGACGCGCTCGCGCTCACGTATGCGCGATTGTTTCACAAGAAGTGGATCGATTTGGGCGGCACCGAAAATCTTCTCGGCACGGCCGACATTCAGTCGATGGCCGACCTGGCGAACACGCTGGCGATCGTGCGGGGCATGCGCTTGGTCCCGTTCGGCCTCTACGAGATCATGGGGCTCCTCGCCGCAATCTGGCTCCCGATGTTGCCGCTCTTTCTGGCCACGGTCCCGCTTCACGAGCTGCTCCGGCGCGTGCTGGGGGTCTTCGTCGGTGCGGCGCTGGGGTGAGTCGGGCAACCGTGGGCGAAGAGCACCGCGCTTCGTTTCACTCGCCCCTCCGCGACGGAAAGGCCGTCAGCGCTGCGCACCAAGGCTGACGGCCGAAGGCCCGAAGGCCGCGTTTACCGCGCCAAGAAAGCGCCGGACAGCATCGGTCGTCTGGGGGAGCGTTGCGCGCCCTTCGAGGATGGAACCGAGGTCGGCCTGCGTGCCGTAGAGCGCACGGATGGCTTCGTCGTCGGAGCTCACAGTCATCCCGTTCACGGTGGCCCCGGCGAAGAGGCCACTGGAACGCGAGTACGAGACGATGTCGCTCTTCACGCCCATGTCGCCCGTGGCCGACTTGCCGGCTCCCACGGGCCCGGCGGTAGCCGAGGCGTTTACGCCGATCTTGAAGTTGCCCGAAGCGAGCGACTTCGTGGCCGCATCACTCACCACGAGAGCCAGAACATCGGCGGACTCGTATCCGGCCTGAGCGCCAAGCGTTCCACCACCCATGGTGATCGGGGCAGGATTGCTCCATTGCCCCGCCGACGCGCAGGACGCGAAGCCGTTGCCGCCCTGGCCTCCGACGACCAAGCCCCCCTTCTTCATGCCTGGGATGATCAGCACGCATTGGGCGCGGCGCGCCACCTCGTCCGGGATCTGCGATCGGAACTCGCCGACGAGCTGCGTAGCTTGGTCGAGGCGCCCTTCTGCCTCGGATTGCTTTTTCTCGACTTCCGCGGCGCTTTGCGGCTGGCTCGTCGAAGAGCAAGCGCCCACCGAGAGCGCGACCGACAGGAGACACGTTCCGTAAACGGAGCCACAGGCGTGGCGGCGATATCGATTCATACGCGTCCCGGAAAGCATTCGCGATGCCGCGCCCGGCAACGATGACCCGGAGGGGGCTCCTTTCGCCCCAGCCATTCCAGGCGCTTTCGGCTCCGCTCTGTGCTTTAGCCGTTCGCTTCTTGCGCGATCGCGTCGACGAGCACGCGCGCCGCTTCGAGCGACGGGTCTTCGGTGAGGGCTCGGTGGAGGAGCATGACGGCGCGCTTCGGATCTCCCTGCCTGCGTGCGATCTCACCCATGTATTGATACGCAAGCGCCTTGCTCATGGGACCTGGCGTGCGAAGAAGCGTAACGGCTCTGAGCGCGCGGCTGGCGAGATCGAGCTGGCCCACTTCCATCGCTCTCAGTGCTACGTCGGCGCAAACCTGGCCGTTTTGCGCGTCGCAGTCGAAGGCTTGCGCGAGCGCCCGCACCTCGTCCGCCGTGTTGCCGAAGTATCGTGCCACACGCGCAAGACGCCAGTGAATCGGAGCAAGCTCCTTCGCGCGCCGCCCCTTGTGGGGGGCGATGACGGGCTCCAGAACGGCGAGGGCGTCCTGTGCACGCCCGGACAGCGTGTACGCGTCGGCAAGGATGGCCGCGCATTCGGGATCGAGGGGCCGCAGGGCACGCGCCTCCTCGAGCGCTTCGATGCTGGCGGCGGGGTCCCCTGCCCGCTCGAGGAGCAAGGCGCCGGCGCGCAACAGACGCTGGAAGCGATCGGCGACGTCGCCACTGCCGCGGGCGTCCTCGAGGACCATCTCGGCCAATTCGTGATAGGCGCCCATTTGGTCGTAGAGGCGCTCGAGCCGCTGCCGAACTCCGCGGTCATGGGGGGCCACGCTGCGCGCCCGCTCGAGCGCACCGCGCGCATCCCCTGGTCGCTTCGCGCGCTCGCACGCGTCGGAGAGGCGAAGCGCCGTGTCCACCGTTGCCTCCGCTTCCTCCAATCCCACGAGGCGCTTGAGGGCGGCGATCGCCGCCTCCCATCGCTCGAGCCCCCACTCCAGGCTTGCGAGCGCTCGCAGTGCAGCGAGGTCCTTTGGATCTTGCTTCAGGAGATCCACGAGGATCGCGCGCGCCGCTTCGGCGTCGCCCGCGCTCGGCAGCACATGCGCGAGGCGAAGGCGAAGGAGGCGGGCTGCGGGAGCGTCTCCCGCGCTCGATGCTACGGCATACGCGGTCCCGAGCTGCAGCGCGAAGGACTGGGCGTAGGTCACCGGATCGATGGCGAACGCCGCCTCGAGGTCCCCCAATGCACCCGACTCGTCTCCGCTCGCGGATCGTACGTTCGCGCGCGCCGCGAACAGCGCCGGGCGACTCGGGTCGTCGGCCGCCAAGAGGTCGATGACCTTCGACAGCTCCAGAATCGTCGCCGAGAAGTCCCCCGATTCGAAAAGCATGTCCACGTGGTCACGCAGCAGGTCGGGATCGATGCTATCCGCGCGGCCGGTCTCCACCGCTTCTCTCGCCCGTCCAAGCGCGGTCGCCGCGCCGCGCGCGTCCTTCAACTCCGTCCGCAAGATCGCGGCTGCTTCTCGGAGCCGCGCGACGCGCTCGCGCGGGTCGAGCCGAACGCTCGCGTCGAGGACGCACAGCTCGGCCAGTTTGCGCCACTCGCCCCGACGACGAAACACCGCCTCCAGTCGCTCTCGGAGCGCTGCGCTCGCCGGGTGCGCACGGTATCCGATCTCGAGCGCCCGGTCGGCCCCTGTCTCGTCGCCGAGCTGCATGCGAGCCGCCCAAAGCGTCAGCGCCAACTCCTCCGCCGCCGGCCCTTGCTGGAGCGCGATTCGCCGCTCGAGCAGGTCCGCGCGCTCGGCGGGATCCCCCCGTTCGTGGTCGAGCAACGCGATGAGCGCATCGAGGAGCTCAGGGCTCTTCGGCTCCCATTCGAGGCCCGTGTAGTACACGTCCCGGGCTTGCATGCGGTCGGCGGCCTCGAGAAGGGCCCCCAGTCGCACCGTTAGCGACACGATCGACGCCGCGTCGTTGCGGTCCTTTGCCGAATCGATTTGACGGGCCAGGAGATCGGTCAGGTCTTCTCTGGCCCCGGTGCGCTCGTGGATCGCCGCGAGCATGAGCGCTGCCTGCACTTGGCTCGCGTCCTCGTCGACGATCTCCCTCAGGAGAGATGCCGCTTCGGCGTCGGTCAGCCCGAGTTCCTGCATCACCCGAACGCGTTCGAGACGGAGCCGCGCCCGAAGGTTCCTGTCGTCCACATGGTCGACCACGGCCGCGAGGAGGTCGGCGAGCTTGCGCGGCTGCCCCTGGTGCCGGTACACGCCGAGAAGAGGCTCCCAGGCTTCGCGGTCTGCCGGATCGGCCGCCAGCAAGCCTTCGTAGGCCTCCCCGGCGAGCGCCCAATCCCCGAGCTCGGTCGCCGCGATTCGCGCCACTTCGAAAGTGAGTCTGCGCGCGAGGTCCGGGTCTGCCACGCGGGCCGCGGTTCGCTTTAGCTCGATGGCTTTGGGAAGGTCCCCCGCGGCGCGGCGCAGGTTGGCGAGCGTATCCAGCGCCCATGCGAGGCTCGCGCTGTCGCCCGAGGAATGGAGGCGCTCGATCACCCGGGCCAGGAGCGACTCGGCCTGCGTCGCATCGCCGATGTGCAGAGCGGCGTCCACGGCCTCGCGCACCGTCGAAACGTCGGCGCCGGGCAGCTCCGAGCGCACTTTGAGCACGTCCACCAGCACGCGCTCGTAGCCGGGCTGTCGGCCAACGTACTCGTACAGATCGAGCAGCCGTCGATGGGTGGGGTCCAATGCCACGGCTCGGCGCACGGCCTCTTCGGCGCGGTCGAGCTGGGGGTCGAGTTCGAGCGCGGAGCGCATCATCCGTACGCCCTCGTCGAGCGTGTCCTTCGCCGCGAGCCTCAGCGCGGCCAGACGATAAACGGCGTCGCTCGCCGCCCGCGGGCCCCCTTCTCGTCCCTCGACCTCGATGCGCATCGAAAGGACGCGCGCCTGCTGTTGGACGTCGCCCAACCGGCCCAGCACCCGATCGAGCGACCGGAGCGCCTCGGCGGTACGCAGCCCGAGATCCACGGCGCGCTGATAGAGCGACGCGGCGCGCGCGTCGTCGCAGAGGTCGTGCTCGGAAACCGCGGCAAGCCGGACCAGGAGCGAACACGCGAGCGGCACGTCGCCACGCTCGATCGCGCGCTCGACGAGGCCCGTCGTCGCGTCCACGTAACGCCTCACGTTGTCCATCGAACGAGCGAGGGCCAGCGCAGCATCGTGCGGCGCATCCGAACGCGGGTCCAACGCGACCCCTCGCAGGCGAACGGACAGGGCCTGGTCGGGGCGGCCGATCCGGTCGGAGAGCAGCTCGGCCAGTTCGGCGAGCGTCTTCGCGGCCTCGGGGGAGTCGCCAGCCCGCTCCAACTTGGCTTCGAGGACCCGAACGAGGGTCTCGTGGTCTCCGCGCGCACGAAGCGCTCCCTCGAGGCGCTGCTGCTCGAAGTCCCCCTTGGCCGCGGCCTCCAGGGCGCTCTCGAGAACCTCGCGGCTCCGCTCCGTCTCGCCTTGTCGCTCGGCGATGTCGCTGAGCTCGAGGAGCACCTCGCTCCGAGCGACCCCCGGCGACCCGGCGGACTCCTCGCGGCGTCGAAGCACGACGAGGAGCGCTCGGTAACTCTTCTCGGCGCGCTCGAGTTGCCCGTCGTCCCGAGCGAGCTCCGCGAGCGCGCGCAGAATGTCCGGATTCTGCGGATCGACGCGCGCCGCCGTGTCGAGTTCGACGAGCGCACGCGCCCGATTGCCCATCGCGAGCTCGAGGCGCGCCATTTGGTAGTGGACCGGGGCGCGCTCTTTGGGCCGTCGCCCTCCGAACGCGTCCACCATCGACTTCAGCATGGAGCGCGCGTCGTCGAAGCGTTCGCTCCGTGCGAGCGCGTCGGCCAAAGCCAGAGCCGCGGACTGGTCCTCGGGGGCGAGGTCGGTCGCCTGCTCGAGGAGAGGCACGGCGAGGTCCGGCCTCGCACATGCGTCCGAGAAGAGCCGTGCCGCATCGCGGAGACGAGCCATACGCGTAGGCTTGTCGGCGGCGTAGGCGGCCGCGTCGGCCGTAAGTCGCGCGAGCCGCTCCCAGTCGCCCTCCTCGCGGTAGAGCGCGGCGAGCCGATCGCGAAGCGGTTCTGCCTGAGGCGTGTCCAGCAGCGACTGCGCGAGTCGCTCGGTCGCACGCGAGGGCTGGCCGGCGCCGACCAGCGCCTCCGCCAGGCGCAGCGTGGCCTCGACGCGCCTATCGGCATCGACCACGTTCAGAAGGCGCCCGAGCCATCTCGCCGCCCCGCCATGATCGCCTCGCGCAGTCGCCAAGCGACCCAATGCATCGAGCGACGCGGGCCGCTCCTCGAGGACGGCCACGCGCTCGTGATAGCCCTCCGCGACGGCGACCTCGCCCAGGCGCTGCTCGGCCAGCACGGCGGCGCGCCACCAGAGTTCGGCGGCTCTCCTCGAATCTCCCGCGTGCTCCGCGCGCTGCGCCTGGTCCACGAGAAGATCGCGCAGGTCGGTCTCGCGCCCGGCCGCCTCGAGAACGTCAGCCAAGGCCTCGACGGTACCTTGGTGTCGAGGGTCTTCGGAGAGACTTGCGGCCAGCACATCGGCTGCGCGCGCACGTTCCCCCAGGTGGACGAGCAGCTGCGCCGCGTCCATCCGCAGGGCGACCCGATCCGCGAGATCGCTGGCAGCGGCGACTTGCCGCTCCCGAAGACTCAGAAGCTCGCGCGTCCGCCCGTGAGCACCGTAGATTGCCGCAAGCCGCTGGACGGCCTCTTCGTCGTGCGGATCCTCGTCGAAGAGAGCGAGATAAAGCGAGATGGCCCGCTCGTCGTCGCCAAGGCGGTCGAGGGCGATTCGCGCCGCGCGCCGCCGCATCCCTCGGCGCACGTCCCGCTCGAAGGGAAGGGCGTCCCCTTGCATCAGCACGGCGACGACGGCAGCGGTGTCACCGTCCCGCTCGTGGAGTTTCGCGAGCCGCTCGACCGCCCATTGAGCGTATCCGGCCGCCTCCGCGGAACCCCCGCCCTGCCACCGCTCGCGAGCAAGCGCGAGCAGATCGGTCAGGATGGATCGCGCGAGAACGAGATCCCCGGCAGCATCGCTGGCGACCTCGGCGGCCTCGCAAAGAAGCGCGGGGCTGCCGCCGGTCGCGTGGGACAGGCGCAGCAGGCTGTCGACGAGCGGCCGCCCGTGGTGACGGCGCTGGAGCTCGACCAGCATCAAGAGGAGATTCGCGTCCGAGCCGTCGTGTAGGAGCGCTTGCTCGAGAGCTGCCTGCGCCGCGTCCGGATCGGCGCGCCGGTCGCGGTGCCACACGGCGACGCGCGACTGGACGTCTCTCGCTGCGGCGCCAGCGAGTCCGGCAGACGACGCCGCGACGGCCAAAGAGAGCGTGGCTTGGTCCCACCCGCTGGATGCGTCCGCGGCGCGACCGTAGGCGTCGAGGAGCGTCGGAGACGCCGCCCCGAGCGCCAGCGCGACGTCGACGACGACCCGCGCGGCCATGTCCCATTCCCCCAGCTCGCCCGCGACGCGGAGCGCGGCGCATCCGACCGCGACGTCCGCCGTGTCGCGGACGACCTGGAGGTACTCCACGAGAGCGCCGCGCGCGTCCCCCAAGCGCATCTCCAGCGTCGCACCGGCGCTCGCACGCAGCCGCGCCACGAGGGCAGGGTGCGCTTGTGCCGTCCCCTGGATCGCCTCTCGGTAAGCTCCGACGAGCCGCTCCCAAGCGCCGGCTGCCCCGGCGAGGCGCGTCGCTTCGCGCTCGATGCTCTCGTCGGCCGGCGCGATCACGAACGCGCGCCTCATGGCCTCGAATCCCCGGTCCGGGTCGACCGCGCGCTGCTCCGAGATTTCGGCGGTCTCGCGCAAAATGGCGAGCCTGTCCCCGTCGGAGTCTGCCGCCAGGAGCCGCTGCTCGGTCAAATCCAGAATGCCCTGCCAGTCGTCGCTCGCGCGCAGTGCGCCGAGCAGCACGGCAACGGCCGAGGCTCGTAGCGCCGCGTCGTTCGCAAGCGCGAGCAGCCCGACTCGTGCACCCGAGTTCCTCGGGTCGGCGGAGAGCGAACGCGCGTACGTTTCGACGGCAGCGGCTGCGGCGTCCAGCCGTTCCCGGTGAACGTCGCCAAGCTGCCGCAATAGATCCGAGCGCGTCGCATCGTCCAACGCGCGGGCGGCCCGACGGCCGAGCAGGTCCGCGAGATCACGCCACCGCTGCGTCGTCCGCAACAAATCAGCGAGCGCGAACGCGGCGTCGTCCGCCTCTCCGAACTCACGCTCGATGTCGAGCCAGACGTCGATCGCCTCCTTCGGGCGCTCGAGAGCGCCCCCGAGGAGCGCGGCCACTCGCACTCGATCGGCACGGCGCTGCCCGCCTTCCGCCGACGACCGCGCCCGCAGCTCGAGAGCCTCGGCGAGCCGTTGGTTCGCGCCGGTTTTCTCGAGTAGCCCGACAAGCCCGTCGAGCGCATCGAGGTCCGTTTCATCCGCGGCGAGCCGCTTTTCCCAGAGCACTACCGCTCGTTCGTCCTGACCGAGCTGCGCCGCCAACCGAGCGGCCCGACCCAGCGTTTCGCGGCGCGCGCCCGCGTCCGGCTCCACGGCGGCCACCTGCGCCAGTACGTCTAGGCGCTCTTCGTCGCGCCGGGCGGCTTCGAGGAGCGGTTCGAGCTTCCGACCAGCCGCGAGCAGGGCGTCGTGGCCGAGCTTGGGAGTGGTCAGGACCGACGAGAGCAGCGCTATCGCGCCTGCCGCGTCGCCGACCCGGTCGGCCCGAACCGTCGCCGCCTGCATGGTGAGCGCGATGGAGAGCGCTTGATCGTCGGACGCCTCCGCTGCAGCGGTGAGGAGCTCCGCAAATCGCTCCAGCCGATCGGCGCCCTCCGCGAGCTGCGCGAGTTTCGCTCGCTTCGCCTCGTCGTGCGGATCGAGCGCGACGGCGCACCCGACCTGCTCGAGCGCGCTCCCGAGCTCCCCGAGCTTCTCGTAGGCGTCGGCGATTTGCACATGACGGCGTACGCGCTCCTTGGCCGTCGTGACCGCCTCGAGCTCGACGAGCAGCATCCGGACGAGATCGGCGTCTTGCCCGGTGCGCGCGTAGTGCTCGCGCAGGCTCGACGCGACGCGCTGTCGTACCGACGCGGGCGAGGATGCCGGCGGCTCCGACTTGCGCGACCGCTTCGACCGTGGGCGCTCGCTGGCTCGCGGTGGCGGTGCCGAGGCGTGCGGCGGCTCCGGGCTGGGAGGTGCCGATGCGAGGATCCGCTCGAGCAGCGGCCAGACCTCCGGGGCCGCGCCGTTTGCTGGCGCTTCGCCTCGCTCCAGCACGGGCTCGATGGCCTCGAAGGCGGCGGCCGGATCCTCGAGTCCGTCGAGCCAAAGGACGGCGATGCGTGTCCGGGTCCGCAGGATTTCGTCCCGCGCGAGGGTCGGAAGCCGGGTGGTCAGGAGCGCGACCAACTCACGGTGGCGGCCTTGTCGCTCGTAGAGTCGCTCGAGCGCGTTCGTGACCTTCGCGTCCCCGGGCCTGAGCTTGTTCAGCTGTTCCAGGTAGTCGATGGCTCGGTCGGGGCGGTTGGCGAAATCTTTCGCGGTCTGCGCGGCGTCCTCGAGCAGCGAGAGGCGGGTTCGCTCGCTCGCCAGGGCGAGGGTGCGGTCGTAGAGAGCGAAGAGGTCGTCCCAACGCTCGGAGGAGTCGAGAAGGAGCTTCAGCCGGTCGAACGCCCAGTCCGCGGTCGCGTCGAGCTCGAGCACCCGCTCGAGAATGCGAACCACTCTGCCGGAATCCTCGAACCATTCCTCGTAGAACTGCACCGCGCGTTCGCCGATGGTTCGCGCTTGTTCGTGCGTCAGCGGGCGTGCGAGCACCTCTTCGTAGAGCGCCGCCATCTCCTCGGGGCGCGAGAGCGTTCGCGCCAGCGCTTCGGCCCGATCCCAAAGGGCCGGGACGGACAGCATCTCGCGCGCCGCCCGAACCGCGGTGGCCATCGCGGTCTCGAGGCCATTCTGCTCGCGCTGCAAATCGGAGAGCCGCTCGAACCAATCGCGCCGCGCATCCGAGGTCCCCTCGACCGGAGCGTCGAGCAGCTGCGAGAGAATCTCCGCGCGAACGGCGACGTCCTCCGTGGCGTCGCAGGCTTGTTCGAGCATCCGGATCGCGTCGCCGCGGGTCGATTCCTCTTCGAGCAGGCGGCCGGCCAACGTACGCGCGGTCGGATCGTTCGGGGAATCGGCGAGGACTGCGCGCAGCGCGGCGAGCGCTTCGTGCCAGCGCGTCGTTCGCCCCAGGAGAACCTGAGCGATCTCGAGCTCGACGCCCGTTCGAGCCGGGCCGTCTGCCCCGTCGCGTCGGGCCGCCAAGGCCGCCAACGCCGCGTCGGTGTCCCCCGTGGCAAGCGCGAGCCGGGTCATCCCCGCGAGAGCGTCGTCCGAATCCGGATCGAGGCCTAGGACGCGGCGGTGCAGCGCCAGCGCTTGTACAGGGTCCGCGAACGTCGTTTCTTCTTCACGCGCCCATTCGAGGAGTCGCGCCGGTCGCTCTCCCTCGGAGGCGTGCTCGGCCCTCCACTCCAGCAGCCATCGGCGGTCCGCCCCTTGTCGGGAGGAATCGGTGTCTCGAGCGAGCAACGCCTCGAACGCGGCCAGTGCTGCGGCCAATTGGGCGCGGTCGACGTTCGGGTCGTCGAGGATCGCTCGGTATGCGCTCGCGGCGTCGTGCAGTCTTCGCGAGTCGCTGGCGAGGGCGCGCGCGCGCGCGAAGAGCAACCTCGAGCGCGGCTCGCCGTCGAGGCTGCCCGCAGCATCGATGCGCGCGAGGGCCTCGTCGACCGCCGCCTCGAACGCGTCGACCGCGCCCGCAGCTACGCTCACTTCCTCGAACGCGGACAGCACATCGGCGCGAAGCGGCGCGAGTTCAAAAACGCTTCGAGCCCGGTTGGCCGCACCGGCGGCGTCGCCGAGCCGCTCGAACAGCACCCGGGCAGCTCGCAGCCAGAGGTCGGCCCGCTCGCCTTCGTCGGCGCTCTGTTCGCCGAGCGACACGTAGAGCAGCGGCAGGTCCTCCCAGGCTTGCGCGCGCTCCGTGAGCGCCGCGAGTCGGATCGTTACGTCGCGATCTTCGGGGGCAACTTTTCGTGCGCGCCCGTAGAGGCGTCGGGCGAGATCGTCTTCGCTCGCGGCCTCGGCCAGCTCGGCCGCTCGCTTCCATGCACTCGCCGCGGCCGGCAAGTCGCCGAGACGCTGCTCGTCGAGCTCCCCCAGGCGATCGAGCCACACGATCTGCTCGCGCGGGTCTTGCGTCATCTCGGCGCGCCGCTGCAAAACCGCCTGCTCGAGCTTTGCGTCGTCCAGCGCCACGGCGGCGAGAGCGACCGCGTCGAGGTGCTCCGGGGAGAGCTCGGGCTCTTCGAGGAGCCGTGCGCACTGGGCGCGTGCTCGCGCCTCGTCGCCGTGGGCCGAAGCCACAGCCGCCAGCGTCGCACGGGTCGCCCGCGCCGCATCGCCTTCGACGCGAACGAGGCGAGCCTCGAGTAGCACGCAGAGCTCGTTCCACTGCTCGGTCTGTGCGTAAAGTTCGGCAAGCGCCGTCTGAGCGTCCGTGTCGTCCGCGTCGGCGTCGAGCGCCGTGCGATACGTTTGGATCGCGCCCATCGTGTCGCCGAGGTCGTGGCGCTCGATCGCGCCCACGCGGTGCAGGAGCTCGCGCCGCCTCGAGGTCCCCGCGCGAGCGAGGGCCGACCGGTAAAGGGCAATCCTTTCGTTGGGGCTGCCTTGATCGCGCAGCAAGTCGTCGACCCGCGAGAGCAGGTCGGCCGAATGCGGCTCGAACGCGAGGGCGCGGCGATAGAGGGTGATCGCCATCTCGACCTCGCCTGCCGAGGCGTGGGCCTCCGCGGCCCGCTTGGTCAATCCGCTGAGATCGTCGCTCGTGACCTCGCGATCGCCGAGCGCATTGCCGAGGATCGTGGCGCGCCGCTTGGCCTCGATGCCCGGAGCCGCATCGAGCCGGTCGAGCCATTCCCCCAGCGCGCGATTGTACGCGACCGCATCGGCCAGCGCTCGGCCGATAATCTCGGCCGCCCTCCCGACCTCGCCTCCGTCGGCCAACTGCGCGGCCTCTCGAAGCGACGCGAGGCGCTCGTCGACGTCGGGCTCGAGCGTGCCGCGAAGCTCGAGCATCTTGAGCAGCGCCCCGTTCGCACCCTGCGTCCGGTACACGGGTTCGAGGACACGCGCGGCGTCGAGCCGGTGATCGCCGATCACCGTCAGCTTCTCGAGCATCATCTTGGCGGTCTTGTCGCCGGGGTCCAAGGTCAGCGACTCGCGAAAGGCCTCGATCGCCCCCGTGGAGTCCGCCAGGCGCTGCATGCGCAGGGCGCCGAGGCGCGACATCACCGGTGCCCGCTCCGCACCGCTTGTGAGAGCCGCCTCCTCGGCAAGGGCGCGGCCAAGTTCTGGCCACTTGCGCTGCGCCTCGAGAAGCGGAATGAGGATCGTCAGGACATCTCGGGCTGGGCCGAATCGATCGATCAACGCTCGGCACGACGCGATGGCCGCCGCAGGGTCGCCCGGTGCCGTGGCGCGGGCCTGGGCGGCACGCATCATCCGATCGCGCGCTAGAGCGGGATCTTGCGTATCTTTCGCCTGCTCCTCCAGCAGAAGCGCGTGCTTCTCGGGGTCCCCTCCCGCCTGGTAGAGCGGTGCGAGAGCGGCCAGCGCTCGGGTCCGGGCGCCCGTGGACAGCAGCCGTTCGTACGCCGCGATCGCGCGATCGACCTTGCCCGCTTCCATCGCGAGAGCGGCCAACCGTTCGTCCGCGGCCTGTCGCCTGTCCGGGTCGGGCTCCAGTGCCGAAAAGCGCTCGAGGACGTCTGCGAGGGCGGCCTTGTCGTTCTCGGCTGCGTGAATTTCGGCGAGGGCGGTCGAGGCCGCGAGGAGGGCGTCGACCGGTGCCTCGGGGGCGGCGAGCACTCCGGCGAGCGTCGCCTTCGCTCGTCTCGCGTCGCCGCTGCGCAAAAGGGACTCGCCGAGCTGCGCGCCCACTCGGGCCTTGACGGTGGGGCTCTTGACGGTGGCCAGCACGCGCGCGAGAGTTTTGGCGGCGTTGGCGAACCGACCGAGCTTGCGGGTGAGGGCGAAATACGCCCCGCGAAGATCGTCGGTGTCGGCGTCGATCGCGAGCGCTTGCTCGAAGGCCTCGAACGCCCCGGCGTCGTCTCCCATTCGCTCGGCTCTCAGCTTGCCGAGCCTCGCCAGGAGCGAGGCGCGCTTCGGACCGCGCGTGTTCTCGAGCTCGATGGTCACGTAGCGTGCGACCTCGGCCGCGGCTCCGGAGGCCTCGTAAGAATTCGCCAATGCCGAGGCCGCGCGCCCTGCGAGTCCCTTCACGACGACCAGCTTCTGGGCCACTCTGCGCCCTTGCTCGCTCGACGGATCGAGCACGAGAAGCTGCTCGACATAGGGCATGGCCCGCTCAGGCTCGTGGAGCCGGTCGGCGTACACTTCGACGATGCGCGAGAGTAGCTTCGCGCGAGTGGCATCGTCGGGGGGAGGCTCGGCGGCCAGCGCCTGCTCGTTCAGGCGGACGACGTCGCGAAGTCGGTTTCCCTTGATGCAGAGAGCCTCGAGCTGCGCCCGCGTTTGCTCGTCGCCGGGCTCGAGCCTCAGAATGTGCTGCAAGAGCTCGATTACCTTGTCCTCGGGACCGCCTGTCTCGATCAAGAGCTCGGCGGCGCGGCGCAGGAGTGCGGGCTGCTCGCCTCGGGGTCGATGCTGCGCGACCTTCGCGTAGACCTCCGCGAGCTTCTTCGGCTGCTGCGTCTTGCGGAGAATCTGTTCGACCTTCGCGAAGGAACCCCAGTGTGCGGGCAAGGTAGCGAGCGAACGCTCGAGGTAGGGAACCGCCCCGAGCTCGTCGCCGAAGACATCCCCGAAGAAACAGGCGGCCTGGAAGAGGAATTCGGCCGCGAGGGGTGGCGCCAGCGCTTTCAACCGCTTTCCTTGCGACGTGGCCTCGAAGGCGAAGGCAAGCTCGCTCAACCGGCCATCGCGCTGAGACGCGGCGAACAATCGTTCCCAAGTCCCGGCGGGAAGGGCGCCGCGACCCATCGACGCGAGGATCGCATCCAGAGTGGTTTCTTCGTTGTCGAGCCTACCCTCGAAGGTGAAGGCTTCGGCGCTCTGCGCGGGACTCCCGCGCCGAAGCGGCGGCGATTGCATCTCAATGCCTCCGGGGCTGCGCGCGAACTACGCTCTCCCCAAGCTACGAGGGTAGCTCGGACACAACTCCGAAGGAAAGAATTGAGAAAGAGAGGCGCGCCACTCGCCTCCCCATGTCTCCCGACGATGTGGTTCAGGGTGAACGTTGCAAGACGATCCCCGCCGGCGCGGTCGCAGGGCCAAGACTAGTCACTGAAACGGACGTCGTGCTCGCGAGGATCGCTCATCGCCGCAAGAAGCGACGGATGGCTGGAAAGAAGTCGCACACATCGGTTCCAGCGAAGGATTGGGTCGGGAGAATCGGGGCGAAGCCCTCCCGCCTGCTCGAAGAGCGAGAGCGCGTGCTCGAACGCGGTCACGGCGCTGTGCGCCTCGTTCTTTTCGAGATGCGCTTTGGCCGCCCGTTCCCACGCGACACCAATGTGGTAGACGCGCTCGTAGTCGTCGGCCAGACGGTCGAAGGCGGCTATGGCCTCTTCGAGTAGGCCTGCTTCCCGCGTCTTGAAGCGGTCCGTAGTCGCGAGGCCGAGAAGCCTCCACGCAGCCTGGTTCGTCGGATCGACCTCGAGCACGTCGCGACAGATGCTCTCCGCCTCCTCCGGCTGATTCAGATCGCGGTAATGGGCCGCCTTTGCAATCGCCGACTCGACGTTCGCGAGCGGCAGTCGCTTGAGCGCATAGCTCATCGGTTCCCTCTAGCTTACTTGGCCGCGTTGCGCTTCGCGACCGGGGAAGCGGCCAGCGTTTTTTGCCCGTCTTCCGGGAGAAGGGGCAGCCTCGCCTTGATCTTCTTTTCGCCGCCGGTGACCTTCCCCAGGAGCCAGCGAACCGGATCGTAGCTGTCGTCGGCGACGCGCTCCTTGAGAGGAATGATCCCGTTGTCGGTGATGTGAATGTGCTCGGGGCAGACCTCGCTGCAGCACTTCGTGATGTTGCAGTATCCGATTTTGAACTCGTCTTTGACGAGGTCGCGCCGGTCGAGCGTGTCGAGCGGGTGCATGTCGAGCCCGGCCAGGTGAATCAAGAAGCGGGGCCCCGCGAAGTCCTCTTTCTGGTGGTCGCGGATCACGTGGCACACGTTCTGGCACAAGAAACACTCGATGCATTTCCGGAATTCCTGGATGCGGTCGATGTCTTGCTGCTGCATGCGCCACGTTCCGTCCGCGTCCCGCGGGCGCGGGCGGAAAGGCGGAATCTTCTTGGCCATCTCGAAGTTGGCGGAGACGTCCGGCACCAAGTCCTTGATGACGGGAAACGAGCGCATCGGGGTCACGGTAATCGGTTGACCCTCTTCGAAGTGCGACATGCGCGTCATGCACATGAGGCGCGGCTTGCCGTCGATCTCCGCGCCGCATGAACCGCACCGCCCCGCTTTGCAATTCCAACGAACGCCGAGCGACGGCTCTTGCTTGGCCTGGATTTCGTGAATCGCGTCGAGGACGACCATCCCCGGATAGGTCTCGACGTCGTACGACTTGAGCTCTCCGCCGCTCGAGTCGCCCCGAAAGACTCTCAGTGTCACCGTCTTGCTGGTCGCCATGCTCATCCTTCCTCGAGCACTTTCTGAATCTCGGGCGGCGGTTCAGAGCGCGGCACCTCGTCCACTTCGATGCCGCCCGGCCCGCTGCGCAAGACCATGTTGACCTTCGAGAGGCGACCTTTGTCCATGTCGGGGAAGTCTTCGCGGGCGTGCGCCCCGCGGCTCTCGGTCCGAAGCAAAGCAGCGCGGGCCATCGCTTCGCTCACGATCAACATGTTGCGCACGTCGAACGACTGGTGCCAAGCCGCGTTGAAATGCCGGTTGCCGTCGACTTTGACCCGTGAAGCCGCGCTCTTCAGCCGCTCCAGGTGCGCGAGACCCTTCTTCAGGTCTTCCTCGCTTCGAATGATGCCGACGAACGTCTGCATCTTGTCTTTGAGATCTTCGTGCAAGAGAAACGGATTGGGCCCCTCCGGACGATCGAACGGCGCGAGAGCCTCCCGCGCCGCCGCTTCGATTTCGCCCGTGTCGAGCGGCCGAGCGTGGGCGGCGCCGGCGTACTTCGCCGCGTGCAATCCTGCGATGCGACCGAAGACGAGCAGGTCGGACAGCGAATTGCCCCCGAGCCGGTTGGCGCCATGCATCCCGGCGGCGCACTCCCCCGCCGCGAAGAGGCCGCGGATGCGCGACTCTTGCGTCTCGGGGTCGACCCGCACGCCTCCCATCGTGTAGTGCGCCGTCGGACCCACCTCCATGGGCTCCTTGGTGATGTCGACGTCGCCGAGCTCCTTGAACTGGTGGTACATCGCCGGGAGCTTGCGCTTGATGTCCTCGGCGCTTCGCCGCGAGTGAATGTCGAGAAATACGCCGCCGTGAGGGGAGCCGCGCCCCGCCTTCACCTCGCTGTGGATCGCGCGCGCGACGATGTCGCGCGGCAAGAGATCCGGCGTGCGCCGCGCCTTGGACGCAACCCCCGACGTGCTCTCGCGCAGCCACTGGTCGGCTTCCTCCTCGACGCTCGCCGTCTCGCCCGCGTAGAGCTCCGGGATGTAGCCGAACATGATGCGCTTTCCGTCTTTGTTGCGCAGGGTTCCGCCCTCCCCGCGCACCCCTTCGGTGATGAGCGTGCCGCGCACGCTCGGGGGCCAGACCATCCCGGTCGGGTGAAACTGCATGAACTCCATGTCCATGAGCTCCGCCCCGGAGAGGAACGCGAGCGCTTGCCCGTCGCCCGTGCACTCCCACGAGTTCGAGTTCACGCGAAACGCCCTGCCGATGCCGCCCGTCGCGAGCACCACCGACTTGGCGTGGAAGACGACGAAGCGACCGCTGTCACGCCAGTAGCCGAACGCGCCGCGGACGACGTCGCCGTCGACCAGAAGGCGCGTGATCGTGCACTCCATGTGCACCTGCATCCCGCAATGAATGCCGTGCTGCTGGAGGGTCCGAATCATCTCGAGTCCCGTGCGATCGCCGACGTGAGCGAGGCGCGGATATTTGTGACCGCCGAAGTTGCGTTGAAGAATGCGTCCGTCGGCCGTGCGATCGAAGAGCGCTCCCCACGCCTCGAGCTCCTTCACCCGATCCGGCGCTTCCATGGCGTGGAGCTGGGCCATCCTCCACTGGTTGAGGTAGCGCCCGCCCTTCATCGTGTCGCGAAAGTGAACCTTCCAGTTGTCTTTCGGCTCGACGTACCCGAGCGCAGCCGCGACCCCGCCCTCTGCCATGACCGTGTGGGCCTTGCCGAGCAGCGACTTGCACACGAGGCCCACGTTGGCGCCCTCGCCGCTCGCCTCGATGGCCGCCCGTAGGCCTGCGCCGCCGGCACCAATGACCAGAACGTCGTGCTCGTGAAGCTCGTACTTCAAGTCGTTTGCCATCAGAAGAGCCTCACGTCCGTGAGCCGACCGGTCGCTACCATTCGGATGTAGAAGTCCGTCAGGCCCACCGAAAAAAGGCTTGCCCAGGCGAAAAGCATGTGCCGCTCGTTGAGAACCGTGACGCCCTTCCAGAGCGCGAATCGCAAACGGCCGAGCGCCGCGGTCGAGTAGCTATTGACTCCGCCTCCGACGAGGTGACGAAAGCTGTGGCAGCCAAACGTGTAGCCGCTGATGAGGACAACGTTCAGGGCCATGACGAGCGTGCCGACACCGACGTGCACGCCGTCTTTCCACCCGACGACTGCGAGCACGGCGTCTTTCCAGAGGACGAAGAGCACGACGATCGCGAGATAGAGCGCGAAGCGGTGGAGATTCTGGAAGAGAAGGAGCTTCGTCTCACCGTTGTACCGATGCGATGTGCGCTCGGCCACGGCGCATGCCGGCGGGTCCCACGCGAATGCCCGGTAGTAGGCCTTGCGGTAGTAGTAACAGGTGAGGCGAAACGAGAGCGGGCCCGGAAGAATCAACATCGCCGGCGTCACGAACCCCAGACCGAGGCCTTTCGCCCAACTGACGTCGAAGAGCGGCGAATAGAACGGTGAAAGATAGGCGTGCCACTCGTACGCCGTGCCTTCGAACGTTCGCCACGTCGCGTACGCGACGAATGACAGAAGAACGAGGGCCGTGACGGCGGGGCCGACCCACCATGCATCTTTGCGTCGCGCGTCTGCCGGCTGGGCTATCGGCAGGTGAACGGTTTGGTTCGCCATGGGGGAGCAGCCAGCGACGCTAGCCTGCGGGCGGCTGGGGCCGCAAGACGAGGATGGCGCCTCACCGGGGCCCGAGACACGGCCCTGGCGGGGCGAATGGGGATCGGGCAAGAGGGTGGCGAAATGGCCGACCGTCCGACCTTCACGCGCACGCTTCGAGGCTCGGGAAGCCGATTCGTCGGCGGGCGGCGCGTTGGCATTGCCCGCGAAAACGAGCGGGGCGGGTCCTGGGTCGGAGATTCGTTCGCGCCCGGCTTGACAATGGGGCCATCACCCGTCATTTTGCGCGCCCTCGTCATGCCGAAGATGAAAACTCGAAAGGCCGCTGCCAAGCGCTTCCGCGTCACCGGCAAAGGGCGAGTTCGCCGGCCCAAAGGCGGCGGAAACCACGGGATGCAAGAAAAGTCGCGAAAGCGACTGCGCCGGCTGCGCAAGAACGACATGGTCGACTCGACCATGCAGAAGCATGTCAAGCGCATGCTCCCGTACGGCTGAGAAAGCTCCACCATGCCCCGCGCAAAACGAGGATTCAAAGCTCGACGTCGCCGCAATCGCATTCTGAAGGCGGCCAAAGGGTTCCACAGCGCCCGATCACGCCTCTTCGCTTACGCGAAAGAGGTGGTGATGAAGGCCTGGGTTTACGCGTATGCCCACCGCAAGCTGCGAAAGCGCGACTTCCGCCGATTGTGGATCGCCCGCATCAATGCCGGCGCGCGCCAGAACGGCACGACATACTCGCGGTTGATGCACTCGCTCAAGAAGGCCAACGTCGCGCTCGATCGGAAGATCTTGGCCGACCTCGCCGTGAGCGACGCAAAAGCGTTCTCGGAGATCGTCAAAGCCACGGCTGCGTAAACCTCCGTTCGGAGGCGACCGATTGCTTGACCGGTTTCGGCCCCTGCGGCTATATGCCCAGCCGATCCGTATTGGTGGCCTCGCAAGGCCGGGCAGGGTCGTTGGCATGCTTGGTGCCGCTCGAGTCCTTGACGAACGCGCACTGCAATGTCAGCTTTTGTTTGCCGCGAAGGGTCTCGGTCCTGGCTTGGCTGGACCTCCCGACTGGCGGTGGCCATCTTGGAGCATTCATGGCGCCCAACAAACCTCTGGCGTACCGGTCTCTGAGAGCAGAGAAACTTCGCACCGAAGCGAATCGGGCTGAACGGGTGGAGGGGTTGGCGCGATTGATCGCGCCAATCGCAACATTGGTCAGCGGTGCGGCCGTCGCCGTTCTCAGCGGTGCCGCTCTGCAGGTCTGCTTGGGCACATTCTCGGCCTTTGCCGTCTTGAGCGCCATGACCGCCGCGGTGGAGCAGCGGAAAGCCAAAGATCGCCGTTCCCTCATCGCGCGGCTCGAAGACGGGCAGAAGTCCAGAGACGATGCTGTGCCTGCCTGACTGGCAGACACTGCTCGGCGACTGGTGGTATCTGCTAGCGGGGGGCGTGGGGCTGCTGATTTTGGTGCGGCACATACGCACCCCAAAAGGCCACGCTCTGACTGGCAAGGCACGGTATGAAGGCGCCGCTCGAGTCGGCGCGGAAGCCGGGGCCAACATCGTCTCCATTTATGGGTACATCACTCTTTTCATCGCCGTTTGGGGAAAGATCCCGTTCGCGTCGTTGGAGTCGAAGAAGAGCGCCATCTGCATCGGTGCGCTCTGGGGCCTCCTCAACGCGCTGGCAAAACTCTACGGGTCTTTTCGCGACGGCCTAGAGGCCCCCAAGGCGTGAGGAGCGGGCCCCGGCACGCGCCCCGAGAGAATCGCCCCTACTTCACCACCGGGGCGGCCACGAGCTCGTCGAGGTTCGGTTGAAGCGTCAGCTCGATGCGCCGGTTCTTCGCGCGGCCTTCTGACGAATCGTTGGTGGCAACCGGATCGAACTCCCCATAGCCGGCCGCGGACAAAACGTGAGGGTCTTCGCCCTGAGTAATGAGGAGCTTGACCACTTCCACCGCGCGCGCCGTCGAAAGCTCCCAGTTGGACGGGAACCTCGCCGTCAAGATGGGGACGTTGTCGGTGTGGCCACCCACCTGAAACGCTCGTCCCCGAATCGTCACGAGGACTTTTGCCAGCTGCGCCAGCGCCTCTTTTCCGACAGGTTTGATCGCCGTTTGCCCCGAGTCGAAAAGAACGTCGTTGGGGAGCTGAATGACGAGCCGTCCGGCGCGTGTCGCCACTTTGAGCTGGCCCGCGTCGATCATCTTCTTGAGCTTCTGCACCAGCTGCTGGAAGAGTTGAGCGCGCGCCTCCGCCGCCGCCTGCGCCTTGCGGAGCTCTTCGAGACGCACCTTTGCGTCGTCGAGCGCGTGGGACAGCGTTCCTTTCTCCTGGAGCATCGCATCGACGTTCTTGCCGAGTCGCTCGAGCTCGCCCCGGAGCTTCGCGTTGATCGCGGTTCCTTCGTCGAGCTGTGCCTGCAGATTGTGGTCTGAGGTCGACAAGTCGCTCAGCTTCTGGTCGCGCTGCTGAACGTCCGCCTGAGCGTCCGAGAGCCCCTGACGCAAGTTCGCGATCTCCGCATCTTTGGCCTTCTCTCGGTCCGAGCTTGCCGCAAGTTGCGCGTGGACGGACTGGGCGTCGGCGAGCGCAGCGTCGTACTTGTCTTTTGGCACGCACGCCGCAAAAACCAGCGCTGCCGAACCGGCAAGGAAACAGGCGAATGCGGGTCGTTTGTCGTGCACGAAGCGGGTGCTCCCTTCTTCCGCGGATATGCTATCGGGTCGCCGTACGAAAGCCATGCCGGACACCTCGACTCAATCGGCGATCGAACGTTCTTTGTCGATGCTCAAAGCCGCGTTTCGCGAGCGATTCGAGGCTGCCGCAACCGAGCAGTCCCTGCGCGACGAAAACGCCAAGATCCTGGGTAAGAAGGGCGAGCTTACAGCGATCCTGAGGCAGATGGGTTCGGTCTCCGCGGACGCCCGTCGATCCATCGGCTCACTGGTCAACGCCCTGAAAGAGGAGGTAGAGGGCGCGTTCGAAGCGCGTCTTCGGGCGATCGCGCGCGACAAACGCGAAGCGGAGCTCCACGCGGCGCCGTTCGACCTGACCCTGCCGGGGCGGGAGCCGGCGCCTCTCGGGCACATGCACCCGATTTCGATCGTGCGCGACGAGATCGTCGACGTACTCGCGAGCCTCGGCTTTGCGGTGCACGACGGGCCGGAGATCGAAACCGAGGAAAATAACTTCACGAAGCTCGGGTTTCCTCCCGATCACCCGGCGACCGACATGCAAGACAGCTTCTGGACGACCGGAGGGCGCCTGCTGCGAACGCATACGAGCAACATTCAAGTCCGGGCGATGAGCACGCGGCCGCCGCCAATGGCGTTCATCGCGCCCGGAGTCGTCTACCGGCGCGACGACGATGCGACGCACTCACCGATGTTCCATCAGATCGAATGCTTCCTGGTCGACGAGCGCGTGACGATGGCCCACTTGAAGGGCGTCCTTGCGGAGTTTGCCGACCGGTTCTTCGGCGCGGGGACGCCGATTCGATTGCGCCCGAGCTACTTCCCTTTCGTAGAGCCTGGGGCCGAGGTCGACGTTGGTTGCCCGTTTTGCAAAGGCCCCGACGGGCGGCGCGCTGGCTGCAGCGTTTGCAAGCGCACGGGTTGGATCGAGATTTTGGGGAGCGGGATGATCCATCCGGTGGTCTTCGAGAGCTGCGGAATCGACCCGGAGAAATGGACCGGCTTTGCCTTCGGGATGGGCGTCGAGCGCGTGGCGATGGTCCGCTACGGCATTCCGGACCTTCGCATCTTGTTCGAGAACGATCCGCGATTCTTGGCGCAGTTCTAATCTAGGGGCTGTCCCTAGCGGCTTGTCCAATCGGTAAAGCGTCGTTTCTCATCGACTCCACGTCAAGTTCACTCGGCAGAGCGGCATTTCCGATTGGTAAAGCGTCGTCTTCGGTCGACGTCGCGTCTTTGTCGTGAAGTCGAGCCTCTTTTTCGGTTGGCAGAGCGTCATTTCTCGTTGGCAAAGCGTCATTTCTCGTTGGCAAAGCGTCATTTCTCGTTGGCAAAGCGTCATTTCTCGTTGGCAAAGCGTCATTTCTCGTTGGCAAAGCGTCTCGTTCGATAGGTTTGGCGCCCTTTCTCGTCGGTGAAGCGTCTGGTTCGATTGGGAATGCGTCTTTGTCGACCGGCTCAGCGTCCGTTTCGATTGGCAAAGCGTCTTTTCCGATCCGAAAAGTCACATTTCCCATTGGCGAAGCGTCATTTCTCGTTGGCAAAGCGTCTCTGCGTATCGAGCAGGCCTCTCTGTCCTCGTAACGTCAAGGAAGGAAGCGCCGGAGGCCGAGATTCGCCCCCTCCACCTCCTTAATCGGGAAGGACGCGTTTCGATCGCGCTGAAAAAACGACGAACGTTTCGTCGCACCGGCGCCGAGAGAGCTCTACTGTCCCTGGAAGATCGAAAGGACAGCGCCGGCTGGGTCCGCGAACACCGCAAAGCGGCCCATCTGTGGAATGTCGGCGGGCGGAACGATGACTTTTGCCCTGAGCGACTCGGCGCGCTTCGTTGCAGCGTCGACATTCGCCACCGCGACGTACGAGCCCCAGGCCCGCGTCGTCACCGGTCCGCCACGCTTTTCAGCAGCGCCCGGGCGGCGCGCGGCCGCGCAACTCGGTAGCGCGCCACGCTCGGACGGAAGCCGACGCTGATCGTGATGGCCTCCGGCGGAAGGGCGCGAAAGGTGTCGTCGTCGGTCACGTCGTCGCCCATCGCCGCAATCGTGGGAAGCGGGCGCGGAAGCGCCGCTAGCACGCGCTCGACGACGCGGCCCTTGTGCATGCCGCGCGGTCGAATCTCGATGACCCGCTCGCCCCGGAGCAGCTCGACCGGCTCCTCGCTCAGGTCGGCTTCGAGCCGCCGCCAGAGCTCCTGGGCACGCTCCGCCCCGAGCTCGGGCTCCGCCATCCGCCAGTGCCAGGCAAGGCTCGCCGTCTTCGTCTCGATGAGCGCGCCCGGCGTCACGGCCGTCGCTTGCTCGAGGATGCGGCGCGCGCCCGCCTGCCAAGTGGCCCGGATGTTCGTCATCGCCACCCAAGGCTCTTCCGGGCTGCCGCGCGACCAGAAGCCGTGCTCGGCGTGAAGCGCAATCGGCAGATCGCCCAGCCAGCGGTCGAGCGTCTCGCGACTGCGGCCGCTGACCACGTGCACCCGAGCCCCCGGCTTCGAGGCCAGCGCGCGGAGAAGTTCGCGAAGCTCGCCGTCGGGCGTCGCCAGGTCGGGTGCCCGGGCAAATGGCACGAGGGTGCCGTCGTAGTCGAGGAGGAGCAAAAGACGGTCGGCGCTGCGCAGGCGGGCGGCGATCGCATCGAGGTCCTCGCGCGAAGTGAGGACGACCGACGGTGCTTCCGCTCCTGCGCCGATACCCCCGAGCGTGTCGAGGAAGCTCTCGGCCCATTGATGGACGTCGCGCGCGGCGATCCGCTGCCGCAGCGAGCGCATTCTCAGTCGCCGCTCTTCCTCGGGCATCGTCAGCGCGTCGGCGTATGCCTGCGCCATCGACTCCACGTCGTAGGGGTTCACCTGTACCGCCTCGCCCATCTCGGCCGCGGCGCCGGCGAACTCGCTCAAGACGAGCACGCCGTCTTCGTCGGCGCGACAAGTCACGAACTCCTTGGCCACGAGATTCATTCCGTCGCGCAGCGGCGTGACGAGCATGACGTCGGCGGCGCGGTACAGGGCCACGACCTGCCTCTCGTCGAGCGCGCGATGCACGTAGTGGATCGGAACCCAGTCGACTGACGCAAATGCGCCGTTGATTCGCCCGACGAGCTCGTCGACCTGCCGGCGAAACTGCTGGTAACTCGGCACACGGTCGCGCGACGGAACGGCTATTTGTACGAGGCGCACCTTCGCGCGCCAGTGCGGCTCTCGCTCGAGGAGACGTTCGAAGGCAAGCAGCCGCGGAAGAATTCCCTTCGTGTAGTCGAGACGGTCGATCCCGAGGAGGATCTTCTCGCCGCGCGCTTCGGCTCGAATCGTTGCTGTCTCCCGCTGCACGTCCGGATCTTCCGCCAGCTCTACGAACGTGCGCGCGTCGACGCCGATGGGAAAGACGCCGAGGCGAATCTGGCGGCCGTCGATGTAAACGCAGTCCCCCTTCGAAGGAATGCCCAAGATCCGAAGTACGGAGGACGCAAAGTGCTTGCGATACGTGAACGTGTGGAAGCCGACGAGATCGGCGCCGAGCATTCCCTCGAGCACCTGATCGCGCCACGGAAGCGTGCGGACGACTTCGGAGACGGGAAAGGGAATATGGAGAAAGAAGCCGATTGTGGCGCTCGGAATGCGCGCGCGAAGGAGCTGAGGGACGAGCACGAGCTGGTAATCGTGGACCCAGACGAGGTCACCGGGCCGCCAAACATGGGCCGCGACCTCGGCAAACTTCTCGTTGACCGCGCGGTACGCATCCCACTCCTGCGACGAGGGCGGGATCCGATCGAGAAGATAGTGAAAGAGCGGCCAAAGCACCCCGTTCGAGAAGCCGTCGTAATAGCTGGCGACTTCCTCCCCGCTGAGGTGCACGGGAACGCAGCGCAGCTCCGACAGGTGCGACGCGAGGGAACGCTGCTGCGCCCCGTCCAATTGCGACACGTCGCCCGGCCAGCCGATCCAGGTTCCTCCGGTGCGCTCGTGCGGCACCCGGAGCCCCGTCACCAGGCCTCCGGGGCTTCGAGCGATCGAGACCTCGCGGTCGTCGAGCCTCACCGTCACCGGCAGGCGATTGGAGACGAGTATCAGACGTCCCATGTCACGTCCACGCTCGCGCCTTTCCGTCGCGGGCTTCGAGGAGTTCTCCGATCGTCATCGCGGCGTGGATGAGGCCCACGTGCGTATACGCCTGGGGAAAATTGCCAAGTAGCGCGCCCGTTTCCGGGTCGATGTCCTCGCTGAACAGCCCGACCGGGTTTGCGTGGCGGGTGACGTTCTCGAACACTTCGACGGCGCGATCGAGGCGTCCCGTGAGAGCGAGCGCCTCCGCCCACCAGAACGAGCAAATCGTGAAAGCGCTGTGCGTCTCGCCGAAGTCGTCCAGGCTCGCGTAGCGGCGCATGAGACCCCGGGTGACGAGGCGCTGCTCATAGGCGTCGACCGTGGAGGCGAAGCGCGGATCGCGCGCGTCGATGATGCCGATGGTCGGCAAAAGGAGGAGCGAAGCATCGGGGTACTGGCCGTCGAGCTGCTGCGTGAAGAATCCCAGCCGGTTCGAGTAGCCGCGCTGCAGCACCTCGGCACGCTCGCGCTCGGCGATTGGCGCCCACTTCTCCGCCAGGTCGATTCGCCCCATTCGACGCGCCAGGCTGGCGCCGCGGTCGATCGCCACCCAGCACATGGCGCGTGAAAACGTGTAAACGCCGCGGAGGCTTCGAAACTCCCAAATGCTCGTGTCGAGCGTCGGAGCCGCCTCGATCGCCTCTTCGACCAGCCGCTGCAAGAGGGGCGTGAAACGCCCGGAGTCCTCGTCGACGATCCGCGGGTCGGTGAGAAGAGTCTCGAGGCAGAGTATGAGTTCGCCCATCAAGTCGTTCTGCCGCTGCTCGCACGCCGCGTTGCCGATGCGCACCCATCCGCAGCCTCCGAATCCCGCGAGGTGGGTGAGGCGCTGTTCCTCGAGGTTGCGCGCCCCGTCGATGCCGTAGAGGGGCTGGAGCGGCCCGCCCTCGGCCACGTCGCGAAGGAAATTGAGAAACTGCTCGCCTTCGTTCAGGTGCCCCAGGCGGCGCAGCGCCTCGACGACGAACGCGGCGTCGCGCAGCCAACAGAACCGGTAGTCCCAAGCGCGAGCCGTGCCGATGGCCTCCGGGATGCTCGTCGTCGTGGCGGCGATGATTGCGCCGGTGTCGTGATACGCGTGAAGTTTGAGACAGAGCGCCGAACGAAGCACCTCTGGTGCGGCGAAGTTGGGCAAAGAACAACTCTTCGCCCAGGCGCGCCAGCCCGCGATCGTGAGCTCGAGCTCGTGGAAGGCGGTCGCGAGCGTCGGCGACCATTCTCGCCGCCCGTAGCTGAGAACGAAGTAGATTGGCTTGGTCAGGACGAATTCCCGCCGCGCCAAGACGTACGGGCACGGCAGGTTCGTGCAAAGCTGCAAGGGTGCCGGGCCCCCGAGCACTTCGATGCCATGCGTGGTCTCCCGCATCTCGACAGGGGCGCGCCCGTAGTCGGGGCGGGGATCGAAGTCGACGCGCAGCTTTGGATGGCCCGCGATCGGTCGAACGATCCGGACGATCTCGAGCGGCACGCGCACGCCGAGCCCTTCGGGGATTCGCGGTGCGTAGTCCACGATTTCCCAGACGCAATCGGCCACTTCGAAGCGCGTGGTCAGGACGTTGGTGTTCGCCACGTAGCGGAGGTGACCGCGCACCTCGTGCTCGCCGTAGAGCACGCGGAACGTGCCGCCCCGATGAGCGTCGAGCAGCCTCGCGAAGACCGAGGGTGAATCGAAGCGCGGAAGGCAAAGCCACTCGATTGCGCTCGTCGGCGACACGAGCGCGAGCACGCGCCCGTTTCCAATCGCACCGTGGTCCAGCGGCGGGACGCGCAGGGCCGCCGCAGCGGCGGTGACTTCTTGTTCCTGCTGCTGCTGCGTGGCGGCTGCAGTCATGCGTGTGGCTAGTGGCCTCCCAACCGCTTCGGCACGGCCCGCCTTGGTGCACCTACCGTGCCCGACCCCAAGTGAGGCGCGATACCTCTTCGGCTCGCCACGCCCGCGACGCCTCGCGGGGAGGCGAAGCGGTCACGCAAGCGCCAAAACGCCACACCCCTCAGTGGTCGAAGTAGCCGCCGATGAGAAACGTGCCGGTGATCCTCGTCGGTGGATTCGACGTGAGCCCCTGAGAGAAGCCCGGTCCGATACCGAAGAAGAAATGGGGTGCCGGGTGGACGAGGAAAGGCGCCGTGATGATCAGCGTCGCGGACGGGTCGCCCGGGTTTGGAAACGACATCGATATCGCCGCTTGCGGCCAGAACGACCACGTGTCCGAGAGCGCGAATTCGTAGCCGACTTCGGGCGCAACGCTGAACGAAGTCGTGGTGGGGGCGTGCGAATAGGAGTTCGACACGAACTCGACGGCGCCCCCTATCGAGAGATTGGGGATGATGAAGTAGTCGAGCGCGGGCCGCAGCGAAAAGGTGGTGCTCGGAGGGCTGTCGAGCTCCTGGGTGAAGCCGAACCCGGCGTTGTTGGTGATGGCGAACGTGCCCTGCCGCTCGAGCTCTCGCGCGCTACCGCCGAAGGCGAATGCCGTGCGACCTGTCGATGCGACGCAAGAGAGGGCAACTGAGGCGAAAAGGACGAGCTTGAGCCGCATTGCGGCGCGCATCGTGCGTCAAGACTGGGGCGAGGAGCAAGGCCTTCGCGGCTGACTCGCCATGCTCAACGCCGCGAGCGCTTGCGTGTGTCGGCGCTCGCGGACGGCGCCGCCGTCATTCGCTCGCCGGAGCGGGGCAGGAACTCCGAGCGCCACGCTGGCGGCTCGGACGCGAACTGCGCGAGCGCCAGCCCCAGCTCCCGCGCCGAGTCGAACCGATTGGACGGCTCACGCTCGATGGCGCGGAGGACGAGCGCGTCGAATTCTTCCGGAACGTCGGGTCTGAAGAAGCTCGGGGGCGACACGCGCGCGGTCAAGATCGCGTGCATCAACTCGAACGCGTCGTCGCCGCGGAAAGGACGGGCCAACGTGGCCGCTTGATAGAGAATCACGCCGAGCGCGTAGACGTCGCCCCGAGCGCTCGCCTGTTTCGCCGAGTGAAGTTCCTCCGGGGCCATGTAGCTCGCCGTCCCGAGCAGCTCATTGATATGGGAAACTTTCTGGCCCCGCTCGTCGCCGGTCAACTTCGAGATGCCGAAATCGAGCACCTTGGGTATCGGTGCACCCCGGTGATCGCGCGCAATCCGGATGTTGCTGGGCTTCACGTCTCGAAAGAGGACCCCTGCGTCGTACGCAGCCGCCACGGCACCGATGACGGGCAGAACGCAGTCCGCGATCGCGGCGATGGCCATCGGGTGGCGCCGCCGAAAGTGCTCTTCGAGGTCTTCGCCGTCCACCAGCGACATCACCAGGTAAGGCACGGAGTGATGCTCGCCGACGTCGAATACCTCGACGACGTTCGGATGTTCGACTCGCGCGAGGGCCTGTCCTTCGCGCAAGAAGCGCGCGGCAGCCGCTTTGTCCCGTGCGAGATGGGGATGGAGAACTTTGATTGCCGCACAGCGCCCCAGCTTCGCGTGGCGGCACTCGTACACACTGGCCATTTCCCCGCGTCCGAGCAACCGCACGACCTCGTACGCTCCGATTTGTGCCATACCGGCGAACTGCACGCGGCCCACGCACGGCCACACGCCTCCCTGCGACGACGATAGCATCCGTGCCGCGGGCCACAAGACGGAACGGGCAATAGCCAACGAGGAGGACGCAATGTTCCAGTATGGCAACAACTCGGAAACGGGCAAATGCTCCTAACTCTCGCCCAACCCCTCGCGATTCGCTTTTTTCGGCCGCATCGATGCGCGTGTTCGCTTGGCGCTCTGCCCGAGGACGCGAGTCACTTCCTCGATCCCGTTCGCGGCCGCCAACTCTTCGCGCGCGCGAGCGTCGTAGGTCGCTCGCGCGATCGAGGCCAGGATCCGGACCTCTTCGTCGTAGGCGTTCGGCGGAATGAGCAAGAGAAAGACGATGCGCGCCGGCAGGCCGTCGTGGGCGTCGAAGTCGATGCCGTGCGGCGCTCGACCGAGGGCGAGCAGCGGCCGCTCGAGCCCCTCGACCGCCGCGTGCGGGATGGCCACCTCGTCGCCGAGGCCTGTGGCGGCCACGAGCTCGCGCTCCAACACCGCGTCGCGCGCGAGACGCTTTCGACCGGTGAGCAGCGACCCGAGGGCACGAATCAGTTCGCCGATCGACTCGCTCGGCGTGCGGGCGTGAAGTTCGCCCACGAAGGCGCCTCGACGGAGCAGCGTCACGACGTCCTCTTCCGGTTCTTCGCGATACAAGAGCCACTTCATGGCCGGCCCGCTGAGCAGCGACGTCGCGAGCGCCATGACCACGAGCGCAACGAACATCCGGTCGCCGAGGAGCCCCGCGTCGCGGGCGATGGCCGCAAGGATGATCCCCATCGCTCCACGCGCGTTCATCCCGAAGCCGACGGCGATGGCCTGGCGCCACCCGAGACGACCGGCCGAGCTCCCCCCGAAGCGTGAACCGATGGTGCAACCGACGAGCTTCGGCAGCGTCGCCGCCGTGAACACGAGGAGGCACAGGGGGGCGTCGAACCCGTTCACGAAGTCGATGTGCAGGCCGATCGAAGCGAAGAAAACCGGCGCGAAGACGTAGGTGACGAAGTCTTCGACCACCATCCGGGTGCGGGCGTTTACGCGCGCCGACCGACTCAGCGTCAAGCCCGCGACGAACCCGCCGAAGACGGCGTGCAGACCAATCGCGTTCGTGGCGCTCGCGCCGAGCAGCGCGAGCACGATGACGAGCGAAAGGACGCGTCCCGGGGCGGCGGCGCCGTTTCGCGACAGCCGTCTGAGGACGAAATCGATGACGCGCCGGCCGGCGGTCAGCATGCCCGCGACGAACGTCGCCCCCAGCCCCACGGTGCGCCCGAACGAAGAAAGGTCGATCGTCGTGCCGTGAACGGGACCGAGGAGAAGCGAGAGGGCCAGCCATCCCACGAGATCGTCGATCATGGCCGCGGCCATGACGAGCAAACCGATGTCCGACTTGAAGAGACCGAGGTCGAGGAGGGTCTTGGCAATGACCGGAAGCGCCGAAATGCTGAGCGCGACGCCGAGGACCAGGGCAAAGATCGACCGCCTCGACGGGTCGACCAAATCGGAATCGGGGAGCAGGAGCCCGAGGGCGACCCCGCTGGCGACCGGCAGCGCGATGCCGAGGAGCCCCGTGGCGAGGGCGCTTCGACCCCGACGGCGAATGACCCCGAGGTCGACCTCGAGCCCGACGACGACGAGCAGCAGGACCACCGCGATGGTGGTGTACCCACCGATCATCGAGGCGGGCGCCCCGGTGGGAAAGAGCCACCTCTGGGCGTTCGGGGCGATGCGCCCGAGCAAGCTCGGTCCGAGTACGATTCCGGCGGCCATTTCGCCGACGACCAGCGGCATCGCCAGCGCACGCGCGAGCTCGCCGAGAAGTCTCGCCGAAGCAAGCAGCGCCGCGAGAGCAACGAGGAAGACGAGGACGTCGTGATCGGTCATGGTCCCCCGCTAGCCTTTGCCATGATACGTATGGCGGCCCGTGTGGGGACTTCTTGTCGCCGCTATCTGCATTTTGCTCAATGGATTCTTCGTCGCCGCAGAGTTCGCGGTCGTCAAGGTCCGAGCAACGCAGCTCCGCGCCCGCGCGCGCAAGGGAGACAAGAGGGCGACGCTCGCGGAGTCGATCGTCGGCCGGCTCGACCGTTACCTATCGGTGACCCAGTTCGGGATAACGCTCGCGAGCCTCGGGCTCGGATGGATCGGCGAGCCTTCCCTCGCAGCCGTGCTCGATCGCGCCCATTTTGCCTTCACCGCCGCGCCGGCGTCGCGGGCGGCACACGTCGCGCTCGACGTTTTTGCCTTCGTCATCCTGACCTTCGGTCACGTTCTCTTCGGCGAACTCGTTCCGAAGCTGGTGGCCATCCAGCGCACGGAGGCCACTGCCCTGGCGGCGGCCATTCCGCTCCGTTTCATCTACGTCAGCTTCTTGCCCCTTTTGTGGCTTCTCGAGCGCGCCTCGCGCCTCGTCCTGCGCGCGGTGGGGATGTCGCCCGACGTGGCGAGCGTCGAGGGGAGGTTCAGTCAAGACGAGATCCTGGCCATCTTGGCCGCGAGCGCCGTGCGATCGCCGCGCGGGAAATCGACCGCGGAGCTCTTCGAGCGCGTCATGCGCTTTTCGGAGCGCGCGGCCCGACATTCGATGGTGCCCCGGGTCGACGTCGTGTCGCTGCCGCTCCAGACGAGCGGAAAAGACGCGCACGACTTCGTCCGCACGCACCAGTTCTCGCGAATCGTCTTGACTCATGGCCGCTCGCTCGACGATGTGGCGGGCTACCTCTACGCGAAGGACTTCCTCCTTCACCCGGGCGGCGACACCCTCTCCGATCTTTCGGCGCTGCGGCGCGACATCCTTTTCGTCCCGGAGGTGCAGAGCGGAGTCGAAGTACTTCGGGAGATGCAGCGCAAGCAGGTCCCGATCGCCGTCGTCGTCGACGAATACGGGGGGACCAGCGGCATCGTGACGATGGAAGACCTGCTCGAAGAAATCGTGGGCGAGATCCGCGACGAGTTCGACGAGGAGCCGCAACGGATCGTAAAAGTCCCGGGCGCCGAAAACGTGTGGGAGGTCGACGGGCGCGCGGCGATGGAGGAGTTTCGGGCGATCGGCGTGCATGTGCCGGACAAGGAGCTCGGCGAGCAGGTGGGCTCCTTCGTCGTCGAGCTCTTGGGCCGACTGCCTCGAGCGGGCGACAAAGTCGATCTCGCGCGTGGCGCAACCGCCGAGGTGACGGCCATCAGCCGGCGGCGCGTGACGCGCGTGCGGGTCACCGTGCACAAGCAGCCGGACGGGGACCCGCCAGCGCGGGCGACGGATTCGAGCGGTCAGCTTTGAGAGCAACGCGGTCTTTCGGCCGATCCGGCGCATCACCGTCCGCAGCTGGCCAAGCCACCCCGCGGGCGAGATAGCCGGACTGGGCCCGGGCCCCGCCTCCCGTCGACTCCACTTCGGTGCAATACTCGGCCGCATGTCACAGACCGAGAGCCCCGAGGTCGAGGTTCTTGCGGCGGACGCCGGCCGATGGCTCGCCGCCATCGAGGTCCGCCCCGAGCGGGGGGCTCCCGTGCAAACGAGCGAGGGCACATTGGTTTGTCGCATGTGCGGACCTTGGCTCGTCAGCGATTTCAAGAACGAAACCAGCGGATTCGAAGGACACGGCATCAGCGGCTGGGACTCGGTGCACGGAAGGTACGTCGGGACCTGGGTCGATCCCCTTCGCCGCGGACTCGTCGTCATGCAGGGAAGATGGGACGTGGCGACACGGACGATGACGTTCATCGGCGAGATGACCCGGCCGGACGGTTCGCGAATGCGTTGGCGAGAGGTGACGGAAAGGCCCGAGGACAATGTGCGTTTGTTCCGGTCGTTCGTTCCGTCGGCGGAAGGCGGCGAGTTCGAAGTGATGACGGTGCGCTACAAGAGGGACAAGACCCAGGCATGAATGCAGCATGAACGCCTGGGGCGGGCAGGAAGCGCACGAGATGCCGAGTCCCCTCATCACCTCCACGCTCGCGGAGCATACGGGTCTGACCGCCGAGGCGCTTGCGAGCGCTGACGTAGAGGTCGAGCCCCTCGGCTCGCTCCTGCCTCCCGAGGGCGTCACGGCCGCGCGCATACGCGACGTCGTGCAGCGCGCGAAGGCGATCGCCGGCGTTGCATCAACCCGCGTCGACGTCGCCGGCGTGCGGGGGAGCGCCGGACCCGCCGTCGCCGCGGCGTTCGCCCGAGCCGGCCGCCGAGTCGTCTTCATCACCTGCGATTCTGACTCCGCCCGACGAGCCGCCCAAGACGCCGGCTTCTTCATGCGCGGCGCGCTGGACGACGAGGCTGAAGACACCGGCGAAGGAGAGGTTCTGCTCTTCGCCGCGAACGAGTCGTCACCCTACGCCGACGTGAGCCCCGACCGCGCGGCCGCGATGAGTCGCATGGCGACGCTGTTCCACCTGGCGCACGAGCGAGCCTGGAGCCTCGTCGCCGTTCCGGCGACGGCTCTCTTGCGCAAAGTCGTTCCGCGTGCGGAGCTCGAGCGGCGCGCCGACCGCATCGCGGCCGAGCAGGAAATCGATCGCGACGCGCTCGTGCGAACGCTGAGCGAGGCGGGATACTTGCGTGTGCCCGTCGTCGAGGATCGCGGGAGCTTCGCGGTGCGAGGGGCCCTTCTCGATATTTGGCCACCGTCGAGCGACCTGCCCGTTCGCGTCGAGCTCTACGGCGAGCTGGTGCTCTCGATGAAGCCTTTCGACCCGGGCGATCAAACGACCAAGAAGGGCGCGCCCGATGTGAAGGAGCTCTGGCTGTCGCCCGTACGCGAGGCGATTCTCGACTCGGGCAACGTTGCGCGCGCGCGGGCGCGGATCACGAACATGGCCGAGTCGATCGATTGGCCCACGAGCAAGACGCGCACCCTGGTCGACGACGTCGTGAGCGGACGCGCGTTCTTCGGCGCCGAAGGCTTTCTTCCGGCGTACTACGAAGCGCTCGAACCCCTGCTCGCCTACGTCCCGCAAGACGCGGTCGTCGTGCTCGACGATCCTCCGTCGATCACTCGGGCCGTACGCGACGAACTTGCGCGTGCCGACGCCGACGCGAAGCACAAGGCGGGATCGGGACCGTCGTTCTCGCCCTCGGAATACTATCTGGACGAGGGGCGCGTCGCGGCGGACCTGGCGTCTCGGACACTCATCGTCCTCCACCGTACGCCCGTAACCGGGGGCGCGGAGGGGGGGCTCGGCACGTTCGAGACCGCGCAACAGCCGCTGGATCTGGCATCCCGCGACAACGAAGACCTGACCCGCGCGGTCAAGGCGGCGCGCTCGTCGAGGGGAAAAAACGCGGGCCTCGCGCCTCTCGTGCGGCGAATCGTGCACTGGCGGGAGCATGGCCTCGCCGTTTTCTTGGCCGCACGCGCGCAGACCCAGGCCGAGAGGCTCGTCACGCTCCTCGGACATCAGGGCGTCCTCTGCAAGGCCCGCTTGAGCGCGTTCGACCCGAGGTGGCTCGATCAGCCGGCCGAACACGTGCAGGTCGTCGTCGGCCCGCTCGCGCGCGGCGTGATTCTTCCGGCCGACGGACTGGTGCTCGTCACCGAAGAGGAAATCTTCGGCTCTCGAGTGCACCGGCGGCGCGAACGGGCTCGGAGCGCCGACAAGGCGCGCACGTTCCTCGAAGACCTGCGCAGCCTCGCCCCGGGCGACTACGTGGTGCACGTCGAGCACGGTATCGGCAGGTACCACGGGCTCGCGCACAAGAAGGTCTCCGGGCTGACGGTGGACCTCATCGCCATCGAGTATGCGGGCGGCGACAAGCTGTATCTGCCGGTCTGGCGCCTGAACCAGCTCGAGAAATACGCGGGCGGCGAGAATGCCCAGCCCAAGCTCGATCGCCTCGGCGGGAGCTCGTTCACACGCACGAAGGCCCGCGTTGCGAGAGAGGTGCGCAAGATGGCCGACGAGCTCTTGCGGCTGTACGCCGAACGGCACGCCGCACGGGCCGACCCCCTCGTGCCCGCCGACGACGACTACCGCGCCTTCGAGGCGACGTTCCCGTACGACGAGACGGCGGATCAAGCGCGCGCCATCGACGAAGTGAACAAGGATCTGGAATCGACCCGTCCGATGGACCGCCTCGTCTGCGGCGACGTCGGCTTCGGCAAGACGGAAGTCGCGCTGAGGGCCGCGTTTCGAACCGCAATGGGGGGGCGGCAAGTGGCGCTCCTTTGCCCGACGACGGTCCTGGCGGCGCAGCACTTTCGGACTCTCGAAACCAGAATGGCGGGCTACCCGATCGTCGTCCGGGCGCTGTCGCGTTTCCAAACGAAGAAAGAACAAGAAGAAACCGTGCTCGGTCTGCGCGAGGGGAACGTCGACGTCGTCGTCGGAACGCACCGGCTCCTCTCGAAAGACGTGCACTTCAAACGCCTGGGGTTGCTCGTCGTCGACGAAGAGCAGCGGTTTGGCGTCACGCACAAGGAGCGCATCAAACAGCTGCGAGCGCAGGTCGACGTTCTGACGCTCACCGCGACACCCATCCCTCGCACGTTGCAGATGGCCGTCAGCGGGGTGCGCGACCTGTCGCTGATCACGACGCCGCCGGTCGACCGGCGCGCGGTGCGAACGATCGTGACACGGTGGGACGAGCAGGTGGTGCGCGAGGCGATCGAGCGCGAGCTCGCGCGCGGCGGGCAGTGCTTCTACGTGTACAACCGCATCGAAAAGCTCTACGAAAAAGCCCATCGCGTTCAGGAGCTCGTCCCGGCGGCACGCGTCGCGGTCGCCCACGGGCAGATGGGCGAGGCCTCCCTCGAAGAAACGATGCTCGATTTCGTCGATGGGCGGTACGACGTCCTCGCGTCGACCGCGATCATCGAGAGTGGTCTCGACATCCCGCGAGCGAACACGATGATCATCGACCGGGCGGACCTCTTCGGCCTGGCGCAGCTCTACCAGCTCCGCGGCCGCGTCGGGCGCGGCAAGGAGAGGGCGTACTGCTACCTCGTCGTTCCGCCGGAGAACGCGATGAGCGACGAGGCGCGCTCGCGAATCGAGGCCCTCGAGCGGCACACCGAGCTCGGGAGCGGCTTCCAGATTGCTTCGCTCGATCTCGAGCTGCGCGGCGCCGGCGATCTGCTCGGCGCAGAACAATCGGGGAATGTGGCCAGCGTGGGGCTCGACATGTTCTGCCGGATGCTGGAAGACGCCGTGCACGAACTGGGCGGTGAAGAGGTTTCGCACGAGGTCGACCCGGAGCTGAGTTTCGACGTCGAAGCCCTCTTGCCGGACGACTACGTGAACGACGTCGGGATTCGTCTGTCGCTCTACAAGCGACTCGCGAGCGCCGTCGACGAAGCGCACGTCTCCGAGATTGGCGCCGAAATGGAAGATCGCTTCGGCGCGCCTCCCGAGGCGGCGCGTCGACTGGTCAAACTGATGTCGCTGAAAACGGAGTTGAGGCGCATGCGGGCGCTTGGATGCGAGGCGAGCGAGCAATCGGTTATTTTGCACCTGCGTGACGACACGCCGCTCGATCCGGAAAAAATCATGGCCCTCATCAAGAAGACGCGCGGCGCGTGGAAGCTCACCCCCGACATGCGCCTCTCTCGCCGATTCGAATCCGGAGGGGACGGGTTGGCCAATGCCGAGTCGGCGCTCGCCGAGCTCGCGAAGTGTACGAAAGACGCCGCGTAGATCGAATCGTGCGCCCCCCAAGTGGGCGCAGCCGCCAGAACGAACGCGCCGCCTTTCGCAATGGGTCGGGCGGCGTCAATGGGAGCGAGCGCCCCGCGGGACCGTCGCGCGGTCGTGCGAGGATCGGGTCACTGGAGGTGGCGCGACGACGGGACCCGCGAGGCGCACGCCCAA
>Ga0265313_10000312_pt1 | contig 52824 bp, 49 predicted proteins | sample 4123metaG_FD_203122 | JGI IMG/M metagenome (GOLD analysis project Ga0265313, IMG submission 203122) | Rhizosphere microbial communities from Carex aquatilis grown in University of Washington, Seatle, WA, United States - 4-1-23 metaG | ecosystem: Host-associated > Plants > Roots > Rhizosphere >... | reverse complement strand
TGAAACTATTTGATCCGTATCGGTTGGGCGGGATGAGGGCGTCGCCCCCCGCACGGGGGCGTGGATTGAAACCACCACACATCCCCGTTGCTGGGGATGGTGGCCGAGTCGCCCCCCGCACGGGGGCGTGGATTGAAACCGGTCAGGCCGGAATCGTCCTCGGCCACCATCCCCGTCGCCCCCCGCACGGGGGCGTGGATTGAAACCGTTAGCGTCTGTTATTCGCGCTGTTAACGAGTTGTCGCCCCCCGCACGGGGGCGTGGATTGAAACACGATCCTCGGCGGCATTATCCCCCCGCCGGTGGGTCGCCCCCCGCACGGGGGCGTGGATTGAAACTGCGAAATACAAAATCAGGAGTGGATGATGCCCAACGTCGCCCCCCGCACGGGGGCGTGGATTGAAACTACGAGATCGCCAACACCGTCGAGCATGACGTGAGTCGCCCCCCGCACGGGGGCGTGGATTGAAACCATGGCGGCCAGCACGTCGCCGGTCAGGGCATGGGCGTCGCCCCCCGCACGGGGGCGTGGATTGAAATGGTGACGACATCGCCATCCACTCTGATGCCCTCGACGTCGCCAATGACCTGCCCGGCCAAATTCCCCCCTTCCTGCCACAAAGAACAAAGGACCTAACCAGCGCTATGCCGGATGGTTGAGTTGGGTTACCCTACCCCGCGAAAGTTAGGGCTATTTCAAGAGGCACTCGTGCGAGGCCAGCAACATCGTCCCCGAATCCGCCTGCGGATGGGCATCGCCGTCATATTCCTGAGCGTCATGCTGCCGCTGACGGCCATGATGACGGCCGTGCTCTATCGCCAGAACTCGCTGTTGGCCAATGATCTGGCCCAGGCGGCCATGGACGGCACCACCCGCGACGTGGTGTCCGGGGTGCGCAACCTGCTGGGCCCCATGGCCCGCGTCGTCAACCTGTCCGCCACCTTCGGCAAGGTCGAGGGTGAGAATCTGCGCCGGGTCGAATCCCTGCGTCCGCTGATCGATACCCTGGAGGCCTTTCCCGACCTCTACGCCATGTACTTCGCCCTGGCCAAGGACGGCGCTTTCTACGAGGTCATCCGGCTGCCGCCGCCCGGCTCGCCGGGTCTGGTGGGCCGCCGCCCGCCGCCAGAGGCGCGCTTCGCCCTGCGCATCATCGACACCATCGAGGACGAGACCGTCGACAGCTGGATCTACATCGCCAAATGGGGCGAGGTGGTGGGGGTGGAACGGGCGCCGAAAGTTACCTACAACCCGCGTTCGCGCCCTTGGTATTCGGCAGCCACCAAGGCCAAGGGCGTCGCCACTTCCAGCATCTATGTCTTCAGCAGCGTCGGCCAACCCGGTATGACCCTGTCGCAGCAGTTGGCCACCGATGATGGCGAGATCATCGGCGTGTTCGGCGCCGATCTTCTCACCGATACCCTGTCGCGCTTTCTCGCCGAGCGGGCGGTGGGCAAGGACGGGCTGGTCTTCATCCTCGACGAGGAGGGCCGGCTGCTCGGCTATCCCCATCCCGAGCGCGCCCTGGTCCAGCATGGCGGCGTGGTTGAAATCGCCAAGGCCGACGAGGTCTCCGACAAGGAAGTCGGTGACGCGGTACGCCTGCGCGACGGCGGTGCCGGCAACCGGTTCCGGGCGCCCCTGGGCGAAACGGGCAAGTCCTATCTGGTGTCCTTCACCCGCTTCCCCGAGGATTTCGGCAAGAACTGGACTATCGGCGTGATCGCCGCCGAGGACGAATTCGCCGGGCCGCTCCGTCAGGCCAGCATGATCATCCTGATGATCGGAACCCTGTTCCTGGTGATGGCCAGCGTCGCGGTGGCCTGGGCGTCGCGCCTGCTGACCCGGCCGATCCAGGCCCTGACCGAAGAAACCGTCCGCATCAAGGCCCTCGACCTCTCCGGCGATGTGACGACCCGGTCCAGCGTGATCGAAATCCACACCCTGGCCACAGCGCTGGGAACCATGAAGACGGCGCTGCGCAGCTTTGCCACCTATGTGCCCAAGGATCTGGTGCACCAGATCATCGATTCGGGCGCAGCCACCAGCATCGGCGGCGAGCGCCGCCAGCTCTCCATTCTGTTCACCGACCTCCAGGGCTTCACCCAGACCTCCGAATTCATGGTGCCCGAGGATGTCGCCCTCCGGCTGTCGATCTACTTCGAGGGCATGTCGGAGGCCATTATCGCCCGGCGGGGAACCGTCGATAAGTTCATCGGTGACGCCATCATGGCGTTCTGGAACGCTCCGGCCCTGGACGACGATCATGTCGCCAATGCCTGCCACGCCGTGCTGGCCTGCCGCGCCGTCTCGGAGGAGCTCAGCCGAGACCTCGCCGCCAACCGCTTTCCGCCCATGCCGACCCGCTTCGGCCTGCATACCGGCCCGGTCGTGGTGGGCAATGTGGGCTGCAGCGACCGCATGCAATACACAGCCCTGGGCGCGGCGGTCAATCTGGCCTCGCGGATCGAAGGTATCAACAAGGCCTTCGGTACCGCTGCCCTGGTCACCGGCGCGGTGGAGGAAGCGGTCCGCGGACGCTTCCTGTTCCGTCCCCTGGGCCTAGTGGCGCCCTTCGGCATGAGCGTTCCGGTCTCGCTGTTCGAACTGGTGGGCGCGCTGGAGGATGGCGCGCCCTACCCCGCCAACGAGGCCGAACGCGAACTCTGCCGCAGTTGGGCCGAGGCCTTCGCCCTTTACGTCGCCCAGGATTGGGCCGGTGCCGCCAGGTCCTTGCGCCGCCATCTCGCCGCCCACGACGGGGACAGCGTTGCCCCGATCTTCCTGGCCCGCTGCGCCGACTATGCCGTAGAGCCGCCGCCGGCCGATTGGGACGGCGCCCTTCGGCTCGAGGGGAAATAAGCCTATGTCCGTTCGCCGCCTCATTCTTGCCGCCGTGGTGGCGATCCTGGCCGCCACCCGCCCCATCCTGGCCGAGGAAGCACCGCCGCCGGTCAAGGAGATATTCCTCGCCCATACCCAGCGTCAGGATTCCGCCCACGTCCCAACCGCCGCCATGGCGGCCGAGTTCAAGCGGCAGCTGGAACGGCTCAGCAATGGCCGGATCAAGGTCGGCCTCTTCCCCGCCGGCCAGTTGGGCGGCAACCGCGAGATGGCGCGTCTGGTCGGCAAGAATGTGGTGCAGACCGCCTTCGTGACCGTGGGCGGCATCGCCCCGATCTATCCGGCCATCGCCGTGACCGAAATGCCCTTCGCCCTGTCCTCGCCCGAAGCCGCCAACCGGGTCTTCGATGGCCCCTTCGGCCGGCGGCTATCCGAGGATATCGAGCAACGCACTGGCCTGACCGTGCTGGGATTCGGCGAGGGCGGCGGGTTTTTCGCCATCACCAATTCCCGCCACCCGGTACATTCGCCCGATGACCTGCGCGGCCTGAAAATCCGCACGATCCCCGGCTTCAAGCCGCTGGAGGCCATGATCCGCAGCCTGGGCGCGACGCCGGTCGCCGTGTCGTCGCGCGAGGAGTTCACCGCCCTGTCGTCGGGCGTGATCGACGGTCAGATGAATCCGCCGCTTACCGTGCTGGCCAGCCGGTTCGACGACGTGCAGAAATATGTCACCCTGACCGAACACCTCTATACCCCGCTGATCTGGGTCTACAACCAGGGGGCCTTCGCCAGCCTCGATCCTTCCGAGCAGGAGGCGGTGCGTCAGGCCGCCACCGCAGCCCTGGCCGTCGGCCGTGCGGTGCAGAAGACCGCCGAGGCCTCCAGCCGAGGCCTGCCGGCACTGCATCGCCGCATGGAGGTCACCACCCTGACCCCCGCCGAGCGCCAGGCCTTCAAGGCGTTGGCCCAACCGGCCGTGGCGGCTTCGATCCGCGAAGGCCTGGGCGAGGAAGGCAGCCAGTTGCTCGCCGAATTCATGGCGGCGGCCAAGGACTGATACCAAACAGCGATGAGCCGGACTCATCGCTGTTTGAGACGGCCCTGCAATGGCGGCGATCGCCGTGGAAAACTCAATCAACGGTAAGGCGACGAGGCTGGTGCGATGGCATCGCATAATCATGCGTTATGGCGACAGGCACCGGTGAAAGGTCGGAACTGACCCAATCCGGACTTGGCAACGGGAATAGGTGCTAGCCGCGATTACCCTCGCCGGATATGCTCCCGGACAGGTCATCCCGAAGGTAGGCCGTCATGAGCATCGCTGAAGACATCATTTCCCTGGAGCGCGCAGCACTGGACCGCTGGTGCCAAGGCGATCCGTCGGGGTTCCTGGAAATCAGCGCTGTCGAGGTGAGCTACTTTGATCCGTTTCAGCCCAAACGTCTCGATGGGCTGGCCAACCTCACGGCGTTTTACGAAACCTTGCGTGGGCAGATTTCCGCTGATCGCTGGGAAATGATCGATCCTCGAGTGGAGGTTATCGGCAAGGCTGCCGTTCTGACCTTCAACTTCGTGTCGTATTCCGGTGGCGAGGGGCAACGGATGCGTTGGAATTGCACCGAGGTTTACCGATGGGACGAGACCAATTGGCGAATCGTCCAGACCCATTGGTCGTTCACCGAAAATGGACGGTGAGGGGAACGTCTCTTCCTGGCCCGATCTATCAGCACGGCCCGCTTCCGATTTTCACCAGAAAGCAGCCGGTCGGCAACGTCGAGGTCAACCGGAATTTATGACCCATTCCAGTCAAATCGACTTGAGTCCAGATCGATTTTACTTGAATTCGCCAACAGGAACACATAGAGAACACTCTTGATCCGACGGGAGGATGCGATGATTGGCTATGTTACTTTGGGAACCAACGACCTCGCGCGCGGGGCGAAATTCTACGATGCGATCGCGAAGGAATTGGGCTGTGGCCGTTTCATGGAGATGGATCGCTTCATCGCTTGGGGCGAGCCGGGCGGCGCGGCTGGAATCGGTTTGACCATGCCCTTCGACGGCAAGCCCGCAACAGTTGGCAACGGGGTCATGGTGGCATTGGCGGCAAAGGACAAGGCTCAAGTCGATCGTATTCACGCCTTGGCGCTTTCGCTTGGCGGGACCGACGAAGGCGCCCCCGGCCCGCGCGGTGATGGGGGCTTCTATGCCGCCTATTTCCGTGATCTTGACGGCAACAAGCTCAATGCCTTCGTCATGGGATGATCTGCGGAACCGGGGCATGATCGGGCGTCGAGAGTCCGGACTTGGCACAAAGGCGCCATTCCGGGCACGCCCGCTCCGCCTTCCAGTCGCGTAACGGCCAGTATAGCGACACCGGCGAAGACTTCGCGGAACATCGTCCAAGTCCCGGCGGGGCCGGGGCCGCAGACGGGCCGGGAGGACTTCCGCAAGCCGGTATAGCCGCCCCCGAATAGTGCCGTGCAGCATGGGCGATTACGGCCGGCTGCGTGCTCCCGTGCCGGTCGCCCTGAGCGTACACGGATCGCACTTTCGTTAGGCGCCCCCCTTCCTCTACACTGTCCGCCCAAACTCCCAGGCTGGAGCCACCATGAGGCCGCATATCAAGATCGCCACCCCCTGCTATGGCGGACTGGTGACCCAGCTCTACATGCTGTCGGTGGTCAAACTGATCCAGCAGGCCCCCGCCCTGGGCTTCGATGTCGGCCTATCGCTGCTGGGTGGCGACGCTCTGGTGTCGCGGGCCCGCGCAACCCTGGTGGGCGCCTTCATGGATGCGCCCGAAGCCACCCATCTGCTGTTCATCGACGCCGACATCTCCTTCGAGCCGGAGCAGGTCAAGCGGCTGCTGGATGCCGACAAGGAGTTCGTCGGGGCCTTCTATCCCATGAAGCTGGTGGATTGGGTCCGGCTGCCTGGGCGTTGCGTCGAGGGCGGCGAGCCGCTGGAGACGGCGGGGCTGTCCTATGTGGGCACCCTGTGCAAGGAGCTCGACCTCAAGCAGGACGGCCGCTTCGCCACCGCCATCTATGCCGGCGGCGGCTTCCAGCTGGTGAGGCGCGCAGCCATTCAGCGGATGTTCGACGCCTATCCCGAAACCCGCTTCACCGCCACCCACACCTATCCGCCGCCGCCGCAGGCCAGCCCCCACCTCCACGCCCTGTTCGAGAGCATGATCGACCCCGACACCGGCGCCTATGTCAGCGAGGACTACGCCTTCTGCCGGCGCTGGCGCGACCTTGGCGGCGAAATCTGGCTGGACCTGGACTCGCGCCTTACCCATACCGGCCCGCAGAGCTTCGCCGGCGACTTCTCCATCCGAGCCGCCGGCGGCCTCTCCGACGCGACCCGCCGTTAGGGTTCCGCCCGGACCTTGAGATGATCGAGCAGAGCCAATGCCTCGGGTGGCGGCCGCACCTCCGCCCGGCGATATTCCCGGCCGTCGGCGGTTCGGGTCATCATGGCCCAATCGCACAGCCAGCGCCGCAGCAGGGCGTAATCCCCGAAACTATGGCCATCGGTCAGGGCCTGATTGACCTCGACCTCGGTCATCACCGCCTTGGCGGGAAGGCGGGACCACAGGACCCACAGGCAGAGCTGGCGTTCAGAGTGCTTGCCCGGCCAGCGCACCAGACGGCCGGATTCGTCGAAATGCCGGGCTGTCCGCCGGACCCTGACGTGATCGACGGTCATGGGAAGTGGCGGCGGCGGGGGCGCCTCCAGGTGCTGCCGGGCCTCCCATTGCGCACGAAGATGCTGGAAATTTCGCCAACCCGACGCCCGGGCGAGCATGTTCAATAGCTCCACATGACCCGGCGGATGGTCGAGGGAGACGATCTGCCCGCGCAAGGCACGGGCGAGGGCGGAAATATCATCCGCATGAAACGGCAAAAGCTGACGCGACATCGCACTTCTCCACGGCATGCCGACCCGAAACAGGGACAATGTCGGTGGTCGCCGGCTTCCGACTCGGCACGGGAAAAGAGTGTCGGTCGAACGGTGGATTGGCAGGTTTAGCTCCCCTTGATAAGGGGCGGCGACGCCTTGGTGAACTGCCGACCAGAGGGCACTTATAGACGACTTTCTCCGTTCGGCCAAGGCCGGACCCTCGGCACTTATTGCCGGACAGCGTCGCGCGGCGGCAATAAATTCTGGTAGTGCCCCGAATTTCCTGGGATTTTATTGATATTTTTCAATGCACTATGTTTTTATCGCACTTGGCCCGCGCCTTGCGTGGCCATTGGGTCAAGAGATGATCGGCCCACCGGAGATCCGACATGAGCACTACTGGCCTGTCCGCCCTGCCTTCGTCGCTGGCCGCCCTGCTGACCCAGTACCACAGCGGCGGAACCGCCCCCTCGTCCAGCAGCGCCACCAGCGGCAGGGTCCAGGATAGCCCCCTCGCCCTGGGCAGCGATCCCGCCTATTCCCTGACCCTGGGACAGCAGGACGCCAGCAAGGCCCTGGTCGGCTACAACCAGCTGGGAAAACTGGGCAAGACCTTCGAGACCGAGGTGGCTGCGCTGGAAAAGCCGACGCTCACCACCAGCGGCACCGGCGGATCGGTCAACGTCCAGGTTCACCAGCTGGCCCAGGCCCAAAGCGTGGTCGCCGGGCCTTTCGGCGATCCCGATACCGTCTCCCTGGGAACCGGAACCTTATCCATCGAGACCGGAACGACTGACGCCACCACCGGCAGTTTCACCGCCAACGGCCAGCCGGTCAGCATCGCCATCACCAACGGCTCTCTGAACGACATCGCCAATTCCATCAATGCCGCCCAGGCCGGACTCTCCGCCTCGGTGATGGAGGAGAACGGCGGCTACACCCTCCACCTCATCGGCAATACCGGCGCCGATCAATCCTTCCGTATTTCCGGTCTGTCGGAACTGGCCTACGACCCGGCCCAGCCCGAGTCCTCACCGCTGGCCACCACCCAGACCGCCCAGGACGCGCTGTATTCCGCCGACGGGATCGAGCTGTCGTCGGGCACCAACACTTCCGTACCGGTGGCGTTGGGTACCCGCGCCGATTTCACCGCCACCGGCAGCATGAGCGTGACGAAGTCGGCCCTGCCCGATGCGGTGCAGAAGCTGGTGGACGCCTTCAACAGCATGCAGAAGGGGATTGCCGGGATGGCCGGCAAGGATGGCAACCTGACCAATGACGTCAACCTTGCCGCCGGCCTGTTCAAGAACCTGGGCGACGCCGCCACCGGCACCTTCGGCAATGCCGGCAGCGTCTCGCAGCTTTCCGATATCGGCGTCACCGTCCAATCGGATGGAACCCTGGCCATCGATCCCACCGCCATGGACGCCGCCGTCGCCGCCGATGCGTCGGGGGTGCAGTCGCTGATCGGTCAGGTCTCCACGGCCATGGCCGACGCGGTAACGCCCTATACCAAATCCGGCGGCGCCCTCAGTTCCCAGGTCTCGCTGCTGAGCACCCTGGCGCTGCATCACGGCTCATCCCTGCTGGACTATCTCGACGGCAGCGCCGGCAGCCAGAGCTCATCCGGCCTGCTGGGCGCCCTGAACGCCAACCAATCCGCCAGTTCTAGCGGCCAGAAGACTCTGCTGGATTACCTGAACAGTACCAGTTCCTCGTCGTCATCCTCCTCTTCCTCCGACCTGTCCTCGCTGTTCTCCACCAGTGGCTGAGCCTCGGCACCCCCAGCTTAGGCTTGCCCTGGCGCCCGCATAGGGGCACTCTCCCGCCTCAATCTCCTAAGCAGGCGGAACCGAGGACCATGGCGCGGCGTTTGGCGGAAATGATCGTGGCGTGGTGCTGGAACCATGCCCGGCTGGTGGTTGCTTTGGCGGTGCTGATCACGGCGCTTCTGGGGGTATATGCCGCCAGCCACCTGACGCTGGATACCGACGAGGCCAAGATGATCTCGTCGGAGCTGCCGTTCCGTCAAGCCGAACAGCTGATTGACCTCGCCTTCCCCCAGACCATAGACCGCATTGCCGTGGTCCTGGACGGCCCCTCCCCCGAATTGGCCGAGGAAGCGGTGGAACGCCTCGCCCTGGCGCTGGCCCGGAACAAGGGGCTGATCAAGAAGGTCGACCGTCCCTCGGAGGAGATGTTCTTCCGCAAGAACGGACTGTTGTTCCTGTCGCTGGCCGACCTGTCCGAGATGTCGGAGAAGCTCATCACCGCCCAGCCGCTGCTGGGCGCGGTGGCCCGCGACCCGTCCTTGCGCGGCCTGCTGGCCTCGGTGGACCTCATCCTCCAGGGCGTCGAACACGGTCAGGCCAGCCCGAAGGATATCGAGCCGCTGATCGGCCAACTGGATCAGGCCGCCGCCCGGATCGCCGCCGGTCAGGCCGCCACCCCCGCCGACTGGCAGGCGCTGATGGCCGGGGGTGGCAATCGCGACACGCCGCGCCGTTTCCTGCTGGTCCAGGCGGCTCTGGACTATTCCGAGCTGGAGGCCGGGGCTGAGGCTTCGGACTATATCCGGGCGACCGCCCGCGACATCGGCCTGACGCCGGACAAGGGCTATATAGTTAGACTGACCGGTCAGGTAGCCTTGGCCGACGCCAATTTCGCCACCGTGGCCGAGGGGGTGGAAATCTCGGCACCGCTGTCGCTGTTGGCGGTGCTGGGACTGCTGTTCTGGGGCGTACGCTCCGGCCGGGTGGTGGCCGCCATCATGCTCAGCCTGACCGTCGGTCTGGTGGCTACCGGCGCCTTTGCCGCCGCCACCGTCGGCAGCCTCAACCCCATCTCTGTGGCCTTCGCCGTGCTGTTCGTGGGGATCGCGGTGGACTTCGCCATCCAGTTCGTCACCGCCTTCCGCAATGAGCGCTATCGGCAGGGCGAGGCCGGGCCCGCCATCCGCTCCGCCGCCGGCACCATGGCGGCGCCACTGTCCCTGGCCGCCATCGCCACCGCCGTCGGCTTTCTCTCCTTCCTGCCAACCGCTTATACCGGGGTGTCGCAACTGGGCCTGATCGCCGGCGGCGGCATGGTCATCGCCCTGGTGGTGGACTTTACCGTCCTGCCGGCGCTGCTGGCGCTGCTGGGAGCGCCGGCCGAGAAAGAGCCGGTCGGACTCAAGCTCGCCGCCGCCGATTCCGCCCTGCGGCGCCACGCCCGCCTCGTGGTCATGATCGCCTGCGGACTGGCCGCACTGGGCGCGGTGCTGCTGCCATTCCAGCCCATGGATTTCGATCCGCTGCATCTTCAGGACCCCAAGGCCGAGGCGGTCTCCACCTTCTTCGACCTCGCCCGCGATCCCGATGCCGGGGTTTACGCCATTGATACCCTGGCCCCCGATCTGACCCAGGCCCAGGCCCTAGCCGAACGCTTCGACGCCATGGCTCTGGTGCGCCGCGCCATGACCGCCGCCTCCTTCGTGCCGGAGCAACAGGACGAGAAGCTGGCGGTCATTACCGACATGGGGATGGTTCTGGGGCCGAGCCTGAACCCGCCGGCCGAACTGCCGGCGCCAACACCGGAAATGCTGGTGGCCAGCATTTCCAAACTAGCCGCCAAGCTGCGGACCGCCGCCCCTGATCATGAGCCGTCCCAGCGTCTGGCCGGGCATCTGGAGCGTATCGCGGCAACCGGGCCGCAAGCCGCCCTGGCCCTACAGACCGCCACGGCGTCCGGCCTCGGCACCCTGGTGGCGAGCTTGCGCCGTTCGTTGGATGTCGTCCCCATCACCCTGGAAACCCTGCCGCCGGACCTGCTGCACGACTGGGTGGCGCCCGATGGCCGAGCCCGGGTCCAGGTCGTGCCCAAGGAGAGCATGCAGGATCAGGCCGCCCGTGCCCGCTTCGCCGAGGCCATTACCGCCGTCGCCCCAGTCGCGTCCGGTGCCCCCATCTCCATGGAGCAATCGGGCAAGGTGGTGATCCAGGCCTTCGCCTTCGCCGGCTTGGGCGCCCTGGTGGCCATTGGCCTGCTGCTCGGACTGATGCTGCGCCGGGTGCTCGATTCACTGCTGGTGCTGGCGCCGTTGCTGGTGGGCGCCCTGGCCACGGTGATCGCCGCCCGGCTGGCCGGCATCGCCCTCAACTTCGCCAATGTCATCGCGTTGCCGCTGCTGCTGGGCATCGGCGTTGCCTTCAACATCTATTTCGTCGTGAACTGGCGTAACGGCGTCACCGACCATCTGCAATCGCCCACCACCCGGGCCGTGCTGTTCTCGGCGCTGACCACCGGCTCGGCCTTCGGATCGCTGGCCCTGTCGCCCCATCTCGGCACCGCCTCCATGGGGCTGCTGCTGTTCTTGTCCCTGGGACTGTCGGTGGCCGCCACCTTCGTGGTATTGCCTGCGCTGTTCCACCTGATCGGAAAGCCTAAGCTGTGAGTAAACGCCTCATCGTCACCGCCGATGATTTCGGCCGGTCGCCCCAGGTCAACGACGCGGTCGAGGACGGCCATGTGAACGGCATCCTCACCGCCGCCAGCCTGATGGTCACCGAAGCCGCCTGCGCCGATGCGGTGGGGCGGGCGCGGAGGCTGCCCAACCTTGGGGTCGGCCTGCACGTCACGCTGGTGGACGGCATTCCCGCACTGCCGCCGTCGCAAATTCCCGATCTGGTCGATGCCCGGGGGCGCTTTACCCTGGATCTGGTCCGCCTCGGCGCCCGCATCTACCTGAACCGGCCCGTCCAGGCCCAGGTCAGCGCCGAGATGCGCGCCCAGTTCGAGCTGTTCAAGGCCACCGGGCTGCCGCTGGCCTATGTGGACTTCCACCACCATTATCACCAGCACCCGACGGTGTTCGATCTGGTGCTGGATCTGGCGGTGGAATACGGCGCACCGGGCATCCGCATCCCGTGGGAGCCGCCGCTGCTGTCCTATAAGGCGCGGGGCGACAAGCTGGGGCTGCGGCTGTTCAACGGAATCTTCCACTGGCGCCGGGCCGAGCGCATGCGGCGTAAGGCCAAGGCCGCCGGACTGGTGGTCAATGACCGCGCCTTCGGGCTGAATGATTCCGGAGCCATGACCGCCGACAAGGTGGGCTCGTTCCTGGACGTACTGCCCGACGGCCTCAACGAGATCTACTGCCATCCCGCCACCGGCCACTGGGCCGAACGGCCCATGCCTCCCCATTATCAGGTGGAAGGCGAGTACAAGGCGCTGATCGATGCCGGCAACCGCCGGCGGATCGAGGCACGAGGCATCCGCCTCACCACCTTCGCCGCCGAAGCGAGACCGGCATGAAGGGCAATCTGCTCCGCTTCGGCCTGATCGGGGTCATTATCGCCGTCGCATGGTGGTTGCGCGACGGCTTCGGCGACGTCAACGGTGCCCTGGAAACCGCCGGCTGGAGCGGCGTCGGCCTGATGGCGCTGACCCATATGGTGCCGGTGGTTCTGTGCGGCCTGGCCTGGAGCACGTTGCAGGGCGAATTGCCGGCGCGGGTGTTCATCCTGGGGCGCTGGATCAAGGATGGCGTCGGAGAGCTGGCCGGCTTCCTGCCTCTGTCGGGCGAGGTGGCGGCCATCCGCCTGCTGACCCGCCACGGCATGCGTATCGCCGATGCCAGCGCCGTGGTGGTGGTGGACGTCACCGCCGAAGCCATCGGCCAGTTCTTCTTCAGCCTGCTGGGCGTGGCCATGTGGCTGGTGCTCTACCCCGAATCCCAGGTCACCCGCTGGGGCCTGATCGCCCTGGGGATCAGCATTCCCGGGCTGGCCGCCTTTGTAGCGCTCCAGCGCTCGGTGGTAATGCGCTTCCTCGAGACCCTGCCGTCCAGATTGATGCCCCATGCCTGGGACGCCCCCGAGGCCGATTCCGGTGTCCATGCCGCCATTCACACCGTTTATGGCAACCGCCGCCGCATTGCCGCTTCGGTATGCCTGCACTTCGTCGCCTGGATGGCCGGGGCCATGGAGGCCTGGGTGGCGCTCCGGCTGCTGGGTCACCCCATGGGCCTCGCCGAGGTGCTGGCGCTGGAAAGCATCATCTACGCCATCCGCTCGGTGGCCTTCGTGGTCCCCGCCGCCATCGGCCTGCAAGAGGGTGGCTATATGGTCATCGGCGCCGTCCTCGGCCTGCCCACGGAAGTGGCGCTGGCGGTATCGTTGCTCAAGCGCGGCCGCGAACTGCTCATGGGCCTACCCTCGCTGCTGGCCTGGCACTTCGTCGAAGCCGCGACCAAGCCCAAGACCGAAGCATAAAAAAGGGCCGCCCCAATCCGGGACGGCCCTTTCATTCCTGTCAGCGGGAACCGCCTCAGCAGGCCTTGGCCGCGTCGTTGCGGGTCCGCAGGAACTGGAAGAATTCGACGCCTTCGCGCAGGCGGCGCTTCATCATGTCCCAGTCCGACACCATCTCGCCCAGAATTTCGAAGATCTTGCTGGGGCGGAAATAGAAGGCCTTGTAGAACTCGGCCACGCCCGCGAAGATTTCCTCCGACGACAGGTTCGGGTAGTTCAGCGCAGCCACCTGCCAGCCGCCGGTCTGCAACAAATCCTTCTCCTGCTTGAACCAGCCATTGGCGATGGCCTGCTCGTATAGCTCGGTGCCGGGATAGGGCGCGGCCATGGAGACCTGGAGGGTCCGGGGATTGACCTCCTTGGCGAAGGCCAGGGTCTGCTTGATGGTTTCCTTGGTCTCGCCCGGCAGCCCCAGGATGAAGGTGCCGTGGACGATGATACCCAGCTCGTGGCAGTCCTGGGCGAACTTGCGCACGATATCCAGGCGCAGGCCCTTGCGGATGTTGTTGAGAATCTCCTGAACGCCGGATTCGTAGCCCACCAGCAGCACCCGCAACCCGTTCGCCTTGAGCACTTCCAGGGTCTTGCGCGGGATATTGGCCTTGGCGTTGCACGACCACGGCACGCCGAGCTTACCGATGCCCTTGGCGATCTCCTCCACCCGCTCCAGGTCGTCGGTGAAGGTGTCGTCGTCGAAGAAGAATTCCTTGACCTCGGGGAACAGGGCGCGGGCCTGGGTGACCTCCTCGATCACGTTGGCGGCGCTGCGGGCACGGTAGACCCGGCCACCGATGGTCTGCGGCCACAGGCAGAAGCTGCACTTGGACCGGCAGCCGCGCCCGGTATAGAACGACATATAGGGATGCTTGATATAGCCGATAAAGTAATCCTCGACATTGAGGTCGCGGCGATAGACCGGCTCCACGAAGGGCAGGGCGTCCATGTCGTGAATCAGGGCGCGGTCCTTGGTATGGACCACCGCGCCGTCCGCACCCCGGAAGGTCAGGCCGTCGATCTCGGCGAAGGGTTTGCCTTCGGCCACTTCGAGGATGGTGTAGTCGAATTCGTGGCGCGCCACGAAGTCAATGACCGGCGATGCCAGCAACGAGGGCTCGGGGACGGTGGCCACATGGGCGCCGACCATGCCGATCATCAGATTGGGATTGGCCTTCTTGAAGGCTTCGGCCACCTTGACTTCGGACACATAGGTGGCGGCGGAAGCGTAGATCACCAGCAGCTCGTAATCCTTGGCCATGGGCAGAATATCGTCCAGGGTCTTGCCGCTGGCAGGGGCGTCCACCAGCTTGGAACCGGGCACCAGGGCCGCCAGCTGGCCCAACCATGTGGGATACCAGTTGGACTTGACCTCGCGCTTCGCCTGATAGCGAGCGCCCGCTCCGCCGTCGAAACCTTCGAAGGAGGGAGGATTGAGGAAAAGCGACTTCTTCATGGTGAGCTACCTTCAACGAGATCGAGAGTGCCATCACGCCGGACGACAAATCGCCGGCCACGCCATACCACAGTCCGTCCGCAAGATGCGACAACATAGACGACAAAAGACAGAATTTCCCGCAGGGCCAGCAAGCCAAGACCGGCGCGGGCCAGCCCCAGCACCCGCTCCTGCGCCCGCACCGCACCCAGCCGGATCAGCGCCGACAGCGCCAGCACCCCCAGGGCCACCCAGCCACCGCCGCTCACCAGCACCGCCAGGGCGGCCAACGCCACCGGCTGGGTGATGACCGAGGCGAGATAGGACGGGCGGTCCACCGCGGCGATGGTCCGGGCCCAGCGGATTTCATGGGCGAACAGGGCGGCGAGGTCGGGTTCATGGACCATGATATCGACCGGACGGGCCGCCAGTTCAATCCCCAGCCCCAATTTCCGCACCAGATCGCCCAGGACCCAGTCATCGGCCAGGACATCGGACAGCGCAGCCAGACCGCCGGCCCTCTCCAGCACCTCGCGCTTCAGCGCCATGGTCGCGCCGAAGCAGCCATCCTTGCGGCCGATGGCCCGGGCCAGCACCGCCGAAGGCACGAAACCATGATTGAGACCCAGCGCCCCCAGGGTACTCCACAGCCCGCCCACCGGCCGCCCCACATACAGGCAGGTCACCAGCCCCACCGACGGGTCGGCCAGCGGCCCTACCAGATGATCCAGGTACCGGGGGTCGACCCGAATGTCGCTATCGGCGATGGCGATGATGTCGTACCGCGCCGCCGGCCACATGTTGAGTAAGTTGCCGACCTTGAGGTTGCGGCCGTGGCGGGTGGCATCGACCACCACCGCCAGTTCGCGCCCCGGGTGGGTCTTGTCCAGCCGCGCCACCTCCGCCAGGGCGGAATCACCGGCCTCGGCCACTCCGAACACCAGCTCGAAGGCAGGATAGTCCTGGTTCAGGCAAGAGGCCAGATTGTCGGCCATGCCGGGCTCGGCCCCGCAGAGCGGCTTGAGCACGCTGACTGGCGGACGCTGGACGGGAACGCGCGGCGGCGCGGCCATGAAGCGGCGCAGCAGAACGGTGGCGGCGATCTGGTAAAGGCAGCCGGCGAACGCGGCAGCCGCCAGCAGCAAGGACAGAACCTGCATCCGTGGTCAGTTCTTTCCCAAGGCTTTGGTCTGGGCCACCAGCGTCTCGATCAGGCCGGAAAACCCCTTGGCACGGTAGATCGAGACGAACTCGGACCGGCGCACCGCCACTTGGCTGACTGTCCCGTCGAACAGAATGTCGACCACCCGCCACTGCCCCTGGTCCTCGCGCAGCACGTAATCGAGCTGGGTAGGGTCGCCGGTCTTCGGCACGATCCAACTGGGAACCACGATGGCGCCTCCCGACGAGGGACGAGCCTCCCCGACCTCGAACCGCTCACCGTCCCATTCATCGAACTGCGAGGCATAGGTGGCTGCCGAATACTCGGTGTAGGTCTCGGCCAGATGGGCGGAATCTTCGGGGGAAAGCTTATTTGCCGCCGCGCCCAGGGTGCTGCGGGTCATGGCTGCCATGTTGAAGACCTTGGATACCGGCGGACGAATCCTTTCAACGCGCGCCGCGAAACTCAGCTTGGGGCCGTCCTTCATCAGTCCCAGCAACTGGTCGCTGAACTCGCGGATCACAGCCTCGGCCTCGGGTGTCCCCGCCACCGCCGGCTCAGCGAGACCGAGCAACAGGGCGAGACCGAAAAATAGTGCGGCAAGGCGGCTGAACATCAAGGTTGGTCTCCGGCGGATCGGCATTACGCTTGCCATATCACATTCCGGCACGAACGCGCCACGGCTCGATCAGTCATCCCTCGGCGCCGCGCGAGGCATTGCCGCTTCAGTACCCCGGAACCACCGGCTGGGACTGGGCGTAGCGAAAGAAGGGGCAATCCCCATCCTTGGATTCCTCGCCCGACAACCGGGCGGTGGAATGGCTGCAACGGTCATGGACGAAATAGCGGCAGGCAGCACAACGCAATTGTGTGGCCTGAATATGGGTGAGCGCGTTGGTCGCGAGCATTTTTTTGGCGGTCCTCTCCTTGGTGCCCCTCTGCTAGAACAATCCACCGCGCCCGGCAATAGGGCAAACCCCCCAAAAGCCCTGTATTCATGGAGGGTTCATACCGATGCGCCCATCCGCCTATGCAAAGGTGTGATGTCACCCTCCCCTTACTCGCCTGTCGCGCACATCACACCCGGCTGGCGACGCCACGAAAGATGTCCTGCAATTCGCGGCGCTGCGCCTGCCATTCCTCTTCCTCCCGGCGCTCGCGGCGCTTGATCTCGGGACAATCGCGCACCTGACGCAGATAGCGCATCAGATAGGGCAGATGGATTTCGCGTTCCGCCTCGCTCCGCGCGAGATTTGTGCTGAAGCGTTCGAGGAACTGGGTGGAGACCCGCGCGAAGACCCGATGGCAGCTCAGCACCAGAAACTCACCCCAGTGGCCGGGCAGTTCGTGGAGCACCAGCAGCAGGATGTCGCGGAAGGCGCCGTCGCGGGCACGCTGCTGGAACACCCGGGGCTCCAACTCCTGTTCATAGAGGTCATGGCACTTACGCCAGGAGCGGTGCAGCCGGACCAACAATTCATTGTCGCTCTGGAACAGCGACCGGAAGATGTCGATTTCGGCATTGCCGATCCGGGGCATGTCATAGGAGTCGGCGCTGTCCGGTTTCAGCATCTCGCGCATTTGCCGGGTGGGGTCCTTGACCTGGAGCACAGTGGTGCCGTCCTCCTTCTGCTTCTCCACCAGTCGCAACTCGTCCCAGGCCTTGCCCCAGCGCTCGACCAGATCGGCGATCAGTTGCGGCCCGACCCGGGACCAGAAGCCCTGAGCATCGACCGGGCCGTGTTCGAAATGAACGGCGAACAGGCGAAGCTGCCGGCTGCGCAGGATTTCGGGCATGATGAATATCCGGATCACCTGGCGCAGCTTGCCGGCGAATTCCGGCGACGCCAGGAACAGCGGCGGCAATTCACGTACCAGATCGGGGTTTCCACGCTGGAAGAATACCAGGATGGCCTCCACCCGCCGGCAAATGGCGGCTTCGCATAAGGCGTCGAAGGAGGCAAACCCCCGCTCCGGCGGCGGCAGGGTCGGCAGGTCGTATTCGATCCGCTTGAGCAGATGGGCCAGATGCGGCGGCAGGTCGTATTCCACGTCGAGGGAAGCCGGCTTGGACGGGCGGACCGCCTCGATGGTCGAGGTGGGGCCAGAGGCGAGGGGCGGAGCCACCGGCGCATGGGCCATCGGCCCTGCGGCGGTGGGATTGATGAAGCTGCGGATGATGATGTCCTCACGGGTGACGTGATTGACGATCCACTGCGACAGCATGGCGTAGAGCTGCCGCCCCACATCGCGCTTCGCCTCCCCTGGCGGCGCGTCGAGGAAGCGCTTGCGCAGCAGGAAGATGGCCTCCGCCGCCGCCGCGTGATGCTCCTTGTGGCGCCCCAGACCCGGATCGTGGAAACGCTCCAGCAGCATTTCCTCGCGGGTGAAGTGCTCGCCCACATAGGTCATCAGCTCCTGGGTCACCGCCCGCACCACCATCTCGTCGAACGGCGACAGCGCCGTCTCCATGGCATTGGTCATGTGGATCAGCCGTTTGTGGTCCCGGTCCAGGACCGGCACGCCGACAGACATGGTTTCGCGCCACAAAATCGCCATCGAAGCCCCTCCTCACGGGACAACCCACGTGTTTCCACGCCCGGCGGGCGGAGACCACCAGCCGATGAAAACATCAAAGACACTGACTGCGGCAAAACCACTACATACATTTTAGCAGTATCCGACGACGTATGCCTCGCGCATGAGGCCAGAGGCCGCCGATTACGGGACTTTGTCCCGGTATGAATTGCCGACGGTGTTTATCTACTGTGCAGAGACTCTGTTTTCAATCGGGCCTATACCTGAAATTGATCTATTTCGACATAAATGGACACAATTTGACCAGGGTGATAATTAAGCATGACTGTTCATCGGATAATTTGCCCGCCCCTTCCCGCTTCGCCGCCGGCATGCTACCTCTGACGCTGGACGCCATCGGGAGAAAGGGAAGGCCATGGGCACCATCTATGTGGCCAGAAGCAAAGCGCTGCAGGCTTGGGGCGGCGATGTAGGACTGGGCAAGAACCTGTACAAGCTGGGCTATGTGGAGGACACCACGCCCGAGGTGGTACTGGCGGCCGGCATGGCCGGCGAGACCGACTGGGTGGTGGTCAAGGCAGAGGCGGCGGACACCACCGAGGCCGAGCTCCTGGAGCGTCTGGCACGCAAGGAAAAGCTGGTGGACCCCACCTATTACCCCCGCATCAGGGGGGCGACCGGCTTGGTCAAGGTCAACCTGGCCGGGGTGGAGAATTCCATGCGCATCCGTCAGGCGCTGGAAACCGGCCAGGAGCCCAAGGACATCAAGGTCAAGCCGGCCGACATCGCCCGCCAGCTGATCGCCAACGCCCTGGGATGATTACAGATCCTGTCCGCGGCGTTTGATGGCTCTGGCCCATTTGGCGTCGTCGGACAGAGTGAAGACCAGATCGTCATCGGCATCGACCACCAACCAGTCGCCGCGCTCGATCTCCTCCTCCAACTGACCGCCCCCCCAGCCGGAATAGCCCACCACCAGCATGGCCGGCGCCGGACTGGGAAAGGTATCGGCATCGGCGAAATAGGGCTCCGGATTGCCGATGGCGAAGCGATTCGCCACCAGCATGGCGCCCTTTGGGGCGTCCTCGGCCCGGGTCAACAGGAACAACAATTGCGGCCCGACCGGCCCGCCCATGTCCACCGGCACACCCGCCAGCCCCTTGCGGTCGGCGGTGGCCTCCACCGCGCCGGCGCGGCGGTTGACGACGAACCCAAAGGCGCCGGAGGCATCATGGCTGCAGACCAGGATCACCGTTCCGGCGAACGGGGTCGATGCCATGGCGGGCGACGCCACCAGCAGCCGCCCGGCCAGCGAGGGCGGTGGATCGCGGACCTCGGCCTCGGCGTTCTGACCATGGGCCATGGCCGCGACCGGAGCCACCACCGCCAAAACCACCAACACCCGAAGCAACAGGCGTCGCATAGGCCTTCTCCACTGCTAAATGATCTTGCCCTCGCCGTCCTCGAAGACGCCGGAGACTCCAGAGAGATAGGAACGCATGGAGCGGCGGTCCAGTAGCTTGTCCTGCGCAGCCGGCGGCAAGTCGGTAAAAGCGATCACCCGCTTTTCCACCAGCACCGCCACCAGATCTTCGACCACGCGGATAAAAGCGAGATCGGAGGCGAGAAAGCGCGCCGAGCCCCGATCCGCCTCGGTATCCCGGAACAGAAAATCCAGCAGGTCGGGATGGCTGGCCGGCAGAAGCTCGGTCGCCCCCTCCGAAGCGCTTTCGGACAGGGCAATCACCTTTCCCGCCGTATCGCGGCTCACATAGGGCATGGGACGGGTCCTCTTCACGACCGGTTTCACCGTCCCAGGGGAACATGAATTTGATTAACGAATCCATGCCAGATCCGATGATCGATACGAGCCGCCTTGGAGAGCCCGATTTCCAACAATTGCGCGGATTAACCCCGGGGCAAAACCGGTGATGGAAAACCGGCTGTTTCCGTTACAGTTCGCCCACAAGCGTGGGCAGACAACCAAGACCAACGACATATATTATAGCCTGAAGGTTATCGCCAAAAGGAGGCCCTCATGCAGACCTTGGATTGGTCCGACATCCTGGAGCTCGGTCACGAGCGCGTCGATGCCGAACACCGTCTGCTTATGGACCTGGCGGAGCGGATTCGCCGGACCACCGTCGATGGCGAAATCCACAAGGTCCAGCCCCTCTACCGCGCGTTCCACCGGCAGCTGGTGGCCCATTGCGCCTATGAGGAAGGCTTGCTGCGAAGCCTGCCACACGCCATCTACGGCACCGAAGTGGGCGCGCCTTCCCGGCGGGGGCCGCCCCGGCCCCCCCCCACGACCGACTGATCCGGCAGGCGAAGAGCGTTGCCGACGGCGCCTTCCCCGAAGGCTTCGACTCCCCCAAAGCCTTCATGGACGCCTATTTCCAACTGATGCACGACCTTCTGGTCGATGATTCCGAATTGATCGGTGATCTGATCCGAGAGGGCCGTCTGATTCCAGCGGTGCCGTCCAGGAGCAGCCGCAGGCACCCCCTGGCCGAATCGAGCCCTCCGCCGGTTTGACTTCGGCCGCCGGGAGGTGTAGCCATCGCCCATGGCCTCACCTCCCCTTCTCAGCCTCCGTGATGTTCGGCTCACCTTTGGCGGCAAGCCGCTGTTCGAGGGTGTTACCACCTGGATCGCCAAGGGCGACAAGACCTGCCTGGTCGGCCGCAACGGCTCGGGCAAGTCCACCTTGCTCAAGGTCCTGTCCGGCGAAGTCCTCCCCGATTCCGGCGAACGCTTCGTCCAGCCCGGCGCCCGCATCGCTGTGCTTCCCCAGGACCCCATCATCCTGGCCCCTACCGTCGCAGCCTATGTCACCGAGGGCCTGCCCGCCGACGAGCGCGACCAGACCTATCGGGTCGATACGGTGCTGGACGCCATGGGCATCGACGGCACGCGCGATCCGGTAGCGCTGTCGGGTGGTGAAGGCCGCCGCGCCGCGCTGGCCCGCGCCCTGGTGGGGCAGCCCGACGCCCTGCTGCTGGACGAGCCGACCAACCACCTCGATCTGCCTACCATCCTATGGCTGGAGCAGTGGCTGGACTCCTATGGCGGCGCCCTGGTGGTGATCAGCCACGACCGCCGCTTCCTCGACACCGTATCCAAGCAAACCCTTTGGCTGGAGCGCGGTCTGGTGCGGCGTGCCGAATTCGGCTTCGCCCGCTTTCCCGCCTGGCAGGAGGAGGTCTTCGCCGCCGAGGAGGCGGAGTTGGACCGCATGAACAATCGCCTGCGCCAGGAACTGCATTGGCTGTCGCGCGGCGTCACCGCCCGGCGCAAGCGCAATATGGGCCGCCGCCGGGCGCTGGACGTGCTGCGCCAGGACCGCTCCGAGCGCAAGTCCGAGGTGCTGGCCGCCGGGCGCCAGGTCAATCTCGCCGCCTCGTCGGGCGATCTGTCCGGCCGGCTGGTGATTGAGGCCCAGGGCGTGAGCAAGCGCTTTGGCGACAAGATCATTTGCCAGGACTTCGCCACCCGCATCCTGCGAGGCGACCGGGTGGGTCTGATCGGCCCCAACGGTGCCGGCAAGACCACCCTGCTCAAGATGCTCACCGGCGAGACAGCCCCCGACGAAGGCACCATCCGCCTCGGCACCAACCTGGAAGCCGCCTATTTCGATCAGCGCCGCGCCGCGCTGGACCCGGAAAAGAGCGTGTGGGACACCTTGACCGACGGACGCGGCGACAATGTCTGGGTGCGTGGCCACCCCCAGCACGTGGTCGGCTACATGAAGGACTTCCTGTTCTCCGAATCCCAGGCCCGGACTCCGGTCAAGGCGCTGTCCGGCGGCGAGCGCAACCGCCTGCTGCTGGCCAAGCTGCTGGCCAAGCCCTCCAATCTGCTGATCCTGGACGAGCCCACCAACGACCTCGACATGGAGACCCTGGACCTGCTGGAAGAGGTGTTGGCCGATTACGATGGCACCCTTCTGGTGGTCAGTCACGACCGTGACTTCCTCGACCGGCTGGTGACCAGCATCATCGCCGTCGAGGGCGAGGGCGACGTGAAGGAGTATGTCGGCGGCTATTCCGACTATCTCGACCAGCGCCCCAGGCGCGAGGAAGCGCCCAAGCCGGCGCCCAAGCCCACCGCCGCCACGCCAAAGGCACAAAGCCCGCGCAACCGGCTGTCCTATAACGAGAACCGCGAGTTGGAGCAGCTCCCCGGCAAAATCGACGCCCTGGCGGCCGAGATTGACCGGCTGGAATCCGAGATGGCCGATCCCGCCCTTTACAGCCGCGATCCCGCCCGCTTCCAGAAAGCCGCCGCCCGGGCCGAGGCTGCCCGGGCCGAACTGGACACCGCCGAGGTGCGCTGGCTGGAACTGGAGACCAAACGCGAGGAGGCCGCGGGCAAGTGAGCGCCGGCCAGCCGCGCTTCAGCGCCATGGACTGGGCCATGGCGCTGTCCGTCACCGCGCTGTGGGGTGGCAATGTGGTGGCGGTCAAGGCGGCGGTGATGACGCTGCCGCCTTTCCTGCTCACCGCCCTGCGCTTTTCCCTGGTGGCGCTGGTGCTGGCGCCGTTCTTCCGCCCCCGCCGCGTCCAACTGGCTGGGATCGGCCGGCTGTCGGTGGTGCTGGGCATCGGCCATTTCGGGCTGTTCTTCTTCGCGATCAGCGGCATGGATGCCGCCAGCGCCGGCATCGCGGTGCAGATGTCCACTCCGTTCAGCGCCTTGCTGGCCTGGCTGGTCTACCGCGAGGCCCTGGGCTGGGCACGGGGCGTGGGCATGGTGGTGGCCTTCATCGGCGTCGCGATCCTGGCTGGCGAGCCCCAGGCCGAGACGGTGTGGCCGCTGCTGGTGATGGCGGTCAGCACCTTCTGCTGGGCCTTCTCCAACGTGATGATCAAGCGTATCGGCGAGGTCGATCCCTTGGCCATTAATGGCTGGATGGCACTGTTCGCGGCGCCGATGCTGTTCCTGTGCTCCCTGGCCTTCGAGCATGGCCAGGTCCAGGCCATGGCCGCTACCGGCCCTGCCGGCTGGGCAGGGCTGGCCTATACCACCATCGGCTCCACGCTGATTGCCTATACCCTGTGGTATCGTCTGATGGCGCGGCACTCGCTCAACCGGGTGGTGCCCTTCACCCTGCTGGGACCGGGGATCAGTCTGGCCGGCGGCGTGCTGCTGCTGGGCGAGACGCTGACCTGGCATAAGCTGGTGGGCGCCGCGCTGACCGTGCTGGGGGTGGCGGTGATCCAGGTGCTGCCCGGCACCAAGCAGGAGGAGGAAACGCCATGACCCCGATTTCCCGCCCTTCGCCAAATTTCGAACCACGTCGGGCCGAGGTCATTGACATGCTGGTGCTCCACTATACCGGCATGCGGAGCGGGGCGGAGGCCCTGGACCGGCTGTGCGATCCCAATGCCAAGGTCAGCGCCCATTACCTGATCGAGGAGGATGGCCGCGTCTTCGCCCTGGTGGCGGAAAGCCAGCGGGCCTGGCATGCCGGAGCCTCCTTCTGGCGAGGCGAGACCGACATCAATTCCCGCTCCATCGGCATCGAGCTGGTCAATCCCGGCCACGAATTCGGCTATCGCGCCTTCCCTGCCGCCCAGATCTCCGCCCTGATCGGGCTGGCCTCCGACATCATCGGCCGCCACCCCATCCCGGCGCGCAACGTGGTCGGCCATTCCGACATCGCCCCCACCCGCAAGGAGGACCCGGGCGAACTGTTCCCCTGGCAGGCGCTGGCGGAGGAGCACGGCATCGGCCTGTGGCCCTGCGGCGAGCCCACACCACTGCCGCCCGAGCACGTGCTGCTGGCCGGGCTGGCCCAGGTGGGCTACGACATCCTCGATCCCAAGGCGGCGCTTATGGCCTTCCAGCGCCATTTCCGCCCGTGGAAGCTGGACGGACATGTGGACGAGGAGTCGGTGGGCCGCCTGCGTTCCCTGACCCGGATATTGCGGTCCTAGAGTAGCGAGCCTTAAGCTGCTCTTGCGCCCATTGAGGGCGCGGCCAAGGCCGCGGATGCGGCCGCCCGGCGAGGGAAGATGAAAGGCTAGACCGTGATGCACATTTTGGGCATCTCGGTCCTAATCGAGCCCGCGCAGCTTGGTCACGAAATCGTGCATGCCGATCTGACGCTCGCGCCTGAGCCGCTCGGCGTTCAGGACCGACTGCACCTCACGGATGGAGGCTTCCACGTTCACGTTGACGACAATGTAGTCGTATTCCGGCCAGTGGCTCATTTCGTCGCCGGCCTTGGCCATGCGCTTGGCCACCACCTCGGCACTGTCCTGGGCGCGGGTGTGCAGGCGGCGCTCCAGTTCCTTCACCGAGGGCGGCAGCACGAAGACCGAGACCAGATCGGCACGGGCGGTGTCGCGCATCTGCTGCGTACCCTGCCAGTCGATATCGAACAGCACGTCGCGCCCCTGGCGCAGCACTGCTTCCACCGGCGCCCGGGGGGTGCCGTAGTAATTGTCGAAAACGCGGGCATGTTCCAGGAACTCGCCGGCCTCGACCATGGCCTGGAAGCGCTCCACCGAGACGAAATAGTAATCCTTGCCCTCCACCTCCCCCGGACGGGGGGCGCGAGTGGTGGCGGAGACCGACATGGAAATGCCGGGATCGCGGTCGAGCAAGGCTCGGGAAATGGTGGTCTTGCCGGCGCCGGACGGTGACGACATCACCAGCATCAGGCCTCGGCGACCGATGGACGGAATGGTATTGGACATGGACCCTACTCGATGTTTTGGACTTGCTCTTTGAACTGATCGATCACGGCCTTGAGGTCGAGCCCCACCCGGGTCAATTCCACGTCCGAGGACTTGGAACACAGCGTATTGGCCTCGCGGTTGAATTCCTGGGCCAGAAAGTCAAGCTTACGGCCGATGGCGCCACCCTGGGTCAGCAACTGCCGCGCCGCCTCCACATGGGCCTTGAGCCGGTCCAGCTCCTCGCGCACATCGGCCTTGACCACCAGCAGCGCCACCTCCTGGGCCACCCGCTCCTCGGCCAGACTGGGCGCCGCTTCCAGCACCGCCGCCAACTGGGTGCAAAAGCGCTCGCGGATGGCGTCGGGGCGCAACGCGGCGCACTGCCCGGCCCGCTGAGTCAGGGTCGCGATTTCGTCCAACTGGGCCGACAGCACCGCGCCGATACGGGCGCCTTCGCCCAGGCGCATGGCGGCGAGCTGGTCGAGCATGCTGTCGAGAGTCGTCCTCATGGTCTTCTCGCGGGCCTCGCGGGCTTTATCGCTGTCGCCCTGCTCAACATCGGCCACCGGCTCCAGCACCCCCTTGATGGCCAGCAGGCCGTCGAAGCTGGCTGGCGCCATATGGGGATGGGCCTCCCCCCATTCGCGGCAGGTCTGGATCAGCTGATTCAGCAGGGCGGTGTTGATCTGCATCTGCGACTGCTCGCCCAGGCGATTGACCGAGAGCGACAATTGCACAGAGCCGCGCTTCAGGCGCTTGGCGGCGGCTTCGCGCGCCACCACCTCCAGGCTGTCATGGCCGGGCGCCAGACGACAGCGCAGCTCCAGGCCGCGGCCATTGACGCTCTTGGCCTCCCAGACCCAGGAGACATGGGCGTCGCGCCCTTCGGCGCGGGCATAGCCGGTCATGCTGGCGACGGTCACGGCGGGCCTCCTTGCAACATTCGAGGCCGCCGTTATAGCCCCAGGCCGCGCCGCCAACAACCATCGAAGCTTTCGCGAACCCCCGCCGGGGGCTATCCTTTCGGCATGAGTGAGCATGAACACCGCCGCTCGCCGCGCGGCCACCCCAATGTGATCGAGATCGTCGTCCGGATTCCCGCCGACAAGGCCGACGCGGTACGGGCCTATGCCGGGCGCGTTTCACGGCGTCGCCACCCGGTCGGCCGCGACGAAGTCATCGAGCGCATCCGGATCCACCAAGAGGTGCTGGAACGCTTTGGGGTGCGGTCGCTGGCCCTGTTCGGTTCGGTGGTCCGTGACGAGGCCAAGCCCACCAGCGATATCGACCTCATGGTGGAGTTCCATCCCGGCCAGCCCGGGGGGCTGTTCCGCTACGTGGAATTGAAGCAGGCGCTGGAAGGCGTACTGGGACGTCCGGTCGATCTCATCACCTCGGGCAACATCAAGCCACGCCTGAAGAAGCGTATCCTGGCCGAATGCTTCCCCATTTATGGCGAGGAGGCCTGCCGGACGTGACCTTCAAGGACTGGCGCGTGAGAATCGAGGATATCCTGGAAGCCATCGAGCGGGTCCGGCGCTACGCCGCCGGTCTGGATGAGACCGCCTTCGTCAGGGACGACCGCACGGTGGACGCGGTGATCCGCAATCTGGAAGTCATTGGCGAAGCCGCCAAACGGGTACCGCAGCACGTCACCGAACATCATCCCGAGGTGCCGTGGAGCCGAATGACCGAAATGCGCAACATCCTGGTGCACGAATATCATTCGGTCGATCCCTCCATCGTCTTTGACTGCGTCCACCATGACCTGCCGCCGCTGTTGGGGCCGCTGCGCGCTCTTCTCGCAGAAGGAAACGGCAAGTGACGGCGGCCTCGATCCTCATCACCGGCGCCTCGTCTGGCCTGGGAGCGGCGCTGGCATGCGCTTATGCCCGGCCGGGCGCCACCCTGTTCCTTTCCGGCCGCCATGCCGGACGGCTGGAAGCGGTCGCCGAACTGTGCCGCGGGCAGGGCGCCGAAGCCATCGCCACCCCCCTCGACATCACCCACGGCCCAGCCCTCGCCGCCTGGATCGCGCGGTCGGAGGCCCATCGGCCGCTGGATCTGGTGATCGCCAATGCAGGCATCTCCGGCGGCACCCATGGCGGCGACGAAAGTGCCGAGCAAACCCGGGCCATCTTCGCCGTCAACGTTACCGCCGTCTTCGATACCGTGCTGGCGGCTCTGCCGGCCATGGCGGCCCGCCGCCGGGGCCAGATCGCCATCATGAGTTCCCTGGCCGGCTTTCGCGGCTTCCCCGGGGCGCCGGCCTACTGTGCCTCCAAGGCGGCGGTGCGGGTGTGGGGTGAAGCCCTGCGGGGAGAGATGGCCCCGGCCGGGATCGGCGTCTCGGTGATCTGTCCCGGCTTCATCGCTACCCCCATGACGGCGGTGAACCCCTTCCCCATGCCGCTACTGATGACCCCCGACCGGGCTGCCGGGATCATCCGGCACGGGCTGGAGCGCGACCGCGGCCGCATCGCCTTTCCCTGGCCCATGCATCTGGCCGCCCGCATCGCAGGCTGCCTGCCCAGCGGACTGATGGACGCCATCGCCCGGCGTATGCCCAAGAAATAGACCGACCGCCACCGCCGTCACGGCGTTGTCGTAGGAAGGCTGCGGAAATCAGGCTAAATTGTGGGTCCGCAGCAGTGGGGGAGACGCGGCCATGACCAATGACAGCGGCTATCTGATCGGAACCGAACCGGGATTGCGCTTCGCCTTGCTGGTCAAGCAGGACGGACGAGTCCTCAGTCTGGTCTGGAAGGAGGTCGAGGCCTGGACTCCGACCGATGGATTTCTATGGGTGCATCTGGAGCGCGACGACCCCGCCGCCCAGGCCTGGATCAAGGGTCCGGCCGGCATCGATTCCCTGGTGGCGCTGGCCCTGCTGGCCGAGGAATCGCGGCCACGGGTGGAGGATGTGGACGACGATCTGCTGGTGGTGCTGCGCGGCGTCAACAAAATCCGCCCCGGCGACCCCGGCGAGGACGACATCGATACCCAACTGGTCCCCATCCATATCTGGATGCAGTCCTCGCGCTGCATCTCGCTACGCGACAAGGCCCACAGCCTGACCGCGCTCCGCGACCTGCGGCTGGCCATGATGACCGGCAAGGGACCGCGCACCGCCGGCGGGCTGATGGCGCGCATCGCCGAGAAGGTGGCCGATCACCTCGGCGATCTGGTCGAGGAGATGGAGGACGAGATTTCAGAGTTGGAGGACCGTATCGCCGATGGCGAGGACGGCCCCACCGTGCGCGGCGACATTGCCATGGTGCGTCGCAGGGTGGTGCAGTTCCGTCGCTATCTCGCCCCCCAGCGCGACGCGCTCTATCGCCTGCGCCACGACGACGCCAGTTGGCTGGACAAAAAGGCCAAGACCCACCTGCGCGAGGTCAATGATCGCCTGATCGGCCATCTGGAAGACCTGGATGAAATCCGCCAGCGCGCCTCCATCCTCCAGGAGGAATTGGGAACCATGGTCGCCGAGCAGACCAACCGCAACACCTTCGCCTTGTCCATCGTCAGCGTGGTCATGCTGCCCATGACCTTCATCACCGGCTTTTTCGGTATGAATACCGGGGCGCTGCCCTTCGGCACCGACCACCCCTACGGCACCTGGATCGCCACCGCCATCATCGGGCTGGTGGGATTGTTCACCCTGCTGCTGCTGCGTTACGGCATCCGCCGGAAGTAGGAGGCCTCCCATGCGCCTGGACCGTCTGCTGATCGTCTGGACCCTGGTGGCGCTGGCCACCTGCGCGCCGATCCGTGAGGATTACGTCGCGCAGCCATCCTTCGCCTTCGACCGCCCGGACACCACGCCCCTCGGTCGCGCCGCGGCGACGCCCCAGCGCGATCATGCCGGGCAATCCGGCTTCCGCCTGCTCAACAACGGCGTCAGCGCCCTTATGACACGCGCCGCCATGGCCGACCATGCCGAGCACAGCATCGATTTCCAATCCTTCATCGTCGAGGGAGACGAGGTCGGGGCCTTCGTCATCGAGCATCTGCTAACCGCCGCCCGGCGAGGAGTTCGGGTGCGCATTCTGCTGGACGATTTCGAGCTTGGCCTGGATGACCGCATCCTGGCGCGGCTCGATGCCGAGCCCAATGTGGAAGTTCGGCTGTTCAATCCCTTCCCCGACCGCTCCCGCTGGTCGCGGCCGCTGCAACTGGCTTTCGGGCTCGACCGTCTGGGCCGGCGCATGCACAACAAGGTGTTCGTGGCGGACGGGCAGGCTGCCCTTCTCGGCGGCCGCAATATCAGCAACCTCTATTTCGAAACCAGCGCCGAGTCCAATTTCCGTGATATCGAGCTTCAGGTCGCCGGTCCGGTGGCCACCGAAGCCGGGCGAAGCTTCGACACCTTCTGGAACAGCGCCATGGTGATCCCGGTCAAGGCCCTCGGTCTCGACGGCAAGACCGCCGAAGCCGCCGCCATGCTGGACCGCCTGCTCGACCTCAATGGCGCCGAGGTTGGGCCGGCGGCGGAGTATCGCGCCCGATCCGCTGAATTCTCCCACCGCATCCTTGACCCCGCCAACCTGATCTGGGCCTCGGCCCATGTGATCGCCGAGCCCCCGGTGCGCCAAGCCGAGGGAGCGGCCAAGCCTTCGGCGGAAATCGCCCGCGCCCACGCCATCGCCCGTCAGCAGGCGATGCGTGAGGTGATCTATGAGAGTGCCTACTTCGTGCCCGGTGACCGGGGCGTCCAGGTTCTTGGCGACTTGACCCGCAGGGACGTCAAGGTCACGGTCCTGACCAATTCGCTGGCCTCCACCGACGAGGTGGCGGTTCACGCCAGCTATGCCCTTTACCGCCCGGCCCTGCTGGCGGCGGGGGTTCACCTGCACGAATACCGGATCGACGCCTCCCGGCCCGAGCCGATCGGCCATCACCTGCATCTGGGCCATTCGGATTCAGCCCTGCATGCCAAGATCGTGATCTATGACCGCCATCTGGTCTGGGTCGGCAGCGCCAATTTTGACCCGCGTTCACGCAATCTCAATACCGAGATCGGCGTGATGATCGAGAGCGAGGACTTGGCGCGGGTCCTTCTGGCCGGAATCGAAAGGGATTTCGCCCCCAGCCAGAGCTGGCGGGTGGAACTGGCCCCCGGCCAAGTCCCAGGGCAACTGGTCTGGATCGGCGAGCGGGACGGGCAGGACGTCCGGCTGGACAGCGAACCCGACACCAACCCATGGCGGGGATTGAAAGCCCTGTTCTACACCGCCCTGCCCGGAATCGAGGAGTTGCTTTAGCTTTCCCTTTCGGCCTTGGCCCGGGCCTCTTCCGCCATCAGAGCCCGGTTTTCAGCTTGGATGACCAGACGCCGGCCCCCGGCGAAGCGCTGATCGAGGCGGACGGCACCGACCACGGCAGTGAACAGGGCCAGCCACACCACCCGGTTCTGATAGCGGTCATGGGGATTGGACAGGGCACCGCAGACGAAGGCATTGCCAAGCACCGCCAGCACCACCACCAGTGCCAGCCCGGTTGTGGTGCGGTCACGACGCCGCCATCCCACCACCAGCAGCGCCAGGGTGATCAGTTCGGCCGCCTGATTGATCGGAATCTGCACAGCGTTGATGGCGGTGAAGTCGATGGGAGGGCGCCGCTGCTGGCGGGCGAAGCGGAATTCCTTGAACTCGCTGGGATAACGCTTGAGCTGGATGCGGACGAAGTGCCAGGTCATGGGCACCAGATCCTCGCCGCTGTCGATGGAATCGATCTGTTCGAGCATGTTGTCCATGGCCGAGGCCAGCACTTCCCGAGGGAAACGGCGGATGGCGTCCTTGACGATGAAGCCGGCCTCGTCATGCATGGCCTTCCAGCCACCCATCTCGTCGAAGGGGGAATCGCCCCAAAGGAATTCATCGGCGGTGCGCGGCAGTTCGTCCTTGTGATCGCACATCTCCAACTGGACGCCCTGGGGGCAGACTTCGTCGAGATACATCTTGGCCACGCCGTTCTGAACGAACAGCGCCAGTTGCAGCACTTGACCCGACTCGCTGATCACGAAGCGACCCATGGCGAAGTAATGGGTGACCGGCACTGCCAGGATCCCGGCGACTACCGATACCGTCGCCAGAGTCAGGCGCGGCCGGGGCATCCGCAAGGACAGCCGCGACAGTCCCCAGACCATCCACAGGGCGATCAGCAGGCCTGCCGCCACCGCCACATGCGACATGTGCACGCAGATTGCCAATGCCGTCACCGGAACCAATATCCGCCGCCGCCACTTGGGCAACCCCTCGCCGAAGGCCAAGGTGGCGATGCCGAGCACGGCGATGCCGGCGAAGACGTCGGCCAGCAGTTGCGATGCCACCCAGGGCAGGCCGGTGAACAGGCCGAGGCCCAGCCCGACGCCCAGGAACACCAGATGGCGCCAGCGCCCGACCATGCCCATCACCGCCTCGTGCAGCACCAGGGCCGACAGCAGGGATTGCAGCACCGGCATGGCCCACAAGGTGCCGAACCCCTTGGCCACCAGACACAGCATGCCATAGGTCATGATGCGCCAGATGATGGGCTGGAACGTGAAGGCCATCTCCACGTAGTCTTCGCTGTCGAAATAGATCAGCGGGTAGCCGTTCCACAGAGCCGGAGCCAGCAGCAGCAACACCACCATCACAAAGGTCAGGGAGTGCCACGCCAGCTTCCAACCGGTGAGCGGCGCCCGCGCCATCCTCCTAACCCCGCTTCCAGGTGGTGCCGCCGGCTCCGTCTTCCAGCACCACGCCCTGGTCGGCCAATTCCTTGCGGATACGGTCGCCCTCGGCGAAGTTCCTGGCCTTGCGGGCATCGGCACGGGCCTGAATCAGCGCCTCGATCTCGGCATCGGAGGGACCGCCCGCCGACGCGGGGGAGGCCTTGAACCAGACCTCGGGGTCCTGGAACAGCAGCCCCAGCAGATGACCCGAAGCCAGCAGCGCCCCCTTGTGGCGGGCCTTGTCCTCGAGATGGCCGGCCTTGTTCAAGGTCGAGGCCAGCTCGTGCAGATGGCTGATGGCCAGCGGGGTGTTGAGGTCGTCCTTCAGCGCCGCCAGCACGTCCAGCGGCACCTGGACATGGCCGCTGGCATCCACCCCGGCGGCACCGCGCAGGGCGGTATAGAGCCGGTCCAGGGTGGCCTTGGCCTGCTTCAGCCCCTCGGCTGTCCAGTCGAAGGGCTGGTGGTAGTGGGTGGACAGCATGGCCAGCCGGATGGCCTCGCCCGGGGCCTGATCCAGCAGCTCGCGCACGGTGAAGAAGTTGCCCAGGGACTTGGACATCTTCTCGCCCTCGACCATCAGCCAGCCATTGTGCAGCCAGTAGCGGGCGAAGGGCTTGGAATTGGCGCAGGTGCTCTGGGCGATCTCGTTCTCGTGGTGGGGGAAGACCAGATCCTGGCCGCCGCCATGAATGTCGAAGGTCTCGCCCAGATGTTGCAGGCTCATGGCCGAGCATTCGATATGCCAGCCGGGACGGCCGCGTCCCCAGGGGCTGTCCCAGCCGGGCAGGTCGTCGGAGGACGGCTTCCACAGCACGAAGTCGCCGGCGTCCTTCTTGTAGGGCGCCACTTCGACCCGGGCGCCGGCGATCATCTCGTCCTTGGAGCGCCGCGACAGCATGCCGTAATCAACCATGGAGCCGACTGCGAACAGCACGTGCCCCTCGGCCACATAGGCATGGCCCTTGGCCACCAGCCGCTCGATCATGGCGATCATCTGGGGGATATGGGCGGTGGCGCGCGGCTCCACGTCGGGAGGCAGGCAGTTCAGCGCCGCGATATCCTCGTGGAACATCCGGGTGGTGCGCTCGGTGATAACCGAGATGGGCTCGCCCGAATCCTTGGCCCGCTGGTTGATCTTGTCGTCCACGTCGGTGATGTTGCGGACATAGCGCACCGACGGATACAGCGTCCGCAGCAGGCGGTAGAGCACGTCGAAGACGATGACCGGACGGGCATTGCCGATATGGGCGCGGTCATAGACGGTAGGACCGCAGACATAAAGGCCGACATGGCCGGGAACCAGCGGCTCGAAAACATCCTTGGTCCGGGTCAGCGTGTTGTAGAGAACCAGCGGCACCGATCAATCTCCCATCTGGCCCTCAGGCCGTCTTGCCCGCCAGCCGTGCCTCGGCCCGGGACCGGCCGATGAGAGGTAGCAGACTCTTGAGCTCGGGTCCATTCTCGCGGCCGGTGAGCGCCAGACGCAGCGGGTGGAACAGGGTCTTGCCCTTGCGGCCGGTGGCCAGCTTGACCGCCTCGGTCCAACTGCCCCAGCTGGTCAGGTCCCAGGGGTCCGGCGGCAGCAGGGCGGCGGCGGCACTGGTGAAGGCGGCATCCTCGATCACCGGGGTCAGTTCGGCACGGCAGATAGCCCACCACTCGGCGGCCTCGGCCAGATGGGACAGGTTGGGGCGCACGGCCAGCCAGAAGGCCTCGTCGGCGTCGGACAGGCCCAGACGCTCCCGTACTTCGGCGAAGCCGGCCGAATGCAGCAGTCTCGCGTCGAGCCGATCCAACTCGGCCGGATCGAATTTGGGGGTTCCGCGCCCGAACTTGTCCCAGGCGAATTCGGCAGCCAGATCGGCCAGGGAATGGCGAATTTCGATGGCGTCCGAGCTGCCCAGCTTGGCCAGCAGGGAATTGAGCGCCATGGCCTCGACGCCGCCGGCGCGGATATCGGCCAGCGAGCCCGAGCCCAACCGCTTGGACAGTCCCTCGCCGCCGGCTCCGGTCAGCAGCGGCAGATGGGCGAAGGCAGGGGCGGCGGCGCCCATAGCCTGGAACAGCTGAATCTGCGGCGCGGTATTGGTGACGTGGTCCTCGCCCCGCACGATATGGGTGATTCCGAACTCGATATCGTCGATCACGCTGGGCAGAGTGTAGAGAAAGCTACCGTCACCCCGGATCAGTACCGGGTCGGACAGATTGGCGCCGTGGTAATGGCTGGCACCGCGCACCAGATCGTCCCAGCGCACCTCAACATGGTCCAGCTTGAAGCGCCAGTGGGGTTTGCGGCCCTCGGCCTCCAGCCGGGCCACGTCCCCGGACGAGAGCGCCAGCGCCGAGCGGTCATAGACCGGCGGCTGGCCGCGCGTCATCTGGAGCTTGCGCTTGAACTCCAGCTCGTCGGGGGTCTCCCAGCAGGGATAGAGCCGCCCCGCCGCCTTCAGCGTCGCCGCCGCCGCCTCGTAACGGTCAAGCCGGGCCGACTGGAATTCCTGGCGATCCCAGACGAGGCCCAGCCAGCGCAAATCCTCCTCGATGGCGGCGGCGAATTCGGACTTCGAACGCTCGCGGTCGGTGTCGTCCAGGCGCAGGATGAAACTGCCGCCGCTGGCCCTGGCGAACAGCCAGTTGATCAGCGCCACCCGGGCATTGCCCACATGCAGCAGGCCGGTGGGGCTGGGCGCGAAGCGGAGGATGGGTGGCATGGCAAATCTACTCTCTGCGGCCATTCCGACCGCCCGGAATGACGGAAGACGCGTTCATACCACCCGAAAGCAGCGGGCAACAAGCTTTAGGGCATGGTTGTCATCCTTCGAGAGGCTTCGCTCCTCAGGATGAGGTCAAACAATCATCAGCCTCATCCTGAGGAAGCCGCGAAGCGGCTGTCTCGAAGGATGGACCCGCGATATCGTAATCAGGGAGTCGCCGGCACGCCGGCCTCGCCGACGCAGGGCAGTACTTCCACCGTGATATGGCTGAGTTCGTGGACCTCGGCCAGCAGGGCCTTGTAGTGGTCGGGCTGGCGCGGCTGATGGGTGACGATGGAGACGATGGCGGCCCAGTGACCCGGCCCCACCTGCCAGAGATGGAGATCGGCCAGCCTGTTGTCGGCGTCGCCTTCGATGGCGGCACGAACCTCGTCCTCCAGTTCGGGATCCTCGCTGCGGTCCAGCAGCACCGCCCCGGTGCGCCGCATCAGCCCCCACGCCCAGTTGGCAATAACTGCGGCACCGACCAGTCCCATCATGGGGTCCATCCACCACCAGCCGAGATATTTGCCCAGCAGAAGGGCGGCGATGGCCAGCACCGAGGTGAAAGCGTCGGCCAGAACATGGACATAGGCTGCGCGCAGATTGTGGTCCTGGTGGTCATGTCCGTGATCATGATCATGATGATGGTCATGGTCGTGGTGGTCGCCGTGGCCGCCGAGGATCAGGGCACTGACCAGATTGACCGCCAGCCCGACCACCGCGACCAGCAGGGCCTCGTTGAAGCCGATGGTCTGGACTTCGGTCAGGCGGCTCACCGATTCCCACACCATCAGTAATGCCACGATACACAAAATGATGGCGCTGGTGAAACCGCCCAGCACGCCCACCTTGCCGGTGCCGAAGGTGAAGCGCCCGTCCTCGGCATGCTTTCGGGCGAAGCCGTAGGCGAAGGCGGCAATGCCCAGCGCCCCGGCATGGGTGGACATGTGCCAGCCATCGGCCAGCAGCGCCATGGAGTTGAACATGGTGCCGGCGGCGATCTCGGCCACCATCATCACCACGGTCAGCACCACCACGATCCTGGTCCGCCGTTCCGCCGCCGCCTCGGTCCCGGTGCGGTACTGGTGGGCGTGACGCCAGGGGCTCAGGTCATGGGCATGCATGGCTGTCTCTATCAGAGCAGGGAAATGAAGGCGTTGGTGATGGGGTAACGCCGTTCCTTGCCGAACGAGCGCGAGCTGATCTTGACGCCGGGCGGCGCCTGCCGGCGCTTGTACTCGGCTCGGTCGATCATCCGCCATACCCGCAGCACCACATCGGGGTCGAAGCCCTTGGCGGCGGTGTCGTGGACGCTCATCTCGCCCTCGATCAGGCATTCCAGGATGCCGTCGAGCACGTCATAGGGCGGCAAGGTGTCCTGGTCGGTCTGGTTGGGCTTCAACTCGGCCGAGGGTGGCTTGGAGATCACCCGCTCGGGCATCACCATTCCCTCCGGCCCGAGACAGCCCGGCGGACGATGCTGGTTACGCCAGGAGGACAGGGCGAAGACCGTGGTCTTGTAGACGTCCTTCAGCACCGCGAAGCCGCCACACATATCGCCGTACAGGGTGGCATAGCCACAGGACATCTCGCTCTTGTTGCCGGTGGACAGCACCATGGGGCCAAACTTGTTGGACAGCGCCATCAAGGTCATGCCGCGCGCCCGCGATTGCAGGTTCTCCTCGGTGCTGTCGGCGGCGCGGCCCTGAAAGACCGGGGCCAGCATGGTATCGAAGGCCTGCATGGCCGGGCCGATGCCGATGGTGTCCAGGCGCACCCCCAACAGCCGGGCCACCTCGGCGGCGTCTTCCAGGCTTTCGTCCGAGGTATAGGGCGAGGGCATCATCACGCACCACACCTTGTCGGCGCCCAAGGCGTCCACCGCCACGGCGGTACAGATGGCGCTGTCGATACCGCCGGACAGGCCCAGCACCACACCGGGGAAGCGGTTCTTGGTCACGTAGTCGCGCAGCCCCACCACCATGGCCTGATAGACAGTCTCAAGCCGCGAAACCGCCGGCGCCTGCGGCCCCTCGCACAACCAGCCCGAGGGGGTGCGGCTCCACCGGGTCAGCACCAGCTCGTCGGACCAGGATGGCAGGCTGGCCTGGAGATCGCCCCTGGCGCCGATCACGAAGGACGCACCGTCGAACACCAGTTCGTCCTGGCCGCCCACCTGATTGACGTAGATCAGCGGCAGTCCGGTCTCGGCGACGCGGGCGCGGGCGTGGTCCAGACGCACCCCGGCCTTGTCCACCTCGAAGGGCGAGCCGTTGGGCACCACCAGGATTTCGGCGCCGCTCTCGCCCAGAGTCTCGGCCACGTCGGGGAACCACATGTCCTCGCAGATCAGCACCCCCAGGCGCACGCCGCGAAACGAGATCGGCCCCGGATGCGGCCCGACGGCGAAGACGCGGGCTTCGTCGAACACGCCGTAATTGGGCAGGTGATGCTTCAGCCGGGTGGCGGCGATGCGGCCATGGTCCAGCAGAATGGCAGCGTTATGCACCTTGCCCGCCACCCGCCACGGCGCCCCCACCAGGATGGCCGGCCCCTGATGGGTCTCGGCCGCCAGCTCGTTGACCGCCTGCTCGCAGATGTCGAGGAACGCGCCCTTGAGCACCAGATCCTCCGGCGGATAGCCGCAGATGCTGAGTTCGCCGAACACCACCAGATCGGCGCCCTGCTCGGCAGCGCGGGCCCGGACCTCGCGAATCAGACGGACGTTTCCGGTGACGTCGCCGACCACGGGGTTGAGTTGCGCAAGGGCAATGGCAAGAGTATCGGACATGATGCAGGCGGCCGGACCGTGAAACCTCCTGGCACACTAGGCAGGGGAGCCCGGTGTGTCAACGAGGGGGAAGGGCCGCCTTCAGCCGCTTTGCCGCCATGGTGTAGCCGCCGCTGCCGCCATCCATGAAGTGGACGTGGCGGTTGGCCATGGGATCGCCCACCAGACAGGTCATCACCGCCTCGCTGGAGACCTGGAGGCCGTAGCGCAGCTCTCCGCGCCCCTCCCGCTCGTCCAGATAGGCGCGGATGGGCTCCAGCCGGTCGACGGGGCAGTCGAACACCACCGCCACCGTATCGTCGTGGCGGGCGAAATCGGTATTGGTGGCCAGTTCCTGGACATAACGGCGGGGATTGAAGCGCCCCACCGGCAGCATGAACACGAAGATCAGCTTGGCCACCAGGCATTCCACCACCACCCGGGCCAGGGAGAGTCCCGGCGGCATGCCCTTTCTGCGCGCCTTGGCCTCCATGCGGGCGCCGGCCATGGTCCAGCCGTGGCGGATATTGGCCGGACTGGCGGCCCGCAACCCGGTCTCGACGCAATCGGCCAGCCGGCAGAGATCGTGGTAAAGGGCGCCGTGATCGATCTCGCCCTGAACCAGCAGGGCGATTACCTGGCCGCGCACCGATTGCAGCGGCGCCACCCGGCATGACAAGCCGGTGAGGTCGGGGGGCTCGCCGTCGTCCATATCCTCGGGGATCAGCGACAGAGCGGTCAGTTCAGCATTGCCCCGGCCCTTGACCGCCTGTTCCAACATGTCCATACCACCGCCTTCGAACATGCCGAAGGCGTTACCAGGCGACGGCTCGTACCGTCCGACCAGAATGCGGCCGCCCCGGCGCTCGATCTCGCCCACCGCCACCATCCCCACCCGCAGGGGCAGACCGTATTCCCGGCGGGTAAAGCTGCGCGTACGGGCCAGGGCGCGCCGGGCACCCTCGGCATGGTGGGGCGGGATCAGGGCCATGGCGCCGTCACCGCCGAACTGAAAGAAAATCTCGTCGGGAGCACACTGGTTCTTCAGCGCGGCGATGGCCGAGGCGCCGACGAAATTCACCGCCTTCAGCCGCCCCTGCTCCACCGCCTGGGTCGAGCCCTGGACGTCGGTGGAAACCGCCAGCCAGTCGGGGGGAACCTGCCGGTAGTAGGACGGGTCGAAAACGCTGTCCATGGTCCGCATGGGCGGGATCGATTGCAGCAATCCGGTCATGGGCGGGGTTCCGTGGTGGCGGAGGGCGCCGGCCGGGGGTATCCTTTCCCCGATCAGACGCTTGAAGGATCAGGATGCCCGACCGCACGCCTCCCCGCAAGGCCGCGCCCCCAGCCGTCGCCCATGGACAGCGCTGTTGCGAGCAGGTGGGCGCCACCATGATCGGCCACTTCGCCACCCGCCTGGAGGTGGAAGCGAACAAGGCGGGCGGCAGTCTGTCCGCCCCCCAGATTCGCGCCCTGGCCCAGCGCTTCATCGACTCGGAGCAGGGACGGTTCAAGGGCTATTACCAGCGGGCCTGGGACGAGTGCACCACGACCCGCGAGGCCCATCTGCTGGAAAGCAGCCGGCGCCTGCCCTTCGAGCGCATCCTGATGCGCCGCTTCGCCCATCTGTTCCCCCCCCGCGCCGGCGATGACGGCGGTGCCTGCATTCTGTCGCGGCGGATCATTCCCGGCTTCAACCTCGCCATCGACAAGATGATCGGCCCGACCCTGGACGAGCAGTGCCAGTTGAAGTGCGAGGCCATTCTGGTCCGCCACGCCCTGACGGATGGCGGCTGGGATTGGGACGCGGTCTATGCCGATCCCGATGCCCAGGCCCTGGTCAATGACGTGCTGGTGGTGGTGGCCCATTATTTCAGCAGCTTCGCCAAGCGCCGCGCCTGGGTGATGGAGATGATCAACTCTCATCTGGCACCGGCCCGCCACGGCACGCCCGACGAGCACTGGCGGCTCAGTGAAAGCGCCTTCGCCGCCCTGATGCGCGCCCTGTTCGCCGATCTCGCCCGCCAGCTTGTCGCGGATTCGCGTGGGGTGCGGGCACGCTGGGGCGACCATACCCATCAGGCTCTGGTGGCGTTCCTGGAGCATCTGGAGCGCAGCTAGAGCATGATCCGATCAATTCGGATCATGCCCAGCCGCCATTGAGGTGGCGGCCAAGCGGCCGGATGGCTGCGCCCGGCGAGGGAACAACGAAGAAAGCTAGACCGGAGACGCCGAAGCCAAGTCCCCGGATCTCGGCTATGCCAAATCCCGATGAGCGGGACTCATCGGGATTTGGCTGATACGCCGATTGAGAGCTACGCCGATCGGTTCCGATCAACGCATTTTGGTATTGGATCAGGCGCTCATCGCCTGGGGGGCTGCGGCCATGCGCTCGGCGATACGCCTCATGGTCTTGGCGGAGGCCGGAAACATTTCCGCCAGCTTCAGGGCCAGGCGATGAGCCATTTCACGATCGACGTGATGGCCCAGGACCTCGGCCTCGAGGATGTCGCGCATCTGGTTGACCTCTTCCCAACGGTATTTCATCGCCAATCCTCCGGCTGCGTGAATTCGTGGGAGGCACCATGCCACGCGGGAAGGGACTCCATGATGACTCTGATTTGAATGTTGCGTTGCAACATCTCGGAAAGCGATTCCGTTTCGATGCCGGGTCAGATTCCGGCGCCGGCCTCGATGATGCCGGTCTGACGCTCGATCTCCACCAGCAGGGCATGCAGCTCCGCCTCGGCGAAACCATCCTTTTCCAACTGGCGGATGGTGTTGATGAGGTAGTCCCGGTTCAGCCCGGCACAGCCCGCGGCATCCATGATGATGGCGGCGGCCTGCTCCAGCGGCAGCCGACCGGCATAGTGATGATGGCCGCCGTCGGCGACGAAGCCATAGGCCTCGACCATCCGGCCGTCGTCCAGACTGACCGGCAGGGTCCGGGCTTCGTAGGCGTAACCGCATAATTCGCGTTCGTCGAGATAGTCCATCACCTCCCGCACCCGCGCCGCCGCCACCCGGAAGGCCAGACCCCGGCACGACCCGCCGGCATCCAGCCCCAGAACAAGGCCGGGCCGTTCGGGCGTACCGCGCCAATGACGGGAATAGACGCAGAAGGCCCGGTGCCAGCCGTCAAGCCGCGCCGGCCGGACCTCATCATAGTCGAAGCCCGGCCGCCACATCAGCGAGCCATAACCGAACACCCAGAACTCCGTCATGGCGAATCCACAAGGGTAAAGCGGCACCACAGGAATTTCTGCACCGCGCCGGAGGGGGTGAGGTGGTCCTCGCGCCGCTCCTCCTCCAGGCGGAAGTGCTCGCCCAGCAGGGCGGAGAGGCTGGCGCCGTCATGGCGGCAAACCGGCAGGCCCGAGCACTTCTCAGGCCCGTCGGGGGCGAAGGTGGCCAGCACCACGGTAGCGCCGGGTCCCAGTGCCCGGGTCATCACCGAAACATAGACCGCCTGCTCGGTGGCGTTGGTGAGAAAGTGAAAGACGGCGCGGTCGTGCCAGAGATCGAACAGGCCCGGCACCGGCTTCCAGTGCAGTACGTCGGATTCGATCCAGATGATGTCGTCGCCCAGCGGCCCCAGGCGCTCGGCAGCGTGGGCCAACGCCGCCTCGGCGATGTCGAGCACCGCCACATGCAGATAGCCACGCTCCAACAGCCGGTCCGCCAGCAGCGAAGCTCCGCCGCCCACGTCGATGATGGCGGCGTTGCGGCTGAGGCCCGCCGCCTCGATTAGAGCCAGCGACATCACCGGGTCGTCCTGGCGCCAGGAAACGTCCTCGGGGGCCTTGCTGGTCCACACCTTCTGCCAATGGGCTTGCCGCCCGTTCTTGTCGTTCATAGCCGCGATGCTACCTGAAATATCCGCAGACGGACTGGAAAAATGCGTCCCGGAGTCGTATAGAGAACCCCTTTTCCGTTTCGCAGGAGCGAAACGCACAGAGAGTGAGCGTTCATGTCCGAGACCTGGTCCCCCAATTCCTGGCGTGCGAAACCTGTTCATCAGGTTCCGACCTATCCCGACGCGACCAAGCTGACCGAGGTCGAGAAGACCCTGCGCAACCTCCCGCCGCTGGTCTTCGCCGGGGAGGCCCGCCGCCTCAAGGCCAGCCTCGCCGACGTGGCCGACGGCAAGGCCTTTCTGCTCCAGGGCGGCGACTGCGCCGAAAGCTTCAGCGAATTCCACGCCGATAACATCCGCGACACGTTCCGGGTGCTGCTGCAGATGGCGGTGGTGCTGACCTATGGCGCAGCCATGCCGGTGGTCAAGGTCGGGCGCATGGCCGGGCAGTTCGCCAAGCCGCGCTCGTCCGACACCGAGACCATTGGCGGCGTCACCCTGCCCAGCTATCGCGGCGACAACGTCAACGGCAACGAGTTCACCGCCGAGGCCCGCATTCCTGACCCCGAGCGCATGGTCCGCTCCTACAACCAGTCGGCCGCCACCTTGAATCTGCTGCGTGCCTTCGCCCAGGGCGGCTATGCCGACCTGCATAAGGTGCACCAGTGGACGCTGGGCTGCGTCGCAGGCACCTTGCAGGCCGCCCGTTACCAGGACCTGTGCAGCCGCCTGGATGAAACCCTGGCCTTCATGGAAGCCTGCGGCATGACGTCGGACACCACGCCGCAGCTGCGCGAGACAGACTTCTTCACCTCGCACGAAGCCCTGCTGCTGACCTATGAACAGGCGCTGACCCGCATCGATTCCACCTCGGGAGACTGGTACGACTGTTCCGCCCATATGCTGTGGATCGGCGAGCGCACCCGCCAGTTGGATGCCGCCCATGTGGAGTTCCTGCGCGGGGTCAAGAACCCGCTGGGTTTCAAGGCCGGTCCCGGCATGACCGAGGACGAGCTGCTGGGCCTCCTTGATCGGCTCAACCCCGACAACGAGCCGGGCCGCATCACCATCATCACGCGCATGGGGGCCCAGAAGGTGGGAGAAAAGCTGCCGGCGCTGATCCGCGCCGTCCGCCGCGAGGGCCGCTCGGTGGTGTGGTCGTGCGACCCCATGCACGCCAACACCATCAAGGCGGCGTCGGGCTACAAGACCCGGCTGTTCGACGACATCCTGTCGGAGGTCCGCGCCTTCTTCGCCGTACACAAGGCCGAAGGCTCCCATGCCGGCGGCGTCCATTTCGAGATGACCGGCCAGGACGTCACCGAATGCGTCGGCGGCATGAACGCCGTTACCGAGGAGGCCCTGGGCGATCGCTATCAGACCGCCTGCGACCCCCGGCTCAACGCCACCCAGGCGCTGGAACTGGCTTTCCTGATGGCGGAACAGTTGAAGGACGAGCGGGCACTGGTTCGCGCCAAGACCAGGGCAGCGGAGCGGTAAGTCCACACGGCTGGCGGGTAAGACATTATTCCGATATGCTTATTCCCTCGGGCGGGGAATGAGGGGGTCGGCTCATGAAAAATTCGGGCATTCTTGTTAAGCTGCTTTCTACCGCCGCAATGGCGCTGGTCGGGCTCCTCATCCTTTCAGTGGTGGCGCTCGGCCAGATCAAGCAAGGTATGCTCGACGACCGCATGACGCGGGTGAAGGTCCTGTCCGAGGTTGCGCTGGGCGTCGTCCAGTCCTTTTACGACCGCGCCAAGGCCGGCGAATTCGACGAGGCCACCGCCAAGGTCCAGGCGGCTGAGACCTTGCGGCGGATACGCTATGCCGGCGCCGACTACTTCTTCATCTACGACTTTTCAGGCACCTGCGTCATGCTCCCACCGGCGACGGCCAGCGAGGGCAAGAACTTCATCGACCTGAAGGATTCCGACGGGGTGCCCTTCATCCGCCATCTGGTCGAGGCCGGCAAAGCCGGGGGCGGCCCGGTCTTCTACCGCTTCCCGCGCGCCGGCACGGACATCGCCTCGCCCAAGGCGTCCTACGCCACGGGATTCGCCCCCTGGGGCTGGATGGTGGGAACCGGCATCTATATGGACGATATCGATGCCGAGTATCGTGACGCGGCCTGGAAATTCACCGCCATCGCCGGGCTGGTGGTTCTGGTGGTCCTCGCCCTGGTCCTGCTGCAGGCCCGCAGCATCGCCCGGCCGGTGGCAGCCCTCGCCGATGTGGCGCAGCACCTGGCCCGTGGCGACTACCATGTCGAGGTGGGCGATACCGGACGCAAGGATGAAATCGGCGCCCTGATCCGCTCCATTTCCGTGCTGCGCGACGAAGCGGCCCAGGCGGCCGATGCCCGCGCCAAGCAGCAGGAGGCCTATCACCGTGCGGCGGCGACGCGGCGCGACGCCCGCCTCAAGCTGGCCAACGATGTCGAGGCCACCATCAAGCGGGTGGCCGACGTGCTGGTCGAGGCCGTCGGCGAAATGGAAGGAGCCGCCCGCACCGTCTCATCCGCCGCCCAGAATGCCAGCGACCAGGCCTCCGAGGCCGTCGGTACCTCGGAGCAAGCCTCGACCAATGTCTCCACCGTCGCCACCGCCGCCGAGGAACTGTCGGCCTCCATTCACGAGATTTCCGCCCAGGTGCAGAAATCCTCGGCCATGTCGGGACAGGCTGTCCAGGAAGCAGAGCGGACCAATACCCTGGTCCAGGGCCTGTCCGAGGCGACGGGACGTATTGGCGAGGTGGTCACCCTGATCAATGATATCGCCTCGCAGACCAATCTTCTCGCCCTCAACGCCACCATCGAGGCGGCAAGGGCGGGCGATGCCGGCAAGGGCTTCGCCGTGGTCGCCGGCGAGGTCAAGACCCTGGCAAATCAGACCGCCAAGGCCACCGGTGAGATTTCAAGCCAAGTGGCCACCGTCCAGGAACGGACCCGTCAGGCGGTGGAGGCTATCCGCGGCATCGGCACCACCATCGCCACCCTGAACGAGGTCGCCGCCGCCATCGCGGCCGCCGTGGAGGAGCAGGGCGCAGCCACCGCCGAAATCGCCCGCAATGTTCAGGAAGCCTCCGATGGCACCCAGGCCGTCACCCAGGTGCTGGGACAATTGTCGCAAACCACCGCGGAAGCCGGCGGCAGCGCCGATGCGGTCCTGACCATAGCAGGCCGCCTCACCGCCGAAGCCAATAGCCTGGAAAGTGAAATTCACAACTTCATGGGCGCGGTCCGCGCCGACCAGGGCTCGGGGAACTGAGGCCGGCAGGCAGATCTCCCCCCCCTCAAGCCTTGGGGACAGAGCAAACTCCGTCGCTGCGCGGACAGGTTTCCGACAGCGGCTGGGCCGGACGGGTCAGCCCCACCCAGGCCTCCACCGCCGCCTCGTCGAAGCCGGCGGCGCGGCGTCCGTCGCACTCCATCAACGGCCGGCGGATCAGCAAAGGGTCGAGGCACATCTCCGCCAAGGCCACGCCGGCCTCCATGGTCTCCGGGACGATGGCCCCCGACTTCACCCGGGGCGCGGCACGATTGAACCACTCAGCCACCGGCTTGTCCTCGAAGAAGGGACGCAGAGTGTCGGGAGTCCATGCCTGGACCCGGATATCCAATGCGACGACGTCATGTCCGGATTGCGACAAAACCTGCTTCTGGCGGGTGTTGTTGGTGCATCCCGGCTTTTCGTAAAAGACGATAACTGCCATGCTCCGGCTCCGTTTTCGGCGTGACGCATTGCCAGTGACCTCGGCCATTGGCTCGTCAATATCAGTCCCTGGACTTCAAACTCTCGGCCAGATCCAGCAAGGCCGGCACCTGGGCGCGAATCTCCTCCACTACCGCCTTGTCCAGTTTGCCCAGCCAGGCCGGCGGGATTTCACGCACGCCATAGGTTGCCCCGGCCAGCATGCCCGCAATGGCCCCGGTGGTGTCTGCGTCGCCGCCCTGGTTCACCACCTCGATCAGGCAATTACGGAAGGAATCGGTGATGAAATAGAAGTGCAGCACCGTCTGCATGGTATCGACGATATAGGCCGAGGACTGCCCCCGGAAGGTCTCGAACTTGAAGCATTTATGCTTCTCTACCAGGGTGCGGGCCACTTCCCGCGCCTCCTTCATGCCCATGCCCAGCACCAGCGCCTGGGTCATGCGGGTCAGGGCCAGGGTGGCGTCATCGGACAGCGGATGGTGGTGGGTGATGTGGCTTTGCGCCAGGGTCCACTCTTCCAGCAGGTCGGGCCGCCCCACCGTGGCCAGGGCCAACGGCAGATTGCGCATGGCGGCGCCGTTGCCGGCATCGCCGTCGCAATAGACGCCCTGGGTGCTGCCGTTGGTGATGTAGCGCCGGATACCGCGCCGACAGGTATTGCCCACATCCACGGGCCCGGTCTTCAGCCAAGCCGCGAATTCGTCGCAGATATCCGCAAGGTCGAAATCTTTGCGGCGCATCAGGGAACGGCCCAGGCACAGCGACATTTCGGTATCGTCGGTAACCTGGCCGGGCGCGAGATGCAGCCAGCCGCCGCCGATCATCTTCCGGTGCAGGCCGTATTTTTCCTCGATCTCACGCTTGGTCAGGAACTCGACGGTAGCGCCAAGCGCGTCGCCGACGGCGAAGCCGAGATAGGCCCCCAGCGCCCGTTCGATCAGCGGAATACCATTCATCTGACACCTTCCCACAAATTGCGTCGCGCCCAGGGCCCGAACAACCTCACAGATAATCCGCGCGAACGCGGTAATCACCGCCCACCACCAGATACTCGCCCTCGCCCTTGAGGGGATGGATCGGCAGCAGAGTGTTGAAGAAGACCACTTTGACCACCGGCACCTTCACCGTGAGGATGGTATCGCCAAAACAGTCAGCCACACCACGGTCGCTGGAAAAGGAGGCCAGATTGTTGAGGCGCATCACCACGTTCTTCTTGTCGAGACGCTCGACGATCTGGTGCTCATCGAAGGAGTTGATGCCCCGGTACAGTGTGACATGCGACTCGCCATGGGCGGCATGACGCTCCAGCCCCCACTGGCAGAACTCATAGAGCATGTCGAGCTGACAGTAGATGGAGTTGTTGTGAAAACGGCTCGACATCTTCTCTTCCACATAGGCCATCCAGCCCTCGGTGGAAAAGCGGGTGATCATTTCCTTATGATAGGTGGGAAACAGCCCGAAGCGGCTTTCCACCCAGCCCTTGAGCACCGCCCCCTCGGGACCGTTGGAATCGTAGCCCCAGCCCTTGAGCAGCCGCAGGAAGCTGGAGCGATAGCGCCGGACCTTGGGCTTGCCGTCGGCCTTGGCCGGTTCGTCCTTCTCGTGCTGCTCGGGGTCGATGCCGAACACGGCCATCATGTACTTATAAAAGGCGTCGCCGGCATCCATCAGCCCGTCCGACTGGCTCAGCATCTCGAACATGTTGCGGTTCATCTCCCGCACGCCGGAAATGTGCAGAGCCTGAGGATGATCGTTGAACGCCACGCTGCCCAACAGGTTGGTCGGCAGCCCCATCAGATTGGTGCTGTGGCCAAGGCGACGGGTTTGCTGCTGCTGTTCAATCATCCGACACGGCTCTCCCTTAAGGTCACGGGCCTCTGGATGCAAAACTCATACCTTTTATAGGGACACCCCCTCCCCCCAGCAGCACCGCCGCTGTTGGGCTTCCAACACTCTGTCGGGCGGTTGTCGGGTTCCATACAGACGCCCAAAAATCGGGCAGCCCTGCCAAAACAAACGTTATCATGCTGATTATACATGGTTTTTTCTGCCTCCGCCCGACCCGCGGCCTCGCATCTGAAACTGGCACGGCTGCTGCATTAGTCCTGCCGTGGCGGAGGCCCTGCCCTCGCCGACGATTTCGGAAGACAGATCGAAAGGAACTCTCACATGTCTCTTCGTCAGATCGCGTTCTACGGTAAGGGCGGCATCGGCAAGTCCACCACTTCCCAGAACACCCTCGCTGCCCTGGTCGAAATGGGCCAGAAGATCCTCATCGTCGGCTGCGATCCCAAGGCCGACTCCACCCGCCTGATCCTGAACTGCAAGCTGCAGGACACCGTGCTGCACCTGGCCGCCAAGGCCGGCTCGGTCGAGGACCTGGAACTCGAAGACGTGATGAAGATCGGCTACAAGGGCATCAAGTGCACCGAGGCCGGCGGCCCCGAGCCGGGCGTCGGCTGCGCCGGTCGCGGCGTCATCACCGCCATCAACTTCCTGGAAGAGAACGGCGCCTATGACGATGTGGACTACGTGTCCTACGACGTGCTGGGCGACGTGGTCTGCGGCGGCTTCGCCATGCCGATCCGTGAGAACAAGGCCCAGGAAATCTACATCGTCATGTCGGGCGAGATGATGGCCCTGTATGCCGCCAACAACATCGCTCGCGGCATTCTGAAGTATGCCGGTTCCGGCGGCGTGCGCCTCGGCGGGCTGATCTGCAACGAGCGTCAGACCGACCTCGAGCTCGAGCTGGCCGAAGCCATGGCCAAGCGCCTGAACACCCAGCTGATCCACTTCGTGCCCCGCGACAACATCGTCCAGCACGCCGAGCTGCGTCGTCAGACCGTCATCGAGTACGCCCCCGACTCCAAGCAGGCCGAAGAGTATCGGCAGCTGGCCACCAAGATCCATGCCAATGGCGGCAAGGGCACCATCCCGACCCCGATCACCATGGAAGAGCTGGAAGACATGCTGGTCGAGTTCGGCATCATGAAGACCGACGAGCAGGCCCTGGCCGAGCTCGAGGCCAAGGAAAAGTCCCTCTGCAGCGCTGGCTGATCACCACGGGAACCTTCCCGCCGGCCCAAAGCCGGCGGGAAGCGACCCGGACCGGAAGAGCTTAGACGAAGGAGAAGGCCATGAGCCTCGATTACACCAACGATACCGCCGCCAACGAGGCGCTGATCAAGGAAGTGCTCGATCAGTACCCGGAAAAGTCGGCCAAGAAGCGCGCCCGTCACCTCGGCACCGTCAAGACCGAAGAGAATGGCACCCCGACCTGTGGCGTGAAGTCCAACATCAAGTCCGTCCCCGGCGTCATGACCGTTCGCGGTTGCGCCTATGCCGGCGCCAAGGGCGTGGTGTGGGGTCCGGTCAAGGACATGGTCCACATCTCCCACGGCCCCATCGGCTGCGGTCAGTACTCCTGGTCCCAGCGCCGCAACTACTTCACCGGCACCGTGGGCATCGACAGCTTCGTCACCATGCAGGTAACCTCCGACTTCCAGGAACGCGACATCGTCTTCGGCGGTGACAAGAACCTGGAGATCATGATCGACGAGCTGAACGACCTGTTCCCGCTCAACAACGGCATCTCGGTGCTGTCCGAGTGCCCGATCGGCCTCATCGGCGACGACATCGAAGCCGTCTCCAAGAAGAAGGCCATCGACATCGGCAAGAAGGTCGTGCCGGTCCGTTGCGAAGGCTTCCGTGGCGTCTCCCAGTCGCTGGGCCACCACATCGCCAACGACGCCATCCGGGACTGGGTGTTCGACAAGGGCAACATCGAAGAGTGGGAAACCGGCCCCTACGACGTCAACCTGATCGCCGACTACAACATCGGTGGTGACGCTTGGCCGAGCCGCAAGCTCCTGGAAGAGATCGGCCTGCGGGTCATCGGTTCCTGGTCCGGCGACGCCACCCTGGCCGAGATCGAGCGCGCCCCCAAGGCCAAGCTCAACCTCATCCACTGCTACCGGTCGATGAACTACATCTGCCGCCACATGGAAGAGAAGTACGGCCTGCCCTGGATCGAATACAACTTCTTCGGTCCGACCCAGATCGCCGCCTCGCTCCGCAAGATCGCTGCCGCCTTCGACGAGACCATCCAGAAGAAGGCCGAAGAGGTCATCGCCAAGTACCAGCCCCTGGTCGACGCGGTCATCGCCCGCTTCAAGCCGCGGCTGAACGAAAAGACGGTGATGCTGTATGTCGGTGGCCTGCGCCCCCGCCACACCGCCACCGCCTACGAAGATCTCGGCATGAGGATCGTCGGCTCGGGCTATGAGTTCGCTCACAACGACGATTATCAGCGCACCGCCACCTACCTCAAGGAAGGCACGCTGATTTATGACGATGTGACCGAGTTCGAGCTGGAGAAGTTCATCGAGAAGCTGCGTCCCGACCTGGTCGGTTCGGGCATCAAGGAGAAGTACTCGACCCAGAAGATGGGCGTGCCCTTCCGCCAGATGCACTCGTGGGACTACTCGGGCCCCTATCACGGCTATGACGGCTTCGCCATCTTCGCCCGTGACATGGACATGGCCATCAACGCCCCGGTGTGGGGCAAGCTCAAGGCCCCGTGGAAGGCCGCCTAAGTCCTTCCCTGTGACCGTGATCTGGTTTTAGGAAAATCCCCTCCCCGCGTGTCGCCCAATATCCGGGGGCGCGGGGAGGATCAAGGAGATACTGCCATGCCGCAGAGCGCTGAAAACATCAAGGACCACATCTCCCTGTTCTCCGAGCCCGAGTACAAGGAACTGCTGGCCCAGAAGAAGGCCAACTACGAGTGCCGCCCGTCCGACGAAAAGGTCGCGGAGCAGCTCGAATACTCCAAGAGCTGGGAGTATCGCGAGAAGAACTTCGCCCGGACCAAGGCCGTCATCAACCCGCACAAGGCCTGCCAGCCGCTGGGTGCCGTGTTCGCCGCCGCCGGCTTCGAAGAGACCCTGCCCTACGTGCATGGTTCCCAGGGCTGCGCCGCCTACTTCCGCTCGCACCTCGCCCGTCACTTCAAGGAAGCATCGGCCTGTGTGTCGGACTCCATGACCGAAGACGCGGCAGTGTTCGGCGGTCTGGCCAATCTGGTCGAAGGCCTGCTCAACGCCAAGACGCTGTACAAGCCCAAGATGATCGCCGTTTCCACCACCTGCATGGCGGAAGTCATCGGCGACGATCTCAGCGCCTTCATCGCCACCGCCAAGGAAAAGGAATCGGTTCCGGCCGACTTCCCCGTTCCCTTCGCCCACACCCCCTCCTTCGTCGGCAGCCACACCGTCGGCTACGACAACATGATCAAGGGTATCTTCAACTACTTCTGGGATCGCGAGAAGGGCGAGGTCAAGCCCGGCGCCTCCAACGGCAAGATCAACATCATTCCGGGTTTCGACGGCTATGCGGTCGCCAACAACCGCGAGCTCAAGCGCTACCTGGACACCATGGGCGTGGAATACACCCTGATCGGCGACGTTTCGGAGGTGTTCGACACCCCCACCGACGGCACCTTCCGCATGTATGACGGCGGCACCAAGCTCGATGACGTCCGCGACGCCATCAACGCCAAGGCCACCATCGCCCTGCAGCAGTACTGCTCGGACAAGACCCTGGAATACGTTGCCTCCAAGGGCCAGCCGACCGCCGCGCTGCACTACCCCATGGGCGTCAGCGGCACCGACGAGTTGCTGATGAAGATCTCGGAGCTGTCCGGCAAGGCCATCCCCGAGTCCATCGAGAAGGAGCGCGGCCGCCTGGTCGACGCCATCGCCGACAGCCAGGGTTGGCTGCACGGCAAGAAGTTCGCCCTGTTCGGTGACCCCGACTTCGTGCTGGCCACGGCGTCCTTCCTGCTCGAACTCGGCTGCGAGCCCACTCACTGCCTGTGCACCAACGGCGGCAAGGATTGGGAAGCCAAGATGAAGGCCGTGCTGGCGTCGTCGCCCTTCGGCGCCAACTGCCAGGTGTGGGCGGGCAAGGACCTCTGGCACCTCCGCTCGCTGCTGTTCACCGAGCCGACCGACTTCATCATCGGCAGCTCCTACGGCAAGTACCTCGAGAAGGACACCGGTATCCCCCTGATCCGTCTGACCTTCCCGGTGTTCGACCGTCACCACCACCACCGCTTCCCCACCATGGGTTACCAGGGTGCGTTGCGGACCTTGGTCGAGATCCTCGACCGGGTGTTCGAGGTGGCCGACGCGTCGAGCGACATCTCCTACGATCTCACGCGCTAATCTCCCAAGCACGTGAGTTCAAAAGCCCCCGGAACGGTTCACCGTTCCGGGGGTTTCACGTTCGGGCCAGCCGCTCCATCCCCTCGCGATCCAGGCGATGAGGCAGCCAGTCGGGCAACGCCTTGAAGCCCAGCCGCTCATAGAACCGCCGGCCGCTATCGTTCCATGCCACCACGTTGACATCCAGACGGCAGCAGCCGCGCTCCACCGCCAGGGCCGCCGCCGCCGCCAGCAGCTTTTCCCCGGTGCCGGTGCCGCGCGACGCCTCCTCGACGAACAGGTCGTGCACCATCAGGGTCGGCGCCCCGCGCCAACTGGAATAGGCCGGATACAACACAACCATCCCCTGCACCGCGCCGCCGGCTTCGGCCAGCAGCGCCTCGAACCGCCGCCCCGGTCCGAAGGCGTCGGCCCGGATGGTCTCTTCGGTAGTCGCCACCGCCCCCGGCTCGCCCTCGAAGGCGGCGAGGAGATGGAGCAGGCGAAGAATCTCGCCACTGTCGTCCGGCCGCGCCGGGCGGATCAATACGGTCATGGCGCGTCTCGCACGCCCGTTCGCACCAGATGCATGGCAGCCATGGGTCTCTCCTGCCTATTCTTTGCCGCCTAAAAAGTCCTGAAACTCAGCCAGAGACATTTCCCCGAGTGGCGAGGTCCCCGCCACCCGATGGTCGAAGATACTGCGGTAGAAGGAGCAACCACGACAACTCTCCGGGAAACACCCGGCCTGCTGGCTCCTGATCAGAGCGAGGTATGTCGAATTGGCGGCGGACAGTACGTCGGCCAGCCGCTGCTGACGCAGGTCGCCGATCACCAGGTCGCCGCGGATGGCTCGGCAGGCGCACGCATTAACCCGCCCGTCGGCCATGACTTGGAGGCTGAAGAACGGCAGGGTGCAGGCCCCGTTCTTAATCAGCCAACGGCCTCGTATAAGGCGCATGTCCAGGCCGCCAAGGTCCGCCTCTCCGATCAGCCCCCCCCAATCGTCGAGGGTCGAATGCACCGCAACCACCACGCCTAAGCGGCGCAGTCGGCGCAAAGCGGCCGACAACTCGCCGTCTGGGCTTGTGTCCGGGTCGTACCCACACTCGGTGCGCACGCAGACTGTCAGCCCTGGCGGTACTTCACCCCGGGCGATAACCAACGCTTCGACGGCAGCCAGATTGGTCAGCAGGCGGGAAAACTGCATCTCGCCGCGTCCGGTGATCCGCTCAAAGGTCTCCAGGTCGTGACCATAGACGCTGACCTGGAACATCCGTAGCCGCCGCATCGCCAGAATGTCGGTCAATGCCTCGGGCGTGGCGCCGATCAGGTTGGTGTAGACCATGATATCGTGCTCGCAAGGATGGTCTTCGAGGTAGCGCAATTTGTCCGCGAGGCCCTTATCCATGAACACGTCGCCATTGATCGGCGTGAGCACGATGGCGCGGAAGCCCATGGCCAATGCCTGATCGGCATAGCCGGCAAAGGTGCCGAATTCCATCACCGTTTGCGGCCGCAAGTGAAGGCGGTGCGTGCAAAAGGAGCAGCTCAGATTACAGTAGCTCGCCGGCTCGATGAAAAGCATCGTCCGCGGGTGCGGTACATGGCTGACGCCCCGAATCCGGCCGAGGCCGGCATAGAGCGCCATACCTGCTGACAGCCGCAGGGTGGCCACCAGATCCGAGAGCCTCATTTCACGGTATCTCCGGCGATTGCGCCCAGAATGTTGGCAGAAATACACATGGTCGCGGGGAAGGTAGGCCAATCCCGGGATTTCGGGAAGCGGGGAAAGCAGGGTATCGGACCTCAAGAACTCAGGGAGTGCGCGCTGATGGTGGCGAAGCTCGGCCTTCACTCCGCCCATCAATCGACCACAACCCGACAGAAGCCGTGTCGCAACATCGACAAAGGCGTCAGCCGCCCGG